>Ga0302195_10000734_pt1 | contig 25836 bp, 19 predicted proteins | sample II_Bog_N1_2_FD_198778 | JGI IMG/M metagenome (GOLD analysis project Ga0302195, IMG submission 198778) | Peat permafrost microbial communities from Stordalen Mire near Abisko, Sweden - II_Bog_N1_2 | ecosystem: Environmental > Terrestrial > Soil > Wetlands > Peat | place: Sweden: Abisko...
CGCCAGCGGGCTCGAGCTTGCCGTTGGCGACCAGCGTGAGACCCTTGTGGCCGCGGGGAAATGGGCGCATGGCGAAGCCCTGCTCGGATTGCAGGAGGCGGATCAGCTCGATGCGGGTTTTGGCGTCTAGTTCAGATTTGGTGAGCAGAACCTGGGTCGGGGTGATTTGCTGGTAGCGGCGATCGACGGTGGCTGCTGCGGGCTTTCCATCACTGACCCTGCCGGTGCGGGAATCGATGGTGATGACCTGGGCCGATGCCGGAACAGCAAGCAGCGCTGCAGCGAAGGCGAGGAGAGCCACTGCCACAGTGAACCGGCTAGAACGCTTGATGTTTTCGGACATCCGATGAGTGAGCCGCGACCCCAGGGACAGGCAAAGCCGGATCATGGGAGCCTCCCATGCGCTTGCAGCATTGAGCAAAAGATATTCCGGTGAGAGAGAAAGGTCAAATCGCCGGAACAATTCGGTTGGATGAGGGGAAAGACGGGCTGGGATGCCAGGGAAGAAACAGACTAGAACCTGGAAAACCCGATGGCGGACGTCGAGCTTTGTGCTCTCCCACTCACCGAACAAAAAACGTTCGATGAATGGGGCACGGCGCATTTGTGCGGCAACAGAAGTTTCAATTTTCCTGGATCCCCGACCCGGAAGGGATGCCCGACTCAGGAATCGGAAGGCTGGGGAGGGACCGATTCGGTGGGCAGGCGCTGGGGGGAAGGCTGAGAGCCACCGACGGGAAGGATTTGCACCAACCCCGGAGCGGCGGGTTCGGCGGGACCCATGGCGGCTTCATGCTGCTTGCGTGCGGCGGCGTCGAGGTCGACTGGAATGCCGCCGGCGACGATGACAGGGGCATTGTGAATGTAATCGAGATTGCGTGTGACATTGAAGACGAACGGGAGCGCAAGGAGCAGAACAACGAAGGCAAACCAACTGGCGTCGAGGCCGTAGCCGCCGCCAGTGAGCCAGAAGGGACCCATGGGGTCGCCCTGGACGACGGGAGAATGGCTGCCGATGCCGCTGACGGCGAGCCCAAAGAGGAGGGCGCGGCTTGCCTTCCAGCCAAAGTTGATGCCCCAACTGAGCCAGAGAGCGCGGGTGCGCAGGTAAGCGGTAGAGAGCAGAAGGCTGAACCCGATGGAGACGGCGAAGCTGGCATGAGTGGAGCCGTGGGTAAGCGTCTGCACAATGGCGTAATAAACGGCAAAGCCAACCGCTGCGCCCACCGGGCCCACCGCACGCTCAAAGCGCTGGAATCCGTAGCCGCGAAAGGCGATTTCCTCAGCCAGAGCGGCGAGGGCGAAAAAGGCGGCGTCTGCCAGCAGCCATAGCCAGGCAGAGGGCTGAAGCATGAGGACTACAGCGATGCCTCCGATGACGGTGAGGGGCAGGACGCAAACCAGGGCGATGGCCCAGCCGGTGGCGAGGCCGAGGCCGGCTTCGCGAGGCCAACCCTTCCTGCGCGGCCAACCCTGCGCGCTGATGGGATCGCCCTGGCGATTTACCCAGAACCCAATGCCCGCGTAGCCGAAGAGGAGAAGGAAGACGAGCATGGCCTGGTCGACCAGCGGAACCCACTGCTCGCCGGCGAGGCCCTGCGCACCATGGCGGGCAAGCGAACGCGCCACAAAAAAGTAGAGGACCGCGGCAATGAACTGCAAGTAAGCGGAGAAACGGCCACCACGCGCGCCCGGCTGGTTCATGTGCATGCCCCGGCTGCGGCGCGCACGGAGAGTGGCGCGATGCGGAAGGCGACGCGTGAGTGGGTGCGGAATGGATTCGCCGGGGAGTGCGCCATGGAGGAACTAGCCTTCTGTATAGAACTGAGCGATGTTGCGAAATTTTTCCTGCCGGGCGGCTACGAGCCGGTCGATGGGGATGGCTTTGAGATCGGCCAAGTGATTCTGGAGCTTTTCGCCGAGGAAGCCTGCGCCCGCGGCGTGGTCAGTATGCGTGCCGCCGGGTGGCTCGGTGACAATGTCGTCGATGCAGCCGAGAGCAGCTACTTCGGGTGCGGAAATGCGCATGGCGTCCGCGGCCATCTGCTTCTTGGTGGGGTCGTTCCAGCGAATGGCGGCGCAACCCTCAGGGGTGATGACGAAGTAGACGGCGTTTTCGAGCAGCAGCACGCGGTCGCTTACGGCCAGGGCAAGCGCGCCTCCGGAGCCACCCTCGCCGGTGATTACGGAGATGGTGGGCACGCGGAGTCGGGACATTTCGAGGATATTGCGGGCTATGGCTTCCGCCTGGCCACGCTCTTCCGCGCCAAGGCCGGGATAGGCGCCGGGGAGATCGATGAAGGTGATTACCGGGCGACCGAATTTCTCGGCGAGTCTCATGCAGCGAAGGGCTTTGCGATAGCCCTCGGGATGGGGCATGCCGAAGTTGCGCCGGACGCGATCCTTAGTGGAACCGCCTTTGCGGTTGCCAATGACGAGGACTTCGTCCTGGCCCAGACGCGCCATGCCACAAGCGATAGCCTCGTCGTCGCCATAGGCGCGATCCCCGTGAATCTCGCTGAAATCAGTAAAGATTCTCTCGATAAAGTCCATGGGGTATGGCCGCTGGGGATGGCGGGCCCGCTCGATTCTGATCCACGCCGGCGAAGGCGGTGGAATGGGATTGACTGATTCCTGTTCGCTCATCGGTACCTGGAATGACCCGGCAACGCTGCCGCCGACCCTGCTGTGATTCTACTGCAACGGGGAGAAGCAGTGGACAGTGGGCAGTGGACGGCTCACTACTATCAGCTAACCCTTGTCGGTGACAATCTCGGGTGCGGCCGCTGGCGATTCGGTTTCCGGGGGCGTGGTTTCCGATTCTTCCGTTTCTTGAGTTTCTGGTTCTGGAGTTTCAGGTTCCTCGGTCGCGGGTTCGATGGCAGACGCCGGCGATTCAGTGGAGGGCAGCTCGGGTTCGACTTGGGATTCTTCCGGTTCCGCGGGTTGGGAGGCTGGGGTCTGCGATTCCGGCTCGACGGACGGCTCTGGATCGGGCGGGGTGGGTGGGGCAATGAGGAGATCGACTCGATAGCCGGCGGCTTCGGCAGCGGTCAGCGCCTGGTGGATGACGGCGACCATTTGCGCGACGGCGGCGCGGGCTGGGACGGGTTCGGCTGCAACGCGGAGAAGGCTGGGCAGGAGCAGCCACCAGAGGAGCTCTTCGTATTGCTCACGGAGGAGGTAGTCGTAACCGCCGGCGGTGTGGACGCCCGTGAGCCAGCGGACGTCGGGGTCGGACCAGAGGGCGGGTGCGATTACGGGTTCGGTCGGGCCTGCGACGGCAGGGGCTAAAGCCCGCGCCGATTCTGTGGCATTTGTAGCACGACTGAAGTCGTACCCTGACGCTTGTCGCAACTCCGAATGGCCTTTTTCCGCAGCATTTACTGCCCCAGCGTCCCCTGTTGGCGTTTGCGGCACGACTGAAGTCGTGCCCTGATACACAGCTGTGCCCACAGGGGATTTTCCGGAAACGAACGGAGCCGGCGCCGCGGGCTGCGGTTCGAGGATTGATTCTGCTTTCCTGCCGACGCCGGCGCTGGTGAGGAGGACCACCTTGATGCGTGCGGCGACGCGCCAGCCGATTTCGCCGTCGAAGCCGAGGGCGGCAAAGGCTTTGGCAAATGGTTCGCGGAGACGGAGACGGTCAAAAATGTCGAGTGCCGCGACTTCGGGGTGGTCGGCATCGATGGATTCGGCGAGGAGGCGCAGGGCGCACCATGCGAGCACCGGACCCCACATGGCAGTGGCGGTGAACTGGGGGCTGGGACTGGGCAGGACGCGGCGTGCCGCAGCGGTCCATGGAGTTGGGAACAGGGCCTCGATGGCGGGAATGCGCATGGCCGCGCGGAGACGCTCGCGGAAAGCGGGGCCGAGCAGGAACGGGTTGGTCGGCTTTTCGGTTGTTGGACGGCCGCCGCGGGAGATGTAGGCGGCTTGAGCAAGGTTGAGGAACGACTGGCAGCGCTGCCAGGCAAGCTCGTAGAACTGGCTGCGGGCCAGCTCGATCTTCTTGTCGGGACCACCGGCGTGGGTGCGGGGGTGCTCGGCCAGGTCGGCGAACGTGCGGACGAGGTCGGGGTCGAGCTGCAGACGAAGAGCGTCGTGAACGGGGCGCAGTTCGAGATTGACGAGGGCGTCGTCGAGCGAGGGAACACCCGCGCCGTTGAGCTGGGCGCAGAGGCGGTCCCAGGGATGCTGGGCGGTGGCGTGGAGCTCGCGCCAATCGAGGAAGACGTGGCACTGATAGGCGTGGAGGTCGAGGGTGAGGCCCTGTCCGGAGAGGCTTCCGGCGGTGCGCAGATATTCGAGACCGGTAAGCGAGTCGCGGAAGGCGAGGATGGCTGAGGTGTCTTCGGAGATGCCTAGCCCCTCGCGCAGCCGCTGCCGGCGGAGCTGGGCCGCTCCCTTATCGGCGTAGGCGGCGGAGAAGTCGATAGTGCCGCGGGTTGCGCCGTAGCGGTTGTTGTAGACGACAAGGGCGCGGTCATTCCCGTTGCGGTTGGAATAGGCAAAGATGTTTTCGTCGACGGAGCCTGAGGGCTCGAAGAAGTCATAGAGGAGGAAGTTGCTGCTTTCCGCGAAGAGCGAGCGGCGCTTGAGGAGGGGAGCGATTTCGCGCTCGTGGCGCTCGACGAGCCAGTGGTCGGGGGTTTCGTCGTAGCGGGGGCGGTAGTACTCCATGCCGTACTTCTCAGTAAAGCCTTCGATTTGGCCGTGACCGAACATGGGCAGGCCGGGGAGGGTCGCCATGAGTGCCGCGACACCGAAGCACTTGTCGCCCTTGCCAAATTGATCAATTGCCGTTCTTTCATCGGGATTACTCATGAAGTTCACGTAACGCTTCATGATATCGGGATCGAACTCGAGGGTGTTCTTGATGACGCTGCGGTAGTTGGCGTTATCCTCGTCGCGGAGCATGACCATGAAGGCGCTGTTGTAGACGCGGTGCATGCCAAGGGTGCGGACGAAGTAGCCTTCCATGAGCCAGAAGGCTTCGGCAAGCAGGAGGGTTCCGGGGACCTCGACTGCGACGCGGTCGACAACTTCGCGCCAGAACTCGTGGGGCATGTGACGGTCGAATTCAGCCTGGGACATGCCGTATTCAGCACGGGAGGGGATGGCTCCGGTGGCGCCGGGACCAGGAAACCAGAGGCGATGGAAGTGGCGCTTGGCCAGGGTCATGGCGGCGTCGAAACGGATGACGGGAAAGAGACGCGCGACGTGAAGGATGGTCTGGATGACATGCTCGCGGACAGCGGCGTTCAGGTAGTCGAGCTGGGCGGTGTCGTTCCAGGGAAAGCTTGTGCCGTCGTTGCCGTGGTAGATGTAGCGGGTTTCGCCGGATTGGCGATCGACGCGGCGGAAGACTACGGCGGCGTCAGACTGCTCGAAGTAATGGTCTTCGATCTTGATTTCGACACGTGAATCGTGGGAGAGATCGGGGCCGTTGAACGAGTAGACAGGATAGGGCGTGTCCTGGCGGGAGATGAACCACTCGGGGTGCTCGACGACCCAGGGCGAATCAATGCCCATATGGTTGGGCACCATGTCGCTGGCGAGGCGGACGCCGTGGCGATAGCAGCGGTCGCGCAGGTTGATGTAGGCCGCTTCCCCGCCCAGGTCTTCGGCAATGGTGTAGTCGAAAAGCGAATAGGCGGAGGCGACAGCGTCAGAGTTGCCGCAGAGCTGCTTGATGGTTTTGGAGGCGCGGCTGCGCTCCCAGACGCCGATGAGCCAGAGGGAGTTGAGGCCGCGGCCGGCGAGGGTGGCGAGCTCCTCGTCCGGAATGTCGTTGAGACGGTGAATGGGGAGGCCGTACTGCTTGCTGAGCTGCGCCAGCCAGACGTAGGTGCTTTTGGCGATGAGTACCGTGTTGGGCATCCATGCGGTGTCTGGCGAGAACTTCTCGTATTCCACGGCGGCATCGGTGATGGCGAATTGAGGTACATCGGCGTGGCTGACGATGGAGGGCCATTGCTGGGTTCCTGCTTCGCGGCGGCGCTGAGCAGCCGCTTGCGCGGCGGCGCGGGCCTGTGCAGCATGTGGGTTGAACTGCATCCAGATGGCGACTTCTTCTTCGTGGAGGATTCCCTGTGCCACCAGCAGAAAGCGGTCGAGGCTTTCGCCGAGAAGCGGCTTCCAAAGCCGGCGGATGAGGTCAAGCTGCTCACTGAGGGAGCGCGGCGCGCCGACGGCGGGCGCGCGGAGCAGGTCGAGAAGATTGACGGGCGCTGCATCCGCGACCGGAATGAGCGGGCGGGTGGCGAAGTAGTCCGGCAATTGCTGGGTGACTTCGCGATAGACGGTTTTTTCGGCGAGGGTTTTGTCCTGAAACAGCTCTTCGAAAGGCTGGAAAGCTTCGTTGCGGTTGGCGGTCCAGAGGAGGAGCAGCTCTTCAAGGGCGGCAGCGCGGTGGGGTGTGCCGTCGGTGGACCCTTCCAGCCATTTGCGGGGTGTTTCCTTGCCTGCAATGATGCTGGCGCCGGGAAAGTGCTCGACGAAGGTAAGGAGCATGGTGTCAAGCGCTTCGGGGCCGACTTGCGCGGAGAAGAATTCGAGTGCGGAGGTCATGACCTCTGGATCAAAATCCTCGCGATAGCGGGCCATGAGGGCGTGACTGGCTTCGTCGATGAGGCCCATGGCATAAAGCTGGCCGGCGTGGACTGCGAGCTCGGGATGCTTTTCGGAGTCGCGCACCTGGTTCATGCGCTGGGCAAAGTCGCGGCAGGCAGGCATATTGGCGAAGATGACATTGCCTGTACAGGAAAAGAGCGACGCCTTGAAGGAATACCGCTGCCGCGCTTCCTTCGAAATATGAAATTCCATCATAAGAATCGTAGCTCCAAATTCGTACAGCGGTTCATGGACCCTTTGAGAACCACGGCCGCGCCCGACCAGGAACTTTCAGTTCCCTTCCCCGGTTGGATGCTCGTTGCCGGTATGACTCATGTCGGCGGCTGGAACGTGGTCAAAAAGTAAAGTAACACCTCGGGGGCTAAAGGTGCTGGAAGGAGCGATTGTAACCGGCAGCGGGCATGGGCTGCCGGAAGTCATGATAAAGAATCACTTCCAATCCACAATGAGCAGCCTGTGCCGGGCAAGCTGACGACAGACCGCAGTGGATTGAGGCCGGGAAGCGAGCCGATTACCGGGGATAGGGCGATACATTCGGAGGGTCCAAATCCGGCTGCACAAGCCAGACGGTCCGATCCTTGTAGAAGTGAATCAGGTCCAGATTGTCCACGGGGCTCATCTCACGTGCCCAAATCACTTTGGAGCCGTCGATATCCGCCGCGTTATAGACCCATTCGTCGGAGGTATTGTGCGCGGAGCTGTATCGGACGATCACCATCTGTTTGCCCGGAGATTGTTCGAGCCGGGTTTCCACCTGGGCTCGCTCGGTTCCGAAATGTCCAGGCCCGGACCACGTGAGAGCCCAGTTTGCCGCCGGCCATGCGCGACTCGTGAGATGGAGTGGTGCTTCAAAGGCCTTCAATCCGGCTAGCACAACGCAGAGTGTCACTGTGAGGCGCACGAGCAACGCTCCAACTGGCTTCCCATGAAAGCTCCAAACGCGGAGGTGGCGGATGGCCTGCAGGCCGATGGCATAGAAAACCGCTGTGAAGCACGCGAGGTAATGAGGGATCATGAATATCTCGATCGACATTCCAGCGATCAGGACAAGAACAGAGAGAACAAGGAAGCGGATGCGGCGATCCGAAAGCGCCCGCGGCAGCATGAAGAAGATAGGAAACATGGCTATTCCCGCAAAAAACAGCACAACGATCAACACTTTTGTCAGGATGTTAGGAACTACGCGGGACCAGGAGTGGTTTTCGAGAAATACCTTGAGCTCGGATTCGTAATAAAACTTCCGCATTTCCGAGTGCCTGTAGTGGGGCTCAGGCCGCGGCGACTGCCAGACATAGTATGGCGCCATGGCGTAAGCGGCACGATTGACCGTGTAGGGCAGGGTGAGCGGGCTTCCGAATGCGCGGTAATCGTAGTAGCCCAACCAGGTTGCGGCTGCGACCAACAGTGCCAGAGCCGGCGCCGCACGCCGAATGAGCAAGGCGGGGCGGGGACGATTCTTTCCAAAGAAGATCCACCGTCCCAGGGCAATTGCCACCGGGAGGCAGAGGAGCAGGCCTTCATAGGGGCGCGTGAGAGCGAGAAGGACGATGCCTGCCGCCATCAGCATGCCGTAGCGAAACTGCGTGGTCTTCATCAGTCGGGGCAGCGCGCCCAGTACCAGTGCTCCGCCGAGACCCGTAATGAGTCCGGCGCCTGTGTACGTGTTGACCCAGTAACTGAAAAGGCCGAGGCGCAGCATTGCCAGGATTCCTCCCAACAACGCCCAACCAGGCGGCATCCACGCCTGCAGCATCCAGCAGATGGCAGCGCACATGAGCGCGCTGACAATCAATGCACCAAACCAGGGCTGGCCAAAAAGCACCTTGCCAGCAGCCAGGACCAGTCCCAGCGAGGGAAAGTACATGGACATGTAGGTTGGCTGCATGGTGATGTGGATGCTTTCGAAATGGGTCCACATGGCAGGGGTGGGATTGGCAAGGCGGCCGTGGGCGAAGGTATCGGCGGCAAGCAGGTTGCTGAAATCGTCTGGCGTAAACGGCAGAGGAACCGGGAGCAACGGAAGAATGGCGAGGCGGAGCAGAATGGTGGCCACCCCAACGGCAGCTACGGCCAGACTCTTTCTTTGCGCCAACTGCCCGAATAGGCGCTCAACGCGGCGGAAGACTGGGGAGCCAAGGCGAGGAAACGCAAACGCGAGCACGACAGCGATGATGGTGAGGAAGAATTCGATTTCCAACATCGAGGCGCCATGGCCTGGGTCTGGAGATGCAGTCATACCGAGCTGTTCGCCTCTCTTGCAGTGTAATGCAGGACGATATCGTGGATTCGGCCGGCGACGATGGCAATCAACTCAATGAATGGCGGCGGTTGGCGGGACGTATGGAGAGATGGTTGGCGGCAGTGCATCCGGCTGCACCAGCCAGACCGTTCTGTCTTTGTAGTAATGAATCAGTTCCAGATTATCGGCGGCGTCCATATCTCTCGCCCAAATGACTTTGGAGCGATCGATATCCGCAGCGTTATAGACCCACTCGTTGAAGGGAATATGCGCTGAACTGTAGCGCACGACGGCGAGTTGCTTACCCGGAAGATTCTGGAGCGAGGCTTCGACATTGGCGCGCTCAACACCGAAATGATCCGGGCCAAACCAACTTACATTCCACGCGGGTGGGAACTCAGTCACCTGAAGATGGAAACGGCCTGTGTAAAGCCGGAGGCCAACCATGATGAGGCAGACGGTGACAATGAGGCGCACCAGGGCTTTGCCGACAGGCCGGTTGCGGGGACGCCAGACGCGCATGTGGCGCATGGCCTGGAGGCCAATGGCATAGAAGGCTGCGGTGAAGGGGGCGAGATAGTGCAGGACGAGGAAATTCTCGATCAACATGCCGGCAATGAGAATGGCAATGCAGAGGACGAGGATACGGATGCGGTGGTCGAGGATGACCCGTCGGAGCATGAAGGCGAGAGGCAGAAAGGCGAAGCCGCCGAAGAAGAGGACCGCGGCCAATGTCTTGACGGAAATGCTGAGGAAAAAGCCGGGGATGCTGTGAAAGTGCTTATAGACTTCGACTTCTGTTTTCAAGTAATAGTCGCGCATGGCCTGATGGCGATAAGCCGGCTCCGGGCGGAGGTTCTGCCACACATAGTAAGGAGCTATGGCATAAGTAGCGCGATTGATGGTGTAAGGAAGAGTGAGTGGATTGCCGAAGGCGCGGTAATCGTAATAGCCAAGCCATGAAGCAGAGGAAATAACCAGAAGCAATGGAAGAACTGCGAGACGGACCAGAGCGCGCGGCGAGGGACGGTTGCTGCCGGTGATGAGCCAACGGAGCAGGATAATGAAGACCGGGATGCAAAGCAGAAGACACTCATAGGGGCGGGTAATGCCGAGTATAGCGATGCCTGCGCCCAATGCAGAAGTATAGCCAAGAGCCGGCCTGCGCATGATGCGCGGCAAAGCGCCGAGGATGAGCGCACCGCCGGCGGCGCCGAGGCAGCCCGCGGCATGAAAGGTGTTAATCCAATAACTGAAGAGGCCAAGATGCACGATGGCGATGAGGCCGCCGAGGAGCGCCCATCGCACGGGCAGCCATGCCTGCAGCATCCAGCAGATGGCGGCGCACATACAGGCGCTGGTGATGAGCAGACCGAACCAGGGTTGTCCGAAGAGAAGCTTCCCGGCGGCGAGGACGAGACCCTGCGCTGGAAAGTACATGGACATGTAGGTGGGCTGCATGGTGATGTGGATGCTTTCAAAGTGGGTCCACATGGCAGGGGTGGGATTGGTGAGACGGCCATGGGCGAATGTGTCTGCCGCGAGGAGGAAGCTGAAGTCGTCAGGGACGAACGGTAGCGGAATGGGAAAAGCGGGAAGAATGGCGAGGCGCAACAGGAGCCCAGTGACTCCGACTGCGACGACGGAAAGAATGCGGCGATGCGCCAAGGGTGCGAAGGCCCGCTCAATGCGCGAAAACCACTTAGCGCCGAGACGAGGAAATACGAAGGCCACCAGAACCGCCAGCACCGTGAGGGGGAACTCGACTCCCAAAGCCGAGATGCCGTGATCCGGGGCGGGAGTTATGGTCATGAGAATGAGTTATCCTCTCTTGCGATTCGAGTAACTATCCAGTTTGGGCTGATTCGGCCCGCGCGCCGCGCAGTTACGGCGCGGACATGACTAGAGCAGCGGCGGGTGGTATATCCCGAGCTTAATCGATTCGTCCAGGATTGGGCGGATTCGCTGGTTGAAAGCATTTGACGGCGCTATCGGATGGGGCAATGGGAGCATGGGCGCCGGCCAGATTGTGGACTGCGGGGTCTTTGGATGCTCGAATGTGGCCATTGCCTGCACCATGCCATCGTGACGAGCATTGAGTCCCAGCGAGCCAAACAGGTCCATACATACTGAGAACAGGATGGTGATGGCCACAGCGCCAAGAAAAAGGCTGTTGCGGAAAAAAGGAACCTTACTATGCTGGAGATACTTCTCCACGATGGCGAACCAGGCGAAGATGAGGAAGAGCGCGGAATAGATTGTGTATCGCGAAACAAGTGCCTGGGACAGCCCAAAGTCCGAGCGCAGGCCCGCCACTCCGACTGTGGTGATCAAGAGGAACAGCACGCAGCAGGAGACCAGCGGATTGCTGCGAATGTATCCCCGGCGAATCATGAATATAAAGAAACCACAGAGTAGCGCACCGAGAAGGATACTCAACGCCGGGACGGGAATGCCGGCCGCGCCACCGATGAAGGCGAGCATGTAAAGCGGGCTCAATGGATGAAAAGTAGAGAGGACCGAGTGGTTGGCCCTGGTTTGCGACACCATCAGGTTGTATCGATATGCATATGCGGCGATGCACCCAGCCGCAACCACAAGCCAGATAAAGACGCGGAGGTAAAAGCGGTTCACGAAGAGGATGAGGAGGCCGATGGGAAACAGGAACAATCCGTTGCCTGAAGCGGTAACCGCGAGGATAAACAAGACCAACGCGCCGTAGAACGCCGCACGAGTTCCCTTGACAAGCAGATAGATGGAAGCGAGCGAAAAGACGAGAATGGGAATGTTCTGCAATCCAGCCATCGCCCAATTAAGGGTTTCCCAATACTGAAGCTGAAAGAGGAGCCAGGAAACTGGAATGAAGAATGTAAGTCGCGCGGCGAGGTCTTTGCTGCCAGGAAGGAACATCTTCCAGAGCAGGATTGCGAGCAGGAGGATGAACCCATCGCCGATAAGAGAGAGCACTCCGAAGTCGACATGGCCGAAGAAGGCTAACTGCAGGCACGCAACGCCATTCCCGAAAAAGAGCTTGTACTCGTTATGCTGAGCGGCCAAAAAGTATGAGGCCCTGGCAGGGGCGCCGTTGAGGCTTACCAAGCGGTTCAGGAAATCGAGCAGCGAATCATAATCATCCAAAAATGGAATGTTCACCAGATTACGAAGGGTAACCGTGTAAAAGATGATGGCTGGAAGGCAAACGAAGAGCAGAGGCACTGCGAGCCTTGAGGCCGAGCGTTGATTCGCGGTCGATCCGGTCTTTGGTTGCGATGGCTGCACTGTTTCGGTCAATCGGTTCCTTTCAAATATTCCGGGTCAAATATCTTGCGCTGGTCTTTGATCATTGGTCCAATGGTACGGGCAATTGCCGGGATTGCGGGGCTGGATTCGCTACAACGGCGGCGGATGGTAGATCCCCAGCTTGATGGAGTCTGCGAGGATGATACGCGCCCGCCGGTTGAAGTCATCGGTGACGGGGTCCGAGGCGACCTTGAGGTCCAGGAGCGGTGGGGACGGGCCGGTTTGCGTATCGGGAGAGATTGGATGCTGGTAGGCGGCCATCGCCTTGATGATGGCGTGGTCACGGCGCTCGAGTTGCAGCCAGCCCAGAAAATCCATGCCGAGGGAGTACGGGATGGTTGCCAGCACGGCGCACAGCAGGATGTCATTTTTGAAGAGAGATACGGGCCGATGCTCGAGAAACTCCTCGGCGATTATGTACCACGCGAAGATGAGCAGCAGGGCGGAATAGATTGTGTAGCGGGAGACTACGGCCTGCTGCACACCATAGCGGGAACGAAGCGCGGCAACGCCGGCCGCAGTGAGAAGCAGGAACAGGACGCACCAGGAGACAAAAGGATTCTTGCGGATGTAGCCGCAGCGCGCTCGCCAAATGAACAAGAGGCAGAGGAGCGAGCCCAGCAGGAAGCTACCGGCAAGGAACGGAAAGCTGGCCGCGCTGCCGATGAAGGCGAGTGCGTAGAGCGGCGCCAGCAGATGGGGATGGGCCACTACCGGGATTGAGAATCCAACCTGGGGTGGACGCATGGTGTAGCCATACGCATAGGCAGCGATGCATGCGGCGGAGACGAGAAGCCAGGCTGCGGTATATCGATAGCAGCGGGCTAGAACGAGAATGGCGGCACCAATGGGGATGAGCAAAAGGCCGTTGCCATCGGAACCGATGGCGAGGATGAGTGAGAGCGCCGCGGCGAAGAAGGCAAAGCGGCCGCCGCGAAGGAGCAGATAGATAGCCCCGAGGGAAAACGGAAGAACCGCGAGGTGCTGCAGGCCGGAAGCTGCCCAGTTGAGGTTCTCCCAATTCTGAAATTGAAAGAGCAGCCATGAAACGGGGATAAACAAGGTGAGGCGCGCGCCGAGGTCCTTTTGGTTGGGCAGAAAGGTCTTCCAAAGCAGGATGCCGAGAAGGAGGATGAACCCATTGCCGATGGCAGAGTCAACGCGCAGGTCAAGATGGCCGAAGATGCCGATTTGCAGCCAGGCAAGCCCGTGGAGGAGAAAGAGCTTGTACTCGTTGTGCTGCGAAGTCAAAAGGCAGGAGAGTTTGGCGGCTGCACCATGGAGGGGGACGAGCTGATTAAGAAAGTCGAGGAAGGCGTAATAGTCGTCATAAAAGGGGATATTGGAGACGTTGCGGAAGAGAAGCGTATAGAAGAATATGGGCGGGAATAACACAAAAAGGAGCGGCATCGCCAGCCTGAACGGAGTTGGGCCGCGCCGGGAGCCGGGTTGAGAACTGGATTTCGGTTGCCAGGCTGTTTCGCTCAATCTGCCCCTGCTATAAGGACGGCATGCTTTCCCATAACAATTCCCCTCTTGCCATGCGATGCAGAGCCTGGTTTAAGCCTTACGAGCGGTGAACGCTGGGGGAGTAGTAACCCTGGGTCACTTTTCTGCCGGAAGCGTCATAACGCGCCTGGTGGATGATTCCCCATTTATGCGCGACGAAGCTGAACGAAGTGGCGAGCACGCCGAGACCGTACTTGACGCTGCGCCTGAAGTTGATGGAAGAAGCTTCCTTAAAGTACTTGGTGGGGCAGGAGATTTCGCCGATGGTGAAGCCGAACATGACGGCCTGGGCAACCATCTGGTTATCGAATACGAAATCGTCAGAGTTTTCAAGCAGAGGGAGTGTCTCAAGCAGTTGGCGCGAGAAGGCGCGGAAACCCGTGTGATACTCGGATAGCTTCACGCCAAGAAGAAGATTCTGAAAAGCGGTGAGGAAGCGGTTGGAGATGTATTTATAGAGCGGCATTCCGCCCTTGAGCGCACCGGTGCCCAGAATCCGTGAGCCGAGGACCATATCGTAGACACCGCTGGCGATCATTCCGGCCATGGCCGGGACGAGGGAGGGTGTGTACTGGTAATCGGCATGCACCATGACCACGATGTCCGCGCCGGCAGCCAGGGCCTCGCGATAGCAGGTCTGTTGATTGCGGCCGTAGCCGTAGTTGGCATCGTGAACAAAGGTTTCGACACCGAGCTGGCGGGAAAGAGCCGCCGTCTGGTCCTTGCTGCAATCGTCGACCAGGATCTTGATGTCCACGACATCGGAGAGCTCCCTGACAGTCATTTCGAGGGTTCTTTCGGCGTTGTACGCCGGCATCACAACCGCGATTCGCTTCCCGTTAATCATGAAATAAGCTCCTGTCCAACTTTAATTCTGATGCCAGAGACCTGCGCCCGACTCAATGCGTGGCTAGGCTTGGCTCCTCGGTGAAAGGATAAGGCGAAACAGTTGGCGGATGCGCATCCGGTTCAACCAGCCAGACCTTTCTATCCCTGTAGTAGTCAATCAATTCCTTATTATCTGCGGTATCCATCTCCCTTGCCCATACGACTTTGGAGTGATCGATGTCGGCTCCATTGTAGACCCATTCATCGAGAGGGTAGTGGTCGGGCGTGTAACGGACGATAACCATCTGTTTGCCGGGGAGTTGCTGGAGGCCGGCCTGAATCTGAGCTCGTTCCGTACCCCAATGGTCCGGACCATACCATTGCCAGACCCACTGGTTCACGGGCCATTCCGCTGGAGCAAGATGGAGCGGGGCTTCGCATAGCCGCAAGGCGCCCATGAGCACGCAGACGGCCACGGTGAATCGGACAATAGCCTTGCCTGCGGGTCTGTCTTCATCGCCCCAGACATAAAGGTGGCGCATGGCCTGGAGGCCGAACGCATAGAACAGGACCGTGAACGTGGCTACATAGTGAGGGATGAAGTAGATCTCGATGCCGAGGCCGACGACGACAACCAGCAGGCAGAGGTTGAGGAATCGAATGCGGCGATCAAGGAAGACGCGGCGCATCATGAAAAGCGGAGGAAGCAGGGCTATGCCGGCAAAGAAGGAGAGCACCTCCACGATTTTGAACGATGTCTGCTTGAAGAACCCGGCGAGTGAATGGATGCGCGTGTATTGCGTGACTTCAAAACCTGTATAGAAGTCATGAAGCACCTGGTGTCGATAGACAGGCTCGGGACGCCTGGACTGCCAGACAAAATATGGAGCAACCGCGTACGTGGCTCGGTTGACGGTATAGGGAAGAGTCAGAGGGCTTCCAAAGGCGCGGTAGTCGTAATATCCCATCCATGCGCCGGCCGCGACAACGATGAGCACAGGCAGGACCGCGCGCCGGGCAACGACAGCAAGACGGGGCCGGTTTCTTCCCAAAAGCACCCAGTGCAAGAGAACCGCAGCACAGGGCAGACAGAGCAGCAGGCCCTCGTAAGGGCGGGTGAGACCGAGGAGTGCGATTCCAATGGCCAGCAGCAGGCCGTAACGAGCGAGGGCTGTCTTCATGAGGCGCGGCAGTGCGCCAAGCACCAGCGCTCCTCCCAGTGCGGTAATCAAGGCCCCGCCGGTATAGGAGTTGACCCAATAGCTGAAAAGGCCGAGCCGCAGCATGGCGAGAATTCCGCCGAGCAACGCCCAGCCAGGCGGCAACCAGGCCTGCAGCATCCAGCAGATGGCGGCGCACATGAGCGCGCTCGAGAGGAGTACGGCAAACCAAGGATTTCCGAGAAGGACCTTTCCCGCAGCGAGGAGCAGTCCCTGCCCTGGGAAATACATGGTCATATAGGTGGGCTGCATGGTGATGTGGAAGCTTTCGAAGTGGGTCCACATGATTGGGGTGGCGTTAGCCAGGCGACCGTGGGCGAAGGTGTCGGCCGCGAGCAGGAAGCTGAAATCGTCTGGAACAAAAGGAAGCGGGATGGGAACGATGGGGAGAATGGCGAGGCGCAGAAGGAGAGTGGCAAGTCCAACCGCGAAAACCGCGAGCCCCTGCTTGCGGGCCAGGCGGGCGAACATGCGCTCGACGCCGGTAAACCAGTTAGCTCCGAGTCGCGGCCACGCAAACGCAACCGCGATCGCAATCGTGGTGAGGCCGCCTTCGATCAACATCAGCGAAGGGCCCGCTTGCGGAGCAGGGGTCATGAGCATTTAGATATTATGCCGCAATGTTCAGGATGGCGTCGCTGGAGGAGTGAGGGAGAAAAGCCGGGGTCGCACTGTTGATCCGGACCCATTGGAATGAGGACGCTTAGAAGAACAGAAGAATCGTCGAGAATTGTGAATCCAGATCAGCGAGGGAGCCGGTCAGACTTCCTGTTGCCTTAGATGCCGGTTGCAGCTGCCAGTAATCGTACAGCTTTCCAACCGGCATGTCTTCGCAGGTCAGACTAAGTTATCGAATGCGACAGCGATGCTGTTATACGACTGGAGGAGCAGCTTGGCGAAAGCATTGGTGGACGCGACGCAGGCCATGGCGATGAGTGCTGCGATCAGGCAATACTCGACCATGTCCTGACCGTCTTCGGTCGCGAGCAGCAACTGGAATTTCAGCAGGAGATACCGGAATCCGAGCCGCATCGACGAGCCTCACTATCGTTAATGATCTTGTAACACTGATGGCAGCTTACGCGATGTTTTGCTATTTTGTCAGCAAGTTTTCAACGAACAGCTTGTAGATGTTGGTCCGGAACCGCAAAGCGGGATTTAAATGTCGGTTGCGAGGGCGACGCTTACCGAGTGGAAAGCTCCGTTGATGCCGCTAGCCAAGTCTTTCATGCCGATGGTTGCGCCAAGGGCAATCAACGCTACGACCAGAGCATACTCGACCAGGTCCTGACCTGATTCTTGCTGGATCAGCGTCCGAAGTCGATAAATGAGTTGTACGAGTGCAAGATGCATTGTGTTTGCCCTTTTTCAAAAACAAAATTGTGATGAGCCTTTGCCGGGAGAGTACGGATTGATCACCGTAACCGGTGAGCGTAGCTCTCCCGCAGAGAGCAAAGGGGCTGGGTTGTATATGTGCGCGGTGTTTGGTTAGGACTAGATGTCGGTTGCGAGGGCGACGCTGACGGACTGGAACGCGGCGTTGATTCCGCCGGCGAGGGCCTTCATGCCAGCGGTAGCACCGAGGGCGATCAGGGCAACAACCAGAGCGTACTCGACCAGATCCTGACCTTGTTCGTTGCTGCGCAGGTCCTGGAACTTCACGTAAAGCTTCAAAAGCATGGTGTTCATGTGTTTTCTCTCCGTAGATTGGTTTCCCCAGCCTTGGGCCAGGCACCCTTTATATAGCAACTGCTGTGCCAATCTCGAATTCAGACCTTTATCTATATAAATCAACCACATAGACAGGCTGTGTTTTCCGAGCCGTTGGCCGGCATGTAAACACCTGTATACAGTGGGCGGAAGACGCGTATACATGACCTGAAAGTGTATTACCTATCCCCCGAATAGCGCTTGACGGCTGATTCTGCATGTGCTTAGCCGAGGAATTGATGTCGAATAATTCAGCCGTTTTGTTCTTAGACGACTCGATTTCCGCAATGTCATTAGCAGGTTAGCTTCCAAACCCCAATGATATCAAGGTGGCTCGTTAGATATCGTGATGAGTATTACCACTGGTGTATCGTATCGAGAGAAGATAATCCCTTTACCGCGCATCTGAAACGGAGTCTGACTGCAATCTCTGGTTGCGATTTGGGCTGACTCGTTGCATATTCAGGCGATGCCTTCCTCCACTTCCCCTGGGGATAGACGAGGAAATAGTACTGATGGAGGAGATTGCATGGAGATGGAGTCCACGGCGGCTGGCGAAACCAATCGGAAAAAGAGGCGGTTGCGCTGGCCGACTGAATTGCTGGGACCCATGCCTGGGCTGAACGAGCTTCATCTAGCGTGCTGGACGCTGGTGATTGTCTTTTTCATCCTGCGGTTTTGTCTTCCGGTGTGGGTTCAATTCAAGGCCGGAAAAGGTTCGATTCCCTTGTTTCCGAACGATTTCACCTACTTTTATGGCATCGGCCATATTGTGAATGACTACCCGTTTTCGCGGCTGTATGACTACGGCCTGCAGTTAAAGGTCTTCAATGACATCTATAAACTGCCGACGCGCGCTTACGGGCCAAGCCCTTATCCACCATTCGTGGCGCTGTTTTTTAGTCCGTTTGCGCGGGTAGGATTCCGGCTCGCTTTCTTTCTTTGGTGGGGGTGCTCGCTGCTTTTGTATGGGGTGGGGATCATTGCCGCGGTCAAGGACTTCTTTCCCGGCGAGCGAATCAAGATTTCCTTGATTCTCTGCTTTGCCGTGGCATTTTACCCATTCTTCTGGGGCATCTTCGTCAACGGGCAGGTTACGTCGGTGGCGGTGTGCACGTTCGGGATCGCGGTATACCTGGAACGGCGCTCCAGACTATTTGAGAGCGGTCTTGTACTTTCTATTCTGACCTACAAGCCAACTCTGCTGGTTTTATTGGTTCCGATGCTGTTGGTTACACGGAGGTTCAGGGCTCTGGCTGGATTCGCGACCGGCGCGACGGCACTGATGTTGGTGAGTACCGGATTTGGAGGAATTCAGATCTGGCCGGAGTATGCGAAATTCCTGCGGCTGTTTGGACAACTCACCGGCATGAACGGGGAGTCAGCATTGCTGCTGTTCAAATACGTCGACCTCAACTCATTCCTGCAGGCGATTGCGGGTGGCCGCACGGCAACTGCAACGGCGACCCTGATTACGATTACGGTTGCCGTAACCGGCACAGCAGGAGTGCTGTTGTGGAGAGCCGCGGGGAGCGGCAAAGCCGCGCAATCGCTGGTGTGGGCAGCCACCATTACATGGACACTGCTGCTGAACGTTTATGTTCCTATGTACGACTCGGTGCTGGTGGTCCTGGCAGCCGTGCTCACGCTTGGTGCGGTGATGGAACTAAAGTGGGTCGCGGCTATCCGCTGGATCGTGGCTTTGTCGGTGCTGGTTTTCGCGGTTTCATGGGTATCTTATGACTTTGCGCGAACGCATCGGATCCAGCTTCTGTCTATCGCTTTTGCAGTTCTGGGCCTGGCGCAGCTTTTTCTGCTTTATCGCGTTACAGCGCGGGGCAAGAAGGTTGAGGAAACAGCGCTTGCCGCAGCGTGAGGCGGGAAGCGGAAGGGGTTATTGTTGAACGGGATAGAATGATTTCTATGGCGAGCAAGATGGATCCTCCCGCCTCCCAGCCAAAAGCGGACTTTGCAGAGCTTTCGATCGCGATTGTCGGCGGGCTTGCTCTGGCGCTCATTGCCATATTCCTGTGCGTCGTGCCACTGACAGGCAAGGTGGCAAGCGGACGAGACTTCGTGGTTTACTGGGCAACCGGGCAACAGCTCATTCACCATGCGAATCCGTATGACGCAGACGCGGTAATGCGTATCGAGCGCACAGCGGGACTTCCGGCACAGTATGGCGCGCTTTATATGCGGAACCCCCCGCTCTACCTGCTGCTTGCGTATCCTCTGGGTTTTATCGGGCTGCGAATTGGCGCGCTGCTGTGGTCGCTGGTCCTGGCGGGCTGCCTTGTGGCTGCAGTGCGCATGTTATGGGTGATGCACGGACGCCAGAAGAATCGGCTGCACTGGCTGGGCTATTCGTTTGCGCCGGCCATGATCTGCCTGTTTGCCGGGCAGACTTCCCTGTTCGCGCTACTGGGGCTGGTTTTGTTTCAGCGCTATCATGCTACGCGCCCGTTTGTGGCGGGACTCTCTCTTTGGTTATGCGCTCTGAAGCCGCACCTGTTTCTTCCCTTTGGGGTAGCATTGCTGGCATGGATGGTAGTTAGACGAAGTTACCGGATGGCGGCCGGCGCGGTGACCGCATTCGCTTCCAGTTGCGGGCTCGTATACTGTATCGACCCGAAGGCATGGGCCGAGTATCTAACAATGATCCGCACCTCAGGCGTGATTCAGGAGTACATTCCCTGCCTTAGCGTGGCGCTGCGAGTATGGATCAGCCCTCATTGGACTTGGATCGCCTATGTGCCAGCGACTATCGGCTGCGCCTGGGCATTCGGTTATTTCTTTTCGAAGCGGCATAACTGGGATTGGATGAAGGACGGTGGCCTTCTTATCCTGGTGTCCATCCTGGTGGCGCCTTATTGTTGGATGTTCGACCAGTCGCTGGCGGTGCCGGCGTTGTTACATGCCGCGTATGTTACCCGGTCGCGGGTTTTGCTAACGGTACTGGCCTTTACGAGTGTTTTGATTGATGCCGAACTTGTTGGCGGGATCAAGATGGCCTCCATCCTGTTCCTGTGGACCGCACCGGCGTGGCTCGCGATCTACCTGCTTTCGAACGCAACTGCCAATCGGCTGGAAGTTAGCTCAACTCAGAAGTTTCTAACATTCCGCGATCGAAGCCGGTGAGAATTCCAAGCTATCGTCTACGTGCGTCAAGGTTGCTTCAATCGTGCCCGCGGGTAACTCAATAATCGAATGCGCCGAGAGGCAGGCCGAGAGCCGCCATGGCGGCACATTGCTGCGCAGTTTCTTAACTCGCTTTTTACGGTCGATGTAGACGAGATCAATGGGGAACTGCATCCAGAACGTGTGTACCGACTCGCAGGGAACGATCCAGAGCCCACCGCCAGGCGGCAAACCCTTTCGGCCAAGAAGCCCCTTGCTGCGCGCGGCGCCTGTGCCAGCCTGTTCCAGACAAGTTGCGAGAATGGTGTTACGAGTGAGGTTGCGGACGAGGAAACGAACCTCAACGGTTGGCTGGGAATCGAGAATCACTTTGACAGCAGTCCCTTCCTGTTGGATTGGCGCTACGAACCACAGCCTTCAGGGCTGCATCCCCCATGCGAAGCGCAGTCAAGAGTCGAGTCTTCCCAACAAAGCATGAAGGGCGCAAGCGACGCGCCCTTCATGCCACGATCACAATCAAGAACATTCCTGCGACCAAGGGCTCAAGCCTCCTGGGACCGCAGCCGGGTAGCCTATGGTTCGGTGGGTGAAGTTGAACCGCCGGGCATTGCAGTATTGCCGGTTCCTGCGGCTGCTCCGCCACCACCACCGCCGAAGGTCCCGGAAGCACTTTGTATGGCCAATGGCCTCTCGGGCTTCATGCTATCAATCAACTTCTCGACGGGAATGACGGGCGGCGCGGGAGGCTGGGTATTGGCTGCTGTCTTCGCATCCGGATTATTCATCGGTAAGCCGGTGTTCGGCGGCAGGAACTTCTTGGGGAATTTCGGCTCAGGCAGAGCTTCGCCCGCTTCGATAGGAGCAACAATCTCGGGAGTGACGATTACGATCAGCTCCGTGTTGACTTTCGTCTTCTGCATCGATTGGAAGAACTTGCCGAGGATCGGGATGTCACCGAGGAATGGGATCTTCTGGTAGGTTTCGTTATCGGTGTTATTGAGTAATCCACCGATAGCGAAGCTTTGGCCTTCGGCCAACTCAACCTCTGTTTCGACTCTGCGCGTGTCGAGGCCGGGTACATCGAATCCGCCAATCTCAATGCCATTGCTAAAGTCCAGAGTGCTCACTTCCGGAGCAACCTGGAGACGAATGGTACCCCGCGGAGTCACCGTGGGGATGAAGTTCAGGCGAACGCCATACTCCTTGAACTGGATGGTAACCGCTCCAACTCCGCCGTTTCCAGACCCCTGAACCGATGGGAACGGGAACTCACCGCCGGCAAGGAAACTAGCTTGCTTTCCGTTCGCGGCAACGATGTTCGGTTGCGCGAGAACCTGCGCGATCTGGTTTCCCTCAAGAGCTGAAAGAGTTGCGCCCAGGTTCAGGCCAGGAAGGAAGGCGAAGATATTAAGCGAATTGGTAAGGTCGACGCTCGCCGCCTGTCCTGCCGCGGGAAGCGTAATAGTAGGCGGCGAGAATTGACCTGTGGTGACGCCACTGATCACATTTCCAAAGCCGGAACTGAACAAGTTGATGCCGAATTGCATTTCCTTCGTGCGGTCAACGCTTTCAAACCGCACCTTAAGGAGAATCTGCGGCTGAGAGGGCGGAACTTCAACATCGAGGAGGTTGACTACCTTTCCCCCGGTGGAAACAATCTTCATCGCACGGTCATTGGAAATCAGATTCTTGACCGTTCCGCGCATAAAGATGGTGCCGTTCTCGACGGTAAGCTTGACAGGCTGGCCAGGGAGTTCAAGCCGGAGTTCGCGGCGAATCCCCTCCAGGTTGTCATCGGAAATTGCGGAGCTTTGCCTTACCGTTACATTGAAGAACTGGCGACCACCCTTTGCGTCCCAGATGATCAGGCTGGTTTCACCAGGAGCTTTACCGCTGATCATGACTTCAGTGGGGCTTGTGGCGTGGACTTCCGCAATTTCGCCGAGCCCGAGGGCTACGCGCTTAATAGGAAGTGCCGTATCGACGAGCACGGTCTTTCCAACAGCCACGGACAATTCGTTGGCTTCATCCTGCATGGAGGCCGCGGCGGGCTGATTCGCAGGCGGCGTGGTTTGAGCCGACAGACTTGACCCAGCGCAAAGCACGACGTTCAATGCGCTCAAGAATGCGATAGAAGATAGGACCTTCCGTCTCACTGCTGCCCCCCGGGATTGCTAAATTTTTCTTCGCTTGACTTGTTACCGTTGATAACTTCAATGGAGAAGGGCGGGGGGGCGGCCTTGGCAGCTGCAGCCTTGACTGGGCGCGGCTTGACGATTGGAGTATGCATATCTTGAAAGAGAGTGGCCTGGTCTGTGCCTGGTACCGTATCGGTTTTGGTGTCGAGCGGGTTACGCAGCACCAACCGGATCGTGGCATTACCGGTGGCCAGAGCCACAGTCTCGGCTTGCTCTGGAGTTACAAGAAGATTAACAACCGGGACAGAATGGGCCTTGCCTTCGGCATCCTTCTGAATATCGTTGCCGGCCGATAAGATTTGAATGTTTTGAAGGAGGGTCTTGACCAGAGTACCTTTTTCAGCCTGAATAGCTTGTCCCGAAACGCCCGGCGGAGTGCCTGAGATAAGCACGTCGACCCGCATACCGGGAGTTGCAAAACCGGAAACGCTGGACATATCGTCGACCCTGACCGCCACCGCCCTCATGCCCTGGGGAATCGTCGCGGCCAATCCGCCACCCGAACCCAGGGCAGCGAGACGGTTATCAATGATGGGCTCGCCCTGATAGAGAGCGGAAAGAACGCCGCGGCCAACGACGTTGCCCTTGTCCTTCTCAAGAATGGCGCCCTTGGGAACCGAGCCGGATATCTCAATTGTTTTCAAGTCGGCAGCGTTGAGGACCACACCAAGTTTGATGTCGGTGGCTGCCGCAACCACCTTTGTGGTAGAGGCTGGCTTACTCGCCGTCATCCGGCTTACGACCAGACGATAGACCACAAACGCGCATCCGCCGGCAATGACGAATGCGAGGAGAAGGATGGTCAGTACTCTTCGATTCATATGGGTGCCTGTGTGAACTGGCTATCGGGCCAATTCCGCCTTGCTGCCCCCTTGGCCCCATGCTGCGCCCAAGGAAACAAGTTTTCGATTACGCGCCGAACCCGGGGGGGTGCGATCACTTTAAAGAGGACAAGTTCAGGCGTGAAACAAGTGTACACTGATTCTCCACTCTGACTTCACAAATTAGACCATCTGCACACTACAACAAAAGTGGCACGAAACAAGGTATCAAGGTAGCAATGGGACAAACCAACAATAAGCGATTCAGAATCGGATTACAATGAGATTCTAACGCCAGTCATTCATGTTTCTCACAGTGCTCAGTCAAAGTGTGCGCAGCAGACATGCATCGCCTAATCTGTAAGATAGCAACGGCTTTGCGAGGGTTGGAGTGTATCAAATCATGAGTCCTTCCCATACGATTACGCTGTTCTCGGACCAGCCGAATACTCGCCAGTGGTCGTCTTCATTTTTGGTTTCGGTTCTTCTGCACGGCGGAGTCATAGCTCTAGTTACTTATGTGGTACTTTATGGGCCGCATGTGAGGAAGAGACCGGTGTTGGAACGGATATCGCTTCAGCATCTGGATGTGCAGATGCCCGATCCGCTGACTCGTCGCTCCGACAATAGCGGGATTCAGTATCCAGGGCCCAAGAAGGCGGCCCATGCTTCCCATCCAGCGGGAAAACCGGCAGCGCAGCAAGCAGTGTTACGCGCAACCACGCCAGCGCCTTTGGGATTGCAGACGCTGTTTCAGCCGGACAAGCTGAAACTGCCCGCGGACACACCCATTCCTACGGTAGTTCTGCTTGCTCCGGAACCGGCCCCCGTCAAGAAGATCATTCCTCCCCAGCCTGCTCCGCCGACCGCCGCTGAAGCGCCGCCTGTGCTGCAACGGCCGAATGCGGAAACGCAACTGGCGGACATATCCTTGCCCGCGACTGCCCTGCCCGCGGTGAAGTTGCCGATCCTTCCGAGCACTACATCGCCAGTGGTTGTCCACTTACAGGATGCGCCGCAGAAGGCGCCGCAAACCAGTTCGACATCGAATGCGGAGACAACACCGACCACGGTTGTTTCTCTTTCCGATATTCAGATGAAGCAAGGAACGGTGGTGCTGCCGCCGAGCAATGAATCCGCAGCCGCCAGTACAACGGGGGCGCTGAAACAAGGCCAGGGACAGGCTCAGAATCCAGCGCTGGTAGCTCCGCGCAACACCGATGGGAGAGGTGGATCGGCGGCGGCATCAGGGACTGGCGATGCGAAAGACAAGGCTAACTCGGCCAGTGTTTCCAATGGATCTACGAATGGTCCCGGCACTAAGTCCGCGTCCGGATCCAGTACCGGTTCAGGACTGGGCACTGAACCGGGAACGCAACGGATCGTTCTGCCGAAGACCGGCGTTTTCGGATCGGTGGTGGTGGGCTCGTCGCTGGCCGAGAGATATCCCGAAGCAGCAGCGATGTGGCGCGGGAGGCTGGCTTACACGGTGTATCTGCACGTTGGTTTGAGCAGGAGCTGGATCATGCAGTATTCGCTTCCGCGGAGCGACGATGCGGCAGAGGCGGGAAACATGACGCAGTTGAATGCGCCATGGCCGTTCAACATTGTGCGCCCCACGAGCGGCGCCGGAGAAATGGAAGCCGATGCGCTGATGGTGCGTGGCTTTGTGAATACAGCCGGACGCTTTGAAGAATTGACCATTGTGGTACCGCCCGATTATCCGGGAGCCAAGCTGATGCTGAATTCACTGCAGCAGTGGGAGTTTCGGCCCGCAGTGCAGAATGGCCAGAATGTAAAGGTGGAAGTGCTGCTGATTATTCCGGAAGAAGCACAATAAGAAGACTTACGCTGCGAGCCTTGCGGCTAAGTCTGAGGCCTTGGAGTTTGCGCTCCAGCCTAACTCCCAGATAGCACCAGGCAGGGCCGAAGTGACTCTCCAGTGGTAAATCCCAAGGGGCCAAAGGTTCCATCGGAGGGTTGCGCTACATAGGGTAAAAGGCTGCTTAAGTGGTTACAAAACAGTCGCAATGGCTGCTTGAAAGGTTGCGATTCCTTGAGACATGAACCTACGGGGCAACCTTTTCAGATGTTTTGATTGCTGAGAATTGAACTAATCGAGGCATTGGGTTGCAGAGAATTAGCCGCTTTTTTCAAAAATGCGCTGATTCTGCACGGGGTAGTTGCGCAACCTATTGATTATGCAATCTTTATTTTGATTTTCTTTTCTGTGCAAT
>Ga0302195_10000749_pt1 | contig 25466 bp, 14 predicted proteins | sample II_Bog_N1_2_FD_198778 | JGI IMG/M metagenome (GOLD analysis project Ga0302195, IMG submission 198778) | Peat permafrost microbial communities from Stordalen Mire near Abisko, Sweden - II_Bog_N1_2 | ecosystem: Environmental > Terrestrial > Soil > Wetlands > Peat | place: Sweden: Abisko...
ATCAAGGAGAATACGAACGCGCTGGTGGGCGGCTCGGTTCTGCCGCTGAACAACTACCCGGTGTTCAATGTTGGCGCGCCGCACGACGGAGCTGACCTGACGCGGGCGCTTGCTCCGTATTTTGGGGACTGGCTGGCACATCCGCAGTATGACGACTATTGGAAGCAGTGGTCGATTGAGGAGAATTTTCAGAACATTCAAGTTCCGGCGCTGACGATTGCGGCGTGGTACGACATCTTTCAGGGCGGGTCGCTGCGGAATTACATGGGACTGAAGGCGCGGGGAGGGAGCGAAGCGGCGCGGAATGGGCAGCACCTGATTGTGGCGATCGGTGGGCACTCGGGATGGGGACGGACAGTGGGGCAGGTGGACTTTGGTCCGGATGCGCCTTTTGATGAGAACGAAGTGATCGTGGAGTGGTATGAGTATTTGTTTCTGGGGAAACAGAATGAGTTTGCCAACGGGAAGCCGGTAAAGATTTTTGTGATGGGGAAGAATGAGTGGCGGTTTGAGAACGAGTGGCCGCTGAAGCGGGCTAAGGAGACGCGGTATCTGCTGTACTCGGCCAGCAGCCTTCGTGGCGGCGGCGCGCTCCTTGAACCAGGTGTGCTGACTCGGACAAGTGGCAGTTCCAGCGATGCCTTCGTGTATGATCCTGCGAACCCGGTTCCCACCGTAGGCGGGCCGCTTTGCTGCGATAGCAATCATCTTGCGCCAGGGCCGCGGGATCAGAGCGAGGTTGAGAAGCGGGCGGATGTGCTGGTGTACTCGACTACGCCACTTCAACAGGACGTTGAGGTGACAGGGCCAGTGACGCTAGATCTGTTTGCGAGCACGTCGGCTGCGGATACGGACTTTACGGGAAAGCTGGTGGATGTGGGGCCGGACGGGAAGGCGATCAATTTGACGGAGGGGATTTTGCGGGCGCGGTACCGGGAGTCGACGACTGGCGCGCCGAAACCGATTACGCCGGGCCAGGTATATGAGTACAAGATTGATTTGTGGTCGACGAGCAATGTGTTTCTGAAAGGGCACAGGATTCGGCTGGAGGTGAGCAGTTCGAATTTTCCGCGGTTTGATCGGAACTTGAATACGGGGAAGGATGCCGCAACGAGCGCGGAGTTCATCAAGGCTACGAATACTATCTATCACGATGCACAGCATCCGAGCGCGCTGGTTTTGCCGGTGGTGCCGCGGTAGAGCAGCTCTTAGCTTTTAGCTATGAGCTGCGGAGTTGCGGGTATCGAAGCGGACGGCTGCCCTATCAGTTCTTTCGCGGCGCGACGGCCGAGGCGGATGCAGTCGGGGATGCCGATGCCTTCGTAGGCGTTGCCGGCGAGACGGAGGCCGGGGAGAGCGGCGACGCGGGCGGTGATCCGCTGCATTCGCTCCTGGTGGCCAACTGCATATTGCGCCATGGCGCGACGCCAGCGGGAAACCTGCACATGCTCGGGTTCGACGAGTGGGCCGAGAACTTTATCGCCGAGAATCTCACGGAGTTCCCGACGGACTGTGGCAATCAGCACCTCGTCCGGCTCGGAGAGCAGATCTTCATTCTTCATGCCGCCGAGGAAGGCGCGAAGCACGGCTTTGCCCGACTGGGTGCGGCCGAGGAATTTGCGGTGGACGAAGGTGCAGGCCAGCATGGCACGGCCTTCGCTGGCGGGGACGAGAAAGCCGAAGCCATCGGGCAGCGGGCCGAGCTGGCTTTCGTCGTAAACCAGGTTGAGGGTGATGGAGGAAGAGTAGGGAATTGCGCCAAGGTTTTCACCAAGTTCGGCATCGATGGGGCTAAGGAGCGAGGCGGCGGCCCAGGCAGGCGACGCAATGATGACAGAGTCAAACCGCCCGGTGGATTCGCCTGTTGTCACCTTCCAGTCGCTTCCTGCGCGGGTGAGGCTGATGACCGGTGTGTTGATGCGCAGGCTGGCTGGTTGAAGCCGTGCGACGAGCGCATCAACAAACTGCTGCATGCCACCGCGGAGAGAAGTGAAGATGGAGCGAGGCGCGCGCGGTTTGCCGTTGCCGGCCGCAGGATTGTTTCCGTTCTTGTGCGCGGCTGCATGTGCATTGGTGCGCATCTTTTTATGCGCGGCGAGCATGCCGCGGGTGAGGGAGCCGTATTCGGTCTCCATTTCGACGAGCTTGGGAAGGACGGTCCGGGCGCTGAGCTGGGTTGCGTCGCCACCATAGATGCCGCTGAGCAGCGGGTCGGCGAGGCGGTCGACGGCCTCTTTGCCGAAGTGGCGTTCGACGAGCGTCGCGACGGACTCGTCCGCATCGCCATGGGGGCGAGGGGGATGGAGGAGTTCGAGGCCCATGCGGATTTTGGTGGGAATGCTGAAGAGGCGCGTGAGGGCGGTGGGAATGAGCTTGGTGGGGATGAGGAACATGAGGCCGTCGGGCAGGGCGACGAGGCGGTTTTTGACGACGATGTAGGTTTTGCGCGCGGCGTCGTTGGAGGGGAGTAGCTGGTCGCCGAGGCCGAGTTCGCGGCACAGCTCGGCGGCGGCGGGTTTTTCGGACAGGAACGAATCCGGGCCGCGTTCGAGAACGGAACCGTTGACCGTCTCCGAGCCTAAAGAGCCGCCGAGGCGGTTGCCGGCTTCGAAGAGCGTGTATTCAACCTGAGAGCCGGCCTTGCGCGCCTGTTCGAGTTCAAAGGCAGCGGCGAGCCCCGCAATGCCCCCGCCAATGATTGCTATCCGCATGGATCGACCCCACCTCATCTTAGTTCAGCTCAGATGCCCCGCGCAGGCTGAGCGGCAACATCGGGAGAGTGCGCCTTTACACTCTTAGGATCAACCCGTGACGCATAAGTTTTTGGTGATTTAGATCACGCAATTTGGCTGAATGCAGAGAATCGCCTGAAGGTCAGTTGAAGCTTCGGGCCTTTTCGTTCCGCCCCTAAGCAGGGCGGGGGAATTCGTTGTTGTGCCTTTTCCCCGGATTGCGTTCGCAGGGGCGAACTTCATCCGGGGCTATTTTCGAACCGTCCCTCCGGGACGAAATGCGAGACCGGTCCATTTTGGCCAGGAGATGAATCCAACCTACCGACAGAATTCATTCATTCGATTGCCCTGTGACGAGATGGGAGGCTGTGGCTCGCTCAATTCCCAGCGCCTATAATCGTTTGTTATCCGCGATCTTAATCTCCAGGGCGCTTCTTCCCTTTTTTCGCCCGATTATTGCCTGAAACAGGAGGGCCCCGAATGACCGCCGAGCTGATCCATCGCCTTCATTTCGCGTTTACGATTACGTTCCATTATCTGTTTCCGCAACTCACCATGGGGCTGGCGCTACTGATTGTGGTGCTGAAGTCGGTTGCGCTGAAGACCGGCAACGCAACATGGGATCGGGCCGCGCGCTTCTGGGGGCATATCTTCGGCATCAACTTTGTTTTCGGCGTTGTTACCGGGATTCCAATGGAGTTTGAATTCGGGACGAACTGGGCGCGGTTCTCGCAGGTTTCGGGCGGCGTGATTGGCCAGCCGCTGGCGATGGAAGGGGTTTTCAGTTTCTTTCTGGAGTCGGCATTTCTAGGGCTGTTTCTCTATGGGGAGAAGCGCATCTCGAAGCTGGCGCACTGGTTCTCAGCGGTGATGGTGTTTGTGGGCTCGTGGATATCGGGGTTCTTCATCATCGTGACCGATGCATGGATGCAGCACCCGGTGGCGTATGACCGGCTGCCCAATGGGCAGTTTGAGGTTCTGAGCTTCTGGCAGTTGCTGATGAACCCATGGGGGCTGCTGCAATACATGCACAACATGGTGGGCGCGGTGGTTACCGGCTCGTTTGTGATGAGCGCAGTGGGCGCATTCTACTTGCTGGAGGGTCGGCGGGCACGATACGCGCATATTTTTCTGAAGGTGGGGGTGATTGCCGGCGTGATCGCATCCGTCGCCATTATCTTCCCCACTGGGGACATGGCCGGCAAATATGTGGCGCGCAACCAGCCTGCGGCGATTGCCGCGATGGAGGGCCTGTTTCACAGTGAGGCGGGCGCAGGCATGGTTCTGATGGGACAGCCGAACGAAGAGACGGGCGAAATCGACAACCCGATTGTGGTGAACGACATGCTCAGCTTCCTGGTCTACGGGACGACCAAGGCCGAGGTGAAGGGCCTGGACCAGATTCCAAAGGACCAGTGGCCGACGGCGCTGCCGCTGCTGTTCTACGCGTACCACATCATGGCTGGGCTGGGGACGTGGTTTGTGCTTCTGATGCTGGTGTGCGCGTTTCTGCTGTGGCGCGGAAAGCTTTATACCGCGCGCTGGGCGCTGTGGGCGCTCCTGCTGAGTTTTCCGCTTCCGTACATTGCCAACACCGCGGGATGGATGACCGCCGAACTGGGGCGGCAGCCGTGGCTGATCTACGGGCTGATGCGGACGAGCGAGGGGTATTCGAATACCGTTTCCGCAAGCAATGGCTTGTTCACACTGATCGGGTTCATGGGACTCTACACGCTTCTCGGGCTGTTGTTTACCGTGCTTATTTATCGTGAGATCAGTTCTGGGCCCGAGGGGAACCCGGAAGAAGCACAAGCTGTGCACGCCGACTGACAGAGCTTGGTTGGAGAGAGAAGGGGAAACTGGCGATGATTGGATTTCTCTGGTTCTGGCTGGTTGCGGTGATGATTGTGGGCTACGTGGTGCTGGACGGGTTCGACCTGGGCGTGGGCGTGCTGCACCTGTTTCTTTGCCGCACGGAGAATGACCGCCGCACCACGCTTGCCAGCATAGGACCCGTGTGGGACGGCAATGAGGTTTGGCTGCTGGCAGCGGGCGGAACGCTCTACTTTGCGTTTCCGCTACTGTACGCTTCGGCGTTCAGCGGGTTTTATCTGCCGCTGATGATGGTGCTGTGGCTGCTGATTCTGCGCGGCATCAGCCTGGAACTGCGCAATCACATCGATGTGGGCGTATGGCGGGCGCTGCTCGACGGAGTATTTGGGCTGGCGAGTGCGGCGCTCATCATCTTCTATGGCGCAGCGCTGGCCAACGTTCTGCGCGGCGTTCCGCTGCAGGCTGACGGCTACTTCTTTCTTCCCCTATGGACGGACTGGAAGCCGGGGCCGCATCCGGGCATTCTGGACTGGTACACGGTGATTGGCGGGCTGGTGGCGCTGGTTGCTCTGACGCTGCATGGGGCGCTGTGGCTCGTGGTAAAGACTTCTGGCGCGCTGGCAGACCGCGCGCGGCGCTTGGTGAACCCACTTTGCCTGCAGTTGGCTGCAATTACTGTGATTAGCCTGGGTGCGACGATTGCGGTGCGGCCGGCGAGCCTGGATAACTACTTCAATTACCCATTCACATTTGTGGTGCCGGTGGGCGTGATTGCTTCGCTGAGCGGCATCTGGTTTTTCAATCGCAAGGCGCAGCCGGTGAGGGGGTTCCTGTCTTCCTGCGGGTATTTGTTCTTCATGCTGGCCGGGGCGTGCTGGGGGCTTTATCCAACGCTGCTGCCGGCCACGACCGGGGCGGAGCGCGACATTACGCTGGCGCGGGCGATCTCCGGCCCGCATACGCTGGCCGTGGGTCTGGCGTGGTGGGGTTTTGGGATGGCGCTGGCGGTTGGATATATGGTGTTTGTCTACAGCAAGTTCCGCGGCAAGGTGGACCTGGCTTCCGTCGGGCACTGACCGAGGCTTGGCTAGAGCTGAGAGCATCGTCGGAATTGGCTTGCGGCGACATATGCGAATCCGCTTCAAAAACGCGATCCAGGAACGATAGAATTCGAGGGAATCCTGCCGGAAGGTGGAGACTCCCATTCAAAACCCCAGCCTGAAGAGTGTGGAACGGAGCTATCGACGGATAGACTCGATCGATTTTGTCCGCGGCCTTGCCATAGTGGTGATGGCGCTGGACCATACGCGCGATTTCATGTGCAATATTCCGTTTGAGCCGGAAGACATCAGCAAAACCTGGATGTTCTACTTCCTGGTTCGGTGGGTTACGCACTTTTGCGCGCCGGCGTTCTTTCTTCTGGCGGGGGTGGGGGCGTATCTTTACGGGCAGAAGCATTCGCGGGCGGAGCTGACGAAGTTCCTGGTGACGCGCGGCATCTGGCTGGTGGTGCTTGAGTTCACAGTGATTGGCTTTGCCTGGACGTTCCATCCAGGGTGGGGGATGTTCGGCGTCATCTGCTGCCTGGGGTTGTCGATGATTCTTCTGGCGGCATTCGTGCATTTGCCGCGCTTCGTGGTCATGGCGGTGGCTATCATCGTCATTGCGACGCACGACTTGTTCGACGGCTTGAAGCCGGCCGCTCTCCACGCAGGCCAATGGCTGTTGTTTGTGCTGCATCGCTCGGGGCGAGCGCATATCGGGGAGGTTTCGCTTTTCGTCTTGTTCCCGCTGATTCCGTGGTGCGCCGTGACGCTGCTTGGCTTCAGTATGGGCTCACTGTTTGAGAACGGTTCCGCGCGGAGTCGCCGGATTCTGCTTGCTACGGGGGCAGGCGCGTTGCTGGTTTTCAGTTTGCTTCGGGCCACGAATGCATACGGCAATCCCGGCGCGGAGGTGGCGCACTCGACTCCGGGCGACTGGCATGTGATGCCCACATTATCCAAGTCGATCATTCTGTTTCTGGACGTGGAGAAGTATCCGCCTTCGCTTCAGTATCTTTTAATGACATTGGGCGTGATTCTGATTCTGCTGGCCATTGGAGGTGCGAAATTCTGGGGCTTGTTCGGGCCGATCCTGGTGACATACGGACGGGTCCCGCTGTTCTTTTACATCCTGCATTTGTTTGTGATTCATCTTGCCGCGGGGCTTCTGGGATATCTGAGTCATCAGCCGGTGAGCTGGCTCTTCCACGGTGGATTCTTCTTGAATTACCCGCCCGACGGAGAGCCCTATGGGCACGGGCTTGGCGTGGTGTGCGCAATGTGGGCTGGCGTAGTTGTGCTGCTCTATTGGCCGTGTGCGTGGTTTGCCGGCGTTAAGAAGAGACATCCGGATTCGCTGTTGCGGTTTCTGTGAAATCGCAGCAGCGGAGCGCAGGACACACATGCCGCTGCCACGCAGTACGAGACTGCGGAACGCCAGCGCGACGACGCGGCGTCAGTTGGCGTAGACGAACAGGGCGGTGGGGCTGCCGTTGACCAGACTGGAAGTGACTCGCACCTGATCCCCTTTGCCGGGCTCAAACTTTTTGCCGTCGACGGCGCCCGACCGGGTTTCAGCCACGGTTTCCGGGGTGACCTTGAAGGCTTCCACATTGCCGGCATCGTCCTTTACCGAGAACGAATGATCCTTGCCGCTGAACTTGACGACGGTTCCCGTGCTCTTGGTGAATGGACCGACGCCGAGGTTGCGCAGCGCGACAGCGGTTCGATCGGCGCCCTCGCCAAAGAAGAGGACGATGGCGCTGGCGCCTTTGGTGGTGAAGGATTGGGCTGGTGTTGCGTCGGCGCGAAGGGCCTTGTCGATCGCGATGTGCGCTTTGGGGTCTGTCAAATCTTCAAAGCTGCCCGGGGTGCCGTCATCGGTGGTCACGATAATGGTTTTGGCATTGGGGTTGATGACGTTCACAGTACCAATGAGGGCGTGAACCACTTGTTGTGCGGTTGCGAAGACTGAAGCGCACGAAAGACAGGCGATGAGGAGGCTGATCCTCGAAATATTTCCCAGCATGAATCTGCTCCTGTAATCGGGAGGAAGGAGATTGAAAAACACAACCCGAATCCACCCTCCTGAACGAAAAATCGTAGCACAACTGTGCGCGAACATAAGTGACACAGAATGCCATTGGTCGTGACCGGCGTAACAAACGGTGTGGATGCTGTCTGCCGATGAAGTAGTGGAGTGGAACATGGCGCGGTATTTCTCCCCCGGCGGCCTTTCATGTCGAGATGGGCGAGGCCTTCCGTTTTGCCAACCGGAAGGCCTCAGACGATTGCGGAAAGGGCTGGATGATTTTATGCCCGGGAGCCTGAGATTGCGACCAACGGGGCAGCCATTTCTTCTTCCGCCGGGTCTGGTACATGCATCGACGAAGCGAAAGCTTCAGCATGATTCTCCAGTTCCGGATCCCAGTTTTTGGGCTGATAAATGCAGCAGGGTTCCTGTGCGAGCGGGTCGCCGGTGACGGCATAGGCGCGTGCCCTGGAACCGCCGCAGATCTCCTTGTACTCGCAGGCGCCGCATTTGCCTTCGAGCTTGCTGGTGTCGCGCAACGATTTGAAGATTGGCGCGTTGCGGTAGATGTCGGCCAACGGAGTTTCGCGAATGTTGCCGGCGTGGATGGGGAGGAATCCGCTGGGATAAACGTTGCCGACGTGGGAGATGAACATGAAGCCCTTGCCATCGTTGACCCGGCGGGTTGCCCAGCTTGCAGTGCGGGTTGGTGCATCGGCCGTGGGCGCGCCTGGCTCATAGGCCTGCGCGGCGCCCATTTTCAGACTGCCCGGATGGCCGTGGCTCATGCGCCGTTCTTCAAGGTTGTGCTGCAGGAGGTAGCGGCGGTAGTGCATGGCCTCGGTGGTCTTGATCTGGAAACTGACTTTGTGCGAGAGCTCGTAAATCTTGCCGAATACATGCTCAAATTCCTCACCGGAGAGCAGATCGCCGAGCTGGCCGCGGCCCACGGGGACGAGGAAGAAGACGTTCCACATGACGATGGCGAGCTTCTCGAATAGTGAACATAAACTGTCGAGATCGTGTGCGTTGTGGCGGCTGATGGTGGTGTGGACCTGGATGGGCAGTCCTGCCTCGCCGGCCCATTCAATGGCCTGGATAGTGCGCGCCCAGGCGCCAGGCAATCCGCGGAAGGCGTCGTGAATCTCCGGAGTCGAACCGTCCAGGGAAATTCCCAGACGCACGAGTCCGGCTTCCTTGAGTTTGAAGATCGCGTCCCTGGTGAGGAGGGGCGTTGCGCTGGGCGTAAGCGCCACCTGTACCCCCTTTTCCGCGCCGTAGCGGATGAGCTCGAAGACGTCTTTCCGCTTCATGGGGTCGCCGCCGGTAAAGACAAAGATGGGAATATGCATGTCGGCGATCTGATCGATGAGAGCCTTGCCCTCCGCGTTCGTCAATTCGTCGGGATGGGCGATGGGCTGGGCTGCAGCGCGGCAGTGCTTGCACGCCAGGTCACAGGACTGAGTAACTTCCCAGATAGCCAGAAATGGTGCTTCGTCGTAGTTCAATCCGCCGCGAGCGGGGATGTTGTGCATCGGTTGCATATCGCCTCCTGAAGAATTCCCGGCGGCCGTGGCAAAAGGAGTGTGCTGCGGGGGGGGAACGCCTTGATTCCACTCAAGAACACCACTCCTGGGAGGTCCGCGCTGTGATTGGGATCACTTGATCTCTCTCAATTCACTCTCTATGCCGGATTGGGCTGGACAGTTTTTTGGAAAGGGAGCACAATTCAACATCCAATGAACGCTGACCCTGGGGTCCGCGTCTTTATTGGCAGAGCCCGGCTTTCTGGTCGCTTGAGCCTGACTTTCCGCAACCGAGCGGCGTGATTTTGATCACATTCCGGTGTGCCGCCGGGCACTGTAAAGCGCACGGCGAATCTGGCAAAGTATTTCCGCACCTCAAGGAGGTTCCCATGGCTGCAGGTATCAAGCCTGGCTGGAGCAAACCCTCCACCATCCTTTTCGCCTCCGAGATTCCCGCCAACGAGAAGGCATTCGCTTTCGCTCTTGCGCAAGCTGCGGAGTTTGGCGCCAATCTCATTCTCTTTCACGCCTATGACACGCTGGTGGTTGCCGCGTCGGAGACCTCGGGAATCCGGTATTACGACTACGCGGCCGCCGCGCGCGCCGAAATGAAGCAACTGGAACCGCTGGCCCAACGCGTCCGGGAATCCGGCATTTCCTGCGAAGTGGTGGTTCGGCCCGGACTGCCGGCCGACCAGATCCTAAGTTTTCTGCGCGAGCGGGAGATTGACCGGGTGGTAATGGGCACGCATTCTCCAGGCCCTATCGGGAAGCTTCTGGTCGGTTCCGTGGCCGAAGCAGTGCTGCGCACCGCGAAGGTTCCGGTGTACATTGTGGGGCCGGATGTGGTGGATGGCACGTACCGCAACTTTGCAATCCACACCATTCTCTGCGCGGTCAGCATGCAGGAAGCCAGCTATATGGTGGCCGACTTTGCCGCGGAACTTGCCGTCCATCACCAGGCCCGGTTGGTGCTCCAGCATGTAATTCGGCCGCAGGATCGCGCTGAGGAACTGGCCGGACGAAGCATTGACCAGGTTGAGGCGGATCTGCTCTCGCTTGTTCCGGCGGAGTTGCAGGACAACCTTTCCGTTCAAACGATTGTGGTACCCGGCGATCCGACCGAAGAACTGCTTTACCAGGCGAGGGCGCAGCAGGCCGACCTCATTGTTCTGGGGGCTCAGGGCGCATCGGCCTTCGCCGCCATCACTCGTCATGGGGTGGTGTACAAGGTGCTGGCCCATTCGCATTGCCCGGTGATCACGCTATCGCCAGTGGTGCTGGCCGAGTGCGGCTCGCATGGGGAAAAGCGGCGTCCGGCCGAAGTGTATATGGCCGGAGTTTTTTAGGGTACTTGCCGGCAAAGTTTGCGGCGATGGGTCCTAAATGCAGAAGCAGATCCTTCGACTTACCACCCCGAGCGGAAAAACGCTCGGGGCCCCTTTCGCTCCTGATGACCGGCGTGTAAACCCAATGGAATCATAAGCACTTTTCCGGTCATTTTAGCTGTAACTCGCGTTCGCGAGTCAAGATACTCAGGATGACGGGCAATGCCGCGAATCCCACCAGCTCTGGCTCTGCGTGCAAGCGCCCGTGTGCTTATTGGAATCTGGCGAGCCAAGGCAAGATCCTCCGCAGCAGCATTCGCTGCCAACAGCAGTCGAACCAAAAGAGACAGGGAACAGTTCAGGTGTCTTGCGATTTCCCGCAGGCTCACACCAGCTTGATGTATCGCGTAAATCTCTCGCGCCCGGTCGAGATCGTGAAGGGTGTGCCACCGGGCGCGCAGATCCTCGATGGGCGAGTTGGAATCAATCATTTCTTGGAGCTGACATGCACTCTGTGTGCCGCCTTGTAGGCTTGCAGCGCGCTCAGCTCGTACCGGACTGGTCCACCTTGATCGTACGGCCCCCGACCGCGCTGCCGCCACTTCTTCAGACAATCGGAAGTGAGACCGAGAAACGCGGCGGCGCCATTTTCAGTTAGCGCTGGGTTATCTATATAGACTTCTAACGGGCGTAGCTCCACTGACAGAAGAGACAAGGGAATCCTGGTACGACGCGCGCCAGCGGGATCCTCAGGTTCAGTTCCCTTGGCATCGTTGCGCGGAAGGGGGATCGGGATTCTGCAGACTCCTTGCGCAGATCCTTTCCACTGGGATCAGCTCCTCGAAGAAGATAGCCTGCGTTCCTCCTGATTTGTTCACGGGTAAGAGTAGCCATTCTATTGCACTCTCCATTGAGATCTGAACAGTCGATAGTACCTCTCTGGAGGTATTGCAAAACGGTCCTCTGGACTGGATCGCAACTCGGGATTTGACTCTAACCTGCTTCGGTAAATCTCCGCGGTGATGGAGCGTACGTTTCGGCCAATCCAGCAAGGCGGGGTTGTCAGCATCGCGAAACAAGGCATTCCGGAAGGAAACAGAGCCGCTGGCCCCGCCAATGGATGGTTCAATCCAGTTTTGGGAATTGCCCAGCCCGACGAGGATTCAGAATCACCAGCTCTGATAGAATCCGCAACGACCTCCCGACATCAGTTTGGCCAGAGCGATCTGAAACTTAATGCTCCCTGAAGATCTCAAGCAAAACGTGACTGTTTACGGACCCCACTTTCCGGAGCCCGTCCAGATCATTCTCGCCATTCCGATGGGCAGCTCAATCAAGGTGATCGGGAAGGGCGGTATCCAGTCATGCTCGAATGGGTTTCTTGCAACTACGGGGGGAGGCGCGCATGGTTCCGCTGTCCCACATCGGATTGCGGGCGGCGAGTCGCGATTCTCTATCTCAGGGGCACCTTCGCGTGCCGGCACTGCCACCAGCTTGGATATGCCAGCCAGAGGATTCAACCCTGGGAACGTGCTTTGGCGCAGGCCCAGGCAATCCGCGAGCGCATGGGTGGAACCGCAAGTATGTATGAGCCGTTCCCAAACAAACCCAGAGGTATGCACTGGCCGACCTATTTAGATCTTCGCCGCCAGTATGACCATGCCAATGCAAATTCATGGCCAGGCTGGATTAGGCGGTGGAAGAAGCCATCTCACGTAGAAGCGTAGTTCCGGTTCGCGGTCGTGTGCAGATTGCAGGGGGTGTCAATCCAATGCCCGCGCGATTGGCGGCCGAAATATCTGCCACCCAACGAACAACCCCAACGGCCGCAGTTCCGCGCCAAATTCCGGGGACGCTACGGGGACCAAGCTGTGACTAAAGCCAGCAAAACGGGTGCAAGCCCATCCGCACTAAATTGGCGTTATCTATTTTCAGAATCAGATATTTATGCGAATTCCTGCAAAGCACTGCAAACTGTGCAAAATGGCCTCAGTCCCACTTTCACGGCGATAACACGGGTTCAAATCCTGTCGGGGACGCCAATAAAATTAACTGAGTAATTATCCTCCGGCAGAGCCGGAGGCATTACGTTTGCTGGCCCCTCAAAGGGGCCTCTTCGCAACCGTTGAAAGCAAAAGCAAGAACAAAAGCAAAAACCTCGCCCCGGTGATACGACTCCCGGAAACGTCAAACTTCTACTGCCTCCCCGGCAAAGCCGGGGGAACTCCCGGGATATTAGATAAATTCCCACTTTCTCACTATCGCTCGGGGCATTCGGATCGAATCTCCGGCACCCATACATCGGTCCTTCAAAGTCCGCTTATCTCAATTCAACTGCACGTTGAACGTCGCGTGGCAGTTCAACTCCGGTTTAAACTCCTCAACTCCCTGCTTACCATCCTTGGTGATGTGGATATACATCGGTTTCTTTAGGGTCTCCGGCAAATTCGTTATCTTGATTCGTCCGTCGGCACCCGAGAAGGCTTCAAGATCGAGTTTCTTCACGCTGAACACCCCGTACTGGATGCGCGTAGTGACTTTTGCACCGTAAATTGGCTTGGAATCGGGGCCGCTCACAGCAATCAGCGCTGAGGAGGGGCCAAGGTCTGCCGATATTTCTCCGGGCACAGTCGCGGCCGATGTGTTTTGGGCGCTTCCCGACTGCGAACAAACCAACACGAGACAAAACAAGAGCGGGGTCGAGCAGCTTTGCTTACGCATGTCCTCCATTATCGTTGGAAAGACCTTCAGATACCTTGGCTCGACAAATTACCCTTCCCTCACGCGCATCTCCCGCCGACCTAGTCTTCATCCCGCTGCGCCCGGGCTTCTCGCACCATCGTGAGAAATCGCCGCGCCAGCTCGTGGATCCGTTGTTCCTGGCGAAGTTCCAGAGACTCCTTTGGCAGCAGTTCCTTGCCGACACCGATCGCGCTCGCCCCGGCCAAAATGAAATCGAACGCCGTCAACTGATTCACGCCCCCAGTCGCAATCAGCGGAATCTGGGGCAGCGGCACCTTCAGTGCGCGGACGTATTGCACACCGCCCACAGGCGCAAGCGGAAATATCTTGACGAAATCGGAACCGGCCTTCCATGCCGCAATCACTTCAGTCGGCGTCAGCGCGCCGGGGAACACCACCACATCCGCCTTGTTCGCATAAGCCACCATCTCTGGAACAAATCCCGGGCAGGTCAGAAATCGGGCACCGGCGTCAATCGCTTGCCGTGCCAGGTCCGCGTCCAAAACCGTGCCCGCGCCAATTGCCAAATCGGGATATCGCTTTGCCAGGTCACGAACCACGTTCAGCGCGCCGGGAACGGTCAGCGTGATCTCGACCACCGGAATCCCAGCCGCATACACCGTCTCCGCCGCAAATCGCGCGTGTTCCTCTGACGAAACACGCACCGACGGCAGTATGCCAACATTCTCAATTTGCGCCCGAACTTCCCGTCGATTCATCTTGTTTCCCCATTCCCCAGGCCACGCTTCTCATCCCCGTTCACATGCTCGCGCCGAGTCCATCAGCTCGGCGCCCGGTCCCGAAAATACCATTGCGAATCTCGGGCAATCATAGATTGAAGCGCATATGGATCCCATGACGATGCACCGTGCGTCCTCGGTGTTTCTACGGTCCCCGGCAAGAGTGCGCCTGTTCCCGTTGGATCGTCTGTGACCGAGTTCTCGCTTGTCTCCAGTTGGCCCAGCACGGTTCGCGAAGAGGCTCGCACCCGAACTTTACGTTGCCCAATGGGACAACCCGAACCGGGCGGGCGGCCCTGGAGCCGAAGCGTGTACCATTACCATGATTTGCAGCAGATAAATTTGCGGCAGATGCTCGCTTGAAGGGTTTATGAGATTGCGTCCAGCATTGGTTGTTCTTTCGCTCGTCGGAGTTCTTGTATGTGCATCCCCAATTGGCGCCCAGCCGAAAACCGAATTGGCGCTGATGCCCATGCCCGCGCACGTGACGCAGGGCGACGGCCTGTTCCTGATCGACGGAAATTTTGGAATGGGACTTGATGGAAACGCCGATCCAGTGCTCGTGTCTGGCCTGCGGCGGTTCCAGGTTAGTCTCGCGCGCGAAACCGGAATCCCGCTTTCTGGTGAGACAAACGCCAACAGGCCAAACTTCATCATCCAAACCGCCGGCACCGATAAGCCGGTACTGCAGCTTGGTGAAGATGAGTCCTACCACCTGGTCGTCTCCGCCACACTCGTGCAGCTAAGGGCCGCAAATCCACTGGGAATCTTGCACGGATTGCAGACTTTCCTGCAACTGGTCAGGATTTCACCCCAGGGTTTCAGCGTACCCGTGGTCACCATCGACGACGAGCCTCGCTTCCCCTGGCGAGGACTCATGATCGACGCCGGACGCCACTTTATCCCGGTCCCGGTGATTGAGCGCAGCCTGGACGGGATGGAGGCCGTCAAGCTGAATGTCTTCCACTGGCACCTCTCCGAAGATCAGGGTTTTCGCGTGGAAAGCAAGCTGTTTCCGGAGTTGCAAGGAAAGGGTTCCGGAGGACTCTTCTATACACAGAAGCAAGTCGCCGAAGTGATTCAGTACGCAAGGGATCGCGGAATCCGCGTGGTTCCTGAGTTCGATATGCCCTGTCATACCACTTCGTGGCTGGTCGGCTATCCCCAGTTGGGCAGCGCGCCCGGCCCGTACCAGATCGTAACCAAATGGGGCGTTTTCGATGGAGCAATGGATCCAACCCGGGAAGAGACGTATCAGTTTCTCGACAAGTTCCTGGGCGAAATGACTTCACTCTTTCCGGATGCCTATTTCCATATCGGCGGCGACGAGTGCGATGGAAAAGAGTGGGATGCAAACTTGCGCATCAAGGCATATATGAGCGCGCACGGATTGAAGGATAATGCGGCGTTGCAGGCCTACTTTACGGGGAGGCTGCAGAAGCTGGTCGCGGGCCACCACAAGATCATGGAGGGCTGGGACGAGGTGTTGCAGCCCGATACGCCGCGGGATGTGGTGATACAGTCCTGGCGCGGCCAGGCATCTCTGGCCCTGGCCGCCAGGCAAGGAAACCGCGGCCTCCTCTCCACCGGCTACTACATCGACCTGAACCAGCCCGCGGCGCAACACTATCTGGTTGACCCGCTCAGCGGGGATGGAGCCTCACTCACCCCGGAGCAGAGGGCCCGCGTACTGGGCGGCGAAGCCACGATGTGGAGCGAGTTTGTAACTCCGGAGAACATTGACAGCCGCATCTGGCCGCGCACGGCGGCCATCGCGGAACGGCTGTGGTCTCCGCAGGAAATTCGCGACGTGGATTCGATGTACAGGCGGCTGGCAGTTGTATCGCAGCAGCTTGAATACTACGGGATGGAACATAAGTACTTTGCGCAGTTGATGTTGGAGCGGATGAGCGGCGTTGAGGATCCCCAGTTCCTTAAAGTTCTGGCGGCTGTTATGCAGCCTCCTGAGGGCTACGAACGGGGGCAACTCAAGGATTATCAGAGTGATACGCCGCTGAATCGACTGGTGGATGCGGTTCCACCGGAGAGCGACATGGGGCGCAGGTTCAACGAGCTTGTCAAGGTGATTGTGCAGGGAAAAGCTACGCCTGAGCAATGGCAGCAGGCTCGGGATTGGCTTGTGCTTTGGCGCGACAACGATGCCAGACTGCAACCGTTGCTGGTGCAATCCGAACTTACGCAGGAGCTGGTCCCGCTATCGCAAAACCTGTTTAAAACAGCGCAGATAGGACTAGCGGCGCTGGACGATTTGAGCGCTCACCAGGTCACGGATGCGGGCACGGTCAAGGCGAACATGGCTTGGCTCAAGGAGGCGGAGAAGCCGCAGGCGGTGCTGCTGGACATGGCGGTTCCGCCGGTGGAATTGCTGGTGCAGGCGGCCGGAACGCGGTAAGGAGCCTCTGCACAAGTCTCATGGGCGCACAAGAACCCATCCCTCAGGGGCTAAAGCCCACGATTCTATTGGCCTAATTTGGCACGAGTAAACTCGTGCCCTTTCAAGACTCGTGTCGTGCAGAGATTCCCTAAGTGGTTCAGCGGCGATTTCTTTGTGCGGACAATTGAAATGTCTGCTCAGAGGGTTGCGCTCTTTTGAGGAATGGACTGTGCGCGCAACCTGCAGGACTGTTTTGGTTGCTGCGAATTAAGCCCATGTTTTTGCGAAATGCGCTGCACGCGTTTGTTGCTTAACTTATTGATGGTACGCTGTTTACTTCGATTTTATTTTTTGTACAAAATGCGCAAAACCTATGGTTGCGGGACCCCACAATTCCTGAGTATTGTCCGGCTGGAAGGAGACGAACGGCGAAAAAGTGGCCGGTGACGCGAGAACGTTGGGTTGCGGGGGGACAAATGGATGCGAAATGTCCTATTTGAAAGGGTCCATTCGTAAGCAAAACAGCCATTTTGCGACGTGTTTTCGACACATTTCGCGCGGATTTCGGCGTGGTTGCTGCGCATTGAGACGCATTCCGGGGCGCGGAAAATCGGAGACGCAGTGGGGGCGGCGGAGAATCGTGGCTGCCCTTCGGGTCGCCGACCTTCTCTTATTGGTTTTGAGTCCCAGGGTTTCGTTCGCCTCGGCGGACTGCACCCTGGGCTATTCTCGTTTTCCACCTCCGGGGGACCACCTGCAGTGGGGCGCGGGCTCACAGGGGCGGATTGGTTCCCACCCATTCCGCAAAATGCGCGGAATGGATGGGGCACCCGGCGCATCCGGCGATCCCACTCATCACGATACAGTCGTGATGAATGGGGCACAGTTCCCTGTTACCGGGATGGATGGGGCACCCGGCCTACTGCGCCGTGTAGGTGTAGTCGTGGAACTGCCAGGCTCCGTTGATCAGGGAGTAAATGCGAACGTAAAGCGTCTCCCCGTTGGTTGGCAGACCGGTTACGCTGGCCTGGGTGGCAGTAATTGGGGTGGAGTTGTACAGGTTATACGATCCCACTCCTGTGCTGCCGATCCCGAGCACATACTGCGTAACACCCGAGCCGGCCGTCCACTGGAAGGTGGCACTGCTCGATGTCAGCGTGCTGCCGGGCGTGGGAGAGGTCAGTACCGCTGGCGTCGCGGCTGCGGTGTAGGTGTAGTCGTGGTACTGCCACGCTCCATTAATCAGGGAGTAGAGGCGAGCGTAGAGCGTCTCTCCATTTGTTGGCAGACCGGTTACGCTGGCCTGTGTAGCTGTGATGGGGGTGGAGTTGAACAAGTCGTACGATCCAACTCCCGTGCTGCCTATCCCCAGCACGTATTGCGTAACGCCCGTGCCGGTCGTCCACTGGAAGGTTGCGCTACTCGATGTCAGCGTGCTGCCGGGTGTGGGATTGGTCAGTACCGCCGGGGTCGCGGCTGCCGTGTAGGTGTAGTCGTGGTACTGCCACGCTCCATTAATCAACGAGTACAGGCGAGCGTAGAGCGTCTCTCCATTTGTTGGCAGACCGGTTACGCTGGCCTGTGTGGCTGTGATGGGGGTGGAGTTGAACAGGTCGTACGATCCCACGCCCATGCTGCCGATCCCCAGTACGTACTGCGTAACGCCTGAGCCGGCCGTCCACTGGAAGGTCGCGCTGCTCGATGTCAGCGCGCTGCCTGGGGTGGGAGAGGTGAGTACCGCTGGCGTCGCGGCTGCCGTGTAGGTGTAGTCGTGGTACTGCCACGCTCCATTAATCAACGAGTACAGGCGAGCGTAGAGCGTCTCCCCATTGGTTGGCAGGCCGGTTACGCTGGCCTGGATGGCGGTGATGGGGGTGGAGTTGAACAGGTCGTACGACCCAACTCCCGTGCTGCCGATTCCCAGCACGTACTGCGTAACACCCGTGCCGGCAGTCCACTGGAAGGTTGCGCTGCTCGAAGTCAGCGCGGTGCCGGGAATGGGAGAGGTCAGTACCGCTGGCGTCGCGCCTGCGGTGTAGGTGTAGTCGTTGAACTGCCAGGCTCCATTGATCCAGGAGTAGATGCGAGCGTAGAGCGTCTCCCCATTGGTTGGCAGGCCGGTTACGCTGGCCTGGGTGGCGGTAATTGGGGTGGAGTTAAACAAGTTGTACGATCCCACTCCGGTGCTGCCGATTCCCAGCACGTACTGCGTTGCGCCTGTGCCGGCTGTCCACTGGAAGGTCGCGCTGCTCGATGTCAGGACGCTGCCTGGCGTGGGAGAGGTCAGTACTGCCGGCACTGGCGTTGGGGCTGCCGTGTAGATGTAGTCGTTGTACTGCCACGCTCCATTAATCATGGAATAGAGGCGAACGTAGAGCGTTGTCCCATTGGTCGGCAGACCGGTTACGCTGGCCTGTATGGCGGTAATCGGAGTGGAGTTGAACAGGTTGTACGATCCGACTCCTGTGCTGCCGATCCCCAGCACGTACTGCGTGACGCCCGAGCCAGTTGACCATTGGAAAGTGACGCCAGAAGAGGTCAGAGTGCTACTGGGTGCGGGTGAAATAAGAACTGCGGGCGCGGTGTCTCCAGTGCCGCTCAACGCGATGCTCTGGGTTGCTTTGGTCTGGTTCAGATTGTTGTCTGTCAGCACCACACTGCCTGTGTTGGCGCCTTGGGCAGTGGGCATGAAGCTCACGGACACATAGCAGCTTGTGCCCTGGACGAGCGGCGTACCGGAGGCGCAGAGGTTGGCGTCCCCGGTGTTTTCCGGGAAGTTGGCCGGGTAGCTGGGATTGGTTCCCGATGTGGGTATGGAGAATGTGAGGGGCAGGTTGCCGATGTTCTCGACGGCCACTGTCTGCGGGCTATCGCTGCTGGTCGAACCCACCAGTGTGGCGGCAAAGCTCAGCGAAGGCGGGGTGGTGCGGTAGATTTCCCTTACCGCGTCGTTTCTGCTATCGGAGACATAGACGTTGCCGCTGCCGTCCAATGCCACGCTCTGGGGACCGCCAAGGTTGGCTAGCAGCGTGGTCACGCAACTTGACGAGGTGCATCCAGCGGGCATCTCCTTCACCGCTTCGTTTCCATCGTCGGCGACATAGATATTTCCGCTGGCGTCCACCGCCACGTCAAAGGGATCGCTGAAGCCGCCGCCCAGCGTGGTCACGCAGCTCGACGAGGCGCATCCGGCGGGCATCTCCTTCACCGCGTTGTTGAAAGTATCGGCAACATAGACGTTGCCGCTGGCGTCCACCGTCACGGCAGAGGGACCGCTGAAGCCGCCTCCCAGCGCCGTCACGCAGCTTGCCGAGGCGCATCCGGCGGGCATCTCCTTCACCGCATTGTTGTAAGTATCGGCGACATAGACGGTTCCGCTGCCGTCCACCGCCACGCCGAAGGCCTCGTGGAAGCCGCCGCCCAGCGTGGTCACGCAGCCTGACGAGGCGCACCCGGGGGGCATCTCATTCACCAAGCCGTCGTCGCTATTGGCGACATAGACGTTGCCGCTGCCGTCCACCGCCACGCCGGCGGGATTGATGAAGCCGCCGCCCAGCGTGGTCACGCAACTTGACGTGGCGCATCCAGCGGGCATCTCATACACCGCGCTGTTGCTGTAATCGGCGACATAGACGTTGCCGCTGCCGTCCACTGCCACGCCAAACGTATCGCCAAAGCCGCCGCCCAGCGTGCTCTGGGTGGCTGGGCTAAAGACGACCTGCGGGCCTTGACCTGTGCCGTAAACGTGGGCAGTGGCAATCGAGCTGCCGCCAGCGTTCAGCAGCTCGACTGCGCCGTAGCGCGTACCCGCATTCGCCGGCGTAAAGGTCACGTTGACCGTGCAGGTCTCGCCCGTGGTGTAGGTTGTGGTCCCTTTGCAGACATTCGACCCCTGAGACGCCGCCGCGTTGAAGTCCAGATTCTTCGCGCCCTCCGTCAGCGCTTTGTAGGGAGTTGTACTGCTCAGGCTCCCTCCACTCTCGAAGGTAAAGGTCAGGGCCAGCGCCGCGCTGGCCGTTCCCACCGGGACGCTAAAGAAGTTCACCCCGCGCGTCATGATTTCCTTTACCACTTTGTTGCCGGTATCGGTGAGATAGACGTTGCGGTTGCCGTCCACCGCCAAGCCGATGGGAGCGCTGAAGCCGCTGCCCAGCGTGGTGACGCAACTTGACGAGGCGCAGCCAGCGGGCATCTCCTTGACCGCGCTGTTGCTGTAATCGGCGACATAGACGTTGTCGCTGCTGTCCACCGCCACGCCGATGGGATGGTTGAAGCCGCCGCCCAGCGTATTCACGCAGCTCGATGTGGCGCAGGTGGCGGCCATCTCCTTCACCGCACTGTTGTTGTAATCGGCGACATAGATCTTGCCACTGCCATCCACCGCTACGTCATAGGGAAGACTGAAGCCGCCGCCCAGCGTGGTCACACAGCTCGACGAAGTGCAGCTAGCGGACATCTTCTTCACCTTGCTGCTGTAAGTATCGGCGACATAGACGTTGCCGCTGCTGTCCACTGCCACGCCCGCGGGATCGTCGAAGCCGCCGCCCAGCGTGGCCACGCAACTCGACGAGGCGCAGCCGGCAGGCATCTTCTTCACCGCGCTGTTGCTAAAATCGGCGACATAGACGTTGCCGCTGCCGTCCACTGCCAAGCCTGTGGGACCACTGAATCCTCCGCCCAGCGTGGTCATGCAACTTGACGAGGCGCAGCCGGCGGGCATCTCATACACCGCGCTGTTGTCGTAATCGGTGACATAGATGTTGCCGCTGCCGTCCACGGCCGCTCCCCAGGGATAGTTGAAGCCGCCGCCCAGCGCCGTGATCGCGTAGCTGAATGACGCGGTCTGCGCCTGTGCGGCCGCGGACAACATCAGGCCGAACAGAGCCAGCAGCGAGAACGAAAAAAGCATCCGCGGCACGGGCAGCGGATTTACGGGGGCGGAGGCGCGCAGTTTCATTGAGACTCCTAAGTTCGGGGAAAGGGGTGCGACGCGCGAGGAAGCAAGCCTCGTCGGCACAACTGAAAGTTTTCCATCGGCGGGAAGATCGCAAGTGCCGCGAAATCCACGGTTCGGGGATGGCGATTGCCTAAAGAATGGCAGGCCGCGCCTCGATTGGCGGCTCGCTCTGAAATAGGAGGCCTGATTTTTCGATTGCCCTTTGCTTTTTGGGAAGTGCATCGTGTTATTGTGGTACGCTTGCTGCGATCGTGACGCCCGGCCATAAAAAATGTACGAAAACATATCAGGCCAAGCTCTACGATCCAGGCATGGGTTCTGGACACGTGTAAAAAGTGGTCACAAGGCCGTAGCAGCGCTGAGCGATGGAATGCAGTCTCAGATGCAGATAATCCTGTCCGGACGACTGGATAGATGCAGTTAATTCTGGCCTGAAATCGCGCTGAATGCTGTCCTGACCCTTTTCAAAAGCAGTCCGCCACAAATAGGGACCACCGCTGCGCGGACACACAAACGTCAGGTCGTTGGGCTGGCCCCGCGCTCGCGCAGGCTGCGGGCCGCCGCGATCCGCAGAGTAATTTCCGCCTCGGACAACGTGCCACGCACGAGGTGATGCGGTTTCTTGGGACGGCCCAGCTTAATGGGGCGCCCAACAACGGCAAGCAATTGATTTATAGGGTCTTTCTGGTGGGCGCTGCAGGATTCGAACCTGCGACTTCCACCGTGTGAAGGTGGCACTCTACCGCTGAGTTAAGCGCCCTGAAGAGGGGACGGGAAAAGCCGCGCCATTGGGGCATCCCATGGGTTAGAGTAACACCAGCGAGGCTTTACGGCCAATTGCTGCGCCGAACCTGAGCGCGCCGCCGGACCCCTTGACGACCAACGATGTTTTGGAGACCCAGATCGACCCGCGCCGCCGCCGACTTTCCCCCTGATGGGGAGGGGACTTTGCGACCAATTCCGGCAATTTCAGGGATTGGCATGGCGGGAGGCGGATTCGGCAAGTCTTCCCATGTGGTGTACACGCAGGCGCGCTTTGCGGACCGGAGTGCGGGTTTGGGGAAGGATCGCGGGCCCAAAGGCGCCGCTAAAGGCCATGGGAGCCCCGAAATGGGGGACGAGACGGGCCCGGAAAGCGCCAAGGCAGGTCTGGAAAGTGCGAAGACAGGGCAGGAAAGTGCACAAATGGCGCAACCTTCCGGCAGGGACGGGGTTGGAGAAGATATGGCGACCCTGGTCCTGGACAACTCGGTTCTGGGAGCGGGTACGGCTTCGCGGCCGGACTCAAGACCGGAAAATGTGGCGGGCGGCGTGGATCCGACCAGCGACGCGGCGGTGATGCTGCGGGTGGCCGCAGGCGATGAAGGCAGCTTCAATTACCTGGCGCAGAAATACCACCGGGCGATGATCCATTTTCTCTTCCGGATGGTGCGCAACCAGGCGGTGGCGGAAGAGCTGGCGCAGGAGGTTTTTCTGCGCGTTTACCGCTCGCGGGAGAGCTACCGGGCGGAAGCGAAGTTTACGACGTGGCTTTACCGGATTGCGACCAACCTGGCGGTGAACCATGCGCGGGATACCCGGCACGAGCGGGCGGCGCAGACGCTGTATCTGGATGCTCCGGACGAGGAAAGCGGGACGACGCCGGACGTAGCCGACGACGAGCCGAGCGTAGAACAGCGGCTGATGCGGGATGAGCGGATGGCGGCGATTCGCAAGCATGTGATGGCTCTGCCGGAGCGGCAGCGGATGGCGGTGCTGATGCATAAGTACCAGGGAATGGATTACCGGCAGATCGGGGAGGTGCTGAAGTTGAGCGAGTCGGCTACCAAGTCGCTGCTTTTCAGGGCCTACCAGACGCTGCGGGACAAGTTGAAGGAATTTGTGTAAGTGGATAAAAGCCGGGCAACACCGGCAGGAGTGGGGTGAGCGATGGAAACGATGAACAAGAGCTGCGCCGGGATGGAATCGAAGCTGGCAGAAATGCTGCTCGATGCTGAAAGTGTGCCTGCCAAGGTTCAAGCTCATGTTGACGGGTGCGCGGGGTGCCGCGAGGCACTGGCGGAGTTGCGCGCGACCATGGAGTTGATGGATGGCTGGGAGGCGCCGGAGCCGAGCCCTTACTTTCTGACCCGTTTGGACGCTCGGATGCGGGAAGAGAGCGCGACGGCGCCGGCAAGCTGGCTGGAGCGGCTGCGCGCTCGCCTGACTTATGGACCTTCGATGCATGTGCGGCCGCTGGCGGCGATGGCGCTGACTGTGGTGCTGCTGGTGGGCGGCGGAGCTTATCTGGACGTGACGAACTGGGATCAGTCTGCCACCACGCCACCGCAGACTGCCGTTGTGCACGACTTGCAAACGCTGGACAGCAACGCGCAATTGCTTGATCAGTTGGAATCGATGTCGACCACCAACAATAGCAACGGAGATTGATTAGCCCGCTTTTAGAAGGGGCCATAGTAGGAGCTGGGGACGTGAGCAGGGTGAGACACAATGCGGAGTGGATGCGCCACGCGGCTTTGGCTGCGCTGGTTGCCCTATCGCTGTGTGTGCCGTCCTGGGCTCGTAGCCAGCACGGCGGTGCCGCAGGGCGACCCGCTGCTGCGCCGAGGGCTGGAGGGGCACGGGTTCAGGCCCCCAGACAACAAGCTGCCAAGCCACAGGCCCAGGCGAGGCCCAATATGCAATTGCAAGGAAGAGCGCAGGGGGGCATGGCGCAGCGTCAGGGGTATCCAGCAACCACATATGCTCATAGGGGATATGCGGGGCCCGGCATTTCTGGTTCCGCTGCGCCTGGCTCCGCTTTCCGGGCAACGCCGTATGGGGCGCAGGTTCGTCCCTATGCGGGGGCGGCGCCTGCCGGGCATTTAGGCGACTGGCTGAATCAGCATCGGAATCTTCCGGCGCAGGAGCAGGAGCGTGTTCTGCGCAGCGACCCCAGCTTCGGGCGGCTTCCGCCGGGCGAACAGGACCGGCTGGTGCAGCAGTTGCACCATGTAAACCAGTTGCCCGAGGAACAGCGACAGAGACGCCTGGCGCGCAATGAGATTCTGGAGCACATGGCGCCGCAGGAACAGATGCGGGTTTATAACTCGATGAACCGGTTGAATTCGCTGCCGCCGGATCGGCGGGCGATGCTGGGAGGCGCGTTTCGGGATCTGCGCGCGGTTCCGATGGATCAGCGGGCGACGGTGCTGAATTCGAGCCGCTATCAGAACACATTTTCCCCGGAGGAACGGGGAATTCTGTCGGATGTTTTGAGGGCGGAGCCTTACGAACCGGCGCGGTGAGGGCACTGGAAACTGAAAGGCAAAAAGGCAGTGGAGAGTTTCTCCGCTGCCTTTTTGCTTGTGGTTTTGACTTTGCCGCCGGGTTACTTGCCGATGACGAGGATCTGGAATGAGCCGGGGATCATGGGAGGGCGGGGGCCTCGCGCCCAGGCTGGCGCGCCGGGGGGCGGAGGCGTTGTGGGCGCGGCGGGGGTGGGGCCGTATTCCGCAGTGATGGTGAGGATGTTGCCGGTCTTGGTGTCGAGGGTGAGGACCTTGGCGCGCGCAGGGGTGGGTACGGTCTGCTCCACGGTGAAACTGGTGGGCGAGTTCTCCTTGACGACGGTGATGGTGCCATCGCCGGCTGAGGCGAAGGCTTCCATCGTGTCGGGGTTGAAGGTCGCGCCATCCACACCGTTGCCGGTGGGCAGATCGGTGATGATGTGGCCGTCGGTCGCGGAGAGAATGATCATGTTCTTTTTGTCGCGGCAAGCGGCAAACAGGATGTTGTTTTTCGCATCGAGCGCGAGGCCGGCGCAACCGCCGCCTTTGCTGGAGACGTCGTATTTGCCGGTCATCTTCATGGTGTTCGCGTCAATGACCGCGATGGCGTCTTTGTCTTCAATGTCGACATAGATTTTGCCATGGCCGTCAGAAGCTGCCTGCTCGGGCGCGCCGCCGATGTCGATGGTGCCGAGGATGGCGCCATCCTTATCGTCGAGAACGGTAATGTTGGGATCGGAGTGGCTGAGAACGTAGAAATGGTGATTGAAAGCGTCATTCAGATAGCCATCCGGATTGCCCTGGACATCGATCTTCTTCAGAATTGCGAAGTTTTTGGAGTCGAACATGGTGATGGGCTTCGAGGTGGC
>Ga0302195_10000769_pt1 | contig 25119 bp, 23 predicted proteins | sample II_Bog_N1_2_FD_198778 | JGI IMG/M metagenome (GOLD analysis project Ga0302195, IMG submission 198778) | Peat permafrost microbial communities from Stordalen Mire near Abisko, Sweden - II_Bog_N1_2 | ecosystem: Environmental > Terrestrial > Soil > Wetlands > Peat | place: Sweden: Abisko...
AGCGTGCATGTAACCAATGGAGGCTTCAATCCGGTGCTTACCATCATGGCCGTCGCCTATCTCGCTTCTGAGGCGCTCGTTCGCAACTGGAAGGGTACGGGATTCCGGTCATGAAGCGATGGTTGAAGTTCGCCGCCATGGCGGCCGGATTTCTGGCGCTCGTCACCGTTGCCGGAATCTACGGCGCCTCAGAGTACTACACATCGCAACACGGTCAGGGCTGCGCAAGCTGCCATGAAATGGCCCAGCTTGTGGGCGCGGTACACTCATCGGGCCATCGCAACGCCCAGTGCATGGATTGCCATGAAGCAAGCCTCGGCACAAAGTTGCGCCACATTCGTGTTCATCTCAGCGGCGCATGGCCAGAGGAGATAAGGCTGCGCGGCGTGGATGTGCTGCAGATGACCGCGAAATGCGCGAAATGCCATCAGCAGGAGTCCGCCACCTGGCACGCGGGTCCGCACGGCGTCACCTATAGTCAGATATTCTTGAACCCCGCGCAGAACAGCAAGCAGCATCTGATGGAAGATTGCCTGCGTTGCCATGGAATGCACTTCGATGGCTCCATTCGTGATCTTGTCCAGCCGCAGAACACGCATGGCCCCTGGCACCTGGTTCCTCCGGGCATTGCGGATCAGCCGGCCATTCCGTGCCAGGCGTGTCACTGGATTCACCGCGAAGGCGCTCTCGAAACCAGGCCTGCCGAGCGGATTTCTGTCGCCGGCGCAGCGGTCCACGATTCACTGGCCCTCTTCGACCGCCGAGAACGCGCGCACATTCCCGCCGCATCGCTCACCTTTCCGCAGTTGCACGATGGCGCGCGTGCGGTCACCATGAGCCAGGATCCAAGGTCTGCGCTTTGCTACCAGTGCCACGCTCCTCGCCGACTTGAGACAGAGACCAATGCATCTGCCAACCAATGGGGCGCGCAGGTTGGCTCCGGCGACGATCGCACCCCGATGGGTGTGCATGAAGGCCTGAGCTGCTTCTCCTGCCACACCGGCCACAACCAGAACGCGCGCGCCTCGTGCAAAACCTGTCACCCCCAAATGTCTCATTGCAAGCTCGACGTGGAGAAGATGGATACAACCTTCGCAAGCGCCGCCAGCAAGCACAACATCCATTGGGTAAAGTGCGCGGACTGCCATGTAAACGGCATCCCAAAGGTAAAGACAACCGCGCCCCATGAGCCCCCGGCTCACCACGGCGTATGAAAGCATAGACGCTGGGTGCCCCAGGTCTGGATTTTCAGACCTGGGAAAGTACGAACCCGTCTTCGCCTTTTCATGCCTGGTTTTCCACCGTGCCGAACATGCACGCTTTGTATCAGGGGCAGAACTTTAGTCGTGCCGAAAAGCGCAAGAAAAGTGAGGGGTTTTAACCCCTGCGGAGATGGCGTCTGAGCAGCCGCGGCCATCATCTAAAACACGCTCTTACCAAAGTATCCTGAATGGCCACCGAACTATCTCGCCCCCACCCAACCCCGTACCGTAGATTCAGTTATAGGTGCAGAATTGACAACGGCTCCCGCAAAAACACGCATAGATGTTCTACTCGTGGAGCAGGGTCTGGTCCCCAGCCGCGAGCGTGCGCGCGCCATGATTCTCGCCGGCCGCGTTCTAGTCAAGGAACAGAAGGTAGATAAGCCCGGCACGCTGGTGCAGCAGGACTCGCCCATAAGGCTGCTTGGCGATGATCCGCCCTACGTGAGCCGCGGCGGCCTCAAGCTGGCTGGCGCGCTTGCGCACTGGCCCATAATGGTTGCCGGCCGGGCCTGCCTGGATGTGGGCGCATCGACCGGCGGCTTTACCGATTGCCTGTTGCAACACGGCGCCGTGCATGTAACGGCGGTCGATACCGGCTTCGGCCAAATAGCCATGAAGCTGCGCAACGACCCGCGCGTCCGCCTGCTGGAGCGCACCAACGCCCGCAATCTTGCCCCCGGTTTTTTGGCACTACAGGCTGCGAAAATGCCCGATTCCGTAGGAGATTTGTATCAGGGCACGACTTCAGTCGTGCCGCAAATGCGTCAATCTGAATGTGGGGCTTTAGCCCCTGAGGGAACTCCCGAACTCACCCTGCTGGTAATGGATGTATCGTTCATCTCAGCCACGCTTCTGCTGGGCCCGGTATTCGCCGCGGCTCCCGAACTCAAAGAGGCGGTCATCCTGGTCAAGCCCCAGTTTGAAGCTGGCCGCGGGAACGTTGGCAAAGGCGGCATAGTACGCGATCCCGAAGCACATCAACTGGCCATCGACCGAGTGGCCGATTGCGTGCGTGGGCTGGGCTGGGAAGTGTTGGAGACGATTCCATCGCCGATCACCGGCATGGAAGGGAATCGGGAGTTCTTGCTATATGCGCGAAGCACTACCAGCCCATAAAATTGGATTCGTCCCTGCTATTAGGCGAGGGAATTCATGAATGCTCTGCCACCGCCAGAACTGACGTTTGGTGCGATCCTTCGCGACAATGAGTATGCGTGGGAACTGTCTGCATTCCCAGAAGCTCTGCGCCGTGCGCCCGCTCTCGGATACGCATGCCTGGGAGGACAATTCTGGTTTGTTCTTTCGGAAACCTCGCTCTACGAGCCGTTCTGGCTTGAGGCTAATTCATCTGACAAACTGCCCAGTGAGGCTTGGTCCATCTACGCCCGGCGCTCGTGCGAGGAAGTCCTTCTTGGATTCAACAAGCTGCTGAGAGAAACAGACTTCAGCAAAGAGGCAGGCAAGTTTAGTGTTCTCGCGGTTGATCTCGCGCCCCAGCTTCACTGGATGTTTAATGCCTACTTCGTCACCGAATCGGAGCTCTTGTCCCTCAATTTTGGAAGGCTGAAACCAAGCTAGGATATTGGACAAGCGTCCGCCCCACCGCAGCCGCTCCGGTACACTGGACTGCATGGTTCGAGTCGCGATTGTTTGCAAGCCGCAGAAGGAAGAGCTGACCCGGTTGCTGCCGGATTTGATCGAATGGCTGCGCCAGCGTGGCTACGAGCCGCTGCTCGATCTCGAAGGCGGCAAGTACACCGCAACCGCGCCCGCCATAGACCGCGCGGAGATGCCAGGGTTCGCGCCGGGGCTGGTCATAGTGCTGGGTGGCGACGGGACTCTGCTCTCAGTGGCTCGAATATTTGCGGCCACCGGCACTCCCATCCTCAGTGTGAATCTTGGATACCTCGGATTCCTGACCGAGGTGCGCCTGGCCGACCTATACTCCACGCTGGATGGCTGGTGCAGCGATTGCCACAGCCTGGATGAGCGCGCCATGTTGCACGCCGAGTTGTGGCGCGAGGACACGCCGATGTCCCGCTACGACGCGCTGAACGATGTGGTGGTTTCAAAGGGCGACATTGCCCGCATGGGCGACTTTGCCGTGGAACTGGATGGCAAGCTGGTGGCCCGGTTCCGCGCCGACGGCGTCATCGTCTCCACCCCCACCGGCTCTACCGCATACACGCTTGCCGCCAACGGCCCCATCCTCACGCCGGACGTGGACGCCATGGTGGTAACGCCGATCTGCCCGCATCTGCTCACGCTGCGGCCCATCGTGGTGCGCGGCGACGCGTCGCTCACGGTGCGGGTCGAGGGGATACCCAACCAGGCGCTGCTCACCGTCGACGGCCAGCTGGCTGTCGAACTGAATCGCGGCGACGAAGTGCGCTGCCGCCGCTCCCACCACTCGGTGAAGCTGGTCAGAATGAGCGAGAGCAGCTTCTTTGAAGCCCTCCGCAACAAGCTAAGCTGGGGAGAAAGGTAGGGACTGAGGGACTAAGGGGCCGGGGATTGCTTTGATCGAATCGACTTCATTAACGCCCCAAGAAGCCGCCCAACGCCGTTGCAATGGGATTCGGTCGTCTCGATACTTGGCGCCGTGCCAAATCCCAACTGCTTGGCAATTACAATCTGTGTTTCAAGCTCTGAACACGACCCGCGTGCATGCCCCAGGAACTGAACATATTCACCCTTCGTAGAGCGACCGTTTCTTTCCGCGATGTTGCTCGCAATCGAGACGGAAGCTCTGCGCATCTGGTTTGTGAGGCCAAAGCGTTCAGATTCTGGAAACTTCGAGGTCAACCGATAGACATCGACGGTCAATTCGATGGACCGTTGCCAAACTACAAGATCTTTGAACGATTGCCCCATCGGCCCTCAGTCCCTAGTCCCTTAGTCCCTAGTCACTGGCTCAACTCCGCCAGCAGCACCTTAGCCTTGGCCACCAGCGTGCGCGCCCCATCCACATCGCCGGAGTCGAGCGCGGCACGGGCCTGCTTCAAATCTTCCCTGATTAGCGCTGCGGTCTTCTGTTCCGGGTCGCTCAGCGTGCGGTTGATGCCGTTCAGGCCGTGTTCGGTCGCATCGATCGAACTCATCGTCTGACGCTTCAGGTCCGAGGCCGCGCCGGTGGAAAGCTGGCCGATCGCGCTCACTTCGGGGTTTTCTGCCGCAGCCTGCTCCGCGTCTTTCTTAGGTGGCTTCCTGTGCTTGACAGGCGGCTTTGGAGCCTCCTGCGGCGGAGCGGTCGCCTCAGGCTGTGGCGTCTGAGGCTCTGTAATAACTGGAGGAGGCAGGTTGGCGGGCGCTTTCGAAGGCTTTTGAAGCGGAGTGTCTTCGATGGGCGGAGCTAGAGGCTGAGTCTGCGAAGTATCGGTTTTGTGGACGCACCCCGCCAGCAACAGCGGCAGCAGCCACGCAACAATTCTGGCAGGCATTCTCATCCCGCGATCCCCTTCTCGTCTTGTATACTCGCCGGCTGAAGATGCCGGCGTCCCCATTCCATGGCGGCTAGTGGAATTCGTAGCCGGAATTCCGTGCCACGGCCTACTTTAGATTGTACTTCTATGCTGCCGTGGTGCAACTGAAGAATTCGATAAGTCATTGCCAATCCGATTCCGCTGCCGCCAACTTTCGTTGTGAAATAGAGATCGAAGATCTTTTCCCGTATGTCGTCGGGAATGCCGACACCCTGATCGGTGACCCGCAGAACGGCAAATTTCGCCCCAAGAGACGAAATGGGCAGCCTTGGCGCGCCCTCGCGAACAAGCCTCTGGTTGCCTGTCACCCGCACGGATTCGCGGTCTTCTTCAAGGACCACCTCCAGCGTGCCCCCTCCCGGCATGGCCTGGGCGCCGTTCTGAATTACATTGAGCGTAGCCTGTTTCAGCAGGTCGGAATCGACGTTGGCCACCAGCGGCTTTTCCGGCATGTGGCTAACCAAATGGATCTTGCGGGTTGACAGTTCGTCGGCGGCCAGGGCAAGCACTTCGCCGATAATTAGGCGCAAGTCCTGTTCGCGAAGTTGCAGTTCCACCGGACGGGAGAAGTCCACCAGCATCTGCACCACGCGGTCCAGGCGGTGAATCTCCGCGTCGATTATCTCCAGATGCCGGACCGCTGGCGCGCTCGCGCCGCCCAGCTTGTTCTTCAGTAGCTCAATATGCACCACGATGGCGTTGATCGGGTTTTTCACCTCGTGGGCAACGCCGGACGTCAGTCTGCCGATAGCCGCCATGCGCCTTGAGAGTTCCAATTCAGACTCAATCTCTTCGGCCGATTCCAGATCGTGAAGCGTGACCAGTGCGCCCAGCCCCTGATGGGTATTGTCGTCGTGGATAAAGTCCAGCGAAGCCTGTATCCGCCTCCCGGTCTCAGTCAGAATTTCCTCCTGAACCAGTGTGACGCCTGCATCGAAGGCCTCGCGCAGCGCCTGGCCCAGCACCGTCGAGCGATCGAAGATCTCACGAGCATGAAGGCCCAGGATGCTGTCCCGGTCGACGGCCAAAAATCGCCGCGCCGCCTCGGAAACCAGCACCGCACGCCCGTCGCCGGTGAACAGCAGAATCCCGTCCTGCAGATTTCCCAGAATCTGGTCAAGATTCTCCTTCAAGGCCGAGAATACTTCCTCCACATTTCGCATGCGCTGTCCGATGATCTCGATCTTGTTCGAAACCAGCGCGGACAATTCCTGCTTCGGAGCCTGTTCCACGCCGTCCGTCTCCATACTCGCCGCGGTCCAGTAGTCGAGCTGCATGCTGATCTCTTCCATGGGCCGCAAGGCGCGGTCGCCGAGCACGAAGGCAGTCACCAACGCCGTGATCAGCGCAAAGCCCATCAGTGTGAGCCCTTCCTCAACCCAGGGCTCATAGACTGCGCGGAGCAGCGTCGTGCGCACGCCGACATGCACAGTGGCAAAAAGCTCGCCGTTGCGGTCCAGCGGCACCACCACGTCAAACACCCTCGGTGGACCAAAAACAATGGCCATCAACTCAATGGGATTGGCGTCGAGCAGCTGGCTCAGGTTGGGCCGAATTGGCAGGGGCTTGTCTTCGTTCGCCGGATCGGTGCTCAGCAGCGTGCTCGATTGCCGGTCGCCGATGTTGATGTCGTACACCGTGAGCGAATAGCGATTGACCGAGTCGACAACTGCCTGCAGAGGCGCATTGTCGCGCACGGCCTTTGCCGCAAGTGAGCGCAACTGCGATGGATTGAAAGGATCCACCGTCTGGTCCTTAAGGCCGGTCTCCAGGGCATTCTGCAGCGCAAATCGAATCTGGTTGGCAACCATCCGGTTGTTTTCAAACGATTGCCGGATGGCCAGGTGCAGCAACTGGCTTACGAAGACCAGCGAGAGCGTCCCCGAGATGAGAAACACCAGGGTCGCGATCGCTAAAACGATTTTGGTCTTCAGGCGCATCGTTGGGTTGTAGCCAGATTACTCCTCGCCGCTGCGAAAATACTCCTTCAGTTTGTTGTGCAGCGTCTTCAGGCTCACGCCCAGAATCTCGGCGGCGCGCGTTTTGTTTTGCCCCGTAGCCTCCAGGGTTTGCAGAATCAACAGCCGCTCGGCCTCGTCCACCGTCGATCCCACGTACACCGGTACCAGGCTTGCGTCCGTGATTTTCGCTGAAACCCCGTGCGTTTTTCCGAATCCAGGACTCAAGTGCCCTGCATCCAGCGGTGCGCCGTCCTGGCAGAGAATCACCGCCCGCTCCACGGTATTGCGCAACTCGCGGGCGTTGCCGGGCCAATCGTAGGCCATCATCCGGTCGAGAATGGAGGGGGCGATCCCGGAAACCTTCTTGCCGTGTTTCCGGTTCATCTCTCCCAGCATCGCTTCGGCCATTGCCGGCACATCGTCCATGTGCTCACGCAGCGGCGGCATGGCGATGTTGAAAACATTCAGCCGGTAGTAGAGATCGGCTCGAAGATACCCTTGCGCCACGGCCTGGCTTGGATCGCGATTGGTTGCGGCCAACACACGCACGTCCGCCTCCTGCTCGGTGCGGGCGCCCAGGCGGCGAAACTTCCGCTCCTCCAGCACGCGCAGCAGCTTGGCCTGCGTGGCAATGGGCATCTCGCCTATCTCGTCCAGCAGCAGCGTGCCTCCCGAGGCCAGTTCGAAGCACCCTGCCCGCCGCTCCGCCGCCCCGGTAAATGCGCCCTTCTCGTGCCCGAATATCTCGCTCTCAATTAGCGTCTCCGGAATAGCCGCGCAGTTCACCGCCACAAACGGACGCGGCTTGCGCGGACTAAGGTCGTGCAGGGTGCGCGCCACCAGCTCCTTGCCGGTCCCGCTCTCGCCGGTAATCAGCACCGACACATTCGAAGGAGCAATCTGCTCAATCAGTCCGAAAATCTCGCGCATGGACCGAGAGTTGCCCACCAGCGCGCCCAGAACCCCGGTTTCCCGCAGCCGTCGCCGCGCCACCTCCAACTCGATTTCGGTATCCCGCTGCCGTGTCGCGTTGGCCAGGATAGTTCTAAGCCGGGTAGCGTCCACCGGCTTTTGCAAAAAGTCGTAAGCGCCCAGCTTCATCGCTTCCACAGCCAGTTGGATCGACCCCAGCGCCGTAAGCACCACCACCGCCAGGTTGGCGTCGAGACCCGCGCCCGCCTCGGCCAGTTTGGTCAGCAGGCCAATGCCGTCCAGCCGCGGCATCTTCAGGTCGGTAATCACAATGGCCGGATTCCAGGCCTGCGCCTTCTCCCAGCCTTCCACGCCGTCCCGCGCGGTCTCGGTGCGATATCCCCAGCCGGTAATCAGCTCCGCAAGCCCGGTAAGCGCGTGCGGCTCGTCTTCCACAATCAGCACCTTGACGGCATTTTGCATAGTTAATTATCGCTTCCGCTGTAACTTACCTTTCTACCATGCACAGCAGCCGGCGCACCGCTCAATCTCCCACAGCCCCGCTTTTTCTTGCGAAATAGCTTGAGCGTGTTTCAAAAGCATGCTTTGGATCAGGGCACGACTTCAGTCGTGCCGAAAAGCGCCAGAAAAGCGAGGGGTTTTAACCCCTGCGGCACCACCCATCTCACCGCTGTGCCCATTCTTGAAACACGCTCTTTCAGAACCACCTCTATTTCATCCGTCGGGATGCATCATCTTGTGCTCGCTCACCGAGTCGCCATCCCCGCGCTTCAGCCCCACAAACACCACAGTGGACACCAGCGTCAACGCTCCCAGGCAAACCAGAGCCTTGTGAATCCCCTCAATCATCAACCCCGAATCCGAGTACGCCTTCCCCGGCACAAAGAACGCCGTCGTCAATCCCGCAAACGCCACGCCAAAGCTGATCGCCATCTGCTGCATCGTGCTCGCAATCGAGCTGGCGCTTGAAGCGTCCTGCTCCTCGATATCCGCGTACACCAGCGTATTCATGGTTGTGTATTGCAGGCTCGTGCAGGCTCCATAGAAGAAAGCGATCCCCACAATCTGCCACACCGGCGTATGCAGATGAATCGTCGTGAAGGTCAGCAGCAGCAATCCGATTGCCACCGTGTTCGCCACCAGCACGCCCTTGTAGCCGATCTTCCCCAGCAGCTTCGTGAGAATCGCCTTCATGCCCATCGCCGCCACTGCCTGCGGCACAATCAGCATTCCCGACTGCACCGGCGTAAACCCCAGTCCCGTCTGGTAAAGCAGAGGCAGCAAAAACGGCACGCCGCCAATTCCCAGCCGCGTAAAAAAGCTCCCGTTCACCGAGACACGAAACGTGCGAATGTCGAACAGCCGCAGGTTCAGCAGCGGAAACTGCAACTGCCGCGCATGAACCCAGTACGCCGCCAGCAGCGAGCCCGATACCGCCAGCAGCCCCGTCATCTCGCGCCCGCTCAGCTCATGCTCGCCAAACACCTCCAGCACATACGACAGCAGCGCAATCCCTGACCCGAACAGCACCAGGCCCACAAAATCCAGCTTATGTATATGCTCTTCCCTGAAGTCCGGCAGATGCAGATACACCATCACCAGGCCCAGCAGGCCGATGGGAATATTCAGAAAAAAGATCACCCGCCAGTGCGCGTACCCCACAATCAGTCCGCCCGCCACCGGCCCCAGCATCGGCGCCACCAGTGCCGGAACCGATACAAAGCTCATCACCCGCAGCAGGTCCGCCTTGGCGAAACTCCGCACCAGCGTCAGCCGTCCCACCGGCACCATCATCGCCCCGCCCATTCCCTGCACCACGCGGCAAGCCACCAGCAAATGAATGTTGCTGCACAGTCCGCACAGCAGCGAACCCAGCGTGAACAGCCCAATCGCCGAAGCAAACACCCGCCGCGTTCCAAACCGGTCCGCCATCCATCCGCTGATCGGGATAAACACCGCCAGCGCCAGCGTATAGCTGGCCAGCACCGCCTTCATCGCCAACGGCCCAACGTGCAGCGCCTCAGCCACCGCCGGCACAGCGGTATTCAGAATCGTAGTATCCAGCGACTCCATGAAGAAGGCCACAGCCACCAGCCAGGGCAACAAGCCCAGGCTGGCCGGCGCAGGCGCAGGTTGTTCTGTCAACGGGATGGGCGCTCCAGGCGTACTCATTTCAGGGGAAGGGAACTCATTTCAGCGAACTCATAAGGCATAAGAAAGCATACACACGCCGAGTTCCCGCCGGAGGGAGCAGGGGGGTCACCCCCCTGAGAACGCAGCAAATCGACAAGGCCTTCAGGCGCGGGCTCTGGTGTCGCCAGCCGGAAGCCGCTCTGCGCGCGCTTCTTATCGTCATTGCCGCTGACCCTGAATTTGTCAAGCGTACCTTGGCTGGGAATGCGTGATCGGCGCCCGGTTGGGCCACCCAATCGTAGGAGGGATAATCGAGAGGTGGGCCACCCGCGGCACCCTCAACTTGATAAAACGACGTATGAGACCAAGGCCCACCCGCCCGATTTTCTCAAGGCTTTGACAAGGCCCAAATATCGACGTACACTTTGAAGAAGTACAAACAAGGAGGGCTTGCAATGCCGCGTGTTGCTGTTGACGACAATAAACGCATGAACCTGCGGGTTACGCCGCTAGCCAAGTCTAAACTTGTGCGGGCGGCGGCGCTGCGCCACACCGACCTGACGGATTTTGTAACCCAGACGGCACTGCGCGAAGCTGACGCTGTGATTGCAGCATCCGAGGTCGTAACGCTGTCGGAGCGCGATAGCCTTTTGGTGCTCAATCTCCTCGAAAACCCACCCGCGCCTAATGCCAAGCTGCGAGCTGCCATCGCTGCAATGCCGAAGCCGGCAACATGAAACTTCCACCCTGGCACGAAGAGGCGATTACCAAGACGCATGACCGCAAGGCTTTCGATTGCGGCAATGCCGAGATGAACGACTTCCTCCGGCGCTATGCGCGGCAGAGCCATGATCTGGGGGGCGCAAAGACTTTTCTGGCGGTTGACGACAGCAATCCCACAAAAATCCTTGGTTTCTACAGCCTGGCTCCGGCTTCGCTCGCCTATGAGCGCGTACCGGAAACTCTGCGCCGTGGCCTTGCCCGTCATGATGTGCCGGGCTTTAGGCTGGCTCGTCTCGCCACGCATATCGGGCTACAGGGGCAGGGGCTTGGCGGCCAACTTCTCGGCGCAGCGGCTAGGCGTTGCATCAGGGTCGCGACCGAAGTTGGCGGCGTTATCCTCATCATCGACGCCAAAACTGAGCGGGCGGCCAAGTGGTATGCCGATTATGGTGCGGTGTCCTTGCAGGACACGCCGGATACTCTGGTGATGACGCTGTCCACTTTTGCAGCCGATTTGAAGGCGGCGGGGCAGCTATAGAGTCCCCGCCGCGAGTGGCCCAGGTCTCGGCCTTCATACTCTGCGAGAATACTCGAACCGGGAGCAGTTTGGGCAGCGTGGCGCCTCCATCCCCGGTCCCTCGCCTTTGGGGACCGGGGAGGGAGAATCGAACTTTCCGTAGCGTTTCCACTCAAGGAATAGGGGCCGGGTGCCCCAGGCCCCGATTCTGGGACCTGGGAGACTTCGCTAGACCGCCCGAATCTCCATTGTCTTTCCCAGCGCCTTCAATGCCGCGGCGATATTATCGATCTTGGTCGAGTGTCGCGGGTCAAGCAAACGGTTCACATGCTGCCGCGGGATCGACAACCGCTTTGCCAGGTCGGAAGGGCGCACCTTCTGCCCAATCAATTCATTGAAAAGAAGAACTTTAGCAGAAACGCTCGCCGGTAGTTCCACCAGCCTATGGCCGCGCTTCGGGGCGGAAGGCATTGGAACCAGCCGCCCATGATCGAAGTAGAAATCGAGCGCAGTTTCCAGCGCATCGACAGCATGGCGAAGCGCTTCCTCTTCCGTGTCGCCCAAGGTCAGTGCCTCGGGAATATCGGGAAATGCTACCGCGTAGTTGCCGACATCCTGATGGGTAATTCTTACGGGATAAAGCATAATCCTCCTATTTCAGTCCTAGCTGCTTTTTGATGGTGTTTGCAAGAAGTCCAAGGTCTTTCCCGTGCATAGGGAGAACAGAAAATCTTCCATTGACTTCTACATGGAGGTGCGAGCCTTTGCCCGGCGTGAAGGTAGCCCCTTGCTTCTCCAGCCAGCGTTTTAGTTCCTTGCTCGTCACGGCTATAAAGTAACCATTTTCGGTTACAAAGTCAATTAAAATCGCGGGCAAAAGTTAAATTCCATATTTCTTTCAATAAAGGGACACTGAATAGGGGACACGGTACCCATTTCCCCAAGCAGCCCCACAAAAGCGCGGGCGCGCGGGTGTCCCCGGTTGCGGCGAGATCTCCAGTCCAGGCTGAGAAACCGAGAAACCGAGAAACCTGAGAAACCTGGGGAAACCTGGGGACAGAAACCTGGGGAAACCTGGGGACAGAAACCTGGGAAACCTGGGGACAGAAACCTGGGAAACCTGGGGACAGAAACCTGGGAAACCTGGGGACAGAAACCTGGGGACAGACGGGACGTTCCCCGCGAATTCCCAGCGGTTTAAAAAGGCGGGCGGCCCGGGCCCCGGAACGCGACTGAATCCACAAAAATGGGTGCCCCAGGCCGGGCCCCCCGACCCACAGGGTGGGTACCCCGCAGGTCTTCGTCCGCGGGGTGGAGATGCCTCGCTTTTGGGCGCCTGGGGTGCACGGACCCCGGACACCTAAACCCAGAGGAACAAAGCCTGATTCTCGCCACTGACTGCCCATGTTTCAATCTTCCGGCCGGGTTCCGCAACCACCTCCGGCACGTTACACGCATCCAATTACGAATGAAGTTTTCGTTAGCCGCCGCCTGCTTGTTCGCCGTTTCCATCACGACAGCCCTCCGTGCCGATAACGCGCGTTTCGACCTCGAAGGTCCCAGGATCGACATTCGCGTCACGCGCGGAAGCGCCACGCTGCCCATCGCTGAGGTGCCCAACCTGCAGCCGGGCGACAAGATTTGGGTCAAGGCAGACCTTCCCGCAAGCCAGTCAAACCACTTGCTGCTCATTGTCGCCTTCCTGCGCGGCACCACAAATGAGCCTCCGGACAGTTGGTTCACCAAGATCGAAACCTGGGACAAGAAGACTGTGGAAGGCACCACCATTACGGTCCCTGACGAAGCCGAGCAGGCCATTCTCTTTGTAGCGCCAGAGACTGGCGGCGACTTCAACACCCTTCGCTCCGCCGTTAAGGGCAGGCCGGGCCTCTTTATTCGCGCCGATGCCGACCTGAATGAAGCCTCCTTTGAACAGCAGCGCATCGAACGCTATCTCGCCGCGATGAAGACCGGCTCACAGAACGACGAGAAAGCCATCGCCGAGCGCTCCAAGAAGCTGGCTTCAGCCCTAGCACTGAAGCCGAACGCCGACTGCTTCAAAAAGCCTGTCGATCAGCAGGTGAACTGCCTTACCCTGACCAGCGCCCCTGTCCTGCTCGACGACGGGCACGGCCAGAGTATCGCCGAAGCCGTCTCCACCGGCCCATCGTCTGACTTCATCAACACTGCTTCCTATACACAGCCGGCCGGCGGCGGACTCTACTCAGCCTATGTCGGCGCTCTTGTGGATCTTGTCCATCTTGTCAGCGTGATGCGCACGGCGGTTTACCAGTACATTCCCGCAATCAGCTTCCCACAGGACTCCACGCTGAACCTGAAGCTCAACGCGCCACCGTCCTTCAACAAGCCCAAGTCCGTCATCGTGATCGGCCTGCCCGCCATCCAGAAGGCCATGCCGCCGCCGCTGCATCCCCACGATCCCAACCAGGTAGCGTGCCTGCTGCAGCCGAAGATGACGTTGTTGCTCGAAGGCGCTCCGCTCGTCTACTCCACAAGCTTTGCGCACGATCTGACCCTGCATCTCAATCGAACCGGCGCACTCACTGAGCTCCCACTCGCTCCCGAAGCCTTCGAAGGCGGCCTCGCTGTCACCAACGAGAAGCCCCGCGAGGTGCTGCATGTTGCCGACAGCACTCAGCCAGCCAAGACGGATGTGAAAATTGGCGCCAACAGCGACCTCACCATCACGGGCACCGTCCGCGGCTATTGGGGTTTTGACGCATTCGAAGGTCCCACTCTCACCCTTCAGCAAGTCGACGGCAAAGACTGGAAGATCGTCGGCGATACACCACTCCTTGCCGGGCAGGACAATCACCTTGCCCTTAAAGGCAGTGGCACGGCCTGCGTCCAGCACATCGCGCTCGCGACCAAAGACAGCAAGGACGTAGACGTACCCTTCAAGCCCGACCCAGGCCCCGACCCAGGCAAGGCAATCAAAGACACTCTCGACCTTACTATCTCGCTCAAGAAGGCGGAGCCCGGCGGCTACTCTATCGCCATCCAGCAGTACGGCGACTCTCATCCTCAGAACGTCTCTCTCACCGCATACAGCGGCGAAATCCACCTCGACGGCCTGAAGATTCACCGGGGCGACAACACAGCCATACTCACCGGCGAGGGCCTCAAGGAAGTCGTCTCCGCGCAGATCGACAATCAAACCTTCATGCCCGCCGATAGCGGCAACGACGACAGAACCGTACATCTCAACGCCAAGGCAGCCGTCTCCCCGGGAGATGGCAAAGATGCAACGGTAAAGCTCAAAGACGGACGCACAATGACCGTCAAGATCTCTCTTCAGGACGCACGTCCGAGTCTCACGCTGCTCTCCTTCAATGACAAACCCGCGCAGTTGAACGGCGCCCTCCCGGTCACCCTCGGCGCAAAGAACGACGCCCCTCTTAACGGCAAACTAACCTTCGTCGTGCAAACCAAAGATGTCTTCCCCCGCAAGCAGACCATCGAAGTCGCCACCGTCGGCGGCTCAGTCCATACCAGTCTCTCGCTTGCGGATGACAATCTCGTCCTCCAGGACGAACACACCGCCATCGCAACCCTCGATCCGTTGAAGTCCTTCGGGCAGTCTGCCTTCGGCAAGTTGCAGATGCGTCCGGTCGCGGAAGACGGCACAAATGGCGATTGGACACCGCTCGGCACCCTCGTCCGCACGCCCCAGATCACAGCCATCCATTGCACCACCGCGGATGCTCCAACCTGCACCATCGACGGCAGTGGCCTGTTCCTGGTGCGGTCTTTCAGCGCAGGGAAAGATTTCGCAAAGCCCACCGAGGTGCCAACTGGCTTCGCCGAGAGCACTTTCATTGTCCCGACGCCGGCTGACGGAACCACCCTCTACCTCAAGCTGCGGGACGACCCCGACGCGGCCGCGGCCGTAACATTGCCCACTCCGATCCAGAAGCCCGTGCCCACACCGGTTCCCACCAAGCAGGCTCCATCCCCGGCGCCCAATCCGCCGCCCGCTTCTCAAGCCGCCCCACCGCCGCCAAAGCCATCCGAGCCAGCCCCAGTTCCTCCGCCCCAGCCCGCCACGCCCCAGCCATGAGCAACAGCATTCGCAACACGCTGTTGTTTTTGTCTTCGAGGCGTAACTGCATTCCCGGCCATGCGCTTTGGCCTATCGGCAACTCCCGCTCCATGCGCGTCGAGGTCCGCGCCGTCGCCCCCGACGCCAACCCCTACCTCACCCTCTATTCCATCTTCAAAACCGGCATCGACGGCTCCACAGCCGAGATCGACAACCTCCGCCAGGCCCACCGCTATTTGCCCGATAACATTCAGTTGGCCATTGAAGACTTCAAAGCCTCCCCCTGGATCACAGAGATCTTAGGAGCAGACGTCCAGGGCCGCTTTGCAGATTTAAAGCAAGCCGCCGCCGACCGCTCCCCCAGAGAATTAGGAACCTTTGTTAAGGGATCAGAAGTCCAATACCACCACGAAGTCTACAACCAGGCGCTCTGGAATCATTTCTAAGGCTACTAAGTCAAAAGTGCTTTGTATCAGGGCATGGCTTTAGCCGTGCCGATCAAGCCCATAAAAAAAGTCGCGGGCTTTAGCCCCTGCGGGTAAATCTCTGGCGCGCCGATTCCGGACGTGCTGATCATCTGGGCTTGAATTCAGCCATACCGATAACTGCTGCTTTGTATCAGGGCATGGCTTCAGCCGTGCCGATCATGCCCATAAAAAGGACCTGGGCTTTAGCCCCTGCGGGATCTCTTCAGGCCTCCCGAGAAGCCTAAATCTTAGCCTCGGCCTTTCTCTTCGCCAAAAATCCAAAGCAAAACGGATACTCATCAGCCGCGCCAGCCAGCCCAGCCTTCACCGGGTTCTGCGCAATATATTCCCGATGCCGCCGAAAACTCTCCTCATCATCGGCCCGCACCTCAGAAAACCCGTGCTGCCAAACCTCGCCCTCATATCCAAACTCTTTCTTGAGGCGATACGAAAACCCACCCTTGATCAGCTGCATAGCCTTCTCAATCGTCATATCCCCAGAAACCGTAACCAACAAATGAACATGATCCGGCATGACTACGAAGTCATTCAATTTGAATTTCCCCGCCGCCACATAAGACCGCAGAACGTCGATAAAAAGCGTGGCATTCCTATCGGACTGCAACAACCGCCGCCCCATGCTGGTTTTGGTTGTGGCGAAGAAAATCCGAGCAGGATTGAGAATCTTATCGCCGCTAGCGTTACGAGAAGGAATTGCCATTGCAGGGGCATAAAAGCCCCGTCCTTTACACAGAGGATCAGAGGTCCGGTATCACCACGAATTCTACAACCAAGCCAGATACCCCGCATTTGTGCAGGGCGCTCAGTAACAAGGCACGGCCTCAACCCGGAGGCGCTTTGTATCAATGCACGCCTTCAACCCGAGGAGCTTGGTATCACGGCATGGCTTCAGCCGCGCCGAAAAAGCCGATAAAAAGACGTGGGCTCTAGCCCCTGCGGGATGGCCCTTTCCGTGCCAAAAGACCCTCATGAGACGAAAAAGAACGCATGCGCCCCAGCTTGCATTTGCTTTGTATCAGGGCATGGCTTCAGCCGTGCCGAAAACGTCCATAAACAAACGTGGGCTTTAGCCCCTGCGGGATCGTCTCTGGCAAACCGAATTGCTCACGTAGCTCGCGTATCAGGACACGAATTCGACCATGCTGATAACCGTTGCTTTGTATCAGGGCATGGCTTCAGCCGTGCCGAAAATGCCCCAAAAATGATATGGGCTTTAGCCCCTGCCGGGCGGTCTGTGAGCAGATGAACGCTGCGCGTTGTTATACGCCCGCACATAATCCAAGTCCCGAGCGCCCCCGATTCCGCACCGTGCTCCATTCATCCAGCGTCCTTTGTTCGATGAGTGGGAAAGCACAAAGCCCAGCCGGAGTAACCTTTCCGAGTGCAAATTCCCCGACGCGGCCTGTATTATCGAGCGCATGGTGAAAATCCAAAAAGATGGCAAAGGACAGCCCTACATCCAGTGGGAGCAAGCTCCGGGCGGCTGGAAGCGAGCTTGGATTCAGACGAAAAGTGGCGAGGGAGACTGGGCTGGCACCAAGCGCTATCTGAACGTCGTCCGCACAGCAAGCGCAGAAGGAGGCCCGAGCGGAAACGCAACAGACTTCCCCATCTTTTCGGAGCTTCCGGATGAACAGGTCCTGGAAGCCTTTGTAGCTGCAGTGTGCGCTGTGACGGGCTGCAGGATGCCCTGAGGAAGCTGGGTAAATCCCGGTCTGAGCCAATCCATGACTAACCGCCAAATCCCGCAGTCAGTGGCGGTCGAACTCGCCTTGCGCAATCACTGTTGACCAGCCGAATAGTTCGGTCTATGGTTCGTTTAACATCATTCACCTAGAGAGGCAGCCCTGAAAAGAACCGCCCATAAAGCGTCAAAAGAATCCGTGCGAGATATAGCTGGATCGTTAGTCGCGCGTCTGCGTTCCGACATTATTGGTCAATCGTGTGTCGTCTTCGTTGGGGCAGGAAGTACGACCGAGCGCTACTTTCGCGATGGCGGATTTTACGCACGGATCAAGAAGGAAGCGGCTTACTCCGCGGACCCGCCGGATCCGTCGTTCCCGAAGCTAATGCAATACTTTTGCGATCAAGTCGACGGGGGACGGCACAACCGTTTGATCCGAGAAGCGATCTCCTACATCGAGGATTTTTGTTCACCCGGGGAACCGAACCGTGTGGCTCGATCCGCGGCTTCCTCACTTGCTACGATCCCATATTTCAATCGGATTGTTACGACGAATTGGGACCCAATCTTGGAAAGGGAGATGGATGTGTTGGTTCCAATCGTTGAGGATCGCGACCTAGCCTTTTGGGATGATAAGAAGCGACAAGTCCTCAAAATACACGGCTGCATCACGCGCCCGTATTCAATTGTCGCGACCCAATCCGACTACGACGCGTGCCTTTCGAAGAATCCGCTGATCTTTAACAAACTGAGGGACCTGATGGCGACGAAGACTTTCATCTTCATCGGATACAGCATGCGTGACGAAGATTTTCGAAGCATCTGGGAGGCAATAACGGGAGTGTTGGGGCATTTCACCAAGCTGGCCTATGCAATCGACCCAAAATTCAAACCCGAGACGGCGGCGTACTGGCGGGAGCGGGGAATTGAATTGGTTCAGTCCTACGATTCGACCTTCCTGGGAAAATTACGCGAAAGTCTTGAGCAGGACGGCTTCATCCCTTCGAAAGCATATCTTGGGTTTCTCGATCGCCAGGACACAGGAATACGCCGCCTCCACGGAAAGTTGGACCAGAACACAAATGGAGGAATGGCCTCGGCAATGTACCAAGATGGTCTAATGCACGAATTGGAGGGGGTGCTTTCGTCGGCATACATGGGGACCAAACGAAAGGAAGACTTCGAGCAGGACCTGAATTGGACGGCGGGCATTGTAAAGAAGGCCATTGAAGCGGACAACTTTATAGAGGTCGCCTACTGGACCGGACGCTGCGTCGTGCTCGAGTGGCTCTGCGCGAGGAAAACTTCCCAGATCCCCCCCCTTCTTCCACCCAGCAAAAATGGCCCCCTCTCCTCGATTCATCAAAGGCTGAGGCCAGATGGTACAGCGCACCGAAGAGTGGGACCTTTGGCCTGGGCAAAGGAAAGAGGCCGCACGCCCGCATAGAAGCGGAATCCCCTTTTGTCGCCATAACGGAATGCAAGGTTTGTTATGAAAGGGGCGCCCTCAGAAATCAGAAACAGAAATCCAGAAATCAGAAATCGGAAATCCGGAAATCGGAAATCTCGGAAATCGGGGGACATGATACCTATTCACCACTCCAAGCCTCAGGTGGTCCCAGTCCAGACCTTAAGACCCTGGAATCCCGCCCGCGCTCTTAACTGTCATCTGTAACCTGTCATCTGTCATCCGGAAGTCAAACCAGTTCGATCGACACCCTGCGCCCAACCATCGCCGCGGCCCTTTGCAGGCTCGAAAGGGTAATGTCGTTTTTCGGATCAAGCAGCCTGTCAACCTGTGTGCGGCTCGTCTTCAGCAACGTGGCCATTCTGTTCTTCGAAATCTTCTGTTTCTTCATCGCCTCGGCAAGCTGCCACGCAACCACTTCTTTAATCGCCTGCGCCTGCGCCTCTTCGAAAATCCCCTCCTCTTTCAGGAAATCGTCGATACCCGAACCCAAATGTTTCTTGCTCATCGCTCCAACTCCTTCTGACGCTTGCGCGCCAACGCCATGTCGTCATCCGGCGTTGTCCGGGTCTTCTTGATGAATCCGTGCAACGCCACCAGATGCCCAAGGTGAAGGCATATCAGCACGCGCGCCGTCCGCTTTGTCGGCAAATCGGTTCGAATCTCCCAGAGCCCGCCTCCCAGCGGACGGCAAAGCGGCATACCCACTGGCCACCGCCATTGCGCACGCAACAAGTCCATTCCTATCGCATGCCGTTCGGCCTCAGGCAGTTGCTGCAACCACTCCCTTACCGGCTCCACGCCCCGCTCCGCCCGATAAAAGACCAACGGGATTTTAGTCGGCCCGGCACTTTCAGCCATCTTGCACCTTATCTAGTACACTGTACCGCAAAATGTACACCGAGGCAATCTGTCATCTGTAACCTGTCTTCTGTAATCTGTAGCCATGCCGCCGCATCGCATCCATCAAACGCTAGTCCTGATCGCGCTTTCCCTAGCCACCCTCACCGTGCACGCCGCCGAAACGCACACCCCCACGCAGGACGAAATCCTCTACGGAACCGCCGACGGCCAGCCCCTCACCATGGACGCCCAACCCATCTCATAAAATAGGCATACAGCCGAATCCGGCAGCATGAGACCCGCACCAAAGCGGGTCGAAAGTCTTCAGCGACTCGATGTCGTCGGCTTATGAGTTGAAAACCTGGGGACAGACTGGACGTTCCCCGCGAATTCCCAGTGGTTTAAAAAGGCGGGCGGCCCGGGCTCCGGGGTGCGAGTGAATCCACTACGACTGGGAGGCCACGAACCACAACCAGCCATTTCCAGGAACCACCAGCCGCCCACCGGAGCGGCACTCAACTCGCGCCAATCCGCCGAGCCGCTCAAAGAGATTCTGATCGTTACATCGCGCCGGGACGATGCAACATTGCCAGCACTGCTAGCATTTCGCGCGCCAAAAAGCGTCTCAAAAACGCCTTGAAAGTGCTTGTTTTTGCAAGTCCCTGGCTCAAAAACAGCATCAGAACGGCCTGTTTTGCGAGTTTTGTCACACTTTTGAGTACGGCAATATGCGTACGCTCGCTGCCAACGCCTTTATGTACGAAAATATGCGAACCCAGCGCGAGGCCGAATCACCACCCCAGGGTGCGCATTTATCGTCACACCCGCGGCGGTTCCTGAGGTGCCAGGGAGGCGATTCTCGGGGTCGGCGTCGGCCTTCCCGACCCTGATCGTCAGACTGCACCGCGAGCATGCCGCCTTGATATCACTGCTAGCATTTCTTGCACCAAAAGCGGTGCAAGAGATTCTCAAAGGCGCATCAAAAACCCGTATTTATGCACGTTTTTGCGCCAAAATAACGTTAAAAGGGCCTTATTTCATGTCATTTTGCGCAATTTGGCTACACTTTTGCCTATGGCAATACACGTACACTGCGCGGGCATTTCACCAGCGCAGGGTACGCATTTAACCCTACATCCGCGGAGGCTGTTGCGCCGTCAAGGAAATGATCAGCGGGTCGGCGTAGAGCTTGCTCAGGGTTGCGTTCCTTGCTGCGGGGTCGGTGGGCGCGGCGGCCGGCGGAGCTGCCAGAAACCAGGCAAAACCGGAGTTCTGCGTCAAGGCCGCGGGGTCGGGAAGATTGCCCGTAAGTTCAACGCCGACAGGCTTTTCCATGGCGATCTGCGCCAGCATGCGGCCGGCAGGGAAGCGCGTCGAAAGCTGGCTCAGGCGAATCTGCAGCACATCCGTAACCAGATAACCGGGTAAAAAATCGACCGGTGAGCCTGCTCCCGGCGGTCCGCCACCGCCCGGCCGGAAGTCCGGTACGCCGGCTTCCCACACCCACACAAGATTGCGAACTCCGTCGTGGTGTATCAGCCGGTAAAAGAGCTGCCGGTAAAGCTCCGCCGAGCCGCGAACACCCTTGCGCCCCGCCCACCAAAACGTATTCCCGTTTGCTTCGGGAAGGGGATTGAAGAGAACCGCAACTCCCGCCTTTTCAAGCTCTTTCAGGGACTCCGCTGTCTTGTCCACCTGCTCCAGCCAGAGCTTGTTCAGGCTGCTTCCGGGGGTGATCAACTCGCTCCATTCGTAATCGGTCAGTTGCCCCTTTGCGTCCGCTGCGGCGTTGTCCGTGGGGCGCAGGGGATGCCAATTGAGTGCTACCTCGGCGTGATTCTTATGGGCGCGTATGGCTTCGGCCACAACATCCGCTGCCGGACCCGCAAGTTCCGCGCCCCAGATTGCCGGCTGCTTTCCCGTCGCCTGCGCCACTGCGTCTGTCGCGGCTGAGGGTGCAGTGGGATCGTTCACCTGTCCGCTCAGCACGCCGCCTTCGCCACCGCCCGCAAGCCGAGCCAGCAAAGCCTTAGCCCCGGCAGTCGCATCGTGCGTCACCGGCTCAGCCTGTGCCGAGCCGCCAACCCGAGCAGCCGTTGCCTTGCGAAGGTCTGCCATGGGCACAGCCAGGCGCGGGTCGTCGCGATTTACCACACGCGGGAAGTTATAGACGGCAAGCACTTTATCCAGAGAGTTGCTGGTGCGGATGATCTCGCTCCAGCACATGAAATAGGCCCAGCGGGGCTGCTTCTCCAGCACGTCGGTGCTGGGCAATCCGCCCACCTCGGCCAGCGCAATGGGCTTGCCCGCGGCCAATGCGAGCATGTTGTTGTAGTAGTCCTGCTTGAATTCGCCGTAGATGTCCATGGTGACCACGTCTGCGTATTGCGCGCCGGGGTAGTACTCCGCCTCAGCCGGCCAGCCGGGGTTGGGAGCGTTTACATTCCAGACCCAAACCAGGTTATCCAGGTGGTGGACATTGACGAAGCGGTCGTAAATCTGCCGGTAGAGCGCCGCGGAACCGTCCTTGCCGGGCCGCCCACCCCACCAGAACCATGCTCCGTTCATCTCGTGATAGGCGCGGAATAACACCGGCACATGCGCATCCTGGAGCTGCCGCAAATAACCGGCTACCACGTCCACTTGTGCGCACCAGCGGTTGTAGATTGGCGTGCCCGGCGTGAGCAGTTGCTTCCACTCGTAGTCGGTCAAATGGCCCTGTACGCTGTCGCGGAAGGTGACCGGCTCGTCGTCGGTGGGACGGACCTCGTGCCAGGTGAGGGCGATGAGCGCGCCGTGCTGGTACTGGCGCTTGACCTCTTCAATCATGGCGGGCCTGGACAGCACGGAGTCCTTGTCGTCGCCGGCGCTGAAGCCGAAGTCCTGGCCAAACAGACCGGGGTATTTGCCGGTAAGGTCGTAGGCCAGGTCGGTCCAGCGGGAGCCCTCGTTGGGATAATTGTGCTGGCCGCTGACGACGCCCTGGCCGGAGATGGAATCGATATAGGCAAGCAGGGCGCGGGCTTCGGGGGTCGCGTGCGGGTTTACCGGCTCGGGAGCCGATTGCGCCTGAAGACCGAGCGAGAGTCCGAGCGATAGAAGAGGGGCCATAAGAAGAGCAGTAGCAGATTTGAGTCGCATGGTGATAGCAGTTTCCTTCGCGGTACGAATTATAGTCGCCCCGGCGAAGGCAAGCATGAGCCGGCTTTCCGGGACAGAGCCGCCCGGAGAGAGGCGATCAAATCCGCAGGGCTCGGCCATGAACCCTGCGTTTGCCTTCGGCTCGGGGTCGGCTGGCGGCACGGACGCCGCCACCACGGCCGGCCTCGAGGCCAGCGCTACGATGCACCTGAACCTTCAAAACGGATGTGCCGTCAAATGCGCACCCTGCGCTGCTGAAATGTCCGCGCAGCATACGCCTATCTGCGCACTCAAACGCGTGACAAAACGTGCAAAATAAGCCGTTTTAAGCTGTTTTAGTGCGAAATAAGCGCAAAAAGCGGTGTTTTCGATGTGTTTTTTGCGCGCCAGAAGCGGGCTTTTACCCCAGTTTTCGATATCAATGCTAGCATTATTGCGGTAGAATCGACGCGTATGGCGACGCTCCTGATCCCCAATCTCGACAGCCAGGTGAAACAGAAGCTAAGGGTCCGCGCCGCGATGAGCGGGCGACCGATGGAGGCGGAAGCGCGCGCGATTCTTACGCCGATCGTGAACTATGTGCCGATTGCCGAAATGCCTGGGCAGGAGCCCGCCGCTCCTGAAAAAGGGTAAATCTCCGGGGCGCCGGCCTTCCTCCCCGATCCCCAAAAGCGAGGGATCGGGGGCACCATCAACTTAATAATGCGCGATATGAGACCAGGGCCTCCCGCCGCCGGCCTTCCTCCCCGATCCCCAAAAGCGAGGGATCGGGGGCACCCTCAACTTAATAATGCGCGATATGAGACCAAGGCTACCCGCCGCCGGCCTTCCTCCCGATCCCCAAAAGCGAAGGATCGGGGGCACCCTCAACTTAATAATGCGCGACATGAGACCAGGGCCACCCGCCCGCTCCTGAAAAAGAGTAAATCTCCGGGGCGCCGGCCTTCCTCCCCGATCCCCAAAAGCGAGGGATCGGGGGCACCCTCAACTTAATGATGCGCGATATGAGACCAGGGCCACCCGCCAGGATTTACTGGTTAGTGTTCGGTTGCGTTGCTTCGGCGGTCACTTCCTTCTCAGCCTGGTCGGCCTGTTGGGCCTGTTGCTGAATCTCGGAGGCCGCGTTCGGATCGGGCGGAGGCGCAATGGAGGCATACTGTGCCGGGGCTGGCGGGGCCAGTGCGGAAGACGGCGCCGCCGGCAGCACACCTTTGCCCTGCTTGGCCTGTAATTCCTGTAGCCCCTGGTCGATGGTCTCCCGCATGTGGTTCTGCATCTCCTGCAAGTCTTCCAACGCGATCGAAACCACGGCCTGCTTCTGACATTCCTGACCGCCCTTGCTTGAGAGCACGACTAAAGCCGCGGCCTTTGCGTCTGTAGGGGGCGCGGTTTGAAGAGCCAGCACGTCGCCATCGCTCAGTGTGCATTCCGTTTGCGAGGCATCCACCACATCCAGCGCGGAGCCAACCACAAATACATGCTGCTTTCCCCTCGCGGCATCGCTCAGAAGGCGATCAATGCCGCTGGAACCTGGGTCCACATCCGCCTGTTGTGCATTGGCCGCCGCCTCCTGGTTTTCGAGCGCCAACTGATTTCTCACTTCATCGGCAATCTGCTGTTTCACTTCAGGCGTAAGCTCTGGAGGGCCAGAGGCCGCGGGAGGAGCGCCGTCAACCTCGCCGGCTTCCTGGTGCGCTGCATAGCTCGCCTGTAAATCCGACGAGATCATGTAGTCGGTCAACCAATACGAGGCTGAAGGGTAGGACGCATAAGGCGAGAAATAGTAGCCGTAGTACCCATACCAGGGACTGCCGCCAAATCCCCATCCAAAAGCGATGGGCGAGGCCCACGGGTTGTATGCCCAACCGTAAAAGCCCGCCCCATAGTAAAAGCTCGGACCGTAGACATGCAGATAGCCACCGCGGTAGGCATAGCCGTGGTAGAAGTGGTCGTAGCTACGGCCATGATAGAAGTAGCTGCGCCGGGCAAAATCGTGGCCACGGAAGGAATACGGATGTTGCACGTATCCGGGCCGGCCCCGTTCAAAAACGGTCCGGCTGTGGTCGGCGTGCTCGACCGATACCCTTTGGCCCCCGTTCAAACCGTGATGAACATCCATGCCCCTGTTGGCGTCATGCACGTCGCTCGGCCTGCCGTTGGAGCGCAAGCGGATCGCGCTGCCGCTTTGGCTAGTCAATTCCCTGGTGTTTCTAGGGGCATTGACCGTCGAGTTTCTGATCGCCGTACGGGGTACGCCACCTCCTGGGCCTGCGGCGGTCGGTGTGCGTGTGCCGCCAGTTCCGTTAGCAGTAATGCGCGCGCCTCCGCCACTTGCCGTTGGGCCGGTCCTGTACGGTTGGTTTGCCGAGGGACCAGTGTTGGGCCGCTGCATCCCGGCTCCAGCCGGGTTGCCCGCTG
>Ga0302195_10000782_pt1 | contig 24963 bp, 26 predicted proteins | sample II_Bog_N1_2_FD_198778 | JGI IMG/M metagenome (GOLD analysis project Ga0302195, IMG submission 198778) | Peat permafrost microbial communities from Stordalen Mire near Abisko, Sweden - II_Bog_N1_2 | ecosystem: Environmental > Terrestrial > Soil > Wetlands > Peat | place: Sweden: Abisko...
CTGGGTCAGCCCCTTGACGGTCGCCTGAGTGCCGACCGGCATGAAAACGGGCGTTGGAATGTCGCCGTGCGCGGTGTGCAGAATCCCCGCGCGGGCGCGTGTTTCCGGGCACTCGGCGAGTAATTCAAAGGCGATCTGGCGATTGGTCGGCATGACGAGAAGGCCCGTGGATTTGAGCGCCAAATCTTCCTTGTGGGGCAGGCAATCCTGCCTGCAACAGGCTTTCCAGCCGGTTCGGCCGCCTGAAAGGCCGCTGCGGCGTGCTTTGTATAAGGCACGCCTGGCCGCCCCACAAGGCGCAAAGAAATATTCGGGATCGGACCCTAGAACGGAACGTCGTCGTCCGTGATGCCCTGCGGGTAATCGTCCTGCGGAGCCTGCTGGCGCGAAGCGCCCTGCGCGCTGCGCGGCATGGAGACCGGCGCCTGCTGTGCATACTCGTCGCCGCCGCGTCCACCGCCGCCGCCCGCGCCCTGCCCACCGAGCAGGATCACTTCGTCGGCGATGACCTCGGTCGCGTAGACCTTCTTGCCGTCCTTGTCATCGTAGCTGCGGGTGTGTATGCGGCCTTCCACATAAACCTGCTTACCTTTCAAAAGGTAATTGGCCAGATTTTCCGCCTGCCAGAGCGTGATGTTGGTCCAGTCGGTCTCTTCCTTCCACTCACCGGACTGCTTGTCTTTCCATCGCCGGCTGGTGGCGACGGCGAACTTGGTGACTGCCGTTCCGCCGGGAGTGAATTTGGTTTCCGCATCCCGCCCGAGATTCCCGACCAGAATGACTTTGTTGACGCTGCGTGAGGCCATATAACCCTGAACTTTAACACAGCATCTTATTCCGGAGGAGCCGCACTCTTTTGCTGGTCTTCGAAATAGCGGATCCGGTCTTTGGGGACGAAAAACGTGCGCAGCGTGCCGTCACCGTCGAAGGCGACAAACCATCCCCGCCGGACGTCGAATTTCGATCCGCCGCCGTCGGGCCGCTTCGAAACCAGAATGTTGTGACCTGGAGTCGCATCCCGCAATTGCTGCGCCAGATGCAGATACTGCTCCACGGTAATATTTCCGAACTGCCTGCCGTATTTTGCAAAGTGGTCCTGCAGCAAATGAGGTGTGCGGAAGCCCTGACTGGCCGCCAGCGCGAGCACCGCCAGCAGCATCGTCAGCACAAGCGCTGTTTTACTGCTTCGCAATAATGCGGCTTCGGATGCGTTTGTATGTAGCAGCGGATATCACTCCTTTACTGGAAAGTTGCGTTTTGTTAGCGTAGGGTCGATTCTTCACAATCTTCGCCGCCATGGCATCCTGGACGCCCGGCAGGCTCTTCAATTGTTCGAGGGTTGCATGATTGACGTCCACCAGCCGCGCGGCTTTCGACGTTGACTTCACCGTCACAGCCGCTCCCGGCAGGCCCGCCAGCAGCGCCACGACGATAACCGCGACCAGTCGCGCGAACTTCATTCGTATCGATCATACCCATGTTTTCGTCCACAGTGTGGGAAATTTTGCGTGCCGAAGAAATCGGACGAAACCTTCTGCGGTCGTTTGGCATAATAACTACATATGTCCACCAGAATCTGGTCCCCGCGCACTGCCTGCGCGCTCGTTGTCCTGCTCACCAGCGGCTTTGCGCTCTACGCCGCGGATCGGCCCGAAGCGCCAATTGTGGTGGAAGAGATCGTCGCCAAGATCAATGGCGATATCGTCACCCGCGGCGATATCGAGAAGGCCCGTGCGACGACGGAAAAGGAAATGAGGCAGGCCGGATTAGCCGGTCCGGCGCTGCAGCAGCAGCTGGACAAAGTCATGGCCGATGAACTAGAGCGCCAGATCGACAAGCTGCTTCTGGTGCAGAAGGCGAAAGAGCTCGATATCAATGTGGAAGCCGATCTCACGCGCGAGATCGCCCAGATTCAGTCGGAAAGCAAAATTGCCGATCCCGACAAGTTTCACGATTTCGTGCGCGAACAGACCGGCATGTCTTACGAAGATTTCCGGCAGATGAGAAAGAACCTCCTGCTCACCGACCGCGTGGTCAGCGAAGAAGTCTGGCGCAACATTATAATTCCCGACGCCGATATTCAGAAGTATTACGACGCGCATAAGGCGGATTTCGTGCGCAAAGAATCCGTGACGCTGCGGGAGATTCTGGTTTCGACCGGCGACGGCAAACCGGACACCGTTGCCGCGGCCGAGAAGAAGGCCAACCAGTTGCTGACACGCGCGCGCGCCGGAGTAGACAAATTTTCCGATCTGGCGCGCCAGTATTCCGACGACGCCAGTGCGACGGACGACGGCATGTTGCCGCCTTTCGAGAAAGGCAAGCTCAATAAGGCCATTGAAGACGTCGTCTTCAAGCACGATAAAGGTTATGTCACAGACCTGATTCAGATCCGCGGCATCGGCTTCGAGTTCTTCAAAGTGGAAGACCACACGCCGGCGGGCCAGGCCAGTCTCGATGACGTGAAAGGCCAGATCACCAACGTTCTGACGCGCCCGATTGCCGATCCGAAACTGCGTAGCTATCTGACCACGCTTCGCCAGAACGCTTTCCTGCAGATCAAGCCGGGTTACGTCGATACGGGCGCCGCGCCGGGTAAAGACACCGCCTGGAAGGACCCCGCGCAGCTGATGCCGGAGACCATCAAGAAGTCCGAAGTGGCCAATCAGCGGCATTTCAAGAAGCTGCTGGGCGTGATTCCGTATGGCTATACCGGCCAGAAGCCGGCCAGCGCCGCCGCGCCACCGGCGGAGACGCCGGTGCAACAGGCTCCGCCCACCAACAACTCGGATGGATCTCCGCGTTGACGAATTCGCCGAAGTCGATGAAGTCACCCGCGATTCGCGAGCTGAAACCGGATGAGATCGCCAACGCGGTCTTTCTCGTTCAATCGAAGGAGATTCGCCAGAAGCGCACGGGCGAGCCCTATCTCTCGCTCAGTTTGTCCGACAGAACCGGCGATATAGAAGCCCGTATGTGGGACAACGTCGCCGAAGTGATGGATACGTTCGGGCGCGACGATTTTATCAAGGTCCGCGGGCAGCTGCAGATTTACAACACGCGGCCGCAGTTCATCGTGCATAAGCTGCGGCGCCTGGCGGATGCGGAAGTCGATTTTGCGGATTTCTTCCCCGCTTCCTCGCGCGACCCGGCTGAGATGTGGGCGGAACTGCGCGCCACGGTGGCCGGCATTCCGGATGCGCATCTTCGTGCGCTCCTCGACGCGTTTCTCGACGATCCGGAGATCTCGCGGCGTTACCGGATCGCGCCGGCGGCGAAGTCGATTCACCATGCTTTCCGGGCCGGCCTGCTCGAACACGTTCTGTCGCTTTGCGGCCTGGCGCGGCCCATCGTCGCCCACTACAACGCGGCGCACGAAGGCACCGTGGATTGGAGCCTGATGGTGGCCGGCATCGTCTTGCACGATATCGGCAAAATCTATGAACTGACCTACGAACGCGGCTTCTCGTATTCCACCGAAGGGCAGCTGATCGGCCATATTTCGATTGCGATGCGCATGCTCTCCGACAAATTGCGCGCGCTTCCGGACTTTCCCAACGACCTGCGCAACCTGCTCGAACACATGATTCTGAGCCACCACGGCAAGCTGGAATTCGGCTCGCCGAAAGTGCCCCTGTTTCCCGAAGCTCTGCTGCTGCATTATCTGGACGATATGGATTCCAAGATGGAATGCATGCGGGCGGCGGCGGAAAAAAGTGCGCTGGCGGAAGGCCTGTTCACCGCCTGGAGCCCGTCGCTGGAGCGCGTGGTGCTGCGTAAGGAACGGTATCTGGCGAAGTGCGTTGAACCGGCTCCGGCGGCCGCTGCTGTGTCTGCCCCGCCCTCGTCTCCACCTCCACCGCCGCCCCCGATCAACGCGGCTTCGGGTTTCGGCGACAAACTGCGGCTGGCGCTCGGGGCGGAAAGGAACCAGGAGAATGGCTAAAGAACGCGAACTGCCTCCGCCGCTCGAAATGGCCTGCCTCAACGCCCTGTGGGAACTCGGCGAAGGCAACGTGGAAGAGGTGCGCGTCTGCGTTTCACGCTCCAAGCCTTTGGCCTACACAACGGTGCTGACGCTGCTCGACCGGCTTTCCCGCCGCGGCGCCGTTTCAAGAAGAAAAGAAGGACGCGGTTTTCGTTATCAGCCCTCCATTGACCGGGATAAACTGCGGCGGCTGGCGCTCGGTCAGTTCCTCGATCATCACTTCGGCGGTTCGGTGAAAAGTCTTCGCATATTCCTCGAAGTAGAGCCCGTCACCATTGAAAACATGGAAAAGCTGGAAACGGCGCGTGCAGTGAGTGCAGTCGCGGGCGCGGACGGCAGTGGCGACTCGTCAGCCACGACCCTCGCGTGGACGCAGGCGACAGAAACAGGATCAGGCCCGGAAACGTGAAGATTCTGGTTCGCGCGACCAACTGGCTGGGCGACGCCGTTATGTCGCTGCCAGCCCTGCGAGCTTTGCGGACCCGCTTTCCCAACGCACAAATCACAGTTCTGGCGCGGCCCTCGGTGGCGCCTCTCTATGAAGGCGAGCGCTCCATTAACGGCGTCATTCCGCTGGCCGGAGCGGCCGGTGCGCGCGACTGGGCCACCAAATGGCAACTCGGCAACCGGTTGCGGCGGGAACACTTCGACCTTGCCGTCTTGCTGCCCAACTCGTTTGAGAGCGCCGCGATTGTGCGGCTTTCGGGCGCGCGCCGTCGCGTGGGCTACGCCCGCGATGGGCGCAGCGCGCTGTTGACGGACGCCGTTGCCGTTCCCTTGCCCGGAGAGATTCCGCGCCACGAGTGCTATTATTACCTGGAATTATTGCGCCGCGCCGGGCTGATGGAACCCGGTCCGATGCCTGTGGTGACGGAGATTCTGCTCGATGGACTTGATGCTGCGCGCGCTCGCGGTGCGGCGCTGTTTGCGGCGCGAGGCATCGCGGGCCGGGTGATTGGCGTCAATCCCGGCGCGGCTTACGGAAGCGCCAAGCGCTGGCTGCCGGAGCGTTTTGCAGCGGCCGCGCGTGAACTGGCCATACGCGAAGGCGCTTCTATCGTTGTGTTCGGCGCGGCCGGAGAACGCGACCTTTGCGATCGGGTAGCAGCAGCTTGTGGCGGGCATAATTTCGCGGGCGCGACGGCGTTGCGGGAGTTTATCGATCTATCCGCCGCCTGCCACCTTTGCCTCGCGAACGATTCGGGCGCGATGCACATTGCCGCGGCGCTCGGCGTACCGTGCGTCACGGTGTTTGGACCGACCGACGAAACCGCCACCGGACCCGTTGGCGCATCGGCAGTCCTGGTGCGCCAACCCGTCGATTGCGCTCCCTGCAAACTGCGCGAGTGTCCGATCGATCACCGCTGCATGACGCGGGTAACGGTGGAGCAGGTGGTGGCCGCCGCCGCCCCCCGGGCGTTAAAGGACCGCCTGAACTCCTGATAGACTACAGTTTGCCTCGCGACGTCAAGCATATCCTGATTGTCCGTCTGGGTGCGATGGGCGACATCATTCACGCCTTGCCCGGCGCGGCTTTTCTGAAGCAAAGCTATCCAGGCGCGCGCATCAGCTGGGTGGTGGAACCCAAATGGACGCCACTGCTCGAAGGCAACGGCCTGGTGGACCGGATCGTACTCTTTTACCGCGATCGGCCGGGGAGCTGGAACACCACCCGCCAGGAGCTTCGCGACGTTCGTTACGATCTGGCGGTCGATTTTCAGGGTCTGATCAAGTCCGCTTTGGTGGCGCACTTCGCTGAGCCGGAACGCATCGTCGGATTCGGACCCGGGCGAGTGCGCGAACGTCCCGCGGGCTGGTTCTATTCGACGCGTGTGAATACGCGCGCAACACACGTGGTGGATCAGGCCCTAGAACTGGCCGCGGGCGCGGCGGGCGCGGGTGCGGTCAGACTTGCGCAGACGTTTCCGCTGCCTTCGGGCGCGCCGGAAGGCACGCTGCCAGGCGAACCGTTCGTACTGGCCTGTCCGCTGGCCGGCTGGACTTCCAAGCAATGGCCGCTCGAGTATTACGAGACGCTGGCGGGCATGCTTCGCACGCGGCTCCATATGCCGATGGTCTTGAACGGCGCGCCAGGTTCGTTGCCGGAGGTCTCCTGGGCCGCGCGGCATGAGAGCGGCATCGCGGGCCTGATCGATGCCACCCGGCGGGCCGCGCTGGTGCTCGGCGTGGATAGCGGGCCTTTGCATCTGGCCGCGGCGCTGGGAAAATCCGGCGTGGCTGTGTTTGGTCCCACCGACCCCGCACGCAACGGCCCTCGCGGCGGCGATTTTGAAGTCTTCCGCGCCAGCGGAGTCGCGACCACGCATCGCCGGGGAGATGCGATCGATCCCTCGATGCGGGCTATTACGCCGGAGCAGGTTTTCGCCGCTGTGGCCGCGCGCGTAGGCTGCCACGCTTGAACGCCCCCATGATCCAGCAACTGCCGCGACGCCACTGGTTCCCCAAGCCGTATGCGGATGCCGTAGCACGTCTGCGTGTGGCGGCAGGCTTCGTCATGCTGGCCGCGTTCGGCTGGTTTTCGCATCCGACGGCGGCCACGCTCCGCATCGGGCTTCCACTATCTGTTTGCGGACTGGCGTTGCGCGCCTGGGCAGCGGGACATCTGGCCAAGAATCAGCGCCTGGCGCAATCCGGACCTTATGCGGCGACGCGCAATCCGCTGTATCTGGGAACGCTGATCACGGCGCTGGGCCTGGCGGTGGCAGGCGACAGCGTGGGGCTGGCAGCGCTCTTCGTGGCTATCTTCCTGCTGGTCTATCTGCCCGCAATCGAACTGGAGGAGCAACATCTCAGCGCGATCCTTCCGGGATACAGGGAGTTCGCGGCGCGCGTCCCGTTGCTCGCGCCGCGCTGGCCTGCGGGCTGGGGCCCGGACCGCTTCTCCATGGCCTTGTACCTGAAGAACGAGGAATACCAGGCGCTGCTCGGATGGCTGGCCGGAGTGGCATGGCTGGCATTTCGTATGGCATAATCCGTACCATGATTCGCAGCCCTCGGTCTTGCAAACCCCGGCGAATCGGTGGCCTTGCAACGATCCTCATACTGGCCGGTTGTTGCGGCGCCGGGCTGAGCTCTACAGCGCAGCAGGACCGGCCGGGACTTGTCGCGCAACTGGACGCGCTGGTTGAAGTGCAGAAGCGCTGGCAGGGAGAGAAGGTCTTCCTCGATGACGAGCAACTCACAGGGAAGATCCGCGCAATTGCCAAAAGGTTCGATATCGACGCGCCGGACGTGATCGTGGTCAAGCCAGCGCTGAATAAAGACGGCAAGCCGAAGCCGCAGCGTGCCGACGCGGGTATCGCGTGGGGTGTGATCGATGGCAAATACCATGACGTCATCTTCGTAACGGAATACCTGAAGGATGGTCTGAGCGAGGCTGAGCTTCTGGCGGCGCTGGCTCACGAGATGGGCCATGTTTCGCAGGCTAAGAACACGGGACACGTGCCCAAATACATAAAGGGCAGGAAGCTGGAAGCGGAAGCGGACGATTACGCGCTCTCCTGCCCGGAGGTGGATCCGGCGGCGTTCCGGTCTATGATCCTCAAGGTGGACAAACTCAACAACGCGGCGGGCCGGGCGCATCCATTACTGTTCGGCGATATCACGGGCAGCACGGCGGTCATTCCGATCTCGGTGCAGAACGACCTGTTGTTCGGCGGAGATCATCCCATGAGTTCGGCGCGCATCAAGCGGGCCAACGAGGAGATTAAGAGACGAGCACAGGCCGCCGCGTCGCCGCTACAATGAGTATTCCGTGCCAGCCACCGTTGAAGAGCAACTTACCTATATCGGCAAGGGTCTTGCCGAACTGATTCGCGAGCAGGATCTTCGCGAGCGCATCATCCTGCGTGCCCGCGAAGGCCGTCCGCTGCGAGTGAAGGCGGGCTTCGACCCGACCGCGCCCGATCTGCATCTGGGACATTCCGTGCTGCTGCGCAAGCTCAAGCACTTTCAGGATCTGGGACACCGGGTGATCTTTCTGATTGGCGATTCGACGGCGATGATCGGCGATCCGACGGGCCGCAATGCGGCGCGGCCGCCGCTGACGCGCGACGAGATCCTGGCCAACACCGAGACGTATAAGACGCAGGTGTTTAAGATCCTCGATCCGGATAAGACGGAGGTGCGGTTCAACAGCGAGTGGCTGGGCAAGATGGGCTACGAAGACATCGTACGCCTGTGTTCGCGCTACACGGTGGCGCGGTTGCTGGAACGCGACGACTTTTCGAAGCGCTACGCGGCCAACACTGCGATCTGGATGCACGAGCTGCTGTATCCGCTGGCGCAGGGCTACGATTCGGTGGCGCTCGAATGCGACGTGGAGATGGGCGGCACCGATCAGAAAACCAATCTGCTGGTGGGCCGCGAACTACAGAAAGACTACGGACAGCCGCAGCAGATTGTGGCGACGACGCCGCTGCTCGAAGGGCTCGACGGTATTAAGAAGATGTCGAAATCGCTCGGCAACTACATCGGGATCACGGAGCCGGCCGACGCCATGTTTCGCAAGATCATGTCGATCGGCGACAGCCTGATGTTCCGGTACTACGAGTTGCTGACCGATACCAGCATGAGCGAGATCGCGGCGATGCAGGAGCGCATTGCCAGGGGCCAGTTGCATCCGATGGAAGCGAAGATGGAGCTGGGGCGGCTTATCGTGACCGACTTCCATTCGGTCAACGATGCGGCTCGCGCGGCGGAAGAGTTCAGCCGCGTGGTGCAGCGCAAGGAAGTGCCGGCGGACGTTCCGACGGTACCGATGCCCGAGGGCGTGCTCGGACCGAACGGGATTCATGTGGAGAAGCTGATTGCACGGATCGGGCTGGCGGAATCGGTGGCGGATGCCAGCCGGAAGCGCAAGGCAGGGGCGATCGAGATCAACGGCCAGCGGGTGACGGAACTTCTGATTCCGGCTACGGGCGCGGAGTTACTGGTTCAGGTGGGTAAGCACTGGCGCCGGGTGATGCCCGTTTAGTCGAAGCCCATCGACGCGAGAGCCAGCTGCCATTCCGGATTCCGCGCTTCGTCGTAGCCCGCACCATCGGGCTGCGGCCGGATGGCGCGCGCCAGGCGTGACAGATCCATTTCGGTGCCGGATACTTCGGGCGACGGACATCCGAACAGATAGCCCTGCATACTTTGAATACCGGCGTCCCACAGGTGTTCCATGGTGGATACACGTTCGACACCTTTGGCGATGACACGCACACTGAAACGCTCAGCCACTTCCACCAGGCGGCGAACTGCCGTCGCGTGACATGGCTGATCCAGCTGGTTGACGAGGCCGCTTTCGAGTTTGATGTAATCGGGGCGAAGCTCGCAGATGAGGCGCAGCGCGTCGGCGTTATCGCCAACGTCGTCGAGCGCGAAGCCCAGGCCCTGTTCGCGAAGATAATCGGCGATGCGACGGAGATGGACGATATCCGGATTGCAATTCGAATCGACCGCCTCGAGCACCAGGTTGCCTGGCTGCAGGCCGGTTTCCTGCAACAGCTCCATGGTTTCGCGCATGCAGTAAGACGGCCGGTAGATCTCAGAAGGAATGAAGTTGAGGAAATACATTCCCGCGCGATCTCCTGGAGCCTGCGCGGCGATAGCGCGGATGGCGAGCTGGCGGGTATAAGAATCGAACGCGCGCAGGTCGCGGCGCGCGGAAGCTGCGGCCATGATCTCAGCGCCTTCGCGGCGACGGCCTTTGGTAAGGCGAAGCAGGCATTCGTGCCCGGCGATGCGGCGCGCGGTGGTATCGACCACGGGCTGGAACCAGATGGAGAAAGCGCTCGCGGCGATGGCCTTTTCGAACCACGAAGTTTCAAAGACCGACCACCAGGCTTCGAGGCGCGTGGTGACGGGGAACTCGTGCGGGAAATTCAGCTCTTCGACGACGCTGACGGCTTCGCGTTCCGGTCCCGACAGGATGGTGCGCAGCAGAGCGATGACGCGTTCGGGCGGACTGTCATTGCCTATGGTGACGATCTTTCCGCTAATCTCGTGAGCAACGCCGTGCTCGGAGAGCGCTCCCACCAGGAGTTCGTGCATATCGTCGGTGGCGGCGATCAGTCTCAGGAAATCGGGCATACAGGTCCTATATCGGCAGACGGACCGGGAATATATAGTCCGGGGTATCGTTTAAAGAACGCGGCGTGGCCGCTTGACTTATGAACCTTTCTCAATTGTTCGATCTTTCTTTGCTGGGCCGGAAGGACGACGTTGGTCTGGAGTATCGCGGGGCTGAGTATACGTTCGGCGAGATGGACCGGCGCAGTAACCGGCTGGCGCATTTGCTGCTGGCGCGCGGCTTCGTGCCGGGCGACCGGTTGTGCGTGTATCTGGCCAACTGCGTCGAAATGATCGATCTGTTTCTGGCCTGCGTGAAGACCGGCGTGATCTTTGTGCCGATCAATATTCTGTATCGCGGGCGGGAGATTGCGCATATTGTGGAGGATGCGGAGCCGCGTGCGGTGGTGTCGGAGACGGATTGGACGCTGGCGGAGATCGCGCAGGCCGCGGCGGGGCTGAGCGATGCGCGGCCTGCGGTTACGCCGGATCGCGACGCGCCAGCGGGCATCATTTACACGTCGGGGACTACCGGGACATCGAAGGGCGCGGTGCTGACCCATCATAACTTCGCGATCAATGCGACGAATCTGGTGGCTTGCTGGAAGATTACGGCGGCGGATCGGTTTCTGCTGGCGCTGCCGCTGTTTCACGTGCATGGGCTGGGCAACGGGATCCACTGCTGGCTGGTGAGCGGTTGCCGCATGCGATTGCTGGAGCGTTTCGATCAGAAGACGGCGGCGGCGGAGTTTCTGGAGTTTCAGCCGACGCTGTTTTTCGGCGTGCCGACGATTTATGTGCGGCTGCTGGATTTCGAGGCGGAGACGGCGCGGCGGATTGGCGGAGTGGCGCGGTTGTTCGTATCGGGCTCGGCACCGCTGCCGGCTGAGGTGCTGCGCGATTTCGAAAAGCTGTTTGGGCATACGATTCTGGAGCGTTATGGGATGAGCGAGACGCTCATGAACATGAGTAATCCTTACGCGGGCGAACGGCGGCCGGGGACGGTGGGGCTGCCGCTGCCGGGCGTTTCGGCGCGGTTGGTGAACGGCGAAATTTATCTGCGCGGGGCGAATATTTTCGCGGGGTACTGGCGGCGTGAGGAAGCTACGCGGGCGGCGTTCGCGGATGGCTGGTTTCGGACCGGCGATCTGGCGACGCGGTCGGCGGATGGATATTACACGCTGTGCGGGCGGCAGAGCGATCTGATTATTTCGGGCGGTTTCAATATTTATCCGCGCGAGATCGAAGAATTTCTGGAGGAGCAGCCGGAGATTGTGGAGGCCGCGGTGAAGGGTGTGGCGGATCGCGCGCGCGGCGAGGTGCCGGTGGCTTTTGTGGTGGTGCGGGCGGATTTTGACGCAGTTGTGGTGGAGGCGCGGTGCCGGGAGGCGCTGGCGTCGTTTAAGGTGCCGCGGAGGTTTGTGGTGGTAGATAGTTTGCCTCGTAATGCGCTGGGTAAGGTGCAGAAACGTTTGCTGCCGGCGGTTTAAGACAGCGGCCCTGGGTGTTTTACAAGACGAACTGCCGCCTGAAAGGGGGTGCAGGCAGGATTGCCTGCCCCACCAGGCGAACAGTAGTCAGTTCCGGCCTGGCGCGTTTTACAAAACGGACCCAGTTCGGGCCGGTGGTGGGTAGAAATCTGCGAACGCCGGTCGATATTCGGTTGTGAAAGAACTATCGTGCAACCGCTCCTTTACAGTCGCGGCTCGGTATGGGCGGTGCAGGATTACGCCGCGGTTTGTGTTTTACAAAACGAACCCGGGGCGCGAATGGGGGTGCTTAGCAAGGCGTCGATTTCGGCCATGGCGGTGAATTTCCTGCGGTGGTAATCGGCGCGAAATTGCTGGTCGAGACCTTTTCGGATGGCGCGGTAGTCGGTGAGACCGGCCTCGGAGAAGTCGGTTTCGTCGGGGAAGGATGCGATGCGGTACTGGCGATCGGTCTGGAGTTTGCGTAGTTCGGCGGTGCATTTATAGAGCAGGCGATGGGACTGGGTGCGGGCGCGATCGACTTCGAGCTGGGTTTCGGACAAGTCCTCGGCACCGGAGGCTGCGAGCAGGGCTTCGATGAGTCCGCAGCGGCGGAGACGCCAGGTGGCTCGGCGAATTTCGTCGAAGATGGTGTTTTCGAGGATGCCGACCGGGGATAGTTCGGCGCGGAGCGACTGGTCGAGTTCGGCATAGAGCTGGTGTTCGTCGGGGCGAATGAAATCGTGGAACGTGTGTGACATTTGGTGAATCCTTTCGGACACGGTTTTAGCATTGGCGGGGCGGGCTGGCAGGGGCGGGAAATTGCAAGTTTATGAAAACAGGGCAGATTGAGTTTGGACTTTGACGATACTCACTTTTCCTGGAGTGCTCGGGCGATGCCGGCGGCCATCTGGCGCGGGGCGAAACGGGTGAAGAAGGCCAGGGCGGCGTTGAGGCGTCCGGCTACCACGAGGTGCTTGCCCTGGAGCATGGCGTCCCAGCCGATTTGCGCGACTTCCTGCGCGCTCATGACGTGGCTGCCATCGAAGAGTCTGGTGCCTTCCATGGCGGCGCGCTTTTGGAATTCGGTGCGGGTGGCTCCGGGGCAGAGGCAGCAGACGCTGACGCCGGTGCCTTTGACCTCATTATGGAGGGCTTCGGAGAACGAGACGACGTAGGCTTTGGAGGCGTAGTAGATGGCCATGAGCGGGCCGGGCTGGAAGGCGGCGGTGGAGGCGATGTTGAGGATGTAGCCGGTGCGGCGTTCGATCATGCCGGGGAGCGCGAGGCGGGTGAGTTGGGTGAGGGCTCCGATGTTGAGCTGGATCATTTCCATTTGCGCGGCTTCGGGGAGGTCGGCGAATTTGCCGAGGAGGCCGAAGCCGGCGTTGTTGATGAGAACGTCGAGGGTGAGGCCGGCGCGGGTGATATCGGCGAAGAGGGTTTGGGCGGCGTTGGGCTGGGCGAGATCGATGGGGAAGATGTGGGGGTTGCGGGCGGTGGTGCGTTCGATGGTGGTGGCGGTGGATTGGAGGGATTGGGCGGTGCGGGCGGTGAGGACGACGTCGTAGTTGTTGGCGGCGGCGATTTGGGCCAGTTCACGGCCGATGCCGGTGGAGGCTCCGGTGATCAGGGCTGTGGGCATGGTTTTAGTCTGGCATGGTTGGGGGGGATCGGGACCTATGTCCGCTATTCGCGAATCGCGAATGTAGAAGCATGGAGCTAATGATGAGTCGCCGTCATTTGGTAGTATTTTGACGTGTATTGTCTTATTTTAGCTTGACAATGACGATCAAAACGTGTCAATATATGATGCATGATATGGAGTTCCTGATGGCAACTAACGAGCTTTTGACTCCAGAAGAGTCCGCCGTTTATCTGAAGATGCACGTTGATAGCGTGCGAAGGCTTCTGCGCTCTGGCAAGGTTCCCGGCGTGAAAATTGGCGGAGCATGGAGGGTTCGTAAAATTGTTCTTGATGCTTTACTCGCGGTTGGTCTTAACGCTCCAACTGCGCGAGAGGAAATGATCGCGAGGCTGAGAGAGTTTGTTTCGAAGGAAGCTTGCGTCCCACTTCGCGACGGTGACACGAAGGTCAAGGTCATCAGTGTTCTCCCACCGCCACCGGTAACGCACAGTCCCGACTGGTTCTCATTTTTTCAGGCGAGCACTCTCACGGTTTCCCTGAGCGACGGTGGGCGGGTGATTGTAAATGGCGTTGAAAGGCTCGAATTCGACGTACGTGGGTCAGATGTCTTCAGCTTGGCTGGGGCACCGTGCTCACCCAATCACGTGGGTTCCAGGTATGCCAGCCTAGCTGCTTCGGATTAGGAATGGATCGGAGACGACGCGCGACTTGGCCGCGAGGAGAGAGGTGAGAAGCTGGCGTTCACAGGCCTTGCGCCGCGTGACACGCAAATGGAAACGACGCAAAAGCTTCTTGCGACCGGACGTCATTGGCCATCTAAGAAGAATAGATATTACTCCGAAACGATTGAGGCGATTTCGGACGTTTGGTTCACCGAAAAACCTTTTAAGGTTGGTTGAGCGATTGCAGATTCGTTCAACGATAACTGGGCCGCAGCTTCTTGCCGGATATGAGCAGACGCGACTGTCGTCGCGTGTCCACGCCGTATTTCATACGGCCGTCGGCCCTTGGCGCCGCAGAGAAACACGGGGGGCTTACTCTCGTCCCCGGAGGATCGCAGCCATTACGCGGGGGCTCCGGCGTCCGTGCATAACCGCGACCACCCGGCGCGTAGGCTATGAGGTAATTCCCCGTGTTGGTGAAGCGCAGCGGGCGCGAGGGTGAGATCGGGGCGACGATGGCCCTGATGTGGAAACGGAACAAGCGCCTTGATGGTCGCCTCGATTGCATCGATCGTCCTATCGGCTGCCTCGGGATTGTCTTCGGCTATATATTCCCAAACCGCATCGAGGTCGATTTCAGCTTCCGGTGAAAATCATACCCACTCGTCATTGACGGTGCTGAGCTCGGCGGGCGGCGCTCCTGGCCCGAAGCCGCGCGAACACTTCATCGCCGGGGATCAGTTTAACCCTGCCGCTTTCCAGATCGTCGTAGCGCCGATCGAGTGTTTCCCGCGTAAAGGCGATTTCGTCGAAGAAATCAGTTACGACGTTCTCCACCAGCTCATCGCTCGGGCATCCGGTGTCTCGCGCCATCGGTTCGAGCTTCGTCTGTACTTCGGGGGGAAAGTGTACTTCCATGCTTCGGCTCCTGCTCTCAGGGTACGTCACTGAGGGAAGCCTGTGCCTCCACGGATCCCGCTATTCGGCGTGTTCGAGGACTTTGTGCTGGCTGGCGTTGGCTCCGTCCGAGGCTTTCAGCTCTCGGAAGATGATCGTTGAAATTACCGTTAAGCCGCCGAGCACGAAGAAAGCTTTGTGTATCCCCTGAATCATTTCCGCGGCATTCGAGTGGAAGCGATCGGGGATGAAGAAGGCCGCGGCGAGCGAGGCCACGGCGATGCCGAAGCTGATCGACATCTGCTGCATGGTGCTGGCGATGGAACTGGCGCTGCTGGCGTGCTCTTCATCGATATCGGCGTAGACCAGGGTGTTCATGCTGGTGTATTGCAGGGAGCTGAAGAAGCCGAAACAGAAGCCCAGCAGCACGAGCAGCCAGACCGGCGTGCCGATTCCGATGGTGGCGAAAGACAGGATCAGCGCACCGAGGATGATGGTGTTCGAGATCAGCACCGCGCGGTAGCCGAAACGGGCGAGGATTTTCGGCATGGTCATTTTCAGGCTCATGGCGGCGATGGCCTGCGGCATCATGAGGAGGCCGGACTGGATCGGGGTGTAGCCGAGGCCTACCTGATAAAGGAGCGGCATCATGAACGGGATGCCTCCGATGCCGAGGCGCGTGAAATAGCTGCCGTTGACGGAGGCGCGGAATGTGCGGATGCGGAACAGGCCGAGGGCGAGCAGCGGAAATTCGGTTTTCGTGGAGTGTAGCCAGTAGCCGATGAGCAGTACGATTGAAATGGCCAGCAGGGTGAGGATTTCGCGCATGCCCAGGGTGTGTTCGCCGAAGACTTCGAGCACATAGGACAGCAGCGCGATGCCGGAGCCGAACAGGATGAGGCCGACGACATCGAGCGGATTCCATTTCTCGCGGTAATCGGGCAGGTGGAGGTGCACCATCCACAGGCCGATGAGGCCGATGGGAATGTTGACAAAAAAGATGACGCGCCAGTGGAAATAGTTGACGATGAGGCCGCCGGCGATGGGTCCGAGCATGGGGCCGATGAGTCCGGGGATGGCGACCGCGGCCATGGCTCGGATGAGCTCGGATTTGGCGAAGGTGCGGACGATGGTGAGGCGGCCGACGGGCACCATCATGGCGCCTCCGCAGCCCTGGAGGACGCGGAAGGCTACGAGGATGTGGATGTTGGTGGAGATGCCGCAGAGAAACGAGCCGAGGCTGAACAGGCCGATGGCGGAGGCGAAGACGCGGCGGGTGCCGAAGCGATCGGCCATCCAGCCGCTGATGGGGATGAAGACGGCGAGGCTCAGGGTGTAGCTGGAGAGCACGGCCTTCATGCTGAGCGGGGCGACTTTGAGGGCCTGCGCGATGGCGGGCACGGCGGTGTTGAGAATGGTGGTGTCGAGCGACTCCATGAAGAAGGCGACGGCCACCAGCCAGGGGAGCAGTCGTTTGCTGGAGTCACTCGGGCTCATGGAGTCATAGAGTCCGGCGTCTCAGACGCGCCCCACATGCAGCGCCACAATTCCGAACGTCAGATACTCCCACTCCACCACCGCATACCCGGCCGTCCGCATCATCGCCGCCAGTTGCTCCGGCTCCGGAAACTTCCGCACCGATTCCGGCAAATACGAATACGCTTCCGGAGCCCCTGAAATCGCCCCTCCCAGCACCGGCAGCACGCGCCGCGAATACCAGTTGTAGACCGCCGCGAACGCCTTGTTCGGAGGCTGCGTAAATTCCAGAATCGCCACCGCCCCGCCCGGCCGCAGCACGCGCCGCATCTCCTTCAGCCCCGCCGCGTAGTTTGCCAGATTGCGAAATCCGAACGCAATCGTAATCAGGTCCAGGCTCGCATCTGGCAGCGGCAGCGCCAGGGCATCCGCCTCCACCAGGGTCGATTTCAGCCCCAGCCGCGCGAGCTTACTCTTGGCCCCGGCCAGCATGGGATGGCAGAAATCGCTCCCCAGCAGCGCGCGATGCGCATCGCGTTCCAGAGCCACCAGCAAATCCCCGGTCCCGCAGGCCAGATCCATCACACGCGCCCCTGGCCGTCGCAATATATCGCGAACCCGCGCCACGGTGCGCGCTCGCCACAGCCGGTCGATATTCGCCGAGAGTAAATGATTCGCCAGATCGTAGCGGTGCGCCACGCGGCCGAACATACCCCGCACCCAGCGCGACGCTTCCTGCTCGGAGCGTGAACCCTCCGGCGTTGTGCCCGCGGCGCTCACAAACACTCCGCCAGCGCACGGCCGATCGCACCGCGCACCGCAACTTCCGGAACGTCCGCCCGCACCACCACTTCCCCCAACCGCACAGGCAGCACGAAATGAACGCGGCTCTGCACCGTCTTCTTGTCTTTCAACAGCCGCGTCTGCAGATTCCCGGCATCAATCTCCGCCACTCCCGGTATCGGCCCGTATAAATTCAGCACATCCAGAATCGAACGCGCATCCGCCGCCGCCAGCATTTCGAGGCTGAGCGCCAGGTGCGTCGCCGCCCGCATTCCCCACGAAACCGCCTCGCCATGCAGGAACCGCGTGTACTTCGTCTCCGCCTCCAGCGCATGGCCGAACGTGTGCCCGAAATTCAGGATGCGCCGCACGCCGCCCTCGCGCTCATCCGCGGTGACAACTTCCGCCTTGATCCGCACCGATTCCGCCACCATGTGCTCCACCACGCCCGGCTCCTGCGCGAACACCGCCTCGCGCCCGGATTCCATGACCCGGAACAAAGGCTCGGAAGCGATCACGCCATGTTTAATCACTTCATACAGCCCGGCGCGGTATTCGCGTTCGGGCAGCGTGGCAAGAACGTCGGAATCGATCAGCACCGCCAGCGGCTGATGAAAGCACCCGATCAGATTTTTCCCCGCCACCAGATTACCGCCCGTCTTCCCGCCTACCGCCGCGTCCACCTGCGCCAGCAGCGTCGTCGGAATCTGAATCACGGGAATGCCGCGCATGTAAATCGCGGCCAGAAAACCGCCCAGATCGGTGACAATCCCGCCGCCAAAGGCAATCACGAGGCTTGAGCGGTCCGCGCCCCGTTCCGCCATCTGTTCGGCAAACCGTTCCACATGCGACATGCGCTTATTTTCTTCGCCGCCGGCAAAGAAAAGTATGTCGGGCGTGTCGAATTTCAGTTCTCCGCAGGCATTTCGCACGCGCTCGCCATGCAGATCCCAGACGCGCCGCTCCGTGACCACGAAGACGCGTCCGCATTTGGCAGGCAGAAACTCGGGAAGACGCGCAATCGCGCCACGCTCCACTACAACGGTGTAATTCCGCTGCGGTGTCGCGACAGGAAACCGGGGCATTTCCTCAATTGTGTCATCTCACTTTTCGCGGAAACTCTGCGGCCCGCCGGCATCCGCCAGTGTGCGGGAGGCGTTCGGTTTGTTCGCAGTCCGGTTTGCAGCCGTGAGTGCCGCGTTATAACGCGCCGCCACCGCGGCTCCAGGCCCCGAACTCTCCGCGCCCGCTGCACGGAATAGCCGCAGCGCGTTTCCATACTGCCGCACTGCCACGTCCGTCCGGTGGGCATACACTTCCACGTCTCCGAGCCCCGCATACACCACCGCCACGGCAATGGACTCCGGTCCGAAGTGGCTGGTCATGATGACCCGCGCCCGCTCCAGTTCGTCGCGCGCTTCCTGCGCCTCGCCGTGCCGCGACAACAGTATCGCCCGCAATTCCCGTAACGCCGCCACCTGAGGATGGCCCGCGCTCAGAATCGCTTCGTCTTTTGCGATCGCTTCGGTCAGGGCTTCATCCGCCAGGGCGAGTTTATCCTCGTGTAGGTAAAGCCGGGCCATGGACGCCAGCGCCGTCGCCACCTGAAGCGGTGACGAGCCGGGAAAGTTCCGATACAATTGCAGCGATCTCCGCAGCAGTGGTTCCGCCCGCGCCAGATTACCCTCCGCCATCCAGCTTTCTCCGAGCCCGCTGTCTACAGCCGCTTCCAGCAGCGAATTGTCTGGTCCGCCGAGGTCGCCGATCTGGTTCCACAGCGCTCTGCTCTCCGCCCAGGCATGCAAATCCAGATCCAGTTCAGCCGTCTCCATCAATATGTCGATGCGGTCCGCCCGCGCCAGACCGTCCATGTGGCCGGCTTCGTCCAGCAGCTCTTTAGCTTCGTTGCCACGCGCTTCCTCACGCAGCATATCGGCCAGGTTCACCATCAGTTCCGCGCGGCGGGTCGCCGTGGCCGACTGATCCCCGATCACCGCCCGCAGGATCCGCTCCGCCCCCTGGTAATCGCCCAGAGTCCGGTCCACCGCCGCCAAAACTCCCGACGCCACGGTCTCGCCAGCCGCAGTGGTGCCCTTCCACTCCGCCAGTGCCTGCTCGAGCGCGGCTTTCGCTTCGCTGTTCCGCTGCGCCCGATTGAGCGCAATGCCGTAAGATGCCAGCGCGGTGACATGCTCCGCGTCGCTTTTGGCGGCAACCAGGCTTTCGCCGAAAAGCCGGACAGCCTCGCTGTAATCGTGACGCTGCATGGCCAGGCCTGCTGCCTGCTGCTTCGCAGCCCAGTCGGCTGCACGGCCTTCCGCCGGAATATCCGCGGCCTGCAACCCCTGCCCGATACACGAAAAGACAAGACACACTCCCGCCGTCAGTACCGTAAGGGTACTCATAGACTCCTCCTGAAATGTAGTTTTCAAAAAGGCAACGTGGCGTAGTTCAAAGCACCGCGACCGCGACGCGCACGGAGGCCGGTTCAGTTCGAACGAGGAGCGACCGAGGAACACCCAGGGAGCGATTCCGATTTCGAATCGCACGTTCCGTCTGCTCACTTACTATTATCGGCGATCCTATGAAAACCAGTATGCGAAAGAACTGATATGTTGTATTCGGGAATTCGATGGAACAGGGGCACTTGTCACGCTTTGTCAATGGCCATCGCGCCTTCCGCATTGCTAAAATTCATATTGGCGATTGACTGCGACTTTCTTGTGATCGGAGCCGGCGTCGCCGGAATGCGTGCCGCAATCGAACTGGCACAGAGCGGTTCTGTGCTGGTCATCGCGAAAGACTCGCTCCGCGAATCGTCGTCGGAGTACGCCCAGGGCGGCATCGCCGCTGCCCTGAATGACGACGACCGCATCGAGCTCCACCAACAGGACACCATCTATGCGGGCGACGGTCTCTGCAACGCCCAGGCCGTCCACATACTGGTCGAAGAAGCCCCCGCCGCCATTCAGGAACTCATCGGCTGGGGCGCCGAATTCGACCGCGAATCCGACGGCGCCGGCTCGAAACTGGTATTCGCCCGCGAAGGCGCGCACAGCCGCAATCGCGTGCTGCATGCGCATGGAGATTCCACCGGCCACGAAATCGCACGCGCGCTCTACCAGAAGGCCGCGTCGCTGCCCAACATCCGGTTCGAAACTTTTTCCGCCGTTGCCGATCTGCTGACCGGCGAAAGTGGTGAAGTCGTCGGAGCCACCGCGCTCGAAGGCCCGGGCGGCCGCCTGCATGACATCCGTTCGCGCGCCGTGTTACTCGCCACCGGAGGTCTCGGCTGCGTTTACCGCGAGACCACCAATCCCGCCGTGGCGACCGGGGACGGTGTGGCCATGGCCTGGCGCGCGGGCGCAGAAATCGCCAACATGGAATTCGTGCAATTCCACCCCACCGCGCTGCACCTGGAAGGTGCGCCGAGGTTCCTGTTGTCGGAAGCGCTGCGCGGCGAAGGCGCCGTCCTGCGCAACCGACAGGGCGAGGCATTCATGGAGCGCTACCACGAAATGCGCGATCTGGCGCCGCGCGATGTAGTGTCGCGCGCCATCGTCGCCGAGATGCGGCGCACCGATTCCCCGCACGTCTGGCTCGATCTGACGGCCCGCGGGAGTCAGTTCATCCACGAGCGCTTCCCGCGCATCTATGAAACGTGTCTGGCGCTCGGGCTCGACCTTGGAACCGAGGCCGCGCCGGTACACCCCGCCGCCCACTACGCCATGGGCGGCGTCCACACCGATCTGGAAGGCCGCACTTCCATCGCGGGCCTTTACGCCGCGGGCGAAGTCGCCTGCAGCGGTGTCCACGGCGCCAATCGGCTGGCCAGTAATTCGCTGCTGGAGGGCCTGGTGTTCGGGGCGCGGGCCGGTCGCGCCATGGGCACTCAGCCCCCGGCGTCCGTCGCACACGCGCGACGCCCCGTCTGGAGGGTGCCGGATATAGCCCTGGCTGAGTTACGCGACCTGACGTGGCGCTATTGCGGCATCCTGCGCGATCGCCATGGCCTCGAATCGGCCATTGCAACGCTGGAGGCCACCAGTCTGCCGGAGGCAGGTAAGCCATCGCTTGCCGCGATTGAACTGCGCAATATCTTCGAGACCGCCAGCCTCATCGCGCGGTCCGCGCTGTGGCGTGAAGAAAGCCGCGGCGCTCACTATCGCAGCGACTTCCCCGACCGGCAAGCCGCCTTCGAACGCGATTCAACGCTGCGAAAGTCCTAACGCGGCTGAGAAAGTCTGAACGCAGCCGCGTTATTCGTCCTCATCCTCGTCGTCCGCCAGATCCTCATCCTCCAGATCTTCGTCCTCGAAATCTTCCTCGTCCTCGTCCGGATCGACAAGATCTTCGTCTTCATCGGTATCGACAACGTCCTCATCCGGATCGATGTCGTCTTCATCGTCGGTGAGGTCGTCGTCATCGTCTTCTTCGTCGAGTTCCTCTTCCTGGAGGTCGTCGAAGCTCATGTCGTCGGGATTGCGCTTAGGGGGGCTCATTTCCCAGGCATTCAGTCTTGAATTCTCGTCCAGATACGCCATAGATCCTCGCTGCAGGGCTCTTTAATTTGCAGTTTACACGGTCGCTTCCGTTCGTCCTGAGATATGGCTGTCCGGAGCCTGCGCTACACTGAAAACTCAATACAATGCAACAGCGAATTCGCTCCACAACGGTGCTCTGCGTGCGCCGTGACGGCAAAGTGGTGATGGCTGCCGACGGTCAGGTGACGCTGGGACACGAAGTTCTGAAATCCACCGCGCGCAAGCTGCGCCGCCTCTATAACGACCGCATCGTGGCTGGTTTCGCAGGCTCCACGGCTGACGCTTTTTCGCTGTTTGCGCGCTTCGAAGCGAAGCTGGAACAGTTTAACGGCAATCTGCCCCGTTCCGTGGTGGAGTTAGCCAAAGACTGGCGCACCGATAAGATTCTGCGCCATCTGGAAGCCCTCTTACTCGTCGCCGATGCCGGCAATACCTTCATCGTCAGCGGCAATGGCGACGTCATCGAGCCGGATGAGAATGTGGCCGCCATCGGGTCGGGCGGTCCGTTCGCGCACTCGGCGGCGACGGCGCTGATTCACCACACGACGCTCACGGCGAAGCAAATTGTCGAAGAAGCGATGAAAATCGCGGGCAAGACGTGCATCTACACAAACGACAACGTGACGTACGAGGAACTGGCCTGACATGGTGATCTATCTGCCATCGCAATCCGTCGACGAAGGGCCGGTTCTCGACGAACTGACGCCGCGCGAAATCGTCAGAGAGCTGGATAAGCACGTCATCGGGCAGCCGGATGCCAAGCGAGCGGTCGCGATCGCGTTGCGCAACCGTTTACGGCGGCAGAAGCTTCCGCCCGATATGGCCGATGAGGTGATGCCGAAGAACATCCTCATGATCGGACCGACCGGCGTGGGCAAAACCGAACTGGCGCGGCGGCTGGCCAAGCTGGCGAATTCTCCTTTCATGAAAGTGGAGGCCAGTAAATTCACCGAAGTGGGCTACGTGGGTCGCGATGTGGAGTCGATGATCCGCGATCTGGTGGATATTGCCATCGATATGGTGCGCGGGCAGAAGCTGGAAGAGATCGGCGAGCGCGCCGAGACCAACGCGGAGAACCGTCTCATCGAACTGCTGATGCCCGCCGCCGGAGAAGACGGCGCGGATAACGAAAAGACGCGCGAGAAATTGCGGGAGCGGCTGCGCGAAGGCAAACTCGACGAGCGCATGGTCGAAGTGGAAGTGAAGGACCGCGCGCCTTCGTTTGAAATCGCCAGCAACGTGAATCTGGAGGAAATGGGCTTCAATCTTCGCGAGATGCTGCCCGCGATGCTCGGCGGCCGCTCGAAGAAGCGGCCCATGCGCGTGGACGAAGCGCTCGATTATCTGGTGCAGGAAGAAGAGCACAAGCTGATCGACATGGATCAGGTGACGCGGCTCGCGCTCGAACGCGTGGAATCGAGTGGCATCATTTTTCTGGATGAAATCGACAAGATTGCGGGCCGCGAGGGCGGACACGGTCCGGATGTGAGCCGCGAGGGCGTGCAGCGCGACATTCTGCCGATCGTCGAAGGCACTACGGTCAATACGCGGCACGGTTTCGTGAAGACGGACCACATTCTGTTCATCGCGGCGGGCGCGTTTCACGTCTCGAAGCCGATCGACATGATTCCGGAACTGCAGGGCCGGTTTCCGATCCGTGTGGAGCTGAAGTCGCTAACGGTGGCGGATTTTGTGCGCATTCTCAAGGAACCGAAGAACGCGCTTTCGAAACAATACACGGCGCTGCTCGAAACCGAGGGCATTAAGCTCACCATCACCGACGACGCGCTGGAAGAAGTGGCAAAATACGCGGCGCAGGTGAATGAGAATTCGGAAAATATCGGCGCGCGGCGCTTGCACACCATCATGGAAAAGCTGCTGGAAGAAATCTCGTTCGAAGGCCCGGATTTGCGCAAAAAGAACGTGAAGGTAGATGCAGCATATGTGCGCAAACAACTAGCCGGCATCGTAAAAGACCAGGATCTGAGCCGCTACATTCTCTGATGCGCCTCGTATTTTGCCTGACTCCGGTGTTAGTTCTGGCGGCTGGGCTGCTGACTGGCTGCGGCTATGCCGGAGAGCCGAAACCGCCTGCGCTGAAACGTCCCGGGAAGGCGACGAATCTCGACGTTGCAGAGCGCGGCGACAAAATCATCGTTACGTTTACGCTGCCCCTGCAGACCACCGAGGGCCTGCGGATCGACGGGCCTCCGGACGTGGAACTGCGGGTTGGCGTGGCTCCGGACACGTGGAACCAGGCGGAGTGGGAGAAGAATTCCGACCGCATCGCGGTTCCCGCGGGACCGTGGCCTGCGCCGCCGCCGAAAGCTCCCCGCACCAAGAAACTGGCGAAGCCGACTACCACTGCAAAGGCGGCGAAACAGGCGAAGCAGACGACCGCGGCGGCGAAGGCGTCCGATCAGGCGTTGCTGCTCCGCACTGTGGATGTCGATTCCGCGAAGTATGCCAACAAGACCGTCGTCGTTGGCGTGCGCGTGCATGGACCGAGCGGGCACGACGATGGCTGGTCGCGGCTGATTTCGCTCGAAGTGAAGCCCGTGCTGCCGATGCCGCGCGATTTGAGGGCGGCGAATGCCCGCGACGCCGTGCATCTGCAATGGACGGCGGATGCGCCTGCGTTTCGCGTCTTCCGGAGACAATACGACAGCAAGCCGCCCGCCGATGCCGATTGGGTGCAAATCGGCGATAGCACGCAGCCGTCATTCGACGATAAGGCAATCGATTACGGAAAGGCAGTGCAGTATCGCGTGGAATCGGTGCGGAAGACGGGCGAGATCTGGCAGGAGAGCGATCCTTCCGCGACGATTTCCTGGACGCCTAAAGACGAATTTCCGCCAGCGGTGCCGATGGGACTGGCTACGATTTCGGGCACGCGGAGCATCGAACTGGACTGGGATCGTGTGGCCGATAGCGATGTCGCCGGATATCGTGTTTACCGTAATGGCGTGAAGGTGGCGGAGGGCTTGCAGACGCCGTCTTTCAGCGATAAGGATGTTGTGGCGGGGTCGAAGTACAGCTACCAGGTAAGCGCCGTGGATCAGGCGGGCAATGAGAGCGCGAAGAGTGTAGCTGCCGACGCGACGATGGAATAGGCTCTACGCAGACAAGGTAAAGACCGTGGCGCTCAGCGCCGAGATGACCACGAACCAGACCAGCCAGGGGAAGGCTAAACCCGCGACGCTTACATCGGATCGCGGGTAGTCTATTTCCACCGACGATTCGCTGCGGCGGTTGGGCGATAGCGTTCTTTCACCGGACGCGATGGTTCTGAGGATGGTCGCGCCGTCGGGAAGAGTGACGCGCAGCGTTCCCCGCGTGGGCGCGAGCGCCCGAATGCGCCAACTGACTTCGCGGTCGGCAGAGTCTTTCACCGGCGGGGTTTCTATCCGTATCCCCT
>Ga0302195_10000783_pt1 | contig 24947 bp, 19 predicted proteins | sample II_Bog_N1_2_FD_198778 | JGI IMG/M metagenome (GOLD analysis project Ga0302195, IMG submission 198778) | Peat permafrost microbial communities from Stordalen Mire near Abisko, Sweden - II_Bog_N1_2 | ecosystem: Environmental > Terrestrial > Soil > Wetlands > Peat | place: Sweden: Abisko...
ACGGCGCCGGCTACGCCCGTACTCTCTGGGGATGAGCACCCGCCGAGTCGCGATCGTCCCCCACACCCACTGGGACCGTGAGTGGTACGAGGCCTTCCAGACGTTCCGCCTCAACCTGGTCGACCTCCTCGACGGCCTCTTGGCACTCATGGAGTCCGACCCGAGCTACCGGCGGTTCCTCCTCGACGGGCAGATGGCCGTGGTCGACGACTATCTCGAGATCCGTCCCGAGGCGGCCGGACGGATTCGCGCCCTGGCGGCGTCCGGTCGGCTCACCATGGGCCCGTGGTACATCCTGATGGACGAGTTCCTGGTCTCGGGCGAGACCATCATCCGCAACCTGCAGCTCGGCCTGGCCAAGGGGGCGGCGTACGGCGGCGCCATGGACGTCGGCTACCTGCCCGACATGTTCGGCCACATCGCCCAGATGCCCCAGCTGCTGCGGCTCGCCGGCCTCGGCCACGCGGTGGTGTGGCGCGGCGTGCCCTCGACGATCACGAAGACGGGGTTCCGCTGGGAGGCCCCCGACGGATCGACGGTACGGGCCGAGTACCTGCCCGTCGGGTACGGCAATGCGGCGTCCCTGCCTGACGACGCCAAGCTCTTGGTGGCGCGCATCGCGGACCACGAAGAGGAGATCGGCCAGTTCCTCATCGACGACATGCTCTGCATGAACGGCTCGGACCACCTGCGCCCCCAGCCGTTCTTGGGCCGAGTGGTGGCCGAGGCCAACGCCATCCAGGACGACTACCGCTTCGAGATCACCTCGCTCGCCGAGTATCTCGCCACCGCCCCGACCGAAGGGCTCGAACGCCATGTGGGCGAGCTGCGCTCGGGGGCCCGGTCCAACATCTTGATGGGGGTGCTCTCCAACCGGGTGGACGTGAAGCAGTCGGCGTCGCGTACCGAGCGCGCACTCGAGCGCCGTGCCGAGCCGTTCCAGGCGCTCTTCGCCGATGCCTCCTCGTGGCCCACGCGACTCTTTGAACTGGCGTGGCGCGGCGTGATCTTGAACTCGGCGCACGACTCGATCTGCGCCTGTTCCATCGACGACGTCGTCGATGCCGTGCTCCACCGCTTCGCCGAGTCGCGCCAGATCGCCGAGGGCCTGGCCCAGCGGGCGTTGACCAGCTTCGCCCGCTCGCTCGCCGAGCCGGGCTCGGTCATCGTGAACCCGACGCACCGCAACAGAAGCGGCCTCGTCGAGCTGGTGATCGGGGGCGAGGACACCGACGACGAGCGCCTCCAGGTGGTGTCCGAGCGCACCGAGCTCCCCGGGTCGATGACCCTCGACGCCAACACGGTGCGGACCGTCCTCGGGCTCTTGCAGGGTCCCCGCATCGACAACGACGCCTGGGTCCATGACGTCCGCATCGACGAGGATGCCCACGGGATCGACCTCACCGTCACGATCGGGCCCGAGGAGCGAGAGGGCGTGCCCATCGCCCAGGTGAAGCAAGACCTCTACACCCGGCTCGGGGCGAGGCCCGACGTCATGGTCACCGTCAACCTTGACCAGCCCCCGATCCGCCGGGTGCTCGCCAAGGTCGAGGACGTGGCCGGCTTCGGCTGGCGGTCCTTCGAGCCTGCGCCGCTCGCGCACCCGGTGCGCATCCAGCGCGTCGTGCAAGCGAGTGACGAGGCCCCCGCCGGGGCGCTCCGGCTCGACAACGGCCTCGTGCGGGTCGTCGTCGACCCGGCCACCGGCACCTTCTCGGTGAACGGTCTGGCGGGGTTCGGTCGCCTCGTCGACATGGGCGACCTCGGCGACTCCTACAACTACTCACCCCCGGCGGTCGACACGGTCGTCGACGCCCCGGTATCGGTCTCGCTGCGCAAGGGTGAGCTCGGGCCGGTCCGGGCGAGCGCGGAGATCACCGCCATCTACGCGTGGCCCGACAAGGTCGATGGCGCCAGCCAGTCGCGTGTTGGCAGCCACACGGTCGAGGTGCACACCACCGTCACCCTCAGCGCCGACGACGACTCGGTGCGAGTGCGCACCAGGTTCGTCAACCCGAGCTGCGACCACCGCCTCCGGGTCCACCTCCCCCTGCCCACGGCGTCGGCCACCTCGACGGCCGAGTGCGCCTTTGCGACCGTCGAGCGCGGCCTCGAGGCGGAGGGCCGCTCGGACGAGTTCGGCCTTCCCACCTTCCCGTCCCGACGCTTCGTGACGGCGGGGGGCCTCACGGTGGTCCACGAGGGGCTCCACGAGTACGAGCTGGTCGACATCGACGAGGTCGACGGCAGGCGCGTCGCACGGACCCTCGCCCTCACACTGCTGCGCTCGACCGGCATGCTGTCACGCCTCGGGATGAGCTACCGGCCGTTCCCTGCCGGCCCGCTCACGCCGGTCCACGGCCTCCAGCTCGTGGGCGAGCAGATCGAGGCCAACTACGCCCTTTCGGTCACCCCTGTCGACCCCTACGAGCTCGCCGACCGGGTGCTGGTGCCGCTTGAGGTGGTCACCAGCCTGGGTGGCGGCTGGCGGCCCACCGTCGGCGCCTCGCTCAGCGTCGAGGGCGCCGAGGTCAGTGCCGTGCGCCGGGACAACGGCGTGCTCGAGGTGCGGGTGTTCAACCCCTCTCCCGTCGCCGCCCAGGTGCGCGTCGCTGCGAGGAGCGGGTGGCTCGTGGACCTGCGGGGCCGGCCGGTCGAGGCCTTCGAAGACGGCTTCGCCCTACGCCCCTTCGGCATCGCCACCGCCCGCATCGCCGAGGGGTGAGGCCGACGGAGAGCGCCCCACGTTGCTCAGCCGCTCCCACCGGCGGTGACGGCGCCGGTCGCTCCGTCGCCCGGTGCCGTCGACCACCTCGCCGGGGCGCCCGCACCACCAGAGCTGCAGCGTGCCCAGGTCCTTCAGCGTGCGTGGTTTCAGCGGCTGGCCGCTGAACTCACCGTTGGACTCGCGCTCGAGGAGTTGATGGAACTCGTCGGAGACGAGCACCGTCCCGGGATTGGCGATCTTGACGATGCGCGACGCCAGGTTGACCGGCGGCCCGTAGTAGTCGCCGTCGCTCACCAGGACCGGGCCGATGGCCATCCCGACGCGCACGTCGGAGAGGAGGTCGTCGTCGGCGTACGCCTCAGCCAGCCCGAGGCCAATGCGGGCCGCGGCCACCACGTCGTCGACGACAAACATGGCCTCGTCGCCGATCATCTTGACGACGCGGCCCCCGAGTGAGGTCACGAGATCGTGTGAGATCTCCTCGAAGCGCCGGACCACGGCGGCCAGGTCGACCGAGTCCAGGTGCTGGCTCAGCAGTGTAAAGCCCACCATGTCGGCGAAGCCCACCACCATGGTCGGGCTCGCTCCTCCGCGCATGCCGTGCGAGCGCAGCAGCATCATGTGGCGCGTCGCAGCTTGGAGGTGGCGTCGCCACGCGAACTCGATGAGCGAGGCCATGGTCGGTGCCCAGGTGTCGGCGAGGCGGACAGCATCGGCGGCCGCTTCCACGCTCCCCGGCTCGGCGCTGACCGACATGACGCCGGCCACCAGCTCCGCCTCGGCGATGCGTGCCATGGACTGGCCGATGACCCGCGCCATCTGAAGCCCCGTGTCAACGTCGGCTGAGCCGATCTGCAGCAGGGTGGAGAACTGCTCCACGGCCACAAGGTCGAGGTCGGTGAACGCGACGGCGTCGTCGTCGACGTCGAGGAACCCGAGCGCCCGCCAGAGCCGGCGGAGCAGCTCCAGCGCGACACCGGTGCGCTCGGAAAGCGCCCGGATGGAGTAGCGCCGGGCGGCCGGCACCAGCAGATGGTCGAGCGTGAGCAGGTCGATGACCCCGTTGGCCAGCGCGTCGTCGATCTCGGCCTCGGTGGCGCCAGTGGCGAGGAGCGCAGCACGCACCCGGCGGAGCGCGCTTGCGCCGTCCTCGTCCCCGTCGTCGGACGAGGGGCGCTCGGCGGCGGTCACCGGGCACCTCTCGAGAAGACCAGCACCTGTGCCGTGGTCCAGCGCGCCACTACCGGCGTCGCAGCCATCAGCGTCGCGTGTACCCGGCGCACTCCGTTGCGCGTCCGGCGATGAAGCACTGGCCCACACTACGGCCGGGAGCCGGTGCCACGGTGACGCCCCACGACCGAGACCGGGCGCCCCAGGACCCGTACACTGGCCCGGTGACCGTCGGCACCACCGCCGTTCGCCGACAGGCCGTCGGGCAGGGCGAGCCGTTCCTGCTGGGGCGCCACGCGGTCCTCGTGCCGGTCAAGGCGTTCGCACAGGCAAAGCGGCGCCTCGGCGCCGCCCTCGGCGATGCCGAGCGTGAGGCACTCGTGCGCGCAATGGCCGAGCAAGTGCTGGCGGCGGCCGCGCCCCTCCCCGTCGCTGTCGTATGCGACGACAACGACGTGGCGGTCTGGGCGCGCTCCCACGGGGCGCTCGTGGTCTGGGAGCCGGGGCGAGGCCTGAACGGCGCGGTCGAAGAGGGCGTCGAGCGACTTGCAGCCATGGGCGTGGTCCAGGTGACGGTGGCCCACGGCGACCTCCCGCTTGCGACCGACATCGGCAGCATCGAGCCTTTCGACGGCATCACCCTCGCGCCGGACCGCCAGGGAAACGGCACGAACGTCATCCGCCTCCCCGTGCGACACGGCTTCCAGTTCTCCTATGGCCCCGGTTCCTTCGAGCGCCACCTCCGAGAGTGCGAGCGGCTCGGCATGGCCGCGCGGATCCTGCGCACCCCGGGTCTGGCATTCGACGTGGACTGGCCCGCCGACCTCGGCTGGCATGAGTAGCGGGAGTTCAGAACTCCCCGACAACGTCCGAGCGGTGAACTCCGTGCAGACGGAGGGACAGATCACCCTCGACCTCCCGGTGCCGAAGGTGGCGCTGGCGGTCGGCGCGCACCCCGACGACATCGAGTTCGGCTGTGGCGCCACGTTGGCCAAGTGGGCATCGGCGGGCTGCGAGCTGCACCACCTCGTACTCACCGACGGCTCGAAGGGTGCGTGGGACCCCGAGCAGGACATCGCGCTTCTCGTGGCCACGCGTCAAGAGGAGCAACGCGAGGCAGCGCGTGTGCTCGGAGGTGGGAGCGTGGGCTTTTGCGGCTGGCCCGACGGGGAGCTGCGCAACGGCGTCCGGGAGCAGTGGGAAGTGGCCCGCTGGATCCGCATGGTCCGACCTGACGTCGTAATCGGCCACGACCCCTGGCGCAGGTATCGGCTGCACCCCGACCACCGAAACGCTGGATTCATCGTGACCGACGCGCTCGTCGCGGCCAGAGACCCGCTGTTCTTCACCGACCAAGAGCTCCCCCCCCACCGACCGGCGGCCCTCCTCTTGTGGGAGGCCGACGTCGCCAACCACGTCGAATCGGCCGGTGGCTTCGAGCAGCAGAAGCTCGATGCGCTGCTCGCCCATCGGAGCCAGCACGAGAGCACCATGGGCATCGACGGCGATGCGACAGGTGTCGATGCCTTCCGACGCCACGTCGTCGCGCAATTGCGCAAGCATGGCGCCCTCGCCGGGGTTACGGCCGGTGAGAGCTTCCACCTGATGACCGACATCTGACGGCGAACACGAATGATGGTGGCCCGAAGGCCCCCATCATCGAAACTCCCGTGTTGGACCACTAGGTCCGAGCAGCTAGGCGCGCTTGGCAGCTCGCTTGGCCGGAGCCTTCTTGGCCGTCGTGCGCTTGGCCGGAGCCTTCTTGGCCGTCGTGCGCTTGGCCGGAGCCTTCTTGGCCGTCGTGCGCTTGGCCGGAGCCTTCTTGGCCGTCGTGCGCTTGGCCGGAGCCTTCTTGGCCGTCGTGCGCTTGGCCGGAGCCTTCTTGGCCGTCGTCCGCTTGGCCGGAGCCTTCTTGGCCGTCGTCCGCTTGACGGCCGACTTGGCTGCCTTGCGGGCAGGTGCAGTGCCCTTCACGGCCTTCGCGATGCGCTTCTCGGCGCGCTTGATGCTCTTCTCGATGCGCTTCACCGCCTTTTGAGGCGAGCGCTTCGCAGGGGTTGCCCGCTTCGCTGTCTTCGCGGGCGCGCGCTTTGCCGTCGTCTTGACGGTGCGCGTGCTCGCCTTCTTTGCTGGGGCCTTCTTTGCTGGGGCCCTCTTCTTGGCGGCTGTCGCCATGGGTTGCACCTCCTTAGGTGTATCAACGCTGACAGGTGGAGCCCTCGAGGCGCTGATCGACTCTTCGATCAATGTCGCCGGGACTGCCCCGCCTTAATGATGCCGAGATCAGTCACGTCCGAGTCAGCGACTCGTCGTCGCGCAACTTGTTGTGGTGATTTCGGCGGTCCCGATTCGTCTGAAGTTGGCGAGCACCATGACGTGAGATCGACATCGCGTTTTGTGTTTTCGTCATCACGCTGTATCGCACTCGAACCATTGCAACTCGTACGTCGCCGCGTTCGTTGTGTTTCGGGTTCTTTAATCAAAGAGTGTTTTTTGTCCCAGGTCAAGCACACTGCGCGTCGAACGACGCGCGTGCGTGTCGTGCGCGTGCGCGCACCGACCCACCACGGGTGGCGCGTGGCACGCGTTCTGCTCGCGAGCGAGTGCGCAGTTCGATCGATCATGGTCAGTGTGAGCAATGTCTGCGCGCGACCGTTTTGTTCATGGACGCGAACGCACTGCGTGGGCGACACGCCGTCCAGCGCGTCGCGTCGTCAGCGACGCCGCGCGCCGAGACGGTCACAATGGCGCGACGACGAGGATGGACCCCATGAAGAGCAGACCGCTTCATGGTCTGGCAGAGGAGGCGGTCGGCTCAGGCATCTATCTCGGTGCCGGCCTCGGTGGGCGCGCCTTCACCGGCCCCGAGCGGTCCGTCCTCGTGCTCGGCCCCTCCCGGTCGGGAAAGACATCGTCCCTGGTCACACCCAATATCCTGCTCTGGTCAGGAGCTGTCGTGACCACCTCGACGAAGCCTGACGTGCTCCGAGCGACGGCGCCGTCGCGCGGCGAGCGAGGATGGCCGCTGCTCTATGACCCGAGCGGTTCGGTGGAGCCACCACGTGGCGTCGAACGCGTCGGGTGGTCGCCGGTGAATGCGGCGGTGGAGTGGGACGGCGCGTTGGCAGTCGGCAGCGCGATGATCGGCGCGGCGCGCGGGCATGGTCGCGACATCGGCTCGAGTGGTGATCACTGGTCCGAGCGAGCCGCATCGCTGCTCGCGCCGTTGTTGCACGCGGCGGCGATCGAAGCGATGCCGATGTCGTCGGTGCTGTCCTGGGTGGACCGTCACGACGCGAGCGCCGCCCTCTCCGTACTCGAAAAAGAAATTGGTGGCAGCGCGCCGGCAACGGACGTGTTGGCGGGAATTGTCGCGACCGACGCGCGTGAGCAGTCGGGAATCTGGTCGACCGCGTCAGGGGCGCTCTCCGCCTATCGATCTACTAGCGCGCTCGCGTCGACCCTGCCGCCCTACCTCGACGCAGACGCGTTCTGTCGCGGCGCCAACACGCTGTACATCTGCGCGAGCGGACGCCAGCAAGAGTTGTTCGCTCCCCTCGTGGTGGGACTGCTTGCCGAGTTGCGCGACGCCGCCTATGCGAGGAGCGCGTCGGGACCCGTCGCACCGGTGCTCTTCGCACTCGACGAGGTCGCCAATATCTCGCCACTACCCGACCTTCCTGCGATGGTGAGTGAAGGCGCGGGCCAAGGTCTCATCACGCTTGCCTGCCTCCAGGACCTGTCCCAGGCACGCCGGCGCTGGGGACGGGAGGCCGATGCCTTCCCTTCACTGTTCGGCACGACCGTCGTGTTCGGCGGGATCGCCGATCTGCCGACGCTGCGCGCCGTCTCTGCACTCGCCGGCGACGAGGAAGTCGTCCAGCGCAGCTTCGGCACGAGCCAGGTCGCTCGTTCGAAGCAGCAGTCATCTGTGAGTGTCTCCACCACCCTGCGATCACGTCTGGCCGTCGACGTGATCGCTCGCGGGGCGGCGGGCTTGGCGCTCGCCATCGACGCCCAGAACCGTGTGGGCTGGGTGGAGCTCACACCGGCACACCGGCATGCGCCCTTCCGTGACGCCATCGGCCACAGGGGGGTGGGCGAGCGCGTGGTGGAGGGCGCCGAGCGGGCCCGATGATCAGCGAGCACGGCCGATGGTGTCGCCAGCCACCCGGGTGCGTCCCGTCGCCCGGTGTGCCTCATCGATCGCACGTTCGCATTCGAGGTGCTCGAGCAGGCGCTTCACCGGCATGGCCGCGCGATCCTGCTGTGTCGGCACTCCCCTCTCGCCCTCGAGCCCCCATCGCCGACGGTAGGCAGTGAGCCCGGACGCTGCGGCCGCGTAGCGAGCCTGGCCGTCTGCGACCGAAGGCCGCGGGCCGAGGCGCTCGAGCACCGCCGCCGAGAGGACCATGGCGCCGCTCGCCGTGGGGCGCTCGCTCACACCGAGTTCGCCGTGGGTGGGCGCCCAGACTTCTGCCGCTGCGTCGATCTGCACCGCACTCGCACCGTCGGGCGATGCCCGTGCCCACGCCTCGACGACTGCACGCCGGGTCACCACGCCATCAGCGCTACGGCCGAGCAGCTGGGCGAACTCGACCTCGTCGAGCGACCCGTCGGGTCGGGCGGTGTTGCCCGGGTCGGCACGGGTGGGCACGACTGCCGCCAGATCCTTCGGTTCGAGGCCCAGCGCCTCCACCCGGTCCGCCCAGCCCGCGCGCTGTGCATCGTCACCGACGTACCCCTTGGGTTCCCGGGTGCTCGCCCACGCAGCGGTGCGGCGGGACCGCGACGGCCGACCCACGGTTGCCAGCTCGGAGCGGATCTCTGCGCTGCGAGAGGAGAACTCGCCGCGCACTGCTCTCGGGATGCCGACGATGTCGTAGCGGCCGGCCCCGACGCGCTCCCACGAGACCCCGAGACCCCGTCGCAGCGAGTCGCGCAGGTGCGCGTCGTAGAGCGCTCCCGCGGCGTTGCGGTGCGCGTAGAGCGCCCTGCTGTCGGTCGTCGACCATCGCCCGTCACTCCCGTGGGCGAGGTTCGCGACAACGACGTGGGAGTGCAGGTGCGGGTCGCCAGCCCGGCTGGTCCCATGCGTGAAGCGCGCCGCAACCGGTCCGCCGGTGAGCACGGTGGCACCGAGGCCGGCTGAACGACGCCGCGCAACCACCGCGTGGGCGCCCAGGTAGCGCATCGCGCCATCGACGGCGTCGAGATGGCATTGGAGGACGGCCCGCCGCAGGTCGGCGTCGCCGAGCCCGTGGAGCACACTGACCGATTTCGGGGCGGTGAAGACGAGGTCGAAGCCCGGCACGCGCTGCCGGCTGTTCACGAGCAATGCCCCGCCGCCGGGTCGCCTACCTTCGAGCACGGCCGCCAGCTGGGCAGGTTCGCAGGTTCCGACCAGGCCGAGGCCATGGGCGCCGCCGCCGAGCCACTTCCCTGCGGAGGACGACGGCCGCAGTGGCCCCTCGAGCGTCGCCGCCAGGTCGCGCTCGGCGAAGTAGTAGGCGGCACCGTCTCGCCCCACCGGGGCCATACCGAGCACCGGCCCTCAGCCCGCCGGAGCCACGTGCGCCGTAATCATGACTTTCATGCTATTTGAAACTGACTGACGATGCCCAGTGACTGCGGTCCGCTCAGGCCCCGTAGCGGGCTAAGACCCGGCGCGCGGCGTCTGCTGCCGTCGACGCGAAGTCCGACGGCCCGAGCACCGTCGCGTGGGGCCCGAGCTGGAGGAGCAGGCGTTCAAGCCACGCCGTCCCCCCGACGGCGAGGGTCACCACCTGACGGCCCGCGGATCCCTCGGGGCGCACGGCGAGGACAGGGACGCTGTCGGCGACCCATGCAGCCTCGGGATCGAGTCGCAACTCGACGGTGACCGCTCCGGGCCCGGGCACGAACGCCTCCGACGTCGCCCGGGGCGCTGCTGCCGCGATGTCGGGCTGAGGGCCGACAGTGTGCATCGAGCGGACACGGTCGATCCGGAACCTCCTCACATCCCCGGCCCGCTGGCACAAGGCGTCGACGTACCAGTGCCCGTCGAGGGAGATCACCCGGTAAGGGTCGATCTCGCGTTCGGTGTTGGTGTCGCTCGAGGCTGAGTAGTACTCGATCTCGATGCGCTCGTTCCGGTCGAGCGCGTCGCGCATCGGCGCGAGCAGCGCCGGCGCATCGAGGTCGACCACGAGGCGCTGATGGTCACCGAGGGCGGCGTCGAGCTTCGTTAGGGCGCCGGCGAGCGCGCCCTCTCGGTCGGCGCCGGGTATCGCCAGGATGGTGCGTGCCGATGTGGCGAGTGCGAATCCCTCGGCTGCGGTGAGTCGGCGGGGGCGCCCCATCTCGGCTGGCAGCAGCGCCTCGACCATGTCATCGGTCACAAGGATCTCCATCAGGGCGTCCGGCGTGTAGGGCGGCACACCGCAACAGGCCGCGAGCTCGAGCTCACGGACCAGTTCGTCGGGGGGGATGTCGAAGCGTTGCGCCACCTCGGCGATCGGTGCGGCTCCCACACGCGCCAGCCACGACACGATGGCGAGGAGCCTGCGCAGGCGTGTGCTCGCGTCTCGACCCGTCGCGCCCGGGGGCTCCTCCGCTGCGCTCGGCGGGCCGGCGACACCGCCCGATGGCACGGCAAGGGCACCGTCGGGGTCACGCGGCAGAGTGACGATGGCATCGAGCCACGACACCAGCTCATCTCGCAGCTCCTTTGGCTCGAGGAGCTCGGCGTGGTCGAGCAATCCGAGGACCCAGGAGCGCAGGAACTCGGTGCTGGTGATCCCGAGGCGCAGGACGACGCTGCCGTCGGGCCGCCGCTCGACCACCGCCCCCTCGCCGACCTCTTCGGCGACGCGCGCCGCCTCGATGGCGTCGACCAGGACGACGGCGTCGTCGCTGTCACCCTCCCCCGGCCGCACCGGCTCCTCGGCGGCTCCGGTGGCGTCGAAACCCTCCGGCAACGTGGCACCGCCGGAGGGTCCGGGCACCGGCGACCCGTCGATGCGGTCCACCCTGAATGTACGGCCGGCTTCGCGGTCCAGGTCCCAGCCGACCAGGTACCAGCGGCCCTGCCCGAACCGCAAGGCCGCGGGCGCCACATGGCGGGTGGCCCCCCGGTAGGAAAACGTCACCTCGGCGCGCGAGCGCAACGCCTCGAAGAGGGGCACGAGTGCCGCCTGTGGGACGATCGCGGCGACCGGGCGGGTCTCGGCCACGCCGCTCGCGCCCAGCTTCAACAGCGCATCACGACCACTAGGATCACCTAGGTGGACGCCGGCCACGGCGAGTTGCAAAGCGGTCTGTTCCTCGGGGCTGAGCGCGAGGTCCGGCAGGTAGAAGGTGTCCGACTCGATGCGGTACCCGAACTGGCCAGGGCCCTCGACGGGGACGGCCGCAACGTCGATCCCCTCGTCTCGCAGCAGGCGCTTGTCGCGCTCGAACGCCTGGCGCCTCGCGTCGTGCGACGTCGGGTAGCCGGGGATCTCGGTCGCGATCTCCTCGAGGGTCAGCGGTCGAGTGGCCCCGAGCAGGACCAGCACGAGGTCGGTGAGTCGTTCCAGACGGTCAGGGGCGGCCACGTCGTGCAGCGTACGTCGGGCGGGGCCCTCTGATGCACGACGGTTCGCCGTGGGCCTACCACCTCCATGTGGCTGCCTGGGTCGCCGTGCTGGCACTTGGCGTCCTCTACGCCCTTGCCGTCCGCCGGCGCGGGTGGCAGGCAACCACCCGGCAGGTCGCGCTCTTCTACGGAGGGCTCGCCCTTCTGCTCGGGGCCACCACCTGGCCACTCGCCGACCTGGCCGCGCACTGGCTGCTCAGTGCGCTGGTGCTCCAACGCCTCGTCCTCATGCTGGGCGCCCCGCCGCTCCTCCTCCTCGGCCTCCCGGTACCGGTGGCCGCCGCGCTCACACGCCCCCGGCTCGTCGACCATGTAGCACTTGCGTGCAGTCGGCCCAAGGTGGCGGTGGTGGTGGTCGTGCTGATCGCCGTGGGCTCACTCACTGCACCGGCGGTGCACGCCCAGAACAGCTCGCTGCTCTGGCGAGCGGTGTTCGACACCCTCATACTGCTCTCGGGGATCGTCCTGTGGACGCCCGTCCTGCGATGGGTTCCCGGTACCACCCGGCCGTCCCCGCTCGCTCGGACCGCCTACCTCATCATCCAGTCGATCGTCCCCAGCTTCCTCGCCATCGTGTGGATCTTCGCCCGCCACCCGCTCTACCCGGCCTATGACTACAAGGGCCACGTCCTCGGGCTCTCGGCGCTCGGCGAGCAGCAGATCGCCGGGTTCGTCGCCAAACTCGGGACGATCGCCGTGCTCTGGACCGTCGCGTTCATCGGCCTCGCACGGACCGAGGGCGAGGACCCCGACGCCGCGGATCCCCTCACCTGGGCGGACGTGCAGCGACACTTGGAGCGCGCCGACCGAGGGGGCGCGATGGCCCTCGAGACGCAGCCATCCCCGCCCTCAGACGAGAAGCATGAGCCCGCCAAGGAGGAGGAGCACCGCGACCCAGAGTGAGACCTGAGCGCCGAGGTGCTCAGCGCAGCACCTGTGGCGCGCCGAAGACGGTGCGCACGCCTGGGCTGAACCGCACGCTGACCGGCTCGCCGCCGGCCGGTACCAGCCCCTCGACGAGGTCGCCGCACCGTTCTCGCAACGTGGCCGCCTGGAGCGGCCACGGAGGACGCTCGTTCGGGATCCAGACAGTGCGCCGTCCCACCTGTTCGTGGAGCCCGAGCCGCGCCGTCACGAACCGGTCCGCCTCGTCCGCAGCGACCTCATCTCCTACCTCGACACGCAGGACCGACGTCCCGCTTCTCGAAGGCGTCGGCGCTGGCGGTCGGTGATCGACCCGGCCCCGACCTCGATACGCATGTGCGCCCAGGTGTAGGCGAGGCGTAGGCCTACGCGCGCAAGGGCGACCGTCGCCAGGCATGACGCGTGCATGGTGAGGAACCGAACGCCGCGGCGTCCCTCATCGTCGACGGAGTAGAGGCGGACGTTCGTCTCGGAAAACACCCCGGGCCACGGCACCGGGTGGTTGCGCCCAATGCCGCAGCGCGCCATCTGGAAGGCGACGAGTCCGACATACGTGCGCCCGTCGAGCGTGTCGGGCGCAGTCCCCGGCGGGAAGAGCGGCTCGAGCGGCCCCGGGGTCGAAACCCCAGTGCACGAAGGTGACATTGCGCCAGTCTTGTTCGAACCAGGCACTCTCGATCCGAGGCAGGGGGCCGCGACATCCGTCAGGAGGCGGTCACGTCGCACGCTGGCGTCGAACCGGGCAGGCGATGCCGGTTCGCCGCAACCACCCGGTAGGCGGCATCCACCACCGCACGCACTCCGGGGAGCGACGCGGCCCAGCCGAGCACTCGCCAGCGTGTCGGGCTCGCCGAGAGGGCTGCTGCCACCGCTCTGCCACCTTCGACACTCGCGCTGTCGGTGCCGACCCATTGCACGGCGCGCCGACACGCCTCTTCACCAAGGCCGAGCGCAGGGAGATCCGCCTGCTGCCAGGCGACGACGTCGGCATCGAGACGGAGACGGGGGACAAGTCGGACCGTTCTGGCGCAGAAGCCGCAGTCCTCGTCCCAGATCAGTGCCGCTCTCGCCATGGCTCGTCCCGTCGCTCGATCGCATTCCGAGCCTACGGGCAACCCTCGATGGACGAGGCCTAGTAGTGGCCTAGTGGACCAGCTTGATGTAGTCGAACATCGGCAGATACAGGCAGATGACGATGCCGCCCACCACGGCGCCCATCAGCACGATCAGGATCGGCTCGAGGATGGTGGCGAGGTTGTCGGCTGTCTGCTCGACCTCGTCGTTGTACATGATGGCCAGGCGTTGGAGCATCTCATCGAGCGCACCGGTCTGCTCACCGACCTCGACCATCTGGACGACGAGCGCCGGGAAGAACGGGTTGAGCCGCATGGGCGCGGCGAAGGGCTGGCCTTCACGCACCGCCGCCTTGATCTGTTGGACCGCTTCGCTGAGCGCGGCGTTCCCCGACCCCTCCGAGACGATGTCGAGCGCCTCCATCACCGGCACACCGGCCGAGAGCAGGGAACTCAGCGTCGAGGAGAACCGGCTGAGCGCCGCTTTGTGCGCGAGCGGGCCGAAGATCGGGGGCTTGAGCTTGAACTTGTCCCACGTGAGGCGCCCTGACGGCGTCTTCAGCCACTGCTTGAAAGCCACGACGCCGATCACCACTATGGCGATCACCAGCAGTAGCCGCCAGCTGGCGAGCGTGTTCGAGATGGTGATGAGTGCTTGCGTGGGGGCGGGAAGCTTGCCGCCGAGGGACTTGAACAGGTTCTTGAAGACGGGGACGATGAGCAGCATCATGGCCAGCACGATGATCCCGATGACCGACACCACGATGATCGGGTAGGTCATGGCACTCTTGATCTTGCGGCGTAGGACGACTGATCGCTCGAGCTGCTGGGCGAGCGACTTGAGCACCTGGTCGATGCTGCCACCCACCTCGCCGGCGCGGATCATGGCGATATAGAGCGTGTCGAACTGCTTGGGGAACTTGGCCAGGGACTGCGACAATGGCGCCCCGGATTCCACGTCGGAGCGCACCTGGGAAATCTTCTCGGCGAAGTACTTGTTCTTCATTTGGCCGAGCAGCACGCCCAGCGAACGGCTGATCGAGAGGCCCGACTCGACCATGGTGGCGAACTGGCGGGTGAAGAGTGCGATCTCTTCGTCCTTAATCCGGTCCGTGATCCCGGGGATGACGATCTCGGTCTTGAGGCCGTCACCCTTGGCCGGGGTGACGGCGATGGGCAGGTAGCCCATCTCCCGGAGCCGGCCGACGACGAGCGGGAGGCTGTCGCCCTCGAGTTTGCCCTCGATCAACTGGCCCGATTGGTCCCGGACCTTGTAGTCGAACGTGACCGCCACTTAGCTCGACCTCTTCCCGGCGCGCTCGCTCATCGGTAACTCGAGAGCTGTTGGGAGAGCTCCTCCTCGTCCCGGCAGCGGTCGAGGGCCATGTCGAGGGTGATGACGCCTTCGCGCACGAGTTGGGCGAGGGACTGGTCCATGGTCTGCATCCCCACCTGGGCTCCGGTCTGCATCAGCGAGTAGATCTGGTGGGTCTTCGCGCTGCGGATCAGGTTGCGCACACCCGAGGTTGCGATCAGCACCTCGGCGGCGACACAGCGGCCGTTTCCGTCGGACACGGGAACCAGCTGCTGGGTCACCACGGCTTCGAGTGTGGAGGAGAGCTGGATGCGGATCTGGTCCTGCTGGTTCGGCGGGAACACGTCGATCACACGGTCGATGGTGCTCGAGGCGTCCTGCGTGTGCAGTGTGCCGAAGACGAGGTGGCCCGTCTCGGCAGCGGTCAGCGCAGTCTGGATCGTCTCGAGGTCGCGCATCTCGCCCACGAGGATGACGTCGGGGTCTTGGCGCAGGACACGACGGAGCGCCTCGGAGAACGATGCGGTGTCCTCGCCCACCTCGCGCTGGCTGATCACCGAGCGCTTGTGGTGGTGGAGGAACTCGATGGGGTCCTCGACCGTGATGATGTGGAGGGGCTTCGTCTCGTTGATGATGTCGACGAGCGAGGCAAGCGATGTCGACTTCCCCGAACCGGTCGGACCGGTCACGAGCACGAGGCCTCTGCGTAGGTCGGCGAAGCTCCTCATGACAGGCGGCAGCCCGAGCGACTCGAATTTGGGGATGATCTGGGGGATGGGGCGCAACGCCCCCGCCACGTCCCCGCGCTCTCTGGCGACGTTGACACGGAACCGGCTCACGCCTTCGATGGCGTAGGAGGTGTCGAGCTCGTTTTCTTTCTCGAACCGTGCGCGCTGCGAAGGTGGCAGGATCCCGAAGATGATGTTCTCGACCTCTTCGGAGCGCAGCAGCCCGACGTCTTCCATCGGTCGCAGCGCGCCGTGCAGTCGCACGCTCGGTGGGTTGCCCGCCGCCAGATGGAGGTCGGACGCGCCGATGCTCACCACGTAGCGGAGCAGGTCGTCGAGGTGCAGGCCGCCGGTGTGCCCCACCTCGGGGTGGGTGGGCAGCTCTGGCGCCGGCACCGGAGCTGCCGGCTCCGCGGCGACGTGGTGGGCGGTCCCATTCCCGTTGGGGGTCGCCGTCACAACCGGAGCGTCGGGAGGCAGGAGCCGGGCGATGACCGTCGGGTCTGCCAGCACCGGCATGATCTCGCAGGAGAGTGTGCGAGACAGCGCTCGAAGGGTTCCCGTGTCGGGTGGTTCCCCGAACGCCACTATCAGGTGGTGCGCGGATGACCGAACTCCGACCACGCCATAGGCCCGTGCGATGTCGGGCGGCACCATCTCCAAAGCCTGCTGGGCAGGCGGGTCGCTCTCGAGGTCAGCCGAGGGCAGCTGCGCCAGCTGGGCGAGGGTGCTGACCACGACGGCAGGCGTGGCCACGCCTTCGCTGATGAGCAATGTTGCCAATGGCTGTTCCGCGTCACGGGCCCTGGCCAGCACGGGCAGCACCACGTAATCGGGCAGGAGCCCCCTGGTCACGAGCGCGCGAGCGAGTTGCTCGGACCACTCGGTGCGCAAGTCACTCGAAATAGTGCTCATACGACCACCCTCAGGACTTCTTCGAGCGTCGTATCGCCCGCGATCGCCTTTTCCAACCCGTCTCGGCGCAGTGTCGTCATCCCCTGGCTAATGGCTGTCCGCTCGATGTCGCCGATCGACCCGCCGGTGATAATCAGCCGATTGATCTCCTCGGTCATTTTCATCACTTCGGCCAATACCATACGTCCGTAGTAGCCGTTTCCACCGCATGCTCGACAACCGACGGCACGATAGAGCACCGATGTGTCGACATCCACCAGATCGGCCTCGCGGTATCCGGCGCCAATGAAGTCGGAGACCGACGCAGGGACAGCGACTTTGCACTTGGGGCAGAGCTTGCGGGCGAGTCGTTGGGTGAGCACGCTGCCGACGGCCGACGTGACGAGGAACGGCTCGATTCCCATTTCGGTGAGGCGCAGCGGCGTGGCCGCGGCCGTGTTGGTGTGGAGCGTGCTGAGGACGAGGTGACCGCTCAGGGCAGCCTCCATCGCGATCATGGCGGTCTCGGCATCTCGGATCTCACCGATGAGGACGATGTCGGGGTCCGCCCGCAAGATGGACCGCAGTACGGTGGAGAACTTGAGCCCGGCCTTGGTGTTGATCTGCACCTGGGTCGCCCCATCGAGCTGGTATTCGACCGGGTCCTCGACGGTCACCACCGCCTTGTCGCCCGTCATGACCTCCTTCAAGGTCGCATAGAGCGTCGTGGTCTTGCCCGCGCCGGTCGGCCCGGTGACCAGGATGACGCCGTAAGGCTGGTGGTAGGCCTTGGCGTAGAGCTCGAGGTTCGAAGGGAGAAATCCGAGCTCAGGAAGTGACCGCAGGTTCGAGCTCTTGTCCAGGATCCGCATCACCACGGTCTCGCCCCACACGCTGGGCAGCACCGCCAGGCGCAGGTCCAGCTGGCGATCGCCGAGCGAGAGCGAGACGCGACCTTCCTGCGGCACCCGGTGCTCGGTGATGTCCATCTCTCCGAGCACCTTGAGGCGGCTCACGACGGAGGCGGCAATCGACGCCGAAGCCGACGTCGCTTCGTGCATGACGCCGTCGATGCGGAACCTGATGCGCAAGCGGTGCTCTGTCGGCTCGATGTGGATGTCCGATGCACGCTCGTTCAGGGCCTGGAGGATGAGCAGGTTGACGTAGCGGACGATGGGTGCGTCTTCGACGACGGCCTGCAACGTCTCGAGCTCGAGGCCCGAGTCCCGCCGCTCACCGACTGCCTGGGTGGCTGCCTGGTCGGCGGCGGAGCTGCCGCCGCCGTAGGCGGAGTTCATGAACGAGGTGATCTGCGATCGAGTGGCCACCACCGCCCTGAAGTTGCGGCCCATGATCGAGCGGAGGTCGTCCATCGCGAAGACGTCCGTCGGGTTCGCCATGGCGACAACCGGCACGCCGTCGTCGAACTCGATCGGCAGCACCATGTGCCGGCGCGCCGTGGCCTCGGGGATCAGCATCGATGCGGTCCGGTCGATCGATACGGTCGAGAGGTCGATGAACTCGAGCCCCACCTCCTGGGCCATTGCCCACACAAGGTCCTCTTCGCTGGCTAGGCCTTGGTTCAGCAGGTAGCGAGCGAGCGATTCGCCCTTCTCGATATGTCCCGCAAGTGCCCTGCGCATGTCACTCGGGCTGACGTGGCCTGAAACCACGAGCGCCTGGGCGAGCGGCGGCCCCTCGGTGAACGGAGCTTCGCCACCGCGAGGCGGTTCCTCATGGGAAGGCGCAGCGAAGTCAATCGCGGGCGGCATCGAATAGCCCGGCGGTGCAGGTGGAGGTGGCAACGTTGCACCGGCCGCCACCGAGAAGGACGGCGGGGGAGGGGGAAGCTGACTGGCGTCCACTGGGGTGACGCTTGTGATGAACCCGAGCGGTGCAGGCGGCGGCGGAGGTGGCAACGTCGAGGGAACGGGTGCGGGCATGGGCGCGAGGGCCTCCCCGGCGATCGCAACCGGCGGGGAGGGCGCGCTCGCCGGCTCGAGTCGGATCTGCCCTCCTGTCGACCTGGCCCCGTTCGATTGCGTTGCCGCATCGGAATGCTCCGGAAAGTCGGTGGGTGAATCGGCATCAGACCACGCAATGACCGGCTCTCCCGTCCCGGGCGCGCTCGGAAACGGGGTCGGTTGTGCAGTGGGAGACGCAGTGGGTTGGTCGATCGGAGAGGCAATGGGATCTTGGGTGCCCGGTGCCTCGCCTACCGGGGTCGGCGCGTAGAAGGACGCCACTTGGAGAAGGTTCGCCTCGTCAGCTGCTTCGTGACGAGGCTTGTCGGGAACAGCGCCGACCTCGGCCGAGCCTCCGAGAATCGAGCGGAGCGCATCATCGAGTGAGGTGCGACCGATGCCGGAGTCCTCTTGTCCGAACTCCCCGCCCCCTTCGGGGATCCCGCCAGGCAATCGCTCGGCCGGTGGCCGGATCTCGTCGGGAATGACCGCCGAAGATGGGCGGAGGCCCGATGGCGACATGCGGGAGGGATCAGACGACTTCAGGTTTCGCTGGTCACCCTCCACCGGCTGGCGGGGCAGGTCTCCATAGAGGTAGGTCACCAGTTGTTCGACCCCTTCAGGCGATGCCGCAACGGGGATAAAGCTCGGACCCATAATCGCTGTGAGGTCCCCCAGGGAGTTGATGTCCGCCAATGCAATAACTGGGGTGCCGTCCCGCTCCCCGATGGGAGCGACCCGGTAGCGGCGGGCGATCATTTCCGGCAAAAAAGCAGCCGCGACGCGCCGAACAGCCACCGTGTCGAGGTCGACGAACGGGATGCCGTGCTGTTCTGCCCGCATCCGGGCTTCCTGCGCTGTGTTGGGAGTCATCGAATTTTGATACCTTCTGAAGGCCATTTCGTGCCTGGAGATCGCCGTAGTCGACAATCAACCTGCCGTCCATGCGGTTGGTGGAACCGGACCATCCGGCCTTCTCCCTTGGGGGTAGAACAGATGCTATTTCAGCTATCCTGCAATGTACAGAGCGCGTCTGACGACCGGTCCACCATCGCCGAAAAGGCCAGCATCCCTTGAGAGGCCAGCATGGGGTTCAAGAGCTTGGCTGAGGCCTTCGCACAGACGCCGACGCTGACCATCTTTGTCGTTATCGCGTGGACAGCCTTCGGGCTGCTTATCGGCTCATTTCTGAATGTCGTCATTTACCGGGTGCCGCGTTCGATGTCGATCGCCCTTCCGCCATCGCATTGCCCTACGTGCAACACGCAGTTGTCCGCGCTCGACAACGTGCCGCTGCTCTCTTGGCTGGTCCTCCGCGGCCGCTGCCGGACGTGCCACGTGGCGATCTCGGCCCGCTATCCAGCCGTAGAACTCGGCACCGCTGTGGGGTTCGGTCTGGTTGCGTGGGCGGTGGGAATCCGGCCCGCAGCACTCGCACTCTCACTGTGCTGGGCCCTCGGCATCGTCGTCTCTGGCATCGACCTGGACGGGCTCGCAGCCGGCTTCGTGCTGCTCGTACTGCTGTGGATTGGGCCGGTTGCACTCGTAGTCATAAGCCTTGTTGACGCCAATGCATCAAGGGCGCTGGCCGTCGTATTCTCGGCGCTCGCCGGCGGTTGCATTGCCCTTCTCGGCGAATGGCTGCGCAGCTCTGAGAGCGCCGGCGAGCTACCGAAGGGCCCCACGATCGCGCGAATGTCGTGTGTTGCTGCAGTGACTGGAGCCGCCGCCTACCTCTGGCCCTACGCGGCCGCCCTGAGCATCGGATGGCTCATCCTCGTCCTGCTGACGCTCCGTGCGCCCAGACAACCCGCCGTAGATGACCGCAGCGTTGGCGACATAGTGCTCAGAGTGCGAACGTCGATTCCACTGTGGGTGCTCGCGGCAGGCTCGTTCGCTGCCTTGGCCGTTGGCTGCGCGATCTACCGGATCTGAGCCGCCGGCGCCTCAGCCGTACGCGGCGCCGCGCAGTTCATCGATGCTGAGCTCTGCGGTGGCTTCGCCGCCACACTGCGGGCAGTGCTCAACATGGCGCCACGAGCGCAGAAGGCGCGAGCCTTCCGGGTTGAGGAACACGACGAACGACTCCGAGCTGTCGTCCAGCTCCAAGCCGAAGTACGGCCTCCACGCTGTCGACGCGCTCGGCGCATCGAGGTCGAGTCCTTTGAGGATGCGACGGAAACGCATGCGGGTCGCGTCGAAAATCCAGGTGCTGTGGCAGGACTCCAACACCAGAGGGTTCCCTGGTTCGCTGATCATCGTGCCATCATGCCCGAGAGCATTGGGAGATGAAACTTCGTTCCCATTGCGATTCGGTGACGGACGCCAACGTCCCAGCTGGTAGGCAGTTTTTCGTCCAGAAACCGGAGCAGAACGGAGCAGAACAGTACGAGTGCTCGCTACTCAGAGGGGGCCGCCGTCGTGTTTGCGTCCGGGCAGCTCCTCTTTCTTGGAGAGCAACGCGTCCAGCGTCATCGCGACGACTCGTCGCGTCTCTGAAGGGTCGATCACGGCATCGACAAAGCCACGCTCCGCTGCCGGCCACGGTGTGAGAAAGGTCGCTTCGTAGGCATCTTGGAGCGGCTTGCGGTCCTCGGGCGAGGCGCGCCGATGGAGGATCTGCACTGCCCCTTGCGCTCCCATGACTGCCACTTCGGCGCCCGGCCATGCAAGGCAGGCGTCATTGCCCATGCCTTTTGAGTCCATGACGATGTAGGCGCCCCCGAACGCCTTGCGCAGAATCACGCAGATGCGAGGAACGGTTGCCTCTGCGTAAGCAAATGCGAGCTCGGCACCGTGGCGGATCATCCCCCGCCATTCAAGGTCCTTGCCGGGCAGAAACCCGGGCGTATCCACCAGTGTGAGTAGTGGAACGTTGAACGCATCGCAGAGTCGAACGAAGCGCGCCGCCTTCTGCGAAGCAGGAATGTCCAGCGTGCCGGCGAGGGAACGAGGTTGATTCGCCACAACGCCCACGCTTCGAGAGCCGATTCGCGTGAACATGGTGACCAACTGCGGCGCCCACCGGGGCCACAGTTCGAGCGCGTCGCCGTCGTCGGCAATGGCTCGAACAACCTCTCGCACGTCGTACGAAGCCGAATTGCGGCTCGGGACGAGGTCCTGCAGTTCGGCAATCAGCCGGTCTTCGGGATCGTCAGTTTTCCGATGGGGAGGCACCTCGTCAGCGTGATCAGGCAGATAACCGAGCAACTCCCCCACCGCCACCAGTGGATCGTCGGATTCGACTGTGCATAGGCCGCTCGCCCGGGCATGCACGGCGACTCCTCCCAGGTCCTTCAAGCTGACCTTTACTCCCGTGAACTCAGCAACCATTTCTGGTCCAGAGACGAATGCGACGGCGTCGGGGGTCATGACTACCATGTCGGCCAACCCGAGCAGGAGAGCCGGACCTGAGATCACGGGACCGGTGACGATGGCGATGACCGGAACGATCCCGAGGCAACCCGCTATTGCGGCGGCGGCACCGCCCCAGCCATGGAGCGCATCGACTCCTTCGATCACGTCCGCGCCACTCGACGCAAGTTCGAGCACCAGGGGGATCCTGAGCTCGAGGGCGAGCTCGGCTGCACCTCTCAGCTCGTCGCCATCCCTCCGGGAAAGGGCCCCCCGCCGCCGGTCAGAAACCGTCCGAGCCATGACGACTTGGCGACCGTCAATGTCACGGCATTCGACTTCGACCGTTCCGTCGACTCGCGCTCGGGTCGACAGCGTCGAGCGGTCCGTGGTGGTCATCAGATCGATCCTAGGTTCGATGAAGACCATGACTTCCAGTTGGTTCCTGTGCGGGTTACAGTAAGCGTGGATTCGGCGGAATGTGGATGATCCAACACTCCGAAAACGGCTCCAAAACAGCCAGATATCGACGTTCGCATTACTCCAGGGGGCCCCGTAGATGGCGCAGGGAATCGTCGGCCTTGACATTGGCTCAAGTGCCGTGCGCGCGGTTGAGCTCACGGTTGACGAAAGGGGCATCGCCAGCGTGTCCGCATTCGGACAAGTTGGACTCCATGAGGGGCTAGTTGTCGGCGGAGAAGTTCGCGAGAGCGCCGAAGTGGGTTCGTCGATCCGGCGACTTTGGCAGCAAGGGGAGTTCTCCGAAAAGCGAGTCCACATCGGAGTTGCTGGCCTTCGAGTAATAACCCGCGAACTCGACCTACCACTCGTGGCTCCGACCGAACTCGACAGCGCTGTTCGTTACCAAGCCGCCGACGTCATTCCTTTCCCGGTCGAACAATCGATGACCTCTGCGAAGGTCCTCCAAGAATTCAAAAGTCCGGATGGTGCTCCGATGTTGAGGGTGCTCGTCGCGGCAGCCCATCGCAGCGTGATTGACAGCGTGGTAGAAGCCGTACAGGCGGGCGGACTCGACCCAATCAGCATCGATCTCGACTCTGCCGCGATTGCTCGGTCGTTTCGAGACGATGCGTTGCAAGGTCTCGAAGCCGTGGTCTCGATCGGCTCGGCACTGACTCTCGTCGTGATCCACAAACGTGGGCAGGTTCAGTTCGTCCGGACGATCGACCTTGGTGGCCAGACGATCACCGAAGCGATAGCTGGAACATTCGACATTCCGCTCCAGGATGCCGAAATGCTCAAGTTTCGACTTGTCGATCCGACGTTTAACGACCCCAGTTCCCGAAGAGCGGGCGAAGCCGCCGTCCGAGCCATAGTCGCGGAAATCCAAAGTTCGTTGCAGTTCTTCTCTTCGCTACCAGAGCGAGAACCCATTCAAAGAATTGTGCTGACGGGTGGCGGCTCACGCGCTGCCGGTCTGCTGGACCAGCTGAGTGAGTCGTTGGCTTGGCCAGTCTTGCCAATCGTCAGTCCGCCGAACGTGGACCTCCGGCGTCTGGGCTTGACTGCTGAGCAGAGCGCCGTAATCGGTACGACTCTTCCAGTGCCTCTTGGACTGGCACTTCCTGATCCATACAGCAAGCCATTTAACCTGCTTCCTCCCGAAATCGAGGAGAAGATCGCTGCACGCAAGGTCAAGCGTTTCGTTTTCGCTATCGCTGCAATTGTCTTGGTTGTTGTCCTCGGACTCTCAGCATGGCGATTTTTGAACATTCGTTCAGCCCGGAACCAAGTGAACGCCCTGAGCTCCCAAGTTGCCACGATCCAGAATGTGGACATCCCCAAGTACAACCAAGCTGTTGCGCTAAAGAACTCAGTGGCAGCACAACAAGCGAGAATCTTGCCTGCAGTGACCGGTGAAATTGACTGGCTCGTGGTCCTGAATCAGCTTTCTCAGTATCTAACTCCGGCCGCGACGTTCTCTGGTCTAGATATGGCGCCAATACCGACAACTGCTTCTACGACTGCACCGTCGAGTACGGCCAAAACCTCGCCCGCAACTACTGAAGTGGGGACTGTCACTGGAGGCGTAACTGTCGGATCGCTCGCTGAGGTCACGACTTGGGGTCAGCTTCTTTCCAGCGCTCCCGTCTTCTTCAACGTGACGACTGGCGGTCTTTCCGCCGGCGCAGACGGTGTGTCCTTCAGTGCATCCATGAGCATCAATGCCCTCGCCACAAGTACGAGGGCGGCCCAGTTCTCCCAGGTGCTCCCATGAACAGAGCGGGACTGATCAAGGGTTTGCGAACATGGCCGGTACTGGCAACGATCGCTATCGTCGTTGTCGGACTGCTCGTTTGGCTCTTTGCCTACTTCGTCCCACAGGGCAAGAAACTCTCCTCCCTCAAAGCTTCGGAGACGCAGCTTCAATCAGAACAACTGACTCTGGAAGGCCAATTGGCCCAGCTCAAGCACGATTCGGCTGAGAGTCCAGCGCTGCTCGCGCGGCAGGCGCAACTGACAACGGCCGTGCCGCCGGATGCCGAGGTGTTCACGTACATCCAGCAGATCTCGGAAGTGGCTTCGGCGTCCGGAGTGACGATAAACAGCCTTGCTCCAGGAACAGTTGCAGCACCGACGGCCACGAGCACTTCGTCAGGATCGGCTGCTCCCAGCAATTATTCCGTCATTCCGATCACACTGGCGGTGACCGCAACATACGACTCGGAACTGAACTTTCTAAAGAACATCTACGCCATGCCCAGATTGACCGTCGTCAATTCCCTGTCGCTCTCTGGGGGTGGCCCTAAGACCACGAGGTCCACTCCGCTCGCCGTTTCGATGTCCATGACAATCTTTACTACGGCTCCAGCAACTGTGGCGCCTGCTAACTGATGGGACGGAACGCGATGAGGCAAACGAAATTTTGGATTCGCACGCCGAAGTCTCGGCCTGGCCACTTGGCAGCTGGGTGCGTGATCCTGACGATCGCTCTCGCCGGATGTGGCACGACAGCTGCAAGCACTGACAGCTCCAGTGGATCGCTCGTTCAGTCGACCACAACGACGCCAATCAACACAACGACTTCGACGACAGCGGCACCACTTCCTTCCTGCGGTGCCACACGCGATCCGCTAGACCCGACAGTCGCGGCTCCCCCAGCCAATTCGGCTGCACGCTGTTAGGAGCTAACCAACTTTCGCAGGTGCTCGAAGATC
>Ga0302195_10000791_pt1 | contig 24855 bp, 27 predicted proteins | sample II_Bog_N1_2_FD_198778 | JGI IMG/M metagenome (GOLD analysis project Ga0302195, IMG submission 198778) | Peat permafrost microbial communities from Stordalen Mire near Abisko, Sweden - II_Bog_N1_2 | ecosystem: Environmental > Terrestrial > Soil > Wetlands > Peat | place: Sweden: Abisko...
CAATTCCTCCTCCGCCTCCTTCTGTGGGCACAGTGGCGCACACCAGCGATCTCGGTTTCAGCTACAGCATCCCGTCGGATTGGGAGATTATGGATACACCGCCGACGCTGCCGGCGATGCTGCAACAGGCAGCCAGGGACTACGGCAATGAGGCTGCAAAGATGGCAGCTTGCCTGCAACTGCCGCTGACGGCCCACCGCGGCAACCCACCTTCGGCCATAGCTGTCATGGGGCTGTCGTTTGATTGCGTTGGACACCCGTACACCGCGGCGGATATTCCGTCCCTTGCCTCCAACGTCACCGACGGCCTGAAGAAGAACGTTGATGTCGCCAGTCCGGTCAATAACACCTACACGCTGGGTACACACAGCATGTGGATTCAACGCTCCTCCGGCTCGATGCTCGGCCACCCGGAGATCAAGATAACCATGGAGACGGTTTGCAGCGTTCTGAAAAAAGGCGTTGCTTGCTGGATGGTGATGGCCGCTGACGATGCGTCGCTACAGACATTTGAGCAAAGCGCGGTGACGCTGGAAGATGATGCGGCAACGGCGCTGGTGCCGCCCGACGCGCTGCAAAAGAAGCCGTAATTAAAAATCAGGAATGCGCTGAGCGTTTGTTGCCAGCCAGCCAGGAGAGCACTGCGCAGATGGTCAGGATGGCTCCCATGATGGCGAGCGAGAGCGTGATGGGCACGCCGATCCAGCGGGCGGCGAGCAGCTTGAGAGCAACAAAAGCAAGCAGCGCGGCCAGGCCGTAGTGGAGATAACGGAAGCGGTCGAGCAGTGCGGCCAAGGCAAAGTAGAGCGAGCGCAGGCCGAGGATGGCGGCGATGTTCGAAGTGTAGACCACGAAGGGATTGTGGCTGACGGCGAGCACGGCGGGGATGGAATCGACGGCAAAGAGCAGGTCGGTGACCTCGACGGCGAGGATGACAGGGAGCAGCGAACCTTTGGCGGGCTGGAGTCTGCGAATCCACTCCGTGATGGCTGCATTGGCCGCGCCGCCACGCAGCAACCGCCAGGCCGCATAGAGCAGAATCAGGCCGAAGATCCAGGTAATCCACGCGAAACGATGCAGCAGCGTGATGCCCGCGGCGATGAAGAGCGCGCGCAGGACGACCGCTCCGGCCACGCCCCAGAGCAGGGCGGTGTGCTGACGGCGCGGCGAAATGCGGAAGCCCTGGAAGAGAATCAAGAAGACGAAGAGATTGTCGATGCTGAGCGAGGTTTCGATGGAATAGCCGGCAACGAATTCGAGGGCTGTCTGATGGCCGCGGGTGACGGCGATCCAGGCGGCGAAACCGGTGGCGACGGCGACGAGAAAAGCGGTCCAGAGCCAGGCTACGGTTTGGGAGCGGGGTGATTCAGTTTTTCTGCCGGGGAGAAACGCATCGGCCAGCAGCAGCGCTGCAACAGCCGCGTGAAATCCGAGCCACCAAATCCATGATGCACCGGCAATCTGAAAAGCAGGGAACAGGGAACAGGGAACAGGGATTAGGGAGATTGTGCTCATTTCCGTAGTTTCGTCATCATGGCGACAAGCATCTTGCTAACTTCGCCAGAAAGGTTTTCAGCCAATTGCCGCGATTGTTCCGATCCGAAGCCCAGCTCCTTTGAAATGATAAGTAGTGTTTGCACTTCGCAGTTTGAACCTCTGGCATGGCCAAGAAATTGGACATATTCGCCTTTCGTCGACCTGCCATAACCCTCCGCTATGTTACTGGCCACTGAAACGGATGCCCTTCGCAATTGATTGGTTAGGCCGAATTGCTCAGATGCTGGAAAAGAAGAGGTAAGTTTGTAGATTGCCACAGTCAACTGAACTGCCCGCTGCCATACCAAGAGGTCCTTGAATGATTCGCCCATATCTAATCTCCTGTTCCCTGTTCCCTATTCCCTTTCTCACCGCAGATTAATCAGGCGGATGGTTTCCATGAAGACGTCGCCGTCGATGGTGAGGCTCTTGGCGCTGATCTTGTCCATGGTGTCCTTGGCGGTGTGGTGATAGCTGTTGTTGGGGCCGTAGTCCAGGTCGATGATGTCGATGGAGGGAACGCCGCGGCGGACAAAGGGCACGTGATCGTCAGCGATTTCACTTGCTTGCTTGAAGAAATAGCGCTCGTAGCCGAACTTTTTGGCGGCCTTGCCGACCAGATCGACCAGCCAACCGGTGGATTGGGTATCGCGCAGGATGTCGAGGTCCTTGTCGCCGATCATGTCGGCGAGGAGGAAGGCTTTGATCTTGCTCAGGGTTCCGTCGCGCGCCCATTTGGCGGCCAGGTGGCGCGAGCCGTAGGTGGAGTCGGAGTCGGACCAGGTTTGAAAGGCCTCTTCGCCGTCGAAGAAGACCAGCCAGACGGAGTAGCCGTCGAGCTTTTTGCCGTGGGCAGTTGCAAGGCGCAACTGGTCGGCGATGGCCAGCAGCAGGCCGGTGGTGGAGCCGCCGTCGTTGGCGCCGACGAAGTTGATGTTGCGGAGCGGGTAGTTGGTTTCGTAGTGCGTGGCGAGGACGATTGCGCCGTCTTTTTTGCCGGGGAAGCGCACGATGAAGTTGCGCAGGCCGACCGGGCCGATGGGCGTGGAGGCGGTGAAGGTGTCTTCTTCGAGCTGGTCGTGCTGGAAGTGTGCGCGCAGGAAGGCTTCGGCCTTGGCGTGATTCTGGCTGGTGGGCCAACGCGGACCGATGGCGACAAACTGGCGGGCGTAGTCGAGAGCTTTATCGCCGTTGAAGTGGGGCAGGGCGGGGGCGGACAAAGGAGTGAGGAGGAACAGTGCCGCAATCTTCCAAACAGTCGAATTAAGGAAAGAGCTCACAAAAAATATCCCTCAGGGGCTAAAGCCCCGCGTTATTTTGCTGCATATGCGGCACGACTAAAGTCATGCCCTGACGCTTCGTGCGACTCCAAACGCCTTTTACCCGCAAGCTGTAAAGCCGCCCCTGACGCTACTTGCTCCCTCGACAGAGTTATTTCGCAGCCGGTAAAGTCGTTTCCTTTGAGAACAACGACTCACTTTGCGGCCTCCTTGGCTTCCTTGGCTTTGCGGCGCGCGGGATGGACCCACCAGGCTACGCCGATGCCCAGCAGATAGAGGCTCATCATGGGGACGGCGTAGATGCACACTGTCCAGGGGTCGGGGCTGGGGCAGATGATGGCCGCCACCAGGAAGACAGCCAGAACAGCGTAGCGGATGTTCTTCCACAGAAAGCGCGGGGTGACGATGCCGAAGATCGCCAGGAAAAAGATGAGCACCGGCAGCTCAAAGCTGATGCCCAGGCCGAGGATGATGGAGAGAAAGAAGCTGGAGTACTCCTCGATGGTGACCATGGGGGTGAAGTTCTTACCGAAGTCCACGATCAGGATCTGCATTGCGCCGGGCAGAACCCAGTAGTAACCGAAGGCAGCGCCGGCCAGAAACAGCCCCACGGTGGTGGACATGAAGGGAATCACAAAGCGGCGCTCATTGTGGTAGAGCCCCGGCGCGATAAAGAGCCAGATCTGATAGAGGATGAAGGGCGAGGCCAGAATCGCACCGCCGACCAGCGAAACCTGAATGTCCAGGTTCAAGGGGTCCATGGGGTGAGTGAAGACCAGCGATTTGCCGATGTGGTTGAGCGGGGCCTGAATGAAAGCGACAAGCTGCTTGTAGAAGATTCCGGCGACGCCAAAACCCAGGACCAGAAAGAAGAACGAGCGGATGATGCGCTTGCGCAGTTCGTCCAGATGCTCCATCAGGCTCATGCCGGGCAGCTCCGCGCGCTCAACCACAGCTTCTCGCGCTTTGCCGATGGCGTCAGCGGGATCGATCATGAGCGCCTCCCCGGCGACTTGCCGGCCTTTTTGGTCTTGGCCGGCGCCTTGGTTGCAGCCGGTTTGCTTTTAGTTGCACTGACGGCTTTCTTTGCTGCCGGAGCTTTCGTACGCGCTGCCGTTGATGGCTTGGGTGGCGTTGTCTTTTTGCCTGGTCGCGCTGCCGGAACCTGCTCGCCGGTGGAGGGAGGTTGAATGCGCGGATAGGGCTCTTCTGAATAGGCTGCGGCTGAGGCAGAGTAAGGCACTTGATCCGGGTAGGGGCTTTCCGCGGGCGTTTCAGAGGCTGTCTCCGTGGCAGGGGACTCCGCGGCAGGCTGTTCGGAGGAGGGCAGCGCGCTCAGCCGCTCGGCTTCCTTCTTGCGGCGGTCTGCATCCTCGGCGGTGCGCAACTCCTCTTCCATCTGGAACTTGAAGTCGTTTGAGGCTTTGCGGACTTCGTACATGATCTTGCCGATACGGCGGCCAATCTCCGGCAGCCTGCGGGGGCCGAAGACCACCAGCGCCAGCACCATGAGGAGGATCGAGTTTTCAAATCCCAGGCTGGCAACTTGAATTGGGGGCGGCATGACCATGAAGGTTCATGATAACTGCCAGCGCATGGCCCTCACAACCGGAGACGGCGGCTTCATCCCCGAATCAGAAGCAGGCGCTTGCAAAGGACCCAGGAATTGCGGAACAAAAGATCGGGCCTCGCCGTACCACTCATCAGAGCGGGAGCGGGGGACTGCCCTGCTCGGAATGAGGAACCTATGAAGCGGATTGCGATTGCGACTCTCTTCGGCCTGGTTGCAGGCGTGATTTGCGCATCCGGGGCATTCTATGGCGGCATTCTGAAGTTCTCGGCTGTCACGTTGGTTTGGGTTTTACTGAACAGGGCAGTGATGGGTTTTGCGATTGGCGCTTCCGGGCTGAAGCTGCGCTGGGCTTGGAACGGCATTGTCATGGGGCTGGTGGTCGGATCAATCTTCTCCTATTTCATGTTCATGAACGTGGGAATGGGATTGCTGCCGCCGGTGAATTTTCTGGTCAACGGTCTTTTCGGATTGATGATCGAGTTCTTCACCACAGTAGTTTTCAAGCAGCCGGCGCAGGCGTCCGCATCGGCGTAAATTTGTACTGAAAAGCGGGAGAGAAGCCGGGAAGAGCGTTTCATTCATGGCGGCCGGGGACGAACGCCGGAGAGCCAGGGGTGGACTTTCTCCTTGCTTTTCAACCATTTTGGTTTTGTGTCAACACTTTGTTACACTTAAAAGCAGTGGAAGCGGCCTTTGCCGGAGCGGATTTCTCTTCGGAATCCAATGGACACGTGCCGCGTCTAATAGTAAGAAGGCTTGCAACAACCCCGTGGATGGGGGCATTTCAGAAGCTGCCGGCAGCAAGCTGCGGCAGCTTTACAGAGAAGTCAGTGCATCCACTGCAAGCTGTAATTTGCTTTCAACATCCCCGTCTGCTGCTCCCCAAAGGAGCGAGTGGACTGAAGGCGGAATACGGTGAACCTGATTATCGACGATCTGACGGCGGCCTCGCCGGAGGCCGGTAGTACCTGTAGCCTTGAAAACTACCTGGCGCTCCCCGACCACACGATGGACGCCCGCATTGCGGCGGCGCGCGCACGGCTTGGCGCGACGACTCTGATTCTCGGCCATCACTACCAGCGCGACGAGGTGATTCGCTTTGCCGACGCGACGGGCGACAGCTACAAACTCTCCAGAATCGCCGCCGAGACTGACGCGAAATACATTGTTTTCTGCGGCGTGCACTTTATGGCGGAGAGCGCCGACGTGCTGGGGCGCGAAGGGCAACAGGTGATTTTGCCCGACCTCAACGCGGGCTGCTCGATGGCCGATATGGCCGAAATCTCGCAGGTTGAAGCCTGCTGGGAGGCGCTGGAGCGCATGGGCCTGGCGGGCGAAATCGTGCCGCTGACGTACATCAACTCCACCGCCGCCATCAAGGCTTTTTGCGGCGAGCACGGCGGGATGGTTTGCACATCGTCCAGTGCGCGAGCTGCCTTCGAGTGGGCCTTCGCACGTGGCAAGCGGATTTTGTTTTTGCCCGACCAGCATCTGGGCCGCAATACGGGCTACGACCTGGGCATTCCGCTGGAGGAGATGGCGGTATGGGATCCGTGGGGATTGCAGGGCGGCCAGACGAAGGAGAAGCTGGCGGCTAGCCGCGTGCTGCTGTGGAAGGGGCATTGCGCCGTGCATCAACGCTTTTTGCCCAGTCACGTGGATGCGGTACGCGCCAAATATCCCGGCATTCAGGTGATTGTGCATCCCGAATGCCGCTTCGAGGTTTGCCAAAAGGCCGATGCGCTGGGCTCGACCGAGCGGCTGATTGCGTTGGTGGAGCAGGCTCCCGCGGGGCAGATGTTCGCCGTGGGGACTGAAATCCATTTGGTTAACCGCATGGCGCGCAGATTTGCGGAGCAGGGAAAAAAGGTGATCACGCTGGACGACACCGGCTGCCTGTGCACAACGATGTACCGCATCAGCCCGCAGCACCTGGCCTGGGTTCTGGAGAACCTGGTGGAGGGGCGCGTGGTCAACCGCATCCAGGTGAAGCCGAGCGTCAAGCGCTGGGCCAAAGTGGCGCTGGATAGAATGCTGGAAGTTAGCAGCTAGAGGCTAATTCGTCGTATTCTATAGCCGAGGGCATTTCCCCATGAAGACCTTCACGCTCGAAGAAGCGCAATCCCTGTTACCGGTGATGGAGTCGCTGCTGAAGCGCGCCATCGAGGGCAAGCAGTTGGCCCAGCAGGTGGAGTCCGGCCTCTCAGATCTGGCCCGTCGCATTTACCTCTCCGGCGGGATGAGAGTGGATACGGACAAGGTGGCCAAGATGCGCGCGGAGATGGAGGGTCACGTGCAGCGGGTTAGGGAGAGCATCGCGGAGATCGATTCCATCGGAGTGCAGGTGAAGGATCTGGATGCCGGGCTGCTGGATTTTCCCTGCCGGCTGGACGACCAGGTGGTGATGCTGTGCTGGCGCATGGGTGAGACGACTATCGAGCACTGGCACCCGGCGGACACCGGCTTCAAGGACCGCCAGCCGGTGGATGAGCGCTTTCACCGCCGCTCCACCTCCGGCAATTGGCCCAACTAGGGGTTAGGGATCAGGGGTCAGGGGTTAGGGAACAAGGCGGTTCTGTAGGTTTTATTCAGATTATCTTTTCGGAAGAGAATCTTGATCGACCTCTGGCGCATCCTTTCTTATGGATAACACTGATTTGCAGCGCGGTTATGCCCCTTTGCGGGCACTCAGGCGGAGGGTGGTTTCGCGCCGTTTCGTTCAACTCCATCAACCTCAACAAACATTCCCGGAGGAATACAAGAATGCTTTCCGTAGGTGCAAGCTTTCCCAGCTTTGAGCTGTCCGCAGTCGTCGATCTCGACCTCAAGAAGGCCTTCCAGCCCGTTACCGAAAAGAGCTTTGCAGGCAAGTGGAAGGTCTACTTCTTTTGGCCCAAGGATTTTACCTTTGTCTGCCCGACGGAGATTGCCGCCTTCGGCGCGCTGAACCCGGAGTTTGCCGAGCGCGGCGCACAGGTGCTGGGCGGCAGCATCGACTCGGAGTTTGTGCACCTGGCGTGGCGCGAACACCATCCCTCCCTCAAGAACCTGCCCTTCCCCATGCTGAGCGACATCAAGCGCGAACTGTCAACGGCGCTGGGCATTCTGGACCCCAAGGCCGGCGTGAGCCAGCGCGCCACCTTCATCGTGGACCCGGAGAACGTGATCCGCTTTGTCTACGTGACGGATTTGTCGGTGGGCCGCGATCCGAAGGAGGTTCTGCGCGTGCTGGACGCACTGCAGAACGGCGGACTGACCCCGTGCGGCTGGCACAAGGGCGAAGCGACGATCAAGGTTTAAGAGTGTAGGCGGACGTTACGGCGTGCCGTCAACAGCAAGCGATTCCAGGCTGCGGAGGAGGTTGCTCTTCCGCAGCATTTTTTTGTTTTGAGGGCCTGATTTACTGCCAGGCCTGGAAGACGACAGGCTCGCGGCCAGTGAAAAGCGAATGCTTGAGGAAGTTCTGGTCGTCGCGATGGGGAAAGTCGTTGCGGAAATGAGCGCCGCGGCTCTCGGTGCGGGCCAGGGCGGAAGCGAGGATGGCATGAGCCACGCGGCTCATCGACAGGGCTTCGGTGAGGCGGCGGCTTTCCTTGCCTTGCGCCGTTAACTCGGCGAGAGCGTCGGCGCAGGCTTTTTGTGCGGCAAGGCCGAGGCGCAGGGTGGAGTCCTCGCGCAGCAGCCCGGCATAGGCCCACATGGAGGTTTGCAGGCTGGCGATGATCTTTTCCAAATGCTCCTGATCGTTAGCGGTCAAGGGCGCGGAAGCACTTTGGTGCGCGTCAGCCGTGTGCAAGGTCAGGCCGTCGTCGAGCATGGACTGTGCGGCGCGGGCTCCGAAGACGAGACCTTCGAGCAGCGAGTTGGAGGCCAGGCGGTTGGCGCCGTGGACGCCGGTGCAGGCTGCCTCTCCGGCGGCGTAGAGTCCGGCGAGAGTGGAGCGGCCGAAGAGATCGGTGCGGATGCCGCCCATCAAATAATGCGCGGCGGGGCGAACCGGAATGAGATCCAGGCTCAGGTCAAGCGAGTAACGCGCCAGGACGGCGCTGATGCCGGGAAAGCGGTGATGCAGGTCGATGCCTTTGACGTGCCGCATGTCGAGATAAACCACACGGGAAGTGCCGGGCGTTGCGCCCAATCCTTCGCGGGCGATGGCGCGGGCCACCACGTCGCGGGGCGCCAGTTCAAGCAGCGGATGATATCGCTGCATGAATCGCTCGCCGCGATCGTTGAGCAGGATTGCGCCTTCACCCCTCAACGCCTCTGACAGCAGGAAACGGGGCGCGCCGGGGAGCGAGAGGGCGGTGGGGTGGAACTGATAGAACTCCATGTCGGCCAGCGCGGCCCCGGCTTCCGCGGAGAGGGCGATGCCGTCGCCGGTAGCCACGGCAGGGTTGGTGGTGTCGGAGTAGACCTGGCCCGCACCGCCGGCGGCGACGAGGACGGCGCGCGCGTTGATGCTCTGCTGGAGCCGCGGACGGCGATCGCAACTGAGCAGATCGGCCCCGATGACGCGGCCATCGGCGACGATGAGGTTGGTGACCGTGGTCCACTCGGCAAAGCGGATGCGTTTGTGCACGCGGGCAAAGGCGGCCAGCGAGCGGCTGATCTCGGCTCCAGTGGCGTCGCCGTTGGCGTGCAGGATGCGGGCTAAAGAATGCGCGCCCTCGCGGGTGCGGAGCAGCACGCCGGCTTCGGAATCAAAGTTTGTGCCCCACTCGATCAACTCGGCCACGCGAACCGGCCCCTCGGCCACCAGCGCCTGGGCCGCGGGACGATAGACCAGCCCATCGCCGGCGTTCATGGTGTCTTCCAGGTGGAGAGCAACGTCGCGGTCTCCCTCCATGGCCACGGCGATTCCGCCCTGCGCATAGTGGGTGTTGGACTCGGCGACGGACTCCTTGGTGACGACGAGGACCTCGCCGTGGCGGGCCAGTTCGACGGCCGCGCGCAGCCCAGCCACGCCTGCCCCCATTACCAGAAAATCGACTTGCGACGATGCTGCCATCAAGGTTCAGGCTATCACTGGAGGGCGTGGAGCAGGGATTCGATGGTTTCCGCAACTCTTGTCCCAATCCCGTGTATTACCACTCAGGAACGTGGGCTGGATGGCCGAGTGTGGAGTGAAGTGTTCCATATTGCTCAGAATTGGACCGTGCTGCCAGAGTCAAATCCGCTGATGGGGGTTGGTTGCAAACTCCCACGTTGTAAGGTAAATTCAGGAACAGATTAGCAGTCCTTACGGTGGCTGCTGTTGCCGGGCTTATTTTTGACGGCAGCAGAGTACCGCACGAGAACAGGCAACCGCAGACACCTCAGGAGGGGTCACACATGCGCGGATTCACAACTCTACTTTGCTCGGCAGCATTGCTTGCGGGCCTGGCCCTGGCGCCAAAGGTTCGCGCGCAAGTTGTCGTTGAAATCGGCGAACCACCCGTTTGCCATTGGGGCTACTACGAAGCTCGGCCTTACCGCTGCGCTCCCGAGGGCTATTACGGGCCGGATTACTTCTATAACGGCGTCTTCCTGGGCGTGGGTCCATGGGCCGGCTGGGGTTATGGTCACGGCTGGGGCGAGCATCGCTTCTTCGATCATGGCCATGGAGGCAATTACCACGGACGCGGCGGCTATGAGGCCGAGCATGGTCATTATGCCCACGGCTACGACGATCGCCACGGCGGTCCGCACCATGAAGCAGGGCCTCGCCATGATGCAGGGCCTCGCCATGAAGCAGGGCCGCACCATGAAGCAGGGCCGCACCATGAAGCAGCACCCCATCATGAGGCAGCTGCCCATCATGAAGCAGCGGCTCACCATGCAGCAGCGCCGCACGGCAACGAGCACCACAAGTAACCTGTAACCGCAGAGACCTCAGGAGGGGTCACATATGCGCGGATTCACAACTCTACTCTGTTCGGCAGCATTGCTTGCGGGACTGGCCCTGGCGCCAGCGGCTCGCGCGCAAATTGCCATCGAAATCGGCGTTCCACCCGTCTGTCAATGGGGCTATTACGAAGCCGCACCTTACGGCTGCGCGCCCGAGGGCTTTTACGGGCCGGATTACTTCTTCAACGGCATCTTCCTGGGCGTGGGTCCATGGGCCGGCTGGGGCTACGCCCACGGCTGGGGCAGCCATCGCTACGCCGATCATGGCCATGGGGGCAACTATCACGGAAGCGGCGGCTCTGAGGCCGCGCGTGGTCATTACATTCACGGCTCCGATGATCGTGGCCACGCCGCTCCAGCGCACAACGTATCTCACGGCACCGAAGTGCATGGTGGACCGGCACACGCCGCACCGGCGCATGCCGCACCTCATGCCGCTCCAGCGCACGCCGCACCTCATGCCGCTCCAGCGCACGCCGCACCGCATGGTGGCGCGGCTCCGCACGGCGGCGACGAGCACAAGAAGTAATCTGTAGCCGCGGATTCAGGCGGCGGATCGTTGAAAAGCGGCGGAGCCTGAGAGCTCCGCCGCTTTGCATTTAGGATGGAAGTACTGTGCAGACGATACGAGTCAAGACAACTTCAGCGAAGTATGACGTGATGGCGGGCAGCGGGATGATTGGGTCGCTCGCGTCGCGCATTGAGCGGGTCGTGGGCAAATTGCCGCGACGGGTTTTTGTGCTGACTTCAGCGCCGATCTGGGGGCTGTGGGGGCAGGCCATGCAGCGGTCCTTTCGGGAGGCCCCTGTGGCGCTCTTCCTGGAGTCGGGCGAGAAGCATAAGACGCTGGCCAGCGTGGAAGGCCTGCTGCGGCAGATGGCGCAGGCGGGCGGGGATCGCGGGAGCCTGCTGATTGCCTTGGGCGGCGGAATTGTGGGCGATGTGGGCGGGTTTGTGGCGTCGATCTTCATGCGCGGGATTCCGTACATTCAAGTCCCGACGACATTTTTGGCGCAAGTGGATTCTTCAGTGGGCGGCAAGACCGGCGTGAACCTGCCGGAGGGCAAGAACCTGGTGGGCAGCTTCCATCATCCGCTGGCGGTCTTTGCCGACATAGGCTTGCTGGAGACGCTACCCGACCGCGAGCTGAGAGCCGGACTGATGGAGAGCGTGAAGGCGGGGATTATTCGCGACCGTGCGCTGGTGCGCTTCATGGAAGAGCACGCGGAGGATGTGCTGGGGCGCAATCCAAAATCTCTGGAGAAGGTGATTGCCGCGTCGATTCGCATGAAGGCCGATGTGGTGAACCGGGACGAGCGCGAGAGCGGGCTGCGCATGATTTTGAATTTTGGGCACACGGTGGGCCATGCGCTGGAGCAGGCCACCGGATACAAGACGCTGCTGCACGGCGAGGCTGTGGGGTGGGGAATGGTGGCCGCGCTTTACGTGGCGCGCGAGCGGGGGACGATTACGAAAGGCCAGTTCGAGAGGCTGGAGAGATTGATTCGTTTGTATGGACCGCTGCCGGCGTTGAAGCTGAAGACGAGCAAAGTTTTGGCGGCTACGGGCGGCGACAAGAAGAATGTGGGCGGAGTGAGGCGCTTTGTGCTACCGCTGGGGATTGGTGACGCGGGCGTGGTGGAGGATGTGACGGCTGCCGAGTTGGAGGCGGCGGTGAGGTATATGCTTGAAAAAGCGACAGAGAAAACGGCGAAGGAATAGCGATTATGACGATTTCTTTGCTCTCGACACATTCGCCTGACGCCAATATACTTGGAGATCAAGATGCATAATAATCCTTTGCCTAGACTCGATGAAGATCCAGAGATTAGAGAGCGTCTCCTCGAATATTGCAGACTAAGGCATGGCGAAATCTGGACAGACCCTGTTGCTGGACATCGTGTGGGATGTATTAATTCCTCCGATTCTCAGGCAGTTGCTTCTCTCATGGGAACGACTTTGGCGACACTAGCGATTCAGGATCCACCGTATAATCTTGTAGCATTTGAGACACGCACCATTGGAGCGTACATAGAGTGGTGCCGTAAATGGGTATCTGCATCGCTAAGGCACATGAAGCAGGATTGCTCGCTCTATATATGGCTTGGGGCCGATCAGCGCGACCATTACCAGCCGTTGCCTGACTTCATGCTGATGATGCGCGATTTTCCGGTCCAGGCACGCAGCTTTATTACGGTTCGGAATCAGAGAGGATATGGTACGCAGAAAAATTGGATGGCTGTGCGTCAAGAATTGCTTTATTACGTCCACGGCAATCCGGTTTTCAATATCGACGCCGAATATACCGACATTCCTAAGACACTAAAAGGTTATTACAAAGAGGTTGGTGGAGAGAAAACAGAGAATACTCAGCGCGGTAAAGGCAGTACGATTCGCGCCGGTAATGTCTGGCTTGATATTCAACAAGTATTCTATCGGCTACATGAAAATGTCTCTGGTTGCTATGCGCAGAAACCGCTGAAAAGCATTGCTCGGATCATTGAAGCCAGCTCAAGCCCCGGGGATACAGTAATCGATTATTTCGCTCATTCAGGCACAACACTTCTAGCGTCTGAAATGGCAGGGCGCAAATGTTTTACCGCCGACATTGATCCGGTGTTCTGTGAAATGGCAATACGCCGGATCGAACACTATCGCACAACTGGCAAAACTGGATGGCAGAACGGTCATGCTTTTGAAACATCACTGAATGACAATGCGTCTGTGGCAGACCACGATACTTATGATGTACCAACACTTTTTAGGGAGACCCTTTTCTAAGCGAATATGGAGCAACTGAAATCACATCTCGATCTGTTGATTGCAAAGCTGCCTGATGCAGCATCAGTTCGCAGTCGCCTTGCGGATCTTTATTCCGTTTATCCGTTCAACGAATTTGAATACGTCATTTCCACACTTTTGGGGCGAAATGTTCTTTCCCTTGACGATTATTACGAAATGAGGGATAGTTATATGGAAAGAAACGCATTCTTATATATTTTTGAGATCAGCGGCCCACGTACGTTCGGCGAATCATGGGCGCAAGGCCATCTCAAAGAACTGGTTCCAGCATTACATAAACCCTCAAAGAAAATCGACCCGAATTATTCCGGAGAGTATGATTTCATTTTGGACGAAAAGATAAGAATTGAAGTTAAAGCCTCACGGGTTGTAGATTCTGGGAGTGATGAACCGTTATATGCAAAGGCACTGGCCTCTGATTCAACCAAACCATTTTGGATGAATTTTCAGCAAGCGAAACCAAAGTGTTGCGATGTTTTTGTGTGGATTGCAGTTTGGCGAGACAAAATTGGATATTGGGTGCTGTCTTCATATGAGCTTGAATACCATTCGAAATATTCCAAGGGGCAACATCGCGGAAATACTGGTGAGGGCCAACTTCATGTTCGGCAAGACAACATAAAGGATTTCCAGCCTTTTGATGTGGCATCGAACAATCTCCATCAGGCGATTAAAGATGCTTACGACAGAGAAATGATCGCACGGAAGAGTTAATCCCATCCAACAGGAAAACTGAATTTGTGCGTGAACCCAGGACCACCACCGGAGCCAAACCGCAGGGGGCAACCGACGAAGCCAGCGCCGCGCTTGCTGTGCGGGAGATGTTCGATGCGATTGCACCGCGATACGATTTGCTGAATCATGTGCTGTCGGCGAATGTGGACCGGCTGTGGTGGTGGAGGACGGCGCGGAGATTCAAGACTGTGTTGGCGGAGCCCGATGCGGCTGTGCTGGACATCTGCTGCGGCACGGGCGATATGACCATGGCGCTGCTGAAGCGGCGGCCACGGGGCGCGCGGCCTACGCTGGCGGCGGATTTTTCTCGCGCCATGTTGAACCGCGGCGCGAAAAAGTTTGGCGGGCCGGGTGTGGGTGCGCGGAAGGCGGGCGAGCCGTACGCAGTTCCTCTCGAAGCGGATGCGCTGCATTTGCCGCTGCGCTCCGGGTCACTGGACCTGATTGTGTCGGCGTTTGGCTTCAGGAATCTGGCCAACTACGAGGCTGGCCTCAGGGAATTTCATCGCGTGCTGAAGCCGGGCGGGCAGTTGGGAATTCTGGAGTTCAGCGAGCCGGGTGGGCTGATGGGCAAAGCGTATGCGGTCTACTTCCGGCGGGTGCTGCCGGCGATTGGGCGGGCGATTTGTGGGAAGAATGGGCCGTACAACTATCTGCCGACTTCGGTGGGCAATTTTCCCGCGCCGGCGGAGATGCTGGGACTGATGGCGGCGGCCGGGTATGAGCAGTGCGCGTGGCAGCCGTATACCTTTGGGATTGCGGGGTTGTACACGGCGCGGCGCGGCGCTGTAGCCTAAGGACGCAATGGTTTACGAAGCCTCAAAAATCGCCAGGTATTCTGCCGAGAAGCGGCGGGTGGCGCTGCACTCGATGCTGGCGGCGGCGGTGATGACGCTGCTGAAGCTGGGTGCGGGATTGCTGTCCGGTTCGCTGGGCGTGCTGTCGGATGCGGCTCACTCCGGGCTGGACATGGTGGGCTCGGCGCTCACCTTCTTTTCCGTAAGGGTGAGCGACCGGCCGGCCGACGAGGACCACACCTACGGCCACGGCAAGTTTGAAAACTTCTCGTCGTTTGGAGTGGTTCTGCTGATGGCCGTATCCAGCGGGTGGATTATCTGGGAGGCGATTCAGCGGATTCTGCACCCCACGAAGGAGTTGCAAAACCTGGGCTGGCCGGTCGCGGTGGTGGTGTGTTCGATTGGGGTGGACTTCTGGCGGTCGCGGCGGCTAAAGGCAGTGGCGGAGAAGACCGGGTCGTCGGCGCTGGCGACCGACGCATATCACTTTGCCTCGGACATCTGGTCGTCGCTGGCGGTGCTGTGCGGGCTGGGCGCAAGCTGGCTGGGAATGCACTTTGGCGTGGGCGCGCTGCGCTATGCGGACCCGTTGGCGGCGGTGGTGGTTTCACTGCTGATTCTACGGCTGACACTCAGGCTGGGCCGTGAGGCGGTGAGCGTTCTGCTGGATGAGATTCCAGCCGAGACGCGGGGAAGGCTGATCGAAGAAGTAACGCGCGTGCCGGGGGTGCTCAGCGTGGAGCAGGCGCGGGTGCGGCGGGCCGGAGCGGGTTATTTTGCGGATCTGACGGTGGCCTTGCCGCGACGGTATACCTTTGAGCACACCAGCGAGCTGGTGCAGGCGGCTACGGAGGCTGTGCATCGCACGCTTCCGGATGCCGACGTGGTGATCCACACGGTTCCGCGGCAGGCGCGGGCGGAGAGCATCTTCGACCGAGTGCGGGCGGTGGCGGCGCGCAATAACGTGAGCGTGCATGAGCTGAGCGTGCAATCGCATCAGGGGCGGCTGCGCGTGGAGCAGCATCTGGAGCTGGATGAAGCGCTTCCACTTCTCAAGGCGCACGACTTTGTCTGCGCGATCGAAGCGGATATTTTGCGCGAGGTTCCGGAGATCGACGGGGTGCTGACGCACATTGAGAGCGAGCCGGCAACGATTGAGCCGCCGGGAGAGCGGGTGAAGGCGGATCGCCGCATCGAGAAGGCAATGCAGGCGGCAGCGGCGCAGATCAGCGAGATTGTGGATGTGCATGAGATTCTGGTGAGCCGCTCGGCAGAGCACATCCAGGTTTCGTGCCACTGCACGCTACCCGACGATCTGACCATGGAACGGGTTCACGTGGCGATCACTGAGCTGGAGGACCGCTTCAAGCTGGAGTGCCCGGAGGTGTACAGAGTCACGATTCATCCCGAGCCGGTAACGGATAATTTGCGGTAGGCGTGCAGGATTCACCTTGCGCGGATCGCGGATTTTTGTAGTTCGGAGAGCTTAAGCAATGAGAACACGCCCGGTTCTGAATTTCTTTCAGGTGGCTTCGCTGGTGATGCTGCTGGTGGCCGTGGCGCTGCTGGCGGCTGACATTACGATGCACTTCGCCATTCACGGGGTAGAGGTGAAGGTGCCGTCGCTCATGGGAATGACTGAGGCGGAAGCACGCAGCCAGACTTCGGGGCTGGGGCTGAACCTGGACGTGGACAACCGCTACTACTCATCAGACGTGGCCGCGGGACATATTCTTTCGCAGTCGCCCGTGGCGGGAACGGTGGTGCGGCGGGAGTGGCGAGTACGGATAGCGGAGAGCCTGGGGCCGCAAAAGGTGGATGTGCCGGAGACCGTGGGGCTGGATGAGCGGGTTGCGGAGCTGCGATTGCGGCGCGTAGGCCTGGAGGCGGGCATAACGGCGCGGCTGCCCTGGGGCAAGGCGGCCGAGGGAACAGTGCTGGCCCAGGATCCTCCGGCGCACGCGCAGGGGATTGCGCGGCCCAGTATCGACCTGTTGGTGGCTGCGCCAGAGGACAACGCGCCTGACGGCTTTGTGATGCCCGACCTGACCGGATTGCCGGTGGTGACGGCGCAGGCGGAGCTGGCGCGCGTAGGCATTCAGTCTGCGCGGCCAAAATTTGTGGATGTGCCGATGGCGCCGGTGGGCACGGGCCACGCGGCGTTGGTGATGCCGGTGAGGCTGGGATCGGTGACGGCGCAACAGCCCGCAGCCGGCGCGCGCGTGGAGCAGGGCGACGTGGTGAAGCTGACGGTGGCGAAATAGCAGAGATCAGAGATCAGAGATCAGGATTGGCTTGGGTGCGATGAAGGGAGGCGAGGTTGCATGGGATTGAGCGAGGATCTGGAGCGGGTGGCTTTGCAGGAGCGTGAACTGGTGTTGCCGCGGCTGGATTCTCAAGCTGCGTGGGAGCTAGGCACGCGGCTGCGGACGCTGGCTGCCGAACGCAAGCTGGCGCTGGTAATCGACGTGCGGCGCTTCGGGCAGCCGCTCTTCTATGCGGCGCTGGACGGCACCACTCCTGATAATGCGGAGTGGGTGCGGCGCAAGAGCAACGTGGTGGCGCGCTTTCATCGCAGCTCGTACGGCGTGGGAATGACGCTGAAGCAGAAGAACACGACTCTGCTGGAGCGTCAGGGCTTGCCGGTGGCTGACTATGCCACGGATGGCGGCTCGTTTCCGTTGCGCGTGGCAGGCGCGGGCGTGGTGGGCAGCGTGACCGTCTCCGGATTGCCGCAGCGCGCCGATCACGAGCTGGTGGTGGAGGCGCTCTGCGCAATGATAGGACGGGAGTACGCGGAGCTGCGGCTGGCGGCGGAGTAGGGATTTTATGAATCAGTGAGTCAGTGGACGGGTGGCGCTGCTTCTCAAGCAAATCTTTCTATCAAAGCAATAAAAAATCCATCGGTGTGGAATGCGCCGGGGAGCAGGCGGAGCGCGCCTTCGGGGGTGAGGCAGGTGCAAAGGCGCTGTGCGCCGTTCTCCGTGAGAATTCCTGCGCCGAGGGAAGCGTCGATTCTGGCTTCAAGCGAAACCGGACGGGCGCTTGGGGTTGAGGCCAGAACCGCGGCAACGACTTGCTCGTCTTCTTCCGGCTCCAGCGAGCAGGTGGAGTAGACGACGAAGCCGCCGGGGCGGATGGCGCGCAATGCAGCAGAGAGTATCGCGCGCTGGCGTTCGGCTTGGCGGGCGAGATCGTCCGGGCGGAGGCGATGGCGAATCTCAGGGTTGCGGCCCAGCGTTCCGGTTCCGCTGCAGGGCACGTCGGCCAGGGCAAGGTCGAAGACAGATTCTTCCGTGAGCGCGGTTGCGTCGGCAAGGCGACATTCTATGCGGTCGGCATAAGAGGCGAGGCGCTGCTGCAATTGAGCAAGCCGGGGCTCGCTGGATTCCATGGCGACAATGCGAGCTTGCGGGTTGCGCTCGGCGAGGATCAGAGTCTTTCCTCCGGGCGCGGCGCAAGCATCGAGGATTGTTTTGACTTTTTGGTAGAGAGAGTTGCTGGAACAAGAGGCCAGCTCGGCCACCAGTTGTGAGCCCTCGTCCTGAAGGCGCAGGCGGCCTTCGAGAAAGGAGGCTGTCGAAGTGACGTCGCCGGAGACGACGGTGCGGGCGGCGGTGAGCAGTTGGCCGGGTTCGAGGACGATGCCCGCTGCGCGGAGTTCGGCTTCGACGGAAGGGCTGGCGATGCGCGCTGTGAGTACAGGCTGGCTCTGGCCGTGATGGCAGATAGCCTGCGCCGCTTCGAGACCGTAGAAGTTGATCCAGCGCTCGACTAGCCAGGCGGGGTGGGATTCCAAGTCTTCCGAGAAACTTTTCTCCGGGGCTAAAGCCCGCGATGTTTTTGTTGACTTTATGCGGGGGTTGAAACGCCTGCCTCTCTCCGCATCGACGCCTGCCTTCGGATCTGGTTTTTCCGCAGCCTGTAATGCCCCATGTTCATTTTGTTGCAAATGCGGAACACCTGAAGTCGAGCCCTGAAACAATTGCGAATCCGTAGAGAGATTGTTTGCAGCTTGCGTGGTTATAGCAAGCTTGCGCAGGACGGCGTTGACCATGCCGGAGGCGAAGTGGTGGCCGGCTTGCTTGACCAGTTCGACGCTTTCGGAGAGAACGGCGCGGGCGGGGATGCGGTCCAGGTGAACCAATTGGAATGCGCCCAAGCGGAGAGCGATCAGGACTTCTGTGTCGAGCTTCGCATTGGGACGAGAGAGCAGAGCGCGGATCTGGTGGTCGAGCTGAATCTGCCAGCGCAACACGCCCAGAACGAGCGCCGTGGCCAGGTTGCGGTCGGGGGCGGAGAGTGCGTTGACTGTTTTGCCGCGCAGCAAATCATCGGAATGAGACTGGCCGCGCTCGACGGCTAAAAGAATTTGATAGGCGGACTTGCGCGCTGGGGAGATTTGAACCGGGTGATTCTTCTGAGCGGTCCTCGCCGCGCCCGATTTCTTCGCTGCGGTCATTGCGTCAGAGCCCCAAACCGCGCGCCGACAGCCAATGAGATTCCGCGGAGAAACTCTGCCGCGGCGAGGCGTTTTTTGCCTTCGAGCTGAACTTCGACGAGTTCCAACCATGTGTTTCCTGCGCAGGCAACCAGCAGGCGATGATCCTGGATGTGAATCTGGCCGTGGCGCATGGCGCCGGGTAGAGTGAGAGCAGGTTCAGCCGGAGTTGATTCCTGAGAGGCGGGTGCGTCCACCACCTCCATGCGATGAACGATCAGCTTCTTGCCGTCGAGCGTGGTGAATGCGCCGGGCCAGGGCTGAAAACCGCGCCAGCGATTGTAGAGTTCCATGGCCGTGTGCGCGGCAAAGTCCATGCGGCCGACTTCGCGCGTGAGTAGCGGGGCCAGGGAGACTCCGGCTGGATTCTGCGGCCGGGGCTCGATGGTTCCATTCTCCAGTCCGGCAAGAGTCTTGACCACCAGCGGCGCGCCACCCACGGCTAAAACATCGAGGAGGTCCGCCGCGGTCTGCTGGGGAAAGATGGCGAGGGCCTGCTGAAGGAGGATGGGTCCGGTGTCGAGTCCTTCTTCGAGGAGCATGGTGGTGTTGCCGGTGACAGTTTCGCCCATGGCCACCGCCCACTGGATGGGAGCGGCGCCGCGATAGCGAGGCAGCAGACTGGCGTGAAGGTTGATGCAGCCCAGCCGGGGCAACGCGAGCATCCATGGTGGAATGAGGCGTCCGTAGGCGACGACGATGATGGCGTCAGGAGCGATGACCTCAAGTTGCGCACGAAATTCGGGGTTGTTGCGAATCGTTTCCGGCTGCGCGATGGGAAGGCCGGCGGCGAGCGCGGCCAGCTTGACGGGCGGAGCGGTGAGCTGCCGGTCGCGGCCCACGGGGCGGTCGGGTTGCGAGACTACCAGGGTGATTTCATAGCCGGCCACTACGAGCGCCTTGAGCGTGGGCACGGCGAAGTGTGGAGTTCCGCAGAAGACGATATTCATCGGTCACCTGACGAGCGGGTCCGGCTGAGATTCGTGTTATCCCACCCTAGCCGCAAAAACAAAAACGCGGCGAGGGTGGGGCACCCAGCATTTGTGCGGCATCCGGCATCACTCGCCATGGAGTTTACCACTTGCCTTCGCGTTGCATCTTGCGAATTTTGCGCAGCGCCAAATCGCGCTTGAGGGCGCTCATGCGATAGATGAACAACATGCCGTCCACGTGGTCGATTTCATGCTGGAAGCAGCGCGCGAGCACGTCTTCGCCGTCCATCTCGAACCACTTGCCATGCTCGTCCTGGGCGCGGATGCGCACCTTGGCGTGGCGCGACACCTTCTCGCGAATCTCGGGAAAACTGAGGCAGCCTTCCTCTCCGTAAGCCTTGCCCTCGCTGGAGATGATCTCGGGATTAATGAGTACCAGCTTGTCTTTGGGCTTCTTGCCCATGCTCAGGTCGATGGTTAAAAGGCGTTTCGACACGCCTACCTGCTGCGCGGCCAGGCCAATGCCTTGCTCGGCATAGGTGGTCTCGAACATATCGGCGATCAGCTTGCGCAACTCGGCGTTGAACTCGGTGATGGGTTCACCGGGCTGCGAGAGCACGGGGTCAGGAAATTTAACAATCTTCAGAATCATCGGCTTTTGCGAATATCTCCGTATCTGTTCAATTCTTAATAGTTCCGTATCTGTTGGATGTATCCGTCAAAATTTCGTCGCAATTCCAGGGCGGAATCTCCGCCAAATTTTTCCTGGGCCAGGCGGGCGATGGTGAGCGCGACCATGGCCTCGCCGACCACGCCGGCCGCCGGCACGACGCAAATGTCGCTGCGCTCGTAACTTGCGCTGGTTGCCTGGCGCGAGTCAAAACGGACCGATTCAAGAGGCTTGCGGAGGGTGGAGATGGGCTTCAGGTAGCCACGGACGACAATGTCTTCCCCGTTGGAGACGCCGCCCTCGATGCCGCCGGCGTTGTTTTGCGGACGGGTGAAGCGGGTGGGCCTGGCGGTGTCTTCCGCGGCGTAGTGGATGGGATCGTGAACTTGCGAGCCGAAGGATTCGGCGGCCACCACGCCGCGGCCAATCTCGACTGCCTTAACCGCCTGCACGCTCATCACCGCGGAGGCAAGTTGGCCGTCGAGCCGCTCGTCCCAATTGGCGTAGGTGCCCAGGCCGGGCGGGACGCCATGCGCCACCACCTCGAAGACGCCGCCCACGGTGTCGCCGGTGCGGGCAGCCTCCTCGACCTCTTCCTTCATGCGGGCTTCGGTTGGCCCATCGACGCAGCCGAGGATGATGTCATCGCGGCTAGCGAGGGCGGCGATCTCTTCCCATGCGGCGGCGCGGTCGAGCGTGACGCGGCCCACGCGGATCGCATGGCTGGCGATTTCGATGCCGAGAGTCCGCAGCATCAGTTTGGCAAAGGCTCCGGCGGCGACGCGCGCGGCAGACTCGCGGGCCGAGGCGCGCTCCAGCACGTAACGGGCGTCGGGGAAGTTGTACTTGAGGGCGCCGGCCAGATCCGCGTGGCCAGGGCGCGGCGCGGCGACGGCCTGGTGCTTGGCGGGGTCGCCGGACTCGACGGGAAGTTTGTCTTCCCAGTTCTTCCAGTCGCGGTTGACGATCTCGATCGCAATAGGAGTCCCGATGGTCTTGCCGTGACGAACGCCCGAGAGCACGCGGGCTTTGTCGGTCTCGATCTTCATGCGCCCGCCGCGGCCATAGCCTTGCTGACGGCGCCAAAGCTCGCGGTTGACGAAGTCGAGATCGACTGGCACGCCAGCAGGTAGCCCGGAGATGAGCGCGATGAGAGCTTCTCCGTGGGATTCGCCGGCGGTTGAGAAACGGATCATGACTTCTTGATTGTAACGGACGCGATCTTTCCTTCTTGCCGGATATCGCCTAACATGTACCGAATGAGCTACTTCCTCTTTAAGACCGAGCGTGATGTCTACTCCTTCGACGATTTTCTGCACGACAAGGAGACTGTGTGGGATGGCGTGACCAACCCCACTGCCGTGAAATACCTGCGCGAGATGAAGGCGGGGACTAAGTGGATTTTTTACCACACGGGCGATGAGCGTACCGCTGTGGGTACCGGAACCGTGGTGAGCGTGGATGCGGCTGATCCCAAGGTTCCCATCGTGAAGGTCAAGGTGGGCAAACGGCTCAGGCAGCCGAAGAAGCTGGCGGCGATCAAGGCCGAGCCGCTCTTTGCCAGGTCGCCGCTGGTGGTTATAGGGCGGCTTTCCGTGGTGCCGCTGACCGAGGCACAGTGGGAGTGGTTTGTGGGGTGAGGGAGCAGAGAAAAAGGGAACAGGAAGCATGCCATTTCAGCCGTGATTCTGCCAGAAATATGGTAAGATTTCCTTGTATCCGTAAAAGAGGCGAATCATGCTAGCCAAAATGACCGTCAAGAACCAACTCACTATCCCTAAGGCGGTGGTGACGCACTTCCGGGGCGTGGAGTACTTCGACGTCAGCACGGATGGTTCCGCGATCACGCTCAAGCCGCTGCGGCCGAGCAAAGCCGATGAAGTGCGACAGTACCTGGCCGACCTGGGGATTACCGAGCAGGATGTTACCGATGCGATTGCATGGGCGCGTGAAAGCCAGTGACCGACCCAATGCGGCTGAGAGTTGTCTTCGATACGAACACAGTAATTTCCGCACTTGTTTTCACGTCTGGGCGCTTGGGCTGGTTGAGGGCGCACTGGCGTGAGCGAGGCTCGATCCCGCTTGTATCCTATGCGACTGGGGCGGAATTGAAGCGGGTTCTTGGCTACCGCAAGCTCAAGTTGAGCGCCGAATACCAATTTGAACTGCTTAGCGATTATCTCAGCTACTGCGAATCCATCGATGTGAAGGAAATCTGTCCTGTTAAGTGCCGCGACGCGAAGGACCAGCCATTTCTTGATCTCGCGCAAAGCGGGAAGGCTGACCTGCTGGTGACCGGCGACGAAGATTTACTGGCGCTGGCCGGGCAGACGGGATTTGTCATTGAGACGCCGGAGGATTATCGGCGGAGAATCACCGGCAAAGAATCGAACCTGTAGTTCAATTATCTGATCCGCTATGTCTCTCCCAGCCACCGCTTCGTGTTGAGCAACTGCCGCTGGTCGAGCGCCCAGACTTTGCCGGTCATTTCATCGCCGGGCTTTCCTTCGCGGATGCACTTGTCGAACTCGCCTTGTATGGCTTGCATCTTGGCGTCGAGGTCGTCGAGGAAGCTGAGGGCCAGGGCTTCGGGAATCATGGGCAACTTGGGCGAGCCGAACTCCAGCTTGCCGTGATGCGAAAGAATCATGTGCAGGACCAGAGTCTTGAGGCGCGGCGGGAAGTTGGGCAGGCCGTCGATGGCGCGCTCGGTGAGGGCCGTTCCAATTTGGATGTGGCCCAATAAAACTCCCTCGACGGTGTACTCGAAGCCGATCTCCCAACTGAGCTCGCGGAGCTTGCCGATGTCGTGCAGGATGACGCCGGTCATCAGCAGGTCGCGGTCGAGGAGCGAATAATGCGCGGCGACGCGGTCGGCCAGAGTGCAGAGGCTGATAACGTGCTCCAGCAGGCCGCCGAGCCAGGCGTGATGGAGCTGCTTGGCGGCGGGGGCTTCGCGATAGGCGTCGGCGATTGCCGGATCAGCGAGGATGGTGCTGAGAAGCCGCTTGAGGTCGGGATTCGTAAAGCTCTCAACGTACCCGAGAAGCAGGCGCCAGAGCTCGGTCACGTCATAAGTGGTCGAGGGCAGCAGATCCGACTTGTCTACCTCATTGGGCAGGGCCACGCGGATCTGGTCAATCTTCATTTGCAGGCGGTCGTCAAAGCGGGAGGCCGAGCCGCGAGCCTTGACCACATCGCCGCGCACGAAATCCTTGGCGATGCGCGGGTCGCCAGGTTCCCAGACGCGGCCTTCGAGTTGGCCGGTTTTGTCGCCCAGGATGAGGCTGAGGTAGGGCTTGTTGTTCTTGGTGGTGCGTTGCTGCTTGGCCAGAACGATGAAGTAGCCGTCGAAGAGCTTGCCTTCGTCGAAGTTGGCCAGATCGGCGATGTAGATGTCTTTCATGCTGCCGAGAAGGATAATTCATGGGAGCGGGTATGAGGAATAAATCTATTGCGGAGCGGAGTTGACGATTCGCAAGGAAGGCGGCTAGGTTATCGGCAGGGAAGGAATTGCCGATGAAAAGGATTTGTTGCGTTTTTGCCTCAATTTTTGTGGTTGCCTCGCTGGCTGGCGTGGCCCAGGCGCCGCAGCCGGCTCACCACTGGAGCATTGTGGTGCACGGGGGCGCGGGAGTGATTGCGCGGACGGCGCTGGGACCCAACGGGGACAAGGCTTATCGCGCTTCGCTGGCCGAGGCTGAGGCTGCCGGGGCCAAAGTGCTGGACCGGGGCGGCTCGGCGCTGGATGCCGTGGAGGCCGTGATCAATTTTCTGGAAGACGATCCGCTCTTCAACGCGGGGCGGGGCGCGGTCTTTACCGTCGATGGCAGGAACGAACTGGACTCGTCCATCATGGACGGCTCGAATCTGAAGGCGGGCGCGGTGGCCGGGGTGACGCGCACGCGGCATCCCATCAGCCTGGCGCGGGCGGTGATGGAGAAGTCGCCGCACGTGATGCTGATTGGCACGGGGGCCGACGTCTTTGGCGCGCGGGTAGGCCTGGAGCAGGTGGACCCCAGCTTCTTTTTCACCGAAGCGCGCTGGCAATCGCTGGTCAAACAGTTGCAGAAGCAGGGCCTGCCCGTGCCTCCGCGTCCGGCTGGCGCGCCGGCGCCGCCAGCGGGGCCGGCCACGCCTGTG
>Ga0302195_10000804_pt1 | contig 24728 bp, 22 predicted proteins | sample II_Bog_N1_2_FD_198778 | JGI IMG/M metagenome (GOLD analysis project Ga0302195, IMG submission 198778) | Peat permafrost microbial communities from Stordalen Mire near Abisko, Sweden - II_Bog_N1_2 | ecosystem: Environmental > Terrestrial > Soil > Wetlands > Peat | place: Sweden: Abisko...
CGATCTGGTCGGTCGCGTCGGGGACCGAGCGGCTCGACGTATCGATCACCAACTCGCTCTCGGTGGGCGGCTGGTAGTCGTTGCCGATCCCGGTGAAGGCGTGCAGCGCCCCGGCGCGGGCCTTGGCGTAGTGGCCCTTGGGATCGCGTTGCTCGCAAGTTTCCGCCGGCGTGGCCACATAGATCTCGCGGAACGTGGTGCCGGCGATGCGGCGCGCCGCGGCGCGATCCTGCCGTGAGGGCGACACCGCGGCGACGATCGCAATATGGCCGTTGCGTGCCAGATGGGTAGCGACTTCGGCCAGCCGGCGGATGTTCTCGGTCCGATCGGTGGCGGAGAACCCGAGGTCGCTGTTGAGGCCGGCGCGCAAGGTGTCGCCGTCGAGCAACACCGGTGAACCGCCACGGCCGAACAGCCGGCGTTCCAGCGCCAGTGCCAAAGTCGATTTTCCGGATCCCGGCAGGCCCGTCAGCCAGATCACCGCGCCGTTGTGACGATAGCGTGCCGAGCGCTCGTCCGGCCGCAGCGCGGATTCCACCGGCACGATGTCGATCGGAACGGCGCGCTGTCCGGCGTCGACCGACAGCACCAGTCCACCGCCGGCAATGCGGCCCTGGATCTCGATCACAAGCCGGCCGGTGCGCGGGTTGTCGGTGTAGCTATCGGCCGCCAGCGGCTGGGCCAGCGAGATATCGATCTCGCCGACATGGTTGCGCGCGATCGAGGTGGCCTCGACGCTCTCCAGTTCGCCGGGATCGACCGCTTTCTCGATGGCGACGACGGTGGCGCGGGTTTCGCGGGTGCCGAGCCGAACCAGAATCGAGGCGCCGGTCACCAGCGGCTTGTCGTGCAGCCAGAAGATCCGGGCGTGAATCCGGCTCGTATCGCGCGGGCTGGACCCGACATGGGCGATCACGTCGCCGCGTTCGATGAACAGCTCGCGATCGAGCGTGATGCCGACCGACCGCCCGGCGGCTTGCCGTTCCGTGAGCGGGGTCAGCGGCCAACCTTCGATGGTGCGGATCCGTGCGATCTTGCCCGCCGGCATGATGACGATCTCGTCTCCGGCGGCCAGGCTGCCGGATTCGATGCGCCCGGCAACGATGCGGCGGTCGTCGAACTTGTAGATAGCCTGCACCGGCAGCCGCAGCGCGAGCTGCTCCAGCGGCCGCGCCGGCTCCAGCGCATCGAGCGCCTCGACCACGGTGGGCCCGTCATACCATTGGATGTTCGCCGTGCGCTCGGCAACGCCGTCGCCGTCGCGTGCTGAAATCGGAATCACCGCCCGGGGCGTCACGCCGAGGCCGATCAGATGCGCGGAAATCTCGTCGCTGATCTCCCGGAATCGTGCCGCGCTGAAATCCACCCGGTCCATTTTGTTGACGACAATGGCGACCTGTTTGACGCCAAGCAAATGCAGCAGATAGCCGTGGCGCCTGGTCTGGTCGCGCACGCCTTCCAGCGCGTCGATGATCAGCACCGCACCGTCCGCCTGCGAGGCGCCGGTGATCATGTTGCGCAGGAATTCGGCGTGCCCGGGCGCGTCGATCAGCACTACGTCGCGGGACCTGGTGCGGAAGCTGATCTGCGTGGTGTCGATGGTGATGCCCTGGTCGCGCTCCGTCTGCAGCGCATCCAGAAGGAACGACCATTCGAACGGCATGCCGCGTCGTGCGCTGACGGCCTTGAGCATTTCGAGCTTGCCCTCGGGCAGGCTGCCGGTCTCGTGCAGAAGGCGTCCGACCAGCGTGGACTTGCCGTGGTCGACATGGCCGACGATGACGATGCGAACCAGCGGTCGCGTGGTGCCGTTCGGCATGGCCGATGTCGCGGTGGGAACGGTGATGTTCATCGAAACTCTCGACTCGCTGTCCGTCAGAGGTAGCCGGCGACGCGCAGCCGCTCGAAGGCGTCTTCGGTCTCATGGTCGAGCGCGCGCCCGGAACGCTCCGGCACCTTGGTGCCGTCGAGTTCGATCAGGATTTCGTCGATACTGGCCGCGGTGGACGCCACTGGATTGGTGATGTCCGCATCGCCCAGCGAGCGGTAGCGCTTGCCGTCCCTGGCGAGATAGAGCGGGATAATCGGAATCCTCTCGCGCTTGGTGTAGGCCCAGATGTCGGCCTCGGTCCAATGCAGGATCGGGTGAATGCGCAGATGCGCGCCCGGCGGCGGCGAGGCGTTGAACTGGTCCCAGAATTCCGGCGGCTGATCGCGCACGTCCCATCCGCCTTCGGTACCACGCGGCGAGAACACCCGTTCCTTGGCGCGGGTGGCTTCTTCGTCGCGGCGAATGCCGGCGATCAATCCGTCGAAGCCATACTTGGCCAGCGCCAGCTTCAACCCCTCGGTCTTGCGCGCTGCCGATCGCGCGGCCGGCGGCAGGGTCGGATCAATGGTCTGAAGCGGCGGGCAGGGCTCGATCTTCAGGTCGAGATCCCACTCCGCGCCGTAGCGATCGCGAAACGCGTACATCTCGGGAAATTTCTTTCCGGTATCGACATGCATTGCCGGGAACGGCACGCGGCCGAAAAAGGCCTTGCGTGCCAGCCAGATCATTACATTGGAGTCCTTGCCGAGGGACCACAGCAGCGCCAGCTTCTTGAGCCGCGCGAAGGCCTCGCGGAAAATATAGATGCTCTGGGCCTCCAACGCGTCCAGATGATCCATGGCGGGCGGATCGGAGCGGCCGTCTGCCGAGATTTGCGGGCGCACCGATGGCTTGGCCGCTTCGGCACCCCCCAACCGGTCGTTTGCCTGGTTATCGTCGAGAAGATGCATCTCTGGCCCTTGGCCTCCGGAGGCGAAAATTCTATAGTTGCGCTGCAATAGAGAAGAAATAATTTTCCCTTTGCGGGCATTGAATGAGACATATATAGAAAATAATTCCAGTCAACCCCGGAAGTTGGGGAAGAGAGTGTCGAATGCGATTCCTGCCGGTATTTCTCGACCTGCAAACCGGTCCCGTCCTGGTCGTCGGCGCCGGCGAACTCGTGCAGGCGAAATTGCGCCTGCTTGCCGCAGCCGGCGCGCGCATTCGCTGGTTCGCCACCGATGGCCATCACGATGTCGGCGGATGGGCGGGTGCCGATGCGGCGCGGATCGAATTGGGCGAAGGCGATCCGCTGACCGCCGATCTCGGCGGGGTGGTTGCGATCCTGTGTGCGGGCGCCGGCGAGATCGGAATTGCGATGGCGGCACGGGCCAGGGCCGCGGGCCTGCCCGTCAACGTGATGGACGACCTTGCGCACTCGACCTTCATTTTTCCCGCCATCGTCGATCGCGGTGACGTGGTGGTCGCCGTCGGCACCGGCGGAGCTTCGCCGGTGGTGGCGCGCCGGGTGCGCGAACGCATCGAAGCCGCGTTGCCGGCGCGGATCGGCGACCTTGCTGGCTTTATCGGACGATGGCGCAAGCATTTCCACGGCCGGATCGCTACCATGCCGCAGCGCCGGCTTTTCTGGGAGCGCGTGGTCGACGGCCGGATCGGCGCGCTGGTCCTCGCCGGTCGCACCGTGGAAGCCGACGCGGCTCTGCAGCAGATCGACGATCCCGCCGCTTTCGCCGCCGCACAGGCCTCGGGCAGGGTGACGCTGGTCGGCGCCGGTCCGGGCGATCCGGATCTGCTCACCATCAAGGCGCTGCGCGCGCTGCAGGACGCCGACGTTGTGTTTTACGATGAACTGGTCTCGCCCGAAATTCTCGACCGGGCGCGCCGCGATGCGGCGCGGGTGCCGGTCGGCCGCCGTGCCGGAAAGCCAGGCATCGGCCAGGACGCCATCAACCGGCTCATGATCGAGGCGGCGAAGTCGGGACAGCGCGCGGTGCGACTCAAGGGCGGCGATCCCTTCGTGTTCGGCCGTGGCGGCGAGGAAGTCGAGGCGCTGCGTGCCGCCGGCATCGCCTATACGGTGGTGCCGGGAATTACCGCAGGGTTGGGCGCTGCCGCGCAATTCGAGGTACCGCTGACATTCCGCCACGAGGCGCTGCGCATCACTTTCCTGACCGCGCACAAGGCCAGCGATGCTGAAACCGTCGACTGGTCGACGCTGACTGACGGCAAGATGACGGTAGTGGTCTATATGGGAATGACCGCCGCGCCATCGGTCCGCGCCGGCCTGCTGGCCGCGGGGCGATCACCGCAAACCCCGGTCGGCGTGTTCGCGCGCGCCACCTTGCCCGACGCCCGGGCCGCGGTCGGAACCCTCGATCAATTGCCGGCGCTGCTCGACCGCATCGACCGCGGCCCGGCCATTCTCATCATCGGCGACGTGGTTGCGCACTCCGCCCCATGGCGCGATTCGAAGCTCGCCCAACTGGTCTCGTATTTTCAGGACGCCGCCGAATGACATCCCCGCTGCAACAAAAGATCAAGATCACCGGCCCGTCGATGGTCACCGCCAACCGCACCTGGGATGGCGTGGTGATCTATCGCACCGCCGCGAAGGGCTGGTCGACGGACCTGTCCGAGGCCGCGATCGTGCACACCGCCGACGACGCCCGCGCGCTGTTGGCCGAATCGGTGGCCGACGATGTCGGCGCGGTCGGCGCCTACATCGCGCCGGTTCAAATCCGCGATGGTGGAGCGATCAAGCCCGGCAATCTGCGTGAACAAATCCGCTCGCGAGGCGTCACCATCGAGCTGCCGCTTCCGGCGTAAGGCTATCAGCACATGTATGCATATGACGAAATCGACCGCACCCTGATCAACGAACGCGTCACGGAATTCCGCGATCAGGTCAAGCGCAGGTTGTCCGGCGAGCTCACCGAGGACGAATTCAAGTCGCTGCGACTGATGAACGGCGTCTATCTGCAGCTGCACGCCTATATGTTCCGGGTCGCGATCCCCTACGGCACGCTGTCGTCGGAACAGATGCGGCGGCTGGCGCATGTGGCGCGGCGTTATGACCGCGGCTACGGCCATTTCACCACCCGGCAGAACATCCAGTTCAACTGGATCAAGCTCGCCGAGCTGCCTGACGCGCTGGCCGATCTCGCCGAAGTCGGCATCCACGCGATGCAGACCAGCGGCAACTGCACGCGCAACATCACGGCCGATCAATGGGCCGGTGTCGCGCCGGGCGAGATCGAGGATCCGCGCATCTGGGCCGAACTGCTCCGGCAATATTCCACGCTGCATCCGGAATTCTCGTTCCTGCCGCGCAAGTTCAAGTTCGCGATCACCGCCTCGCAACATGACCGCGCCGCGATCAAGGTTCATGACATCGGCCTGCGCCTGCACAGGAACGCGGCCGGGGAGACCGGCTTCGAGGTCCTGGTCGGCGGCGGCCTCGGCCGCACGCCGTTCATCGGCAAGACCATCAAGCCGTTCGTGCCGGGCCGCGACCTGCTCAGTTATGTCGAGGCGATCCTGCGCGTCTACAATCAGTACGGCCGCCGCGACAACATCTACAAGGCCCGCATCAAGATCCTGGTGCACGAGCTCGGGATCGAGAAATTTGCCAGCGAAGTCGAACACGAATGGCAGCAGATGCGCGACAGCGCGCTGACGCTGGACGATGCCGTGGTCGAGGATATTCGTTCGCGCTTCACCTATCCGGCCTACGAAAAACTGCCGCATATGCCGGACGAGCTGAAGCAGGCGGCGCACGACCCTCATTTCGAGGCATGGCGCAAGAATTCCGTGGCGCCCCACAAGGTGCCCGGCTATGCGATCGTGACGCTGTCGCTGAAGCCGGTGGGCGGACCGCCCGGCGATGCCACCGCCGAGCAGATGGACGCCATCGCAGATCTCGCCGACAAATATTCCTTCGGCGAAATCCGGGTCGGCCACGAGCAGAATCTCGCGCTGCCGCATGTCGCAAGGCGCGACCTGCCGGCGCTGTGGCGGGCATTGGACAAGATCGGCGTCGCAACGCCGAACATCAATCTGGTCACCGACATCATCGCCTGTCCGGGGCTTGATTATTGCGCGCTCGCCAATGCCCGCTCGATCCCGATCGCCCAGGAGCTGACGCGGCGCTTCGCCAACCATGACACCGCCAATCTGATCGGGCGGCTGCATGTCAATATTTCCGGCTGCATCAATGCCTGCGGCCATCATCACGTCGGCCATATCGGCATTCTCGGCGTCGAAAAGAATGGCGAGGAGTTCTATCAGATCACGATTGGCGGCCGAGCCGACGAGAATGCCGCGGTCGGCACCCTGATCGGACCCGCGGTGCCCTACGGCGAGGTTGCCGACGTGGTCGAGGATATTGTGGAAGCCTATCTCGCGCTGCGCGCGCGTCCCGACGAGCTGTTCATCGACGCGGTGAAGCGGCTTGGCGTCGAACCTTTCAGGGAACGTGTCTATGCCACTCGTTAAGCACGGAAAAGTTGCCGGCGATCGGTTCATCGAGCTGGCCGACGACGCCGCCATTCCGGACGACGGCGACATCCTGGTTTCGGCCGCGCGGCTGCTCGAAGATCCGCAAGGCCTGGCGCGCCGCGCCGGGCGGACCGGCGTGATCTGGCCGAACAATCGCGATGTCGATGATCTCTTGCCGTGGCTCGACCGGCTCGCAGTGGTCGCGCTGGTGTTTCCGAGCTTCCGCGACGGTCGCGCCTACAGCCAGGCGCGGCTGTTGCGGGAGCGCCATGGCTTTCGAGGCGAGTTGCGCGCCACCGGCCAGGTGCTGCGCGACCAGTTCGTGTTCATGCTGCGCGCCGGTTTCGATGCGTTCGACGTGAAGAAGCAATCCGACGCCGAGGCGTTCGCCAACACCGCAAAGCGCTATTCGGTGTTCTACCAGCCGACCGGCGATGGCCGCGTCACGGCGCTGCATCGGCGGATGCAACTGCGTCATTCGGAGAACGCCGGCCAGTGAATGCGCCTGTCAATCAGCTGGTGCCGGAGCGGACGACGCGTGTGGCGGGTCTGCCGTCGGCCGAGGAACTGGCTTCCGCGCTTCACGACGCATCGCCGGTCGAGGTGGTCGCCGCGGCGCTCAGGGCCGTCGGCCGTGAACGCCTCGCCGTGGTCTCGTCGTTCGGCACCGAATCGGCGGCGCTGCTCAAGGTGCTGGCCGAGGTCGACGCCGCGATTCCGGTGATCTTTCTCGACACCGGCTGGCTGTTCGAGGAAACCCTGGCCTATCGCGACACCCTGATCGCCACCCTGGGGCTGCGCGACGTCCGTTCGATCAAACCGCTCGAGCAGGCGCTGTCGAATGAGGATTCCGATCGCGACTTGTGGTTCTCCGATCCCGATGCCTGCTGCAGGATCCGCAAGGTCGAGCCGCTGGCGCGGGCCCTGGCGCCGTTCGACGCCTGGATCAACGGCCGCAAGCGTTTCCAGGGCGGTGCCCGCGCCGCGATTCCGCTGGTCGAGGATGACGGCATCCGGCTGAAATTCAATCCTTTCGCCAACGCCTCGCGTGAACAGATCGCGGAGATTTATGCGGTGGCGAAACTGCCGCCGCATCCGCTGGCATCCCTGGGCTATCTGTCGGTCGGGTGCATGCCTTGCACCAGCCGGACCTCGCCCGACGAGGATGCCCGCGCCGGCCGCTGGCGCGGCAGGCCCAAGACGGAATGCGGCATCCATGCGGTGAAGTCTGCGTAGCACAACGACGTTGCCGCGCCGGCAACAATGAAATGCCATTTCATTGACTCCGCGCCGTTCGGTGCCGAGTGATGTCCGTGGATACTTTGATCACGATGCTGTCGTCGGGCTCGACTGGAGATTGAGATGGTTCGCCGCATTCTGCCTGTCGTCGCCCTGCTGCTGTGGGCGGGTTCAGCCTCCGCCGCCGACATCACGCTGCTCAACGTGTCGTACGACCCGACCCGCGAACTCTATGCCGATTTCAACAAGGCGTTCGCGGCGGCCTATCTGCAGCAGACCGGCAAGAGCATCGAGATCAAGCAGTCGCACGGCGGCTCCGGCTCGCAGGCGCGCGCGGTGATCGACGGCCTGCAGGCCGATGTGGTCACGCTGGCGCTTGCCTATGATATCGACGCCATCGCGGCCAAGGGCCTGATCGCCGCAGACTGGCAACGGCGGCTGCCGCAGAATGCCTCGCCCTATGCCTCGACCATCGTATTCCTGGTGCGCAAGGGAAACCCCAAAGGTATCAAGGATTGGGACGACCTGATCAAGCCCGGCGTCGGTGTCATCACGCCGAATCCGAAGACTTCGGGCGGCGCCCGCTGGAATTATCTCGCCGCATGGGGCTATGCCCTGAAGAAATACGGCTCCGCCGAGCAGGCCAGGAAATTCGTCGCTGCGCTCTACAGCAACGTTCCGGTGCTGGACACCGGGGCGCGCGGTGCGACCGTCAGCTTCGTCGAACGCGGCGTCGGCGACGTGCTGCTGGCATGGGAGAACGAGGCGTTCCTCGCCCAGCGCGAATTCGGCGGGGACAAATTCGAGATCGTGTCGCCGCCGCGGTCGATCCTTGCGGAGCCGCCGGTGGCCGTTGTCGACGCCGTCGCCGACAAGAAGGGCAGCCGTGCGGTCGCCGAGGCCTATCTGCGATACTGGTACAGCAGGCAAGGACAGGAAATTGCCGCCCGCAATGGCTACCGGCCGCGAGATCCCGAGATCGCCGCAGAACACCAGGCGTCCTTTGCGAAGGTCGAATTGTTCACGATCGACGATGTGTTCGGCGGCTGGGCCAGGGCGCAGAAGGAACACTTCAGCGAGGGCGGCGTGTTCGACCAGATCTACAAGAACTGATCTGGCCGAAGGAAGGACGGAGGCATCTTGAGCACAGCGGCGGGACGACGCAGCACGTTGCCGGGCTTCGGTCTCACCATGGGACTGACGCTGACATGGCTCTCGGTCATCGTCCTGATCCCGCTCGCAGGCCTGTTCCTCAAGACCTCGGAGCTGAGCTTCGATCAGTTTTGCGATATCCTCGCCAGTCGCCGCACGCTCAATGCGCTGAAAATTTCGTTCGGCCTGGCGCTGGCCGCGGCATGCGTCAATCTGGTGATGGGGACCATCATCGTCTGGGCGCTGGTGCGCTACCGCTTTCCGGGCCGCCGGCTGTTCGACGCCATCGTCGACATTCCATTTGCCCTGCCCACCGCGGTCGCCGGCGTGGCTTTGAGCGCGCTGTTCGCCCAGCAGGGCTGGCTCGGCGCGCCGCTGGCCCGGCTCGGCATCAAGGTGGCGTTCACGCCGGTTGGCATCTTTGTCGCCATGATATTCATCGGCATCCCATTCGTGGTGCGAACCGTGCAGCCGGTGCTGATCGATCTTGACGTCGAGATCGAGGAGGCCGCCGCCAGTCTCGGCGCCAACCGATGGCACACGGTTTGCCGGGTGATCCTGCCTGGCCTGGTTCCGGCGCTGCTGACCGGATTTGCGCTGGCGTTCGCCCGCGCCGTCGGCGAGTACGGCTCGGTGATCTTCATCGCCGGCAACCTGCCCAATGTATCCGAAATCGCGCCGCTGCTGATCGTGATCCGGCTCTCGGAGTTCCGCTATGCCGACGCCACGGCGATTGCCGTGGTGATGCTGGTGGCGTCGTTCCTGATCATCTTCGCGGTCAACCGGACGCAGCGCTGGGCGCAGGCCCGCATCCCCGCGGTCTAGAGAATGTTGGCATGACAACAAGGATCGAAACCTCGGAGTTCGGTCACCTCTCCCACCGCGAGAGGTTGGGGACCAACGACAGGCCGGATCCGCCCCTGCCGGAGAGGCGCGTTGCGGCCGCCGGGAGGTTTGCGATGAACGCGCCTCGATCCTCCATCCGCTCGGCCAGGAACGATCCGGGTACCGAACCCAGGGCTGTGCGCCTTGTCATCATTGCGATCGCCCTGGTCTTTCTGACGGTGTTCGTCGTGCTGCCGCTGTTGCTGGTGTTCGCGCAGGCGTTTTCCAAAGGGGTCGGCGCCTATTTATCCGCACTGTCCGACCCCGAGGCGTTGTCGGCGATCCGGCTCACGCTGTGCGTCGCGGCGATTTCCGTCGGTCTCAATCTGGTGTTCGGCGTGGTGGCGGCCTGGGCGATTGCCAAGTTCGATTTTCGCGGCAAGGCGTTCCTGATCTCGCTGATCGATTTGCCGTTCTCGGTCAGCCCGGTCATTTCGGGACTGGTGTTCGTGCTGCTGTTCGGCGCGCAGGGCTATTGGGGCCGCTGGCTGCAAAGCCATGACATCCATGTGCTGTTCGCAGTGCCCGGCATCGCGCTCGCCACCGTCTTCGTGACGTTTCCGTTCGTGGCGCGGGCGCTGATTCCGTTGATGCAGGAGCAGGGCATCCAGGAGGAGGAGGCCGCGATTTCGCTCGGCGCCTCGGGGTTGCAAACCTTCTTTCGCGTCACGCTGCCGAACATCAAATGGGGTGTGCTGTACGGCGTGCTGCTGTGCAATGCGCGCGCGATGGGTGAATTCGGCGCGGTGTCGGTGGTGTCGGGGCATATTCGCGGCGAGACCAACACCATGCCGCTGTTGGTCGAAATCCTCTACAACGAGTATCAGTTCGTATCGTCGTTCGCGGTCGCCTCGCTGCTGGCGATGCTGGCGCTGATCACGCTGGTGGCGAAGACCATTCTCGAACGGCAGCTGGACCAAAGGCAGTATCCGAGTGACGATTGAAGTCAGAAATCTGGTGAAGAAATTCGGTGCATTCGCCGCGCTCGACCATGTCGACTTAAGGGTCGGCGACGGCGAATTGCTGGCGCTGCTGGGACCTTCGGGTTCGGGCAAGACAACGCTGCTGCGGATCATCGCCGGGCTGGACTGGCCCGACTCGGGCGAGGTCTCGATCGACGGCGAAAACGCGCTGTCCCACGGCGCCGGCGAGCGTCATGTCGGATTCGTGTTCCAGCACTACGCGCTGTTCCGCCACATGACGGTATTCGAAAACGTCGCCTTCGGCCTGCGGGTGCAGCCCCGCGCGGTTCGCAAGACCGAGGCCGGCATTCGCGCCCGGGTCAGGGAATTGCTGGATCTGGTGCAGCTCGACTGGCTTTCCGACCGCTATCCGAGCCAGCTGTCCGGCGGCCAGCGCCAGCGCATCGCGCTGGCCCGGGCGCTGGCGATCGAACCGCGGATTCTGCTGCTCGACGAGCCGTTCGGCGCGCTCGACGCCAAGGTGCGCAAGGAACTGCGGCAATGGCTGCGATCGCTGCATTCCGAGATCCACGTCACCTCGATCTTCGTCACCCACGATCAGGAAGAGGCGCTGGAAGTCGCCAACCGGGTGGTGGTGATGGACAAGGGGCGTATCGAGCAGATCGGCACGCCCGGCGAGGTCTATGATCACCCGGCGACGGCGTTCGTGCACGGCTTCATCGGCGAATCGATCGTGCTCCCGGTCGAGGTGAGCGACGGCTGCGTGCGGCTCGGCGGCGAGGCGTTGAATATCGCCGCCGACGGTGCGGTTTCCGGCGCATCGAAACTGTTCGTCCGGCGCCATGACATGCAGGTCGGGCCGGCCGGCAGCGGCGCGCTGCAGGGCGCGGTACGGCGCGTGCGGGCGTTCGGCCCGATCCAGCGCGCCGAAATCGCCCTGTCCGCAGGCGAGGGCGCCACCGTGATCGAGATCGACGCGCCGCGGGACCGCGAGCTTCAGAGCGGCGACATCATCGGATTGCAGCCCAGACGCTACCGGATTTTCGCCGTCCAGGACCGGACTTAGCCGCTTCGCTGGGCTGGCGGGCCACGGCCTCCCTCGGCCGTTTCGGCCCCTGGCGGCCGAAAAAGCCGGCGCGTTCACCTTTCAGCCACGGTTGGCATGCAACAACCGGCCTTCAATCGGGGGAATTTCCATTCATGCGCGCTTGGTTCGCGATTATCGGGCTTTTGGCGCTGGGGGGCTGCGCCGCGGATGTTCCCTCGACCGAGCAGCCGACCATGTATCTCAGCATGGCCAATGGCGGGGCCAAGCTCGATCCGGAGGCTGCGGCCTCGATGATCTCGCTGTACCGCCAGAACAACGGCCTCGGCGGGGTGACGGTCGATCCCGAACTGATGAAGCTCGCCGAAGCGCAGTCGCAGGCGATGGCCAGCCACAACAAGCTCGACCATGACGTCAAGGCGCCGCTGGCGCGTCGGTTGAACTCCGCCGGCTATCCGGCGTCGCTGGCGGTTGAAAATGTCTCGGCCGGGTACCACACCCTGGCCGAGGCCTTTTCGGGCTGGCGCGACTCGCCTCCGCACCGGGAAAACATGCTGAAATCCGGTGTCACAAAATTGGGCATCGCGGCGAGCTATGCTCCGAATACCAAATACAAGGTATTCTGGACGCTTATTCTTGCGTCAACGGATCAGAAATGACTTCGCTTTGATCCGTCGGCCCGCCTCGCGGATTGACGCCATCGCCAACTGACGCCACGCTGCGATGGCATTTTGACATCTGATCGACGGTGATGATGGATAGTTCGGATTTCTCGCCAGCGACGACGGCCACAAAGACGCCCGCCAAGGCACGGCGCGTGCTCGTGCTGCAGGGCGGCGGCGCGCTCGGCTCCTATCAGGCCGGCGCCTACCAGGCGCTGTGCCACCACGATTTTGAGCCGGCCTGGGTGGCGGGGATTTCCACCGGCGCCATCAATGCCGCGATCATCGCCGGCAACCCCCGCGAAAAGCGGGTAGAGCGCCTCAAGGAATTCTGGGACATGGTCTCGGCCCCGGTGCCCTGGCATCCGGTCACCAGGAGCGACCGCGGGCGGGCCTATTTCAACGAGACCAGCGCCGCCTTGATCGCCACCTTCGGCGTTCCCGGTTTTTTCACGCCCCGCTTTCCCCCGGCGCCGCTTTGGCCGAAGGGCAGCCCGCAGTCGCAGAGCTATTACGACACTACCCCGCTTCGTGCGACGCTGGAGCGGCTGGTGGACTTCGACCGCATCAACGATCTCAAGACCCGGCTCAGCGTCGGCGCGGTGAGCGTGACATCGGGAAATTTCAGATATTTCGACAATCTTGAGTTCAAGAAGCAGGGCAAGCAGATCGGGCCGGAACATATCATGGCGTCCGGCGCGCTGCCGCCAGGCTTCCCGCCGGTCGAGATCGAAGGCGAGTATTTCTGGGACGGCGGCATCGCCACCAACACCCCGCTGGATTACGTGCTGGACCAGGAAATCAGCAACGATCTGCTGATTTTCCAGGTCGACCTGTTCAGCGCGCGCGGCCCGCTGCCGGATTCGGTGATCGAGGCGGCCGAGCGCGAGAAGGATATCCGCTTTTCCAGCCGTACCCGGATGAATACCGACAAGAACAAGCAGCTGCACAACGCCCGCAAGGCGTTGCGCGAGCTGATCGGGAAATTGCCGGATTATCTCAAGAACGATCCCTCGGTCGAGATTCTGCGCGACGCCGCCAAGGAAAACACCGTCACCGTGGTGCATCTGATCTACCGCAGCAAGAACTACGAATCGTCCTCCAAGGATTACGATTTTTCGCGTGTCGGCATGGTCGAGCACTGGAGCGCGGGCGAACGCGACGTCCATCTGTCGATGCGTCATGAGGACTGGCTGGAGAGCCCGCAATCGGGCGAAACCATGATGACCTACGATCTCACGGGGGACAGCACCGCAACCCTCGAAGACAAACAGGAGTGAATCGGATGGCTACGTTGACAGGCAAGACCGCAGTGGTGACCGGATCGACCAGCGGCATCGGACTGGCGTATGCGCGCGCCTTCGCCAGCGCCGGCGCCAATATCGTTCTCAACGGCATGGGCGCGCCCGCCGACATCGAGAAGGAGCGCAGCGCCATCGAGGCGGACTTCAAGGTCAAGGCGGTTCATTCGCCGGCCGACATGACCAAGCCTTCGGAAATCGCCGGCATGGTCGCGCTCGGAGAAAGCACATTCGGTTCGGTCGATGTTCTCGTCAACAATGCCGGCATCCAGTTCGTGTCGCCGATCGAGGAATTCCCTGTCGACAAATGGGACGCCATCATCGCCATCAACCTGTCGTCGGCGTTTCACGGCATCCGCGCCGCCGTGCCCGGCATGAAAAAGCGCGGCTGGGGCCGCATCATCAATACCGCCTCGGCGCACTCGCTGGTGGCCTCGCCGTTCAAGTCGGCCTATGTCTCGGCCAAGCACGGCATCGCCGGCCTCACCAAGACCGTGGCGTTGGAGCTGGCGACCTTCAAGATCACCTGCAACTGCATCAGCCCGGGCTATGTCTGGACCCCGCTGGTCGAGAAGCAGATTCCCGATACCATGAAGGCGCGCAACCTGACCAAGGAGCAGGTCATTCAAGACGTGTTGCTGGAAGCGCAGCCGACCAAGGAGTTTGTCACCTCCGAGCAGGTCGCGGCGCTGGCGCTGTTTCTGTGCGGCGACGACGCCGCGCAAATCACCGGCGCCAACCTTTCGATCGACGGCGGGTGGACCGCGGAGTAGGGCAGGATCTCGCAACCCGTTGAAGTTCGTCTTGGCCGGGCTTGACCCGGCCATCCACGTGTTGCTTGCCGCCTTCGCCGAAGCGGCGGATGCCGGCGACAAGCCCGGGTATGACGTGGATCGGCTCAGCCGCGGCTGCCGAACGCCAGCACGTGAAGCCCGAGCCGCCTGCGCACGATCCAGAACAACAGCACGGTCTCGAACACCAGCGAGATCGAGGTCGCCGCCGCCGCACCGTGGCCGCCGAACCGCGGCACCAGCGCGATGCACAGCGCCACGTTCATGACGAACGCCGACGCATAGGCCAGCGCGCAGATGTGCTGATGGCCGAGCATGTTGAGCAGCCGCTCGACCGGGCCGATCGCCGCGCGCGCCACAAGGCCAATGGCGGCGACGAACATGATGTCGTAGCCGACCGTGAATTGCGGTCCGAACAGCCACAACAGCGGCTTGCCCGCGGCCAGCAGCAGGCCGGTTGCGGCGAGCGACGGCCAGAAGGTCCATCGGATCGCATGCGTGACATAGGCCGACAGCCGCGCGCGGTCGCCGGTCGTGTGATATTCGGCAAAACGGTGCGCGGTCGTCGCCGACATCGCGTAGTGAATGAACGAGACCAGCGCCAGCGTCTTCACCACCGCAAAATAGACGCCGACCTCTTCCGAAGAGCGGAATTGCTGCAGGACCAGCACGTCGGTGTAGGACAGCAGCAGATAGAAGCCCTCCACCAGCAGGATCGGCAGCGAGGTCGCCAGCCATCCGCGGAAATCATAGGCCTTCGGTCCGGCCGCGATATGGGCGCAGAGACGGCGGTTCAGTACCACCATTTGCCCGATCATGGCGAGCCACACCGCGGCGGCGCTGGCCAGCATCGCCGCGGTGGCGCCGAGATGGAAGCCGAGCGCAAACGCTCCGGCGGTCAGTCCGATGATCAGCGCCTGGCGGACGATGAATTGCGGCATCAACCCGAGCCGCATCCAGTCATGCGAGCGCGCGATGCCGTCCTGGGTATTGGCGACCACGAAGGCGGGCAGCGTTAAGCAGCCGATGTACAGGGGAACGATTTCGTTCGCGCCGAGCCACGGCGACAGCACCTTCACGACAGCGGCAAGCAGCGCCGAGACCGTGGCGGAGACTGCAAAAGTCATCCAGCGGCTGCCGGACAGGAAGCCGCGCAGCAGGGCATGTTGGCCCTGCGCCCGGTACTCCGGAATGATCTTCTGGGCCGATGCCGAGATCCCGAAATCCATCATGCTGCCGAGCAGCAGCACCCAGGTCCAGACATAGACGTAGACGCCGTAATCCGAACCGCCCATCCAGCGCGCCAGCAGGATTTGCGACAGATAGGCCATCGCCGCGCTGATGACCCGGATGATGAAGATGGTGCCGGCAAGCCGCCGGGTCAGCGAGGCTTCGCTGCTACCGCCCCGCAACCCGGCCAGCATCGACCGCAGCCGCGCGGCAATGGTCGGGGGCAAGGCTGTCGTGGATTGCGCGTCCATCACGGCCACGGCGGAATTTCCTGAAGCGGTTGCCGCGGGGCTGCGGCGACCATCCGGCATATCAACGATTCGTTAAGATTCGGTTGGGTGCTCCATCGTCATTCCGGGTTCGCCGCAACGCGCGGCCCCGGATGCGCCAATTGGCGCATCCGGGAATGACAACATGGTGAAACAGACCCTAGTTCAGGTTGACGTTGAATTCGTAAGCGCGGTCACCGCCGGCAAGCGTGAACTTGAGCGCCGCACCTTCGGGGTTGGCGCCAGGCGGCAGTCCGTCGAGCGCAAACCGGAAACGAATGACCCCGGGCGGACTGTGCTCGACCGGTTCCGGCACCGGCAGCGCCCAGTCCGGTGTCGGACCTTCGACAAACAGGTTGACCGGTCCGGTGCCGGACGGCGCGACCACATCGACCAGCACGTCCGACTTGCCGTCGCGCTTGACGTCGCGGATGGTGAGCGGGTTGGGATCGCCGACATTGGCCGGCTTGGGCACCGTGTCGAGCGCTGCGAACAGCGCGCTGTCCTCGGTGCTCGCGACGCTGGCGAAGGCGAGTTCGGCATCGGATTGGACGGGAATGCAGAGTTTCTCGCAGACCGCATAGTTGATGGTGGCGCGAAGTGTCACCGGCTTGTCGGCATTTTTCGCTACAATCCGCAGCGGCAGCACGATCTGGTCGTGATACCCCAGCGAGTGGCCGCCTGCGCCGTCGTCAAACTTGGTCGGCGCCGGCCACAGCACGGTCACGGCTTCGATATTTTCGGATTTGGAGAAGTCGAACCGCGGCGGCACGCCGGAATCGCCGGGAGTCCGCCAGTAGGTTTTCCAGCCCGGCTGAAGCTGGAAGGCGATGCCGCCGAGCAGCACTGCGCCGCTGCGCGATCCAGCCAGCAGCCGGACCGCGGAGTGGCCGTCCCGTTGCCAGGGCGACGCATCCTGGGCGCGAGCTTCGACCGGCAGCGATGCCGCAGATATGACAGCGGCAAAGGCGAGCGCGGCCCGCAAAGGAACAATTACCATCATGAGACGTCTTTACCGCCTGGCGAGGCCCCAAACCATTGAATTGCTTGTGATGCATGGGCAAAACGGGGGGCGCGGAGCTTGATTGACAGAAGCGCCACCCAATATCAGAATGTGCAACGAAGTGAGAGTCCTTTGCGGATGGACCCTGAAGGCAAAAGACCAAGGATTGTTCGCCGCAAAGCCGCCGGAAGCGGCGACGATTCGGCGGGGCGCGGCTATCTCGATGGCCAGTTGCTGATCGCGATGCCGGTGATGGGGGATCCGCGTTTTGCGCGTTCGGTGATCTACCTCTGCGCGCATTCCTCCGAAGGCGCCATGGGCATCATCGTCAACCATCCCGCCGGAACCATCGATTTTCCCGAACTGCTGGTGCAACTCGACATCATCGAGAAGGTCGACCAGATCAAGTTGCCGGAAAACGCCGAGACCATGAAGGTGCTGAAAGGCGGCCCGGTCGAGACCGGCCGCGGCTTCGTGCTGCATTCCAGCGATTTCTATATCAAGGATGCGACGCTGAAGATCGACGACGGCATCTGTCTCACCGCGACAGTCGATATTCTCAAGGCGATCGCCAGGGGCGCCGGGCCGAAACACGCGATCCTCGCGCTGGGTTATGCCCATTGGGCGCCGCAGCAGCTGGAAAACGAAATCCAGCACAATGGCTGGCTGCATTGCGACGCCGACCCCGATCTGATCTTCGGCGGCGACATCGAGGAAAAATACCTGCGGGCGCTGCACAAGATCGGGATCGATCCGGGCATGCTGTCCGCCGAAGCGGGCCATGCTTAGTGCATGAAGGGTTTGGACTTATTCGCCGCGGCGATCGACTCTCCTCTCGCTCTTCCGCATGCGGGGGGCCGGGGTGCGGCAGTCAAGGACCCGGACCCTCGGGATAGCCCTCCTCGCCTGCGTCGGGCGCCGTTTCGACTTTAAGCCATCCTACTCCGCCGCCTGCTGCGCCACCGTCGGCGCGGTACCGGCCACGGTTGCCCGGCGCATGTCGCGCGGCTGCGACTGGTCGTAGCGGCGGACGCGGTGCATGGTCTGGCGGTTGTCCCACATCACGAGGTCGTGGACCGTCCATTTGTGGACATGGACGAATTCGCGCTGGGTGGCGTGCTCGTTGAGGTCGCGCAGCAAAAGCCGCGCCTCCGGCACCGTCATGCCCTGGATGCCGCCGGCGTGCGACGACAGATACAGCGACTTGCGGCCGTGGACCGGATGGGTGCGTACCAGGCGCTGCAGCACCGGCTTGAACATCTGCTTTTCTTCCTCGGTATAGTCGAGGAAGCCGAGCGAGCCGCGCGAATACATCAGCGAATGTTCGCAGACCAGGTCCTCGATCTCGGCCTTGGTCTCGTCGTCGAGGGCATCATAGGCGGCGCGCATGTCGGCGAATTCGGTGTTGCCGCCCTTAGGATTGACCACGCGCGCCGACAGCAGCGAAAATTTCGCCGGTATCGGCCGGAACGAACTGTCGGAATGCCAAAGGCAGTTGCCGAGATTGAACAGATGGGTGCGGTGATCGCGCGGCAGCGGCTTGCCGTCCTTGCCGAGATTGGAGACGTCGTTCAGCCCGGAGGTGAGCCGGTAATCCTCCTTGCGGGTCACGGTGCCGCCGCGCGCGTTCTCGCGCTCGCCGAAATTGCGGGCAAAGGCGAGTTGCTGCTCATCGGTAATGTCCTGCCCGCGGAACAGCAGCACGGCGTACCGGTCCATGCCGGCTTCGATATCCGCGGCCTGCTGCGGCGACAGCGGCTTGCTCAGATCGACACCCGAAACTTCGCCGAAAAAATGCGGGTGAAGCTGCCGGATCGCGACCGTCATGGCGTTTCTCCTGATCGAGGCCAAGCGGTTGTTCCGCTCCATTGCCTCAAAAGCTACTCCCTGACATGGTGATGTCAACGCCCCGCGCCGCATGCGCTGGCGGCCGGGTGTCCTGCGCGAAGCCCGGCGAGGTCAAGCAGAGGGGATGCGCGGGCGATGAACGAACTGGATTTCAGCGGCAAACAGGTTCTCGTGGTCGGCGGCTCCAGCGGGATCGGCAACGGTATCGCGCAGGCGTTCCGAGCCAAAGGCGCACGCGTGCAGGTGTGCGGCACCCGCGCCAGTGCCGCCGATTATTCGCCCGCCGAGGGATCGCAACTCGAGGGCCTCGACTACGCCCGGCTCGATATCGCCGAGGCCGGCGCGATCGAGAATTTCCGCACCGGTTTCGACCGGCTCGACGTGCTGGTGCTGGCCCAGGGGGCGGTGATCTACCGGCGCGGGGAATTCGAAATGGCGGGATTTCGAAGCGTGCTCGAAGTCAATCTGATCAGCCTGATGGCCTGCGCCAGCCGGTTTCATCCGATGCTGCGCGCGGCCAGGGGCTCGCTCATCATTGTCAGTTCGACCGCGGCCTATCATGCGACCAAGGGCAATCCGGCCTACAATGCCTCTAAGACCGGCGCCGTCGGGCTGACCCGGACGCTCGCGCAGGCCTGGGCGCCAGACGGCATTCGCGTCAATGGCATCGCGCCCGGCCTGGTCGACACCAAGATGACCAGGGTGACCACGGCAAATCCGAAGCGGCTGGAGGCTGCGGTCGAGCGGATACCGCTGCAGCGGCTGGGGACGCCGGCCGACATGGCCGGCGCCGCGCTGTTTCTGGCCTCGCCGCTGGCATCCTACATCATCGGTCAGACCCTGGTGGTCGATGGCGGGCTGATTCTCTGAAGCCCGCGCGGATCGACCCCGCGGCGCATTCCGGAACCGGAACGGGCCTCATCGGTTAGTTCAGCGAGAATCATCTCAAACCACGCGTATCTCACGCATGTCCTCGAAGGCGTTCCGGGAAGGAACGTCTATGCGGGCTGGATACGCTTCACAGGGAGTGACAGCGATGGACAAGGATCGAATTGCCGGTTCGGCAAAGGATATCGCCGGTAAGGTCGAGGGCGCTGTCGGCGATATCGCGGGCAACGCGCAAGCCCAGGCGGCCGGCCGCGGCCGCGAGGCTTCGGGCACGGTGCAGAACCTCTACGGGCAGGCCAAGGATGCCGCGCGCGACGCCGGCGAGGCGGCCGTCAACTACGCCAGGGACGCCTATGAGAACAGTGGCGACACCTTGCGCGATAGCTCGCAGGTGGTGGCGAAGAAGGTCCAGGACAATCCGCTCGGCGCGCTGTTGATCGCCGGCGGGATCGGCTTTGCGCTGGCCTTGCTGATGAGCCGCCCTGCGCGCCGGCCGCAGCGCTGGCGCTATTACAACTGACGACGGCTCGCCTTCAGCGGGTGAAGAAGGCCGGCACCGACGCCGAGCGTCCGACATTGCCCGGGGGCCGCGGAGGACGCGGTCCCTGGGACGGTGTTGGTTGGGGCTGGCGCGGCGCATTGCCGAAACCGAAGAAATCCCGCAACGACGGCGCGGCCGATTGAACCGGATGCGGTTTTTTCGGCTTCGGCGGGGTGTTGGCTGCTGCTCCGCCGGGGGCGGCAATCGTTCCGTCCGGGGATACCGAGGCCACCGGGGTTTCGCCCTTGGCCTGTTCGTGCCCGACCTCGCGGCGCGGCCAGACGAAATCGTCGGCGCGGCCGGCAGGCGGCGCCAGGGCTTCGCCCTTGACCAGAGTTCGCGCGGCCAGCGCGTCGACCGCGGCCGGGCGCGATCCTGGGCCGCCGAGCAACTGATCGGTGCCGACCGAGGATGCCACCAGCGGCAGGATCGGTCCCGCCAGCGGACGCGGCGCCGGCTGGCCGGGCAGGGCGTTGGCATCCGGTGTCGCCGGCTCGGTGGGCAGTTCGATCGGTGCGGAACGCGCCGCCATCAGCCGGGTGATCTCGCGTTCGACATAATGGGCGAGCTTGCGCGCGCCGGGCGCGGTGAAATAGACGCCGTCATAGGAGCGCAACTGGCGGGGCTGGCCTTCGAAGTCCGGACCGCGTTGCAGGAAGCGGCCGGCTTCGTCGACGAACCCATCCCAGACATCGACATAGGTGATGCCCGCCTTGCCGGCGGCATCGCGATACAGCGAATCCAGGAACAGCATGTCGGCCGTTCCCTTGAGCCCGCGGATCGCAGGCAGGCCGACCCACAGCACCGGCACGCCCTTGGATTTCAGCACGCCAATCAGCTCTTCGATCTTCTTGTTGTAGAGCTCGACCCAGCGCTCTTCGCGAAATTCATAGAGCCCGTTCGGCGAGCGCGCGCTCTTTTCCGGCGCGATGACCGGAGGCGCATCGCCATTGTCGGCGGCATCGTCCGGGGGCAATTCGGCATCGACCGCCTTGTCCTCCGGCTTGGCCGCGGCGTCGGCCGTGTCGGGTTTCGCCTCCGGCTTGGCGCGGACGTCCTTCTTGTCGGTCTTCTTGTCGGCGGCCTTGCCATCGGATTTCTCGACGGCCGGCTCGCGCATCGCTATCCGGTCGTTGAGCCCGAGCATGACCACGATGGCGTCGGGCTTCTCGGTGGCGAGGATGCCTTTGGCCGCCGCGGCCCAGTCGGCGGGCTCGCCCTTGGGCTGGTACCTGATCAGGCCCGAAATATTCTTGGCCTTCCGGATCACGCCCATCTCCGGCTGTTCGGAATAGGCGTCCTCCAGGCCGTAAGCCAGCCAGTCAGCCATCCCGTCGCCGAGCACCAGCACGTTGCGATCCGGCACGGTCTCGCGCTTCTCCGGCGGCGGCGCCCTGGAAAAATCCTCGCGAATCCGCTTCGGGGCCTGCTGCTGCTGGAACGGCGCGAACAGGTCGCCGCCGAACCAGCCGCCGCCAAATCCGCCGCTGCGCGGCTGCGCCTGGGGCCGGGGCGGGCCGCCAAAATTGAAAAACTGCGCGGAGGCCGGTCCGACAACCCCGAGCAGCAGTGCGGTCGCGACGGCCCCCGCGATCAGCGGGCCGCTTTCGGTGAATATCCGGAAAAAGGACTTCGGACTGGCCATGCTGGTCGATCGTCATTGAAGATCAGGCAACCGCTATACTAGCGGAATCGGGCCGCAAGCGGGCAGTTTCTGCGCCATAAACCGGGCATCGGCTGCCGCCGTCAAGGGCGCCGCGCAAATCCCGTCTTCAGGGTTACTTTTGCGGGCGGGCGGCGCTTTCAGTGCCCCCTGAGCCGCTCCAGGATGTCGGCCGAGGCAAATCCGTCGGCAGGGGTGCCGATCGAGGCCTGGAACCCGCGCAGGGCCTCCCGGGTCTCGCCGCCGAGCTGGCCGTCGGGAGTGCCGCGGTAGAAGCCGCGCTGGGCCAGCAATTGCTGCAGTTCCAGCCGCTCGGCCCGCGACAACTCCCGTTCCTGCCGCGGCCAGGGCTGGACGAACGGGGCGCCGCCGCGCAAGCGGTCGGCGAAATGGCCGATCGCCAGCGCATAGGCTTCGGCCGGATTATATTTCATGATGACGCGGAAATTCTGCAGCATCAGGAAGCCGGGGCCCGCGGCGCCGGCGGGCGCCAGCAGATAGGCCTTGTCCGAGGGGTGCGGGAAGGGCTGGCCGCCGGCGCGCTTGAGCCCGAGATGCTCCCATTGCGCGATGGTCATTGCCCGGGCCCGGTCCGCCAGCATGTAATTGAACCCCGGCGGCACCACGGCCTCATAACCCCAGGTTTGGCCGGCCTGCCAGCCGTCCTTTTTCAGGTTGTTGGCGGTCGATGCGATCAGATCGGTGGCATCGTCGACCACGTCGCGGCGGCCGTCGCCGTCGGCATCGACGGCATAGCGCTTGAACGCGGTCGGCATGAATTGGGTGGGCCCGAACGCGCCGGCCCAGGAACCGTGCATCTGCTCGGGACGCAGATCGCCGTGGTGCAGGATTTCCAGCGCCGAGAGGAACTCGTCCTTGAAATAAGGCTGGCGGCGCCCGATGCAGGCCAGGGTCGCGGTGGATTGCAGCACGCTGCGATCGCCCATCTGGGTGGAGTAATTCGATTCGATGCCCCAGATCGCCGCGATCGCATAGCGGTCGACGCCGTAGGTCTTTTCCGCGGCGTCGAACTGCGGCTTGTATCTGGCGAGGATCTCGCGGCCCTTGGCCAGTCGGGCATCGCTCACCAGGATGTCCAGATAGTCCCAGATCGACTTGGTGAATTCCGGCTGCGAATCCATCAGGTCCATGATGCGCAGGTCGGGCGCAAGTCCGGCGGTGAAGCGCTGGAAATTTTCCTGCGAGATGCCGCGGCGCGCCGCTTCGGGCCACATCGAAGCCACGCAATTATCGAAATTCGCCGCCGCCTCGCGGATCGCGCTCGCGGTCATCAGGGGATGGCCGGAGGCGCCGTCCTCGCCGCTCCAGGCCGGTGCCGCGCCGCCGGCGGGGGCCTGCCCCGGGGTGCCGGGTGGCGGCGCCGAAGGCCCGGATTGGCCGCCCTTTGAAAACGAGCCGTTGAAGAGGCTGTCGAGGAAGCTCAGGGGTCCGCCGCCCGATGACTGCGCGCGCGCCTCGCCGCAGAGGAGCATTGCCGCCGCAATCACGACCGCGCCGGTTCGGAGGCTCGCCGCTAGTCCGATCGATCCCGTCATGTCCTGCTGCCCGCACCGCAAAGAAATATCGGCTTCCAGAAGGCCTCGCCGTGGTTTCCAATAGCTTAACAAAAGCGCGATTTTGATGTCGGAAATCTTGTCCCCGGAGGCGGGCGGAACCCGCAATCCACATCCGCCTTTGTTCCCTGCTGCAAACCGGCTACCAACGTGCCATTAAGAGGTGTTTTTCGCAGGTTCTTTCAAGACGCCACGAGACCCCATGAAAATCCGCAAAGCTGTGTTTCCGGTCGCCGGCCTCGGCACCCGCGTCCTGCCCGCCACCAAGGCGATGCCCAAGGAAATGCTCACCATCGTCGACAAGCCGCTGATCCAGTATGTGGTCGACGAGGCTAGGGAAGCCGGCATCGAGCATTTCGTTTTTGTCACCGGCCGCAACAAGGGTGTGATCGAGGATCATTTCGACCGGATGTTCGAGCTCGACGCCACGCTGGCCGCGCGCGGCAAGCAGGCGGAGATCGAAATCCTGGCGCGCAACCAGCCCGAAGCCGGCGCCGTCAGCTTCACGCGGCAGCAGGCGCCGCATGGCCTCGGCCATGCGGTATGGTGCGCCCGCGACATCGTCGGCAACGAGCCGTTCGCCGTCGTGCTGCCGGACGAACTGGTGCTCAACGCGCCGGGCTGCCTTGCGCAGATGATCGAAGCCGCCAACGGGCTCGACGACAAGTCCAACCTGATCGCGGTGGAAGAGGTGCCCGCGCATCTGACGCATCAGTATGGCATCTGCGGCGTCGGCGAGCGCCATCCATCCGGCAACCTGTTCGAGGTCGACGGCATGGTGGAAAAGCCGCCCCAGGGCACCGCCCCCTCGAATCTTTCGATTACCGGGCGCTACATCCTGCAGCCGGAAATCTTCAAGATCCTGGAAACCCAGGAGCGCGGCGCCGGCGGCGAGATTCAGCTCACCGACGCCATGATCGGGCTGGCGAAAACCCAACGCTTCTATGGCGTCGAGTTTGCGGGCGAGCGGCACGATTGCGGCTCCAAGGCCGGCTTTCTCCGCGCCAATATCGCCTTCGGCATGGCGCGCGACGATCTGCGCGACGGCCTGCGCGCGGAGATGAAGAAGTATCTGGAGAAGTGACACCGGCATTCCGGAGCGATGTCAGCGGGTCCGCTCGAAGCGGCGGCCGATGACAGGTTCCGCATCGAGCCTCGGACTGCATTTGCACGGGAATCTCGAGATTCCGGGCTCGCTTCGCGCCCCGGAATGACGGCGTCCTCGCTTCGGCCGACGGTTATGGATCCGGCCTAGCTAAAGCATGATGGGATTAAGTTCGATAGCCTGAATTTTTGAGGTAGTTTGCGCACTCCTCTGGGCTGAAGGCATCGAGTGCGTGGCCGATTGCGGCGCATACGGCGTCGACAGTTCGCGCGGAAGCT
>Ga0302195_10000812_pt1 | contig 24608 bp, 17 predicted proteins | sample II_Bog_N1_2_FD_198778 | JGI IMG/M metagenome (GOLD analysis project Ga0302195, IMG submission 198778) | Peat permafrost microbial communities from Stordalen Mire near Abisko, Sweden - II_Bog_N1_2 | ecosystem: Environmental > Terrestrial > Soil > Wetlands > Peat | place: Sweden: Abisko...
ACTCGCTGTTCCCGAACCTGCATACTCTTCCACGGCATCGTCTCCGCACCTCCGCGCGCGATCACCCTCGCGCCGAAGTGTAAAGGATCTCCAGAGACAAAATGTAAAGGATGTCCCGGCACTTGACACCCTCGCACTTGGGGACCGGGGAGGGAGAACCGACCTGCCTGGAGCCGGGTGGGAAGCTACAAAGCCCAATCGCCCCGTTCCTAGGGAGCGAACAGAGAACCATGCAGTCGCCGTCGGCCAGGGCTGCGGCCTTCTCGATCGCAAGATCGAAGGCCGGAGATCAGCAACTGCCAGCAACCGCCGGAATACCGGACATCCGCATTCATGCAGTTGACAGTAGCATTTGGCTGAGTTGCGTGAAACCATGGCTGTCGTCGTCGAATCGGATTACCTGTTGCCGCGAACGGCTCGTAGACACCTCTCACGATGATCAGGATGAGTATCGATCAACATCGACGCGGCTGGCCTGCGAAACCCGCCGCTTCGCCCCCGAAGAGCACCAAATCGCCATGGCATCTTTCCAGGAACCTTTCCAGAACCCGCGCCCGCCAGGACTGTTTTGATCCGGCGCGCCGTACGCAGCCAGGTGATATCAATGCATGCATTGCATGCGCTTTCCCCAAAATGTAAACGCTTACACGCGCAATTGTGTGCGCGAAAACGCATCGATAACGCCCTTATTCGCCCTTAGACAGCCTTATTTCATCTCGTTTTGCTTATTTTTTCACGCGTTTTAGTACTGACATCCGCATGTACCACACGGTCGTTTTGTCATCCCAACGTACGCAAATCACCGCACTCGCGCCGCCGCCCCAGACCCGGTTTTCCCTTGAGTGCCGAGCATCACACCCAACCATCCTTTGTCGTGTCCTATAATGGGCCACGCTTCCATTCCCGGAAATTGCGTGCTTCGCACTGCGTATTCGAATGGATTTCGACTCAACTCCCTCAGACCATAGGAGAGGAGAGGCCGGAGTCGGATTCCGGACGTGCGAAACTATGGGAATTCATAAAAATGTTTGCGCTGCGCCTCAATCAGGGGGCTGGGTTGGGTTGCGCTCGTTGCCGGCGCGTCGCCCCGGTTGGCTCGCAGGGTTGGCGTTGGCATCGGTGGCGCTGGCAAGTCTTGCCGCACCGGATTCCGCGGCAGGCCAATCAAAACCTCAGTCGCCCATCCCGGTATCAGTCCCGGTATTAAGCGTCGACGGGAATGGGAAAGCTGCGCCGGAAGGGGCGCAGCCCTCCGTGCCGCTCCCGCCTCAAGTCATTCAGGCGCAACGGTTTCTCGCTCAGCGGGGATTCACTCGGGACCGTAAAAGGAACCGGGCAGCCGCCGGCCCGCGGCGCAACACTGCCAGGCCGGAAGATCAGCCGCCGTCGACCGCAACCTGGCAGCCCCTGGGACCCACAGCGGTCCTCACGCCGAACTACGGGCTGGTCACGGGCAGGGTCACAGCCGTGGCGCTCGACCCCTCCGACTCCACCGGCAACCGCCTTTATGTGGGAACAACCGGCGGCGGCGTCTGGGTGGCGCAGAATGCCGCCACATCCATTGCGTCCAATGTGGTTTTCACTCCCCTCACAGACACGCTGGCTGCCCTGTCGGACGTGCGGGATGCATCAATAAGCATCGGCGCTTTGACGGTGCAGCCGGGAGCAACGGGCGCTATTCTGGCCGGCACCGGCGACCCCAATGACGCGCTCGACTCCTACTATGGCGCTGGAATCCTGCGCTCGCCCGACGGAGGCAACACCTGGACCCTGATTCAAACCACAGCGGATTTCGAACTGAGCTTTATCGGCGAGGGCTTCGCGGGTTTTGCCTGGAGCACCCTGACTCCGCAAACGGTGGTCGCGGCGGTTTCGCAGGCCTACGAAGGCACTCTGGTGAATGCGACGCAGCCGAAAACCAGCTATGAGGGGCTGTACTACTCTCTGGACAGCGGGGTTACCTGGAACCTGGCCACCATCTCGGATGGCAGCGGCGCGGACGTGCAGGGGCCGTCCGATCCATTTGCGGCTCCCGATGGAAACGCGGCCACCTCGGTTGTGTGGAATCCGGTTCGGCAACTCTTTGTGGCGGCAATCCGGTTTCACGGCTACTACCAATCGACCGACGGAATTCACTTCACGCGGATGACGGCGCAGCCCGGAACGGGCCTGTCCACGCAACTTTGCCCAACCAATCCTGGATCGACCGGCTCGATCGATTGTCCAATCTTTCGCGGAACCGTCGCGGTAAATCCGCAGACCGGCGACACCTTTACCTGGACCGTAAATCTCAACAACCAGAACCAGGGACTCTGGCAAGACCAATGCGCCATCACCAGCGGCGTCTGCGGCAACACAACCATCTCGTTTTCAAAGCAATGGAACACCTCGGCGCTGGACACGAATACCTCCCAAGGGCCAGCGACCATTCCCAACGGCGACTACACCCTCGCTCTAGCCGCCATGCCCGCCGGCCCGGCGCTAGCCGAGGACACCATCCTGCTGGCAGGCGATGCCGATCTTTGGAGATGCAGCCTGGCGATGGGCTGCGCCTGGCGAAACACCACCAATGCGGCAACCTGCATGAGTGCGCAAGTTGCCGGGTACCAGCACACAATAGGCTGGAGCGCAACCAATCCCCTGGAAGTCTTTGCCGGAAACGACGGTGGCCTGTGGCGCTCGATGGACGGAGTCAGCGAGACAGGCCAGGTTTGCGCCCCAACCGACGCCAGCCACTTCCAGAACCTGAACGGGAGCCTGGGCTCCTTGGCGGAGGTAGTGAGCATGTCGCAGGCCGGCGTCACACCCTATACCCTGATGACCGGCCTGGGTGTCAACGGCACAGCAGGGGTGAAAGGCGCCCCCGGGCCGACTCTCGACTGGCCGCAGATTCTGGGTGGAGACGGAGGCCCGGTAGAGATCGATCCGGCCGACAACACAAATTGGTTCGTCAACGCCGAGTCAGGAGTCTCCATCTACCTGTGCGCGCAGGCTGACGGATGCACTCCGGCCGCGTTCGGAGCCAGCCCCGTCGTCACCGATTCGGATACCGGCGACGATGGCTACGCGATGACCACCCCTGCGCCGTTTCTGGTTGATCCGCTTGACACAACGCAGTTGCTGATTGGCACCTGCCGTGTGTGGCGCGGGCCGGCCAACGGCGTCGGATGGGGCGGAGCCAATGCGATCAGCCCAATTCTCGACAGTCAAGCGGCTCCAGGCCCATGCAACGGCGACGCGCTGATTCGCTCCATGGCTGCGCTTCCGCTTTCCGGCGGCAAAGAGGTTGTCTACGTTGGAACCTACGGCGAATCCAACGGAGGAACACAGCTCCCCCGGCATATCTTGAGCGCGACCATAAATCCGGCCGCCAATTCAATGCCGGTGTGGCAAGACCTTACCCTGAATCCGGTGACCAACGACAGCACCGGGATGAACGCATACGGCTTCGACATTTCAAGCATCTTCGTCGACCCCCACGATGCAACAGGTCAAACGATTTATGTCACCGAGCAGGGCGAGGAGAATCCGCTGGAGGAAGTTCGCGTTTTCTACGGTTCAACCGACGGAGGAGCGCACTGGCAATCGCTGAATTCCAATCTCCCCTGGACTCCCGCCAGCAGTGTGGTGGTAGACCCGCAGGACGCCAATACGGTCTACGTTGCCACCGACGATGGGGTATATTTCACTCGGGAAATTGCGGACTGCGCGAACTCGCCCTCTACCTGCTGGGCAGCATTCGGAACCGGATTGCCATTGGCGCCGGTCGTTGCGGTAAGTGCTTCGGCATCGGCGCAGGTGCTGCTGGCGGCAACCTACGGGCGCGGCGTGTGGCAAACGCCATTGGCGACCGCCACCACGGTTTTGACTACCGCGTCCTTCAGTCCCACGTCCCTGACCTTTGCCGGTCAGGTTTTCGGAACCAACAGCAGCGCGCTGCCGGTGACCTTGGCGAACACGGGCAGCTTGCTGCTGCTCCCTGGAGCAATCGCCATAACCGGGGATTTCAGCGAGACCGACAATTGCCAGAACACAACGGTTGCCGCAGGTGCGAACTGCACCATTCAGGTTACGTTTACCCCCACCGCCACCGGTAGCCGGAGCGGACAAATGACCATCCCCGCCAATATTAGTGGCGGCCAATTGACGGTGGATTTGAGCGGGACCGGCCTGGCCGCGGGAACGGTGACCCTGACCCCGGCATCGGTGAGTTTTGGGCAGGTTGAAGTTGGGACTACCTCGGCCCCGCTGCAAGTCGAGGCAGGCAACAGCAGCGGCGCGGCTATCCCTATAACGGCCTTGACCATCACCGCTCCATTCTCGATATCCAGCAACTCCTGCGGCGCCACTTCCCTGGCTGCAGATACCGATTGCCAGATGATGGTGGAGTTTTCGCCCACCGCATCGGGACCGGCGACTGGCACGCTGACACTTACCGACAGCTTCGGAACCGAGACCGTGGCGCTGTCCGGAACCGGGGCTGCGCCGCCCACGGATATTCTCGCCCCCAGTTCGCTCGCATTTCCCGGGACCATTCAAGGGCTGCTCTCGGCGCCGCTTACCGTAAGTTTGACCAACAGCGGAGATTTGATTCTGACCTCGATCGCGATCTCGGCGAGCGGGGCATTTCAGACGTCGAATACCTGCGGCACGCAGCTCATTGGGCACGCAAGCTGCATCATTTCCGTAGTCTTTGCGCCCACTCTGGTAGGCCCCGCAACGGGCACACTCACGGTCTACGACCTCCTTCGGACGCAAACGGTTGCCCTTTCCGGAACCGGTCTGCAGCCGCCCGCGCTGTCCGTCAGCCCGTCTAGTTTGAGCTTTGCGAGTCAGCAGGTGGGCGTAGCCAGCGCGCCATCCATGCTGACCGTGAGCAACACCGGCGGCGCTCCCATGGCCAATGTAGGCTTCCAGGTCACAGGCCCCGCCGCCGTAGCCTTTACCACTGGAACCACAACCTGTGCAGCGGCGCTGGCCAACGGGAGCAGTTGCACGGTTCAGGTAATATTTACGCCGGCAGCGGGTGGTGGCAGCGCGGCCACTTTGGTCGTGTCGTCCTCTACTCTCGGCGTCGCAGTGGTCAGCGTGCCGCTCAACGGCACCGGGCAGGTTGCGTCCGGTCTGCAAGTCAATCCAGCCCAGTTGACCTTTCCGGCCGTCGTGCCCGGCCAGTCCAGCGCGGCGCAAACTGTTACCGTCAGCAACACCGCGAGCATTGCCGCCTCCTCACTTCTTCTGTCGGTGAGTTCGCAGTTCAGCATGACGCTGAATACCTGTCCCGTGAGCCTGGCCTCCGGAGCGAGTTGCTCGGTGGGGATCGTCTTCCAACCAACTGCCGGCGGAACGGTTACCGGGGCGCTGACGGTGACCTCCGCCACCATCACAACTCCGGCCAGCGTGGCGCTCAGCGGCGTCGGTGGGGGGCTGGGAGCAATTCAGGCGACGCCGGCCACCTTGAGTTTTGGCCAGGTGGGGGTGGGAACCAGCAGCAGCGCGATCGTTGTAACCGTAACCAACCCCACAGCTTCCGGCCTCAGCAACCTGGCGTTTGCCACAACCACCGGGTTCAGCCTGGCAAACAACACCTGCGCGCCCACTCTGGGGGCGGGCGCGAGTTGCACGGTGGGAGTCATATTTGCGCCTGTCGGCTCAGGAGCGCTAACCGGAAGCCTCACCATTACCAGCAGCACGGCTTCAGCCAGCGCGGTCGTGTCGCTCACGGGAGCTGGCCTTGACTTCACTCTGGGTTCAGTCGGGTCAGCCGCGGTAGCCGTTTCAAGTGGCCAAACCGCTGACTTTATGCTTTCGATTGCTCCGCTTAACGGATCGCAGGGAACGCTGACCTTCCAGTGCGGGACTCTTCCGGCGAATGCGTCGTGCGCATTCAACCCAACCACCGAAACGCTGAATGCGGGAGTCACCGGAAACGTGACTGTCGAGATCGCCACTGGGCAATCCTTGACAGTCGCTCGTTCATACAAGCCAATCGGGTGGGGAGCGATTCCGGTGGTGTGCGGCCTTCTATTGTTGCCGCTGGGGTGGTGGAAGCGCCGCAGGGCTCTCATCATCGGGGCGGTTCTGGCAATTCTAATGGGCAGCGTTTCCAGTTGCGCAAGTTCAGGAGGGGGTTCGGGAGGAGGACCGGGGGGCGGTACAAGCGGGGAAGCGGCCGCAAACGCGACCCCGGCGGGAACGTACACGATTCCTGTGACCGTGACTTCAAGCGGAGTGCAACACAGCGTAAATGTCACGTTGACGGTCGACTGATGGGTGGATGGGTGACCCGGATTCGAACCCCAGGACGGGCTATACTCTAATCTTCGGACCAACCCCTTGGAATGAGCAAGGCCAGGGGCGTAAAACGAGCTGCCAGGTGCCGAAACTGGAGAAGAGCAGGGAATGACTGCCAAAGTAACCGTGGAAGTGGTGAAACGCGTTGCCGAACTGGCGCATCTTGAGCTGAAGCCGGAGGAGACTCCGGGGATGCTGCGCGACCTGAACGCAATTCTGGAGTACGTGGCCGAACTGAACGAGTTGGATACAGCCGGAGTGGCGCCGCTGGCCCAGGTGAGCGAGCTGTTCAATGCCACAGGCGCCGATGCGCTTCGGGCTGACGCGCCGTTGCCGTCTCTGAATCGGGCCACCGTCCTTGAGCAGGCGCCGGAAACTGACCAGGTGTTCTTCAAAGTTCCCAAGGTGATTGAGCGGTAGGGAGTCTCTGAACGTGGCGGCGCTTTGAAAGGGCACGACTTCAGTCGTGCCGTAAGTGCCGCAAAATCAACGCGGGCTTTAGCCCCTGAGGGATGGTTTTCGGCATCTTCGATTTTCACCACAGGCTGTTAGGCGGCGGTTGCGGCATATCCATTGAAACACACACAGCCGGCCTGCGATCCGGTTCCAACAAGGCAGCATATTCACCACATCAGAGGAATCCTCGATTGCCAAACGAAGAAAAAATGACGGAATCCTACGTCGAGAAGCCAAAGACGCTTTCGCTCTTGCGCAGCGAGATTACGGCTGGAATCACGAAAGCCACCGATCTGGCCGAAGCCTACTATTCCCGGATTGCGCAATTGAATCCGCGGCTGAATGTCTATCTCAGCCTGACCAAAGAGCGTGCGCTAAACCAGGCTGAAAAAGTGGACGCGATGGCGGCCAAAGGAGATCCCTTGCCCCCGCTGGCCGGGATTCCGGTTGCCATCAAGGACGTGCTGGTCATGCGCGGGGCTCCAGCTACCGCGGGATCGAAGATTCTCGAGGGCTATCGGCCCCCGTACGACGCCACAGTGGTTGCTAAACTGGAGGCGGCTGGCGCCCTGCTGCTGGGCAAGCTGAACTGCGATGAGTTCGCCATGGGTTCCTCGAACGAGAATTCCGCGTATGGGCCGGTGCGCAACCCGGTGGACACTGAGCGGGTTCCAGGCGGGTCGAGCGGCGGCTCGGCAGCGGCTGTGGCGGCCAATTTGGCTGTGGCTACGCTTGGATCGGATACCGGCGGATCGATTCGCCAGCCGGCCAGTTTTTGCGGCGTGGTAGGCGTGCTGCCTACCTATGGCCGGGTCTCGCGCTACGGGCTCATCGCCTTCGCCTCGTCGCTGGACCGCGTGGGCCCGTTTGCCGCGAACGTGCGCGATGCAGCCACCATGCTGGGTGTCATTGCCGGCCACGATCCCAGAGACGCCACCAGCTCAACCGCACCGGTTCCGGACTACGCCTCGGAGAGTGACAAGCATGCGGCCGGGCTGCGCATCGGCGTCCCCGCCGAGTACTTCGGCGAAGGGCTCGACCCGGAGGTCAGGGAGGCCATCGAGCGTGGAATTGATTCGCTCTGTGCCGCGGGCTGCGTCGTCAAGCCGGTTTCGTTGCCGCATACCCGCTACGCCATTCCCACCTACTACCTGGTGGCAACCGCGGAGGCCAGCGCAAACCTGGCGCGATTCGACGGCGTGCGCTACGGATATCGCTCACCCTCATCCCAGAACCTGTCCGGGATGTACCGGAACTCGCGCGACGAGGGCTTTGGCGCGGAGGTCAAGCGGCGGATCTTGCTTGGGACCTATGCGTTGAGCGCCGGTTACTACGACGCCTATTACTTGAAAGCGCAGCAGGTGCGGCGCTTGCTGGCTGAAGAGTATCTTCGCGCCTTTGCCGAAGTAGATGCGATTGTAACTCCGACCTCGCCGATACCAGCCTTCAAGCTTGGTGAAAAGTCTGGCGATCCTTTGGCGATGTATCTCGCCGACATTTACACAGTAACTGCCAGCCTGGCGGGAATTTGCGGAGTCACCGTGCCGTGCGGAGCGACTCAGGCCGGTCTGCCGGTCGGCATGCAGGTACTCGCCCGCCATTTCAATGAAGCCACAGCCTTTCGCGTGGCGCGTGCAGTGGAAGCGGCACAGACTTAGGGGGCATTATGCATGTCACACGGCAGCTCTCGGCGGTCGCAACACAGGCAGCGAAAAAACTCATTGCTTTGAAAGAGCACGACTTCAGTCGTACCGCAAGTGCCGTCGAGTCAACGCGGGCTTTACAGGCAGCGGAAAAACTCACCGCTTTGAAAGGGCACGACTTCAGTCGTGTCGCAAAGGCAATAGAATCAACGTGGGCTTTAGCCCCTGAGGGATGTTTTTCGCCAATTTCGTCCGAAATCCCGAGCTTTTCCGCAAACGGTCGCAAGTCGAAAATCTCGACCAAACTCAGGCCCCTTTTCTGCTGCCTTCTTGCGGCCATCCTGGTTCTGCCGGCCTCGGCAGCGCCTCGCAAACCGCATGTCGTTATTCTGGGAGCAGTTAAGCGTGTATCGTATTCCAAAGCCGGCGATCCCGCTGGCGCCACCGCGGTCGAGGACTCGCTGAAGATTCGGCCGCTGCTTCTAGATGGACTAGTGAAGGAATGGACCACCGGCGACTCGCATGACGTAACCGATCGGAGTTTCGTTGTCAGGCGCGTAATTCGATTGAACGACGCCTTGCCCTCCGACGCGCCCCTGAAAAACTCCGCACGTGCCCCCAGCACATGGGTCTGGCAGCGGGGGCCGTGGCTGCTTGTAGATCGGGTAACTGGCCATGTAACTCCGCTTAAGCTTCCTGACTACGATCCCGGAGTGAGTCAGATAAGCTGGTTCCGCGACTATGGAGCTTATTGCGGAGTTACTGCGAGCGGTAAAAGCTTATATGCGGTTGTGGCCCAGGTAGCGGCGCGCAAGCCGGTGCTGGCAAAAAAACTGGCGGTGTTCGATGCGGAGAATCATCCAGACCCGGTTTGCGACCCGGCGGAGTGGCAGCGCGAGCCGCTGCGGATCACCTTTCATGTCTCCGGTGCCAACGGAGTCAGCTTCGATATCGTTCCCGGATCGGCTGTCCTGGTTGAGGATTCGGGAGACGAACCGGAGACATCCGCGCCGCAGACAGATGACAAGCCGAAATAGGGGCCGGCGAGCGGCGACGTGTGCGAGCCATTGATGGAGTTGGTCTCGCTTCCGTGACGGTTTGGCTGGAGCGACGGCGGGTCTCTACCAGGTTGCGGAAAACTCTCTACCAGTCCAATTTGTGAAGGCTCTGTATCAGGGCACGACTTTAGTCGTGCCGCAAGTACCGTAGAATTAACGCGGGCTTTAGCCCCTGCGGTACGTTCTCCACCTATTTCACCAGATGCTTCGAGTTTTTCCGCAACAGGCTGTGAACCCTGTGTCATTCGTCGAGAGATCCCGGGATCGCTAATGTTTCTGCGATGCCTTCAGAAAATTCCAAAAGGCCCAAACCATGAAAAACAAAGCAAATCCCAGTGGAACGATCAAGAGCATGCGAAGTGATAGAACGAGCATCGAAGCGCTTCCTTCCCGCCTTTCGGTGAGCGGGGCGGTCCCTTGATGGGGCTGTACAGGCGCGGAAGGCGTTCTTAAATCATCAGAAACCTGGGGCAGTAAAAAAGGGATCCATGATTCGTAAAGATTTCATAAGGATCGGAGCAGGCTACCGTTATGGCTCCAATCCCAGCCCAATTCGGGGAATGTTGCCTGCCGCGCTCCTTGACACGCCCCCGGCCACGCGTATCTTATCTTTCTAGGCATTCCTTCGGAATCCGGACGAAGTGAATCACCGGCTGATGTGCGTGATTCACCGTACGAAAACTTGTTGGAGCGCCGTGTCGAACAGGAAGCAGACGGCAGTTGGGTCAGGGGCACACTTGTGAGCGCGATGCTGGAATCCAGATTTCAGCATTCAGCAAGCGCTCCCCTTCCACCCGGAATCTGGCCCTAAAATGGGCCGGATCGAACGGCGGCCAGGAATATTCCCGGAGACAGATTTGATCAGGCGACCGGCTAAGGCCGGGTGCGCCTGTGCCCTGAGCGGGCGGGTGCGATTGCAGCTCGGGACGGGCAAAGGAAGAGTGCAGGGATGAGTTCGGCAACAAGTTTGGCATTTTGGGCGGTTTGGCAGGCCGGAGGCTCTGGAAGCAGTCTTCCGATGCTTCTTCCTTTACTATTGATTCCGGTGCTGTATCTGGTGATGATCCGCCCGCAGCAGAAGCGGCAAAAACAATGGCAGGAGATGCTGGGCGGGATAAAAGCCGGTGATCGTGTTACGACAGCCGGCGGCATTCGCGGAATTATCCTTTCCATCAAGGACGATGCCATCGTGATTCGCGTGGCGCCGGACAACATCAAGCTTGAAGTGGCCAAGACCGCAATTGCTTCTGTAACCACCCAGGACGGCCCATCTGGCGCTTAAGTTTGGGGTTGAGTTTTGGCACTTTGGAATAGAGAAACGGGACGATGAAGAAGAATCTCAAGAACAAGATTGCCCTTATTGTTGCGGTCCTGGGGGTTTGTGTTTACGGCATCCTCGGGCTGCCCAAGGGCGTGAGCGGCACGGCGCTGAAAGAAGCCATCGGCAAGCGAATCCATCTGGGTTTGGACTTGCAAGGCGGTGCTCACCTGATTTTGCAGGTAGTTGTGCAGGAGGCCGTTGGCGACGAAACGGACAATACCGTGGCGCGCGTCAAGCAGGACCTGAAGACCGCAAACCTGGCCTTTACGCAGGTCTACAAGCCTGATCCAACCAACCATCCGGAAGTCATTCGTGTGGAAGGAACGGATCAGTCCAAGTCGACAGCCGTTCGTTCCACGCTGGACGCCAAGTATTCCAACGAATACGACCTGACCGGAGGCTCTGCGGACACCCCCTGGACCCTGACCATGAGGGCGCCGGTGGTGGCGGCCCTGGAGAAGAAGACCGACGAGCAGGCGATTGAGACGATCACCGACCGGGTTAATTCCCTCGGTGTGAGCGAGCCCCTGATTGCGCCGTATGGGCTGGGCGACAATGAGATTCTGGTCGAGTTGCCGGGCATCGACGACCTTGACCGGGTGAAGGCCATCATCCAGGACACTGCCAGACTCGAGATTCACGCCGTGGTCGGCGGTCCTTACAAGGACGACCAGGAAGCGACCGCCAGCCTGGGCCCGACGGTTCCAACCGAAGACGAACTGGTCCATGGCTCAGGGACCGTGGGTAACGGCTCCGATTCCGACAGTGTCTATGTGGTGCAGCGGGTCTCGATCGTGTCCGGAAGCGATTTCCGGTCTGCCGATCCCGGCTTCGACCAGGCCGGCCGTCGCAACGTCCGCTTTACGCTCACCAACGACGCCGGCGACAAGTTCTACGACTACACCAGCAAGAACGTCGGCCAGAGTATGGCAGTTATCATGGGCGGGCGGGTGAAGGAAGTAGCCAGAATCGATGGCGCGATTCGCGATTCCGGCGAAATCACCGGCAGTTTCTCCCCGGACGAGGTATTGATTCTGTCGAAGCTCCTGCGCACCGGCGCGCTGCCTGCATCGCTGAACTATCTTGAGGATCGCACCGTGGGTGCGTCTCTAGGCGCAGATTCCATCCGCCAGGGCGTCACCGCAGCCGTGGCAGGCATCCTGGTGGTGATGGCCTTCATGCTCATCTATTACAGGGGATCGGGAATCAACGCCGACCTGGCGCTGTTCCTGAACCTTGTAATCCTGCTCGGAGTGCTGGGCTTCTTTGGAGGAACGTTGACGCTGCCAGGAATCGCCGGAGTGATCCTGACAATAGGCATGGGCGTGGACTCGAACGTGCTGATCTTCGAGCGAATTCGTGAAGAGGTGCGAGCAGGAAAATCGCCATCCGCGGCCGTCGATCAGGGATTTGACAACGCCTGGAGAACGATTGTGGATACTCACGTGACAACGATCGTCTCAGCGGCCATCCTGTTCCTTTTCGGCAGCGGTCCGGTCAAGGGATTTGCGGTAACACTGACCGTCGGTCTGGCGGCCAACCTGTTTACCGCAGTTTATGTCTCACGCGTGATCTTCGATGCGCATCTGAATAAGTTGAAGCCGGGCCAGCCGCTTTCGATCTAGGCCGGAGCAAGAAAGTTGGGTGATTGCCGTTTCCGATCCCCAGCCTGAAAACATAAGAACACTGGAGCACAAGGCGCTCCGGACGCAGGAAGGGAAAGAACCAGTGGAATTGTTTCGCAGCGTAAATGTGGATTGGCTGAGATTGAAGTGGTATTTCCTTGGCTTTTCAGTGATCTTCAGCGTGGCCGGCGTCGTCAAAATGAGTCTGAACATGGCGCAGATCCACAGCCCGGTTCCACTCGGGGTGGACTTCCAGGGAGGCACGCAGGTGCGCGTGCAGTTTCAGCAGACTCCGGATGTAGGCAAGATTCGACAGGCCACTGAACAGGCCGGTATCAAGGACGCCAGCGTGGTTCGTTTCGACGCTGCGTCGAATAACGAGGTGCTCATCAGCCTGCCGGAGCAAACTAACGAGAATGCGCTGGACGTCGGCCGGCAACAGATTTATGACGCGCTGCACGCCCAGTTTGGCGACTCGTTTAATGTGCGCGACGTTGCGGTAGTCGGTCCCACGGTTGGCCACCAGTTGGAGAGACAGGCCGGGTTGGCAACCCTCTATTCGATGCTGGGCATGCTCATCTACCTCTGGTTCCGCTTCCAACTCATCTATGGCGTCGCCGCTGTGGTGGCCTGCTTCCACGACACGTTGATCACAGTTGGCGCCTTTGCGCTCACCGGCCGCGAGATCAGTCTGACAGTGATCGCGGCTATTCTTACGCTGATCGGCTATTCGATGAACGACACGATCGTCGTCTTCGACCGCATCCGCGAAAACCTGCGTCTCAGCCGCCGCGAGTCGCTGCCGGATGTGGTGAATCGCAGTATCAACCAGACACTGAGCCGAACGGTGCTGACGTCGGGTCTTACTTTTCTAACCGTCCTGTCCCTGTACATTTTCGGCGGCCAGGTCTTGAATGGCTTTTCATTCGCGCTGGTGGTTGGTATTCTTATCGGCACGTATTCTTCCATCGCCGTGGCGGCGCCCATGTTGGTGGCCTGGCAGCAATGGCGAGCGAAGAGCGGCAAGGCAACAGTCTTGCCTGCGGCAAGACGGCCGAAGGCTTAGAAAAGCGATTTTTTGGGCTCGGTGCACTTTTTTTGGAGCAGGTTTGGCATGTGGGGTGTCGTTCTGATTAAATGGGGTGCACGCACTTGTGGTACTGTATTCCGTGCCTGGGAACAATTGCGGTTCTCCCGGTGTCTAAAATAGGAGTGACAAACACTCGATTCGAGGCTGGCCATGTTTGAAGATTCCACGTTTGAATCCGCAGGCAAGATCAAAAGCAAAAGCGGTCCATGGATGCTTTTGACCGGCATCATCAATGGTTCCATTTTGGTGATCATGATCCTGATACCGCTGATCTATCCTGAAGCGCTGCCGCACAATGCCATGCTGACGCAATTGACAGTGCCGCCGCCGCCACCGCCGCCGCCGCCACCACCACCACCGCCTGAGGCAGTGCATATCGTGCATGTGCAGTCGGAGATGATGAACAACCAGCTCGTGGCTCCCACCAGGATTCCGAAGGACATCAAGCAGATCGCCGAAAAAGAAGCGCCCCCGTCCAGCAGCTTTGGTGTGGCGGGCATGGAAGGTCTGGGAGGCGCCGCAGGTGGGGTTCCCGGAGCATTTTCCGGAATGGCCACCGCGCCAAAGGTTACGGTTGCGCCACCCAAGAAGGTCAACATCTCCGCCGGCGTTTCTGCTGGCCTGATTCTTGTGAAGACCACGCCCGTTTACCCGCCTATCGCCAAAGCGGCGCGTGTATCGGGGACTGTGGTGCTCCAGGCCACGATCTCCAAGACCGGAACGATCGAGAATTTGAGAGTCCTCAGCGGGCCGGCAATGTTGACCTCGGCTGCCGTGCAGGCAGTCCAGAACTGGCGATACAGGCCTTACCTGCTGAACAACGAACCGGTTGAGGTGGAAACCCAGGTGAACGTGATTTTCAGCCTTGGTGGATGATGAATTCTCTGGCCCCTTCCCACGCTGTGGAAAGGGGCTTCGCTTTTGACCTGAATGCGAATTTGAAAAGACCCGCATTCTCAGCAACCGCACCACAGTCGCAGTCCACAAGAAACTCCTTAGGAGGAAAGATTCAGTGATTCTCGCTCAGCTCACGCAATTCGCTTCGCACACGGTCAGCAGCCTCGGCTTCTTTCAGGAAGAGCAGGCAGTCGGCTTCAGCCCGATGCAACTTTGGGAACACATGGGATGGCCGGCGCGCACCATCGCCATCATTCTATTTATCGAGTCGATCTGGTCCCTTGCCGTGATGATCGACCGCTACTTGTACTTCTCCGCCGCCCGCAAACAGTCGCGCGAATTCGCGCCGAAGGTTGCCGGGGCGCTGAAGGACAGCAAACTGGAAGAAGCGATCAAGATTGCCGATCGCAATAAAAAGTCGCATCTGGCAGAGGTTGTGACGGCCGGTCTGCAGGAGTTTCGCTCTTCCGGCGGCGCTCCTACTGAAGAGACCATCGAGAGCTCGGGACGCGCTTTGGAGCGGGCAGAGGCCATCGTTCACGCCAAGCTGAAGAGGGGCTTGGCCGTGTTGGCCACGATCGGCTCTACAGCGCCGTTTGTTGGACTGCTTGGTACCGTCATCGGCATTTTGAACGCCTTCCAGCAAATCGCCACACAGAAGACCTCGGGCATCGGCGCGGTCGCCGGCGGCATTTCAGAAGCGCTGGTAACCACGGCATTTGGCCTGCTGGTGGCCATCCCGGCCGTTATGGCCTTCAACTACTTCACCGGGCGTGTCGAAGCATTCGATGTGGAGATGGATAACTCCTCCAGCGAACTGATCGACTACTTCATCAAGCAGAGCCACAAGCGCTAACAAGAGGCAACTGCCGGCCTGAGCGAGAAGCTGCGGGGGGCGGGAGAGTTCATGACTCTCCTGCCCGCCGGTTTCAACCTCGTCCTGGACAGGTGGAATCTGAGCAATACCGGAAGCCAACCGGACTAGAAACTCACTTGGCACGGAGCCCAATCCATGGCAATCGCAGTTCGCGACGAAGGCAGTAAGGTCAGTTCCAACATCAACGTGACGCCAATGGTGGACGTGATGCTGGTGCTTCTGATCATCTTCATGGTCATCACCCCAATGCTCCAGAACAAAGTGGCAGTCGATATGGCCAAGGTGGATAACCCCACCGCCATGCCGGACGCCGACAAGGAAGACGCCATAGTCGTAGCCATCACGCGCGACGGCGGTGTTTTTCTGGGGCAGAACAGGGTCGATTTGGCCGCACTTGGTGGTCTTGTCCGCGACAAGCTGGCAGACAAGCCCGGAAAAACGATTTACATCCGCGCCGATGCGCGTGCGCAGTTCCGGGCGGTGGAAGATGCGATCGATGCCGTGCGCACTACGGGCGTGGACGACGTAGGATTGTTGACGCAGAAGCGCGAAGGCGGCCCCGGTGGCGGCGAGTGATCCCTTCCCTGATGCTGTCTCTATAACGATTTGCACGAATCAAGGAGTTTGAAGCCATGGCAATGACAACGGGTGGAAGCAGCGGAGGCTACTCTTCCGACATCAACATGACCCCAATGATCGACATCCTTCTGGTGCTTTTGATCATCTTTATGGTAATCGTGCCGGTGACGCCGAAGGGTCTGGATGCGTTGGTGCCCCAGCCGCCCAAGGATCCAACCCATCAGCCGCCGCCTACCGACCGCACCATCGTGGTCCAGGTTTTCTACAATCACGGCCAGCCCGTAACGTACAAGATCAACGAGATCGACATTGCCAAGCGCGATCTGTTGGGGCGTCTGACCGAGATTTATGCCAACCGCGCCGAGCGAGTCATGTTCGTCAGAGGCGATGACGATGTGAATTTCGCGTACATTGCCGAAGTCATCGATATTGGCCGGGCGGCTGGAGTGGATCACATCGGCTTAATGACGCCAAAGATCATTGCCGGGCAATAGAAGTTTCGCCGCCAACTTTTTTTGAAATTCCAGGTGTGCGACCGTTAGGCACTCGCCTGAAGGAGAAGGATACGAAGATGAATGGTCCTGCACGAATTACGGCGCTCGCGGTTGTCCTAGCCGGCATGGTGCTTTCCATCAGCGGGTGCAACCGCCTTGCGGCCCGCGATCAGTTGAACAAGGGAGTAGATGCTTACAAGAGCGCCCGCTACGAGGAGGCGATCGGACACTTCCAGAAGGCCACACAGCTCGATCCCAGCCTTCCCATGGCGAAGAGTTATCTGGCTACCGCGCTGGCCCAGAATGTGATCCCCGGATCGGATACGCCGGACAACCTGAAGGTCGCGCAGCAGGCGATCGCTATCTTCCAGGAGGTTTTGGATAAGGATCCGAACGACGTGAACAGTCTGAAGCAAATTGCGGGCATCCTCTACAGCGTGAAGAAACTGGATGATGCCAGGGTATGGCAGAAGAAGGTTCTCAAGGTTGATCCGAAGGATCCCGAAGCTGCGTATACCATCGGTGTCATCGATTGGACGGAGGCGCACGAGAACATCCTGAAGACGCTGGTACCCGCCGGGTTCAATGATGACGGCGCGGGGAATACCAAGGTGCCCAAGAAGATAATGGAGCCTCTCAAGGATCAAAACGGTCCGCTTGTCGACGAGGGCTTGCAATATCTCAACCAGGCTGTGGCGAATCGGGCGAACTATGACGATGCAATGGCCTACCTGAACCTTATTTACAGGCGCAAGGCCGATGTGGACTTCGGCAACGCTGCCGAGGTGAAGGACGATATCGCTAAGGCGGATGAATGGCGCACCAAGGCGATGGGAACGCGGAAGGCCAATGAAGAGAAGAAAGAAAAGGGCCCTGGCGGCATCACCATGGATAACAGTGGAAATCTGAAGTAAACGGCATTTTCGGATGAAAGACATTCACGGTCACCTTCATTCGCGGAGGCCTCGGGACTGGCGGCGAACCCCATCATTCTTGATGGGGTTCGCTTTTTTGACACCAGTCAATCGTGGCTCTCCTTCAAGGCTTGCCGGGTAAGCGTCCCTGCGATTCACGAGAAGGCGAAGAGAATCGAGCTCCGTCGGCGACTGCTTCATTCTCCGCTCCTGCTTTCACGACATCGAAACTCCGGGCGTTCGGCATCCCGGGAAATTGGCCCCTGCTGGCGCTTGCGACTTATAATTCGGATTCCGCATGATTGGTCCGAGGAGTTCCGATGACCGAGCCTTTGTCGAAATGCTGCCGTTTTTCTTCGGCGTTCCTTCTGTTCGCGCTTCTCTCAGCCATACAGGCACAGCAACTGCAAGCCGTCAATGTGCAAAGAGCCCGCTGGACCGAAGCCCAGGCCAATACCTGGTATGCCGAACAGAAGTGGCCGGTGGGAGCCGATTTCCTTCCCTCAACCGCCATTAATCAGTTGGAAATGTGGCAACAGGATTCCTTCGACCCTGCCACCATCGACCGCGAGCTTGGTTGGGCCGAGGGCATCGGCATGAACACCATGCGCGTTTTCTTGCACAACCTGCTTTGGGAGCAGGACCCCAAAGGGTTTCAACAGCGTATCGACGTCTTTCTGGCCATTGCCGCACGCCATCACATCCGGCCCATTTTCGTGCTCTTCGATTCCTGCTGGGACCCGAATCCCAGACTCGGCCCGCAACATCCGCCGATTCCCGGCGTACACAATTCCGGCTGGGTGCAGGCTCCAGGTACTCAAGTCCTTTCGGACCCGGCGCAATATCCGCGCCTGGAACGCTTCGTCGAAGGAGTAATTGGCGCCTTTGCCAACGATCCCCGCATTCTTGCCTGGGACCTCTGGAACGAGCCCGACAATGGCAACGATAGTTCGTACGCAAAGGGCGACCCGCGCAACAAAAATGAAATCATCCTCGCCCTTTTGCCGCGGGTATTTGCATGGGCTCGCGCCGCGAGCCCCACGCAGCCCCTTACCAGCGGGCTGTGGCATGGAGACTTAACCTCCCTGGCAACCATGCCGCCTGTGGCCCGCATCCAGGCCGAGCAGTCAGACATTATCAGCTTTCACAACTACGGCTGGCCCGAGGACTTTGAGCATCAAGTTAAGCTACTGGAGCAGTTTCATCGCCCCATAATCTGCACTGAGTACATGGCCCGCAACATCGGCAGCACGTTTGACACTATTTTGCCCATCGCTCGCGAGCACCACGTAGGCGCCATCAACTGGGGCCTTGTGGCCGGCAAGAGCCAGACTTGGATTCCATGGGATTCGTGGCAGCGCCCCTACGTGAGCGATCAGCCGATGGTGTGGCAGCACGACGTGTTCCGCTCCGACGGTACCCCATACCGCCAGCGCGAAGTAGAGATCATCCGAAACCTGACCAGTGGAAAGTGAAGCCCTGAGCAGGTCTTGAGCCACGCGCCTTGGCAAGGAGATGGAATGAATCGGCGGTCATTTTTGCAGGCAAGCGCGGCATTGGCCAGTCCGATGGCCCCGACTTCTGGCTTATTCGCGCATGCCGTGAGCAAATTGGCCAGCGGCAAGACTAAAGCCGAAACACTCTCTGAGAGTGCGCGCCGCATTGAAAAAGCCACTACCGCCGCAATGGCCATGCAGCGCCGCGACTGGGAGCAGGGCATTCTCGCGCATGCGATGCTCGAAGCCGGCCGCCGCGAAGAAGTGATCTTGCTGACGAAGGCGGCCATTGTGCTTCGGATGCCGGACGGACGCCTCGGCGTGCAGGTATCGGGAAGTCCAACTGATCCCGCGATGGGTGGCGCGGCCTACGCCAAAGCGGCCGAATGGTCAGGCGACCGCGAGATCCAGCACGCTGTTGACGGGTTGCTCGAATGGATCAGAACCAAGGCTCCGCGCAACTCGCAAGGCGTTCTCTATCACGTCTTCCACGCACCCGAGATGTGGTCGGACGGTCTCAACGCGGCACCGCCGTTTCTTGCGGCGATGGGCTTCTATGACGAAGCGTTGGCCCAGATAGAAGGCTATCGACAGCGCCTGTGGAACCCGGAAAACAAACTTCTATCGCACATCTGGGACGACGGCGACCAGCGGTTGAAGGACGCCAACTACTGGGGCGGCGGCAACGGCTGGGCAGCTGCAGGACTGGCACGCGTGATCAGGAGCCTGCCATCCAACCGCCGCGAATACCGCCAGCACCTGGCCAACTTTGCAAGAGAAATCGTCGACGGCTGCCTTCAGCACCAGCGGCCCGATGGACTGTTTCATAACGTTGTGGACCAGCCCGCTACATTTATTGAGACTAACCTGGCGCAGATGCTGGCTTACGCCGTCTACGAAGGAGTGACCGAGGGTTGGCTTCCTGCTACGTACCAAGGCCACGCGGATACCATGCGCAAAGCTGCCCGGCAAAAGATGGACGACTTCGGCTATGTTCAGGGTGTCTGCGGCGCGCCCAACTTTGACCGGCCGGGAATCTCCACCGAGGGCCAGGCTTTCTGCATCCTCATGGAAGCGGCGGGCAGCAAGGCCGATAAGGTCCGCCCGGCTACTTCCTAGGCGCATCCAGAGTTGGTGAACCTCGTAAAAAGCCGCCTCTCAAGACGTACTGCATCGGAAACAGACCAAACGGGTCAAATGGTTTTCATCGCGGCAGCCGCCGGCCGGGCGGTGGTCTTCCAGTCAATCGAGCTGGTTTTCCCTCCAACGGTCAGAACCAGTTTCTCAACCGGGAGCTCACCTTCGACCATCCGAATGCTTATCGCTTGGTCGTCGAGTGCGATGACGCCAAATCCAGGGGCCGTAGAAAAAAAACTCACGAATGGCCGAATGCTCAACCGAGGTCCAAACCAGAGCGTTCGTTCTACCGCGGAGTAGCGGAATCCCGCAAGTGCCCCGAGCAACGAATAACTCGCCATTGCGCGGGCATACCAATTGCCGCATTCATACTCGTTCCAGGGATTGCGCGTCCGGCCGTCATAGCGGCTGCGCAAAGCTTTCACAATTGTGAGTCCTTCATTCACAAAACCTTCCTGGATGAGATGCGAGGCTACCTGGTATTCAATACCTGTCCACACCTCGTCGGAATAGATGAAGGGCAGTGTAGGCTTGTTGCCCCTGGGCCAGCTGCACAACAGCAGTCCCGGCTCCCTTCCCATGGCATAGCCAGGACGCTGTGCATTGGCATGCTCGCTGAGATCGGACTTGAAGTTGTGCTTGAAGATGGCCTGCAGGGCGGAGCGGACGTTATTGCGGGCAAGCGGGGTCTCGATTCCGTAGGTCTGGGCCATCCACGCGCCGATCACGCCGTCAGAAAGGCATCCGCTTCCATACTGATAACGCGGGCCTTCCCGCTTCAGCAGTCGCTGCATTTCGCTGCTGCTGTCATCGACACGTGCCACCGAATCGGCGAATGACTTGTCGTGCAAGCCCAGATACTCAACCTTCTGCTGGTAGTATTCGCCGTTGAACAGCTCTTCGTCCATGAACCGCGCACACCGCTCGGCCAGGTCCGAATAATATCCCGCGTCGGACTTTTCGCCGAGTGCCTTCGCCATTTGGGCCATGGCCGAAAGCGCGCCCAGGTAAATGCTGGTACACATTCCGTCTGCGCCCCAGAATTCAATATCGTAAGTATTATGGTGGGGCTCGAACAGACCTCCCCGATGATCTGGATCCCAGGTGCCGATGCAGTAGTCGAGGCTGCGCTTTGTCAGCGGGTACATTCTGGCCAGCCACTTTGAGTCTCCTGAGATTTGCCAGTCGCGAAATACCTTCATGATTCCGCCCAACTGCCCGTCGGCAGCCGCATGCCAGCCATGATCCACCGGCCCGTCCGGAATCGCCCCGCGAAAGTTCACATGGCCCCTCTCATCCATGGAACGGAAAAGCTCCAGATCCCGAAGTGTTCGTTCCAGTTGCGGATAAAGATGCGCAAACGCCTGGGCGTAATTCCAGACGTGAGTGCAGGATCCCTCGCAGCAACCGCTGTCTGGAAAGCAGCCTTCCCAACCCCACAGATTGCCATTCTCCTCGCGCAAAACCGTGGGAGCCTTCAGAATGGCCAGGTTCGCAGACACCGCATCCAGGACGTATGGCGGTATTGTCGAGGAAAAAAGCGCCTCTTTGAACTTGGTGGTGCGTGCGCGCAGCGAGACATACTCCTTCTCCACGTAGAGTGCCACTTCGCGCGCGTCCTTCCATTGGGTCACGTAGTAGGGTCGCCAAAGAGGCTGCAGTCCGTCCGCCATTGAGCGGCAACCGCTGTTTCCTCGCACGGCTGAAGCTCCCGGCTTGCCACCGGCCTGAACATAGCAGTTGGGAAAGTGCCACGCGACGAGTATGGTGTGGGTTCGGGATTGCCCCGGCGCCAGCCGGCCCGCCAGCAAAATGGACGCTCCATTCCGGCCTTCAATATCGACACTGTTCGATCCTTCATTCTCGGTGAATGCTCCAGTGGACACTTCACGCCACAATGCGGTTAAGGAACCGTAAGTCCACTCCGGGCTGCGCAGCCACATGCCCTTGATTCGTAGCTTGTCGCGCGGCGTATCGCCGATCACGGTGAGGCTGGCGCTGCCGTATGCCTCCGAATTCGGCTCCTCGGTATTGTGCAGGAAGACGCCCTTGCCGGGAATAACCGTGTTGACGCTTGTTTGTTGTTCCCCTTTGCATCCCGGCGCCAAATGCGAGAGATGATAGGAAAACTCATACTCAACCGGTCGCTGTGACGAATTACGCAGCGTGTATTCCAGAATGACGCATGGAATCCCCGAGTTCTTGTCGTCCAGGGGAATGAAAGGATTCCAACCCGTAAGCTTTACCTCGAGTGGAACGTTCGAATCGCTGAGTTGGACTTCTCCAAATGGGTACTCCCCCTTGAATACGCATTTTCCAAAGCGTGGAAACCCCTCGAATCCTCCCCGGCGCAGTCCCTGTCCCTGCAGGCCCTGGTCGAAGATTTTGAAAGCCGGAAATGGGCCTTCCACAAGCTTGGTCACGGGAGGATCTGCCTTGATATGCAGCACCGCAAAAGCTGCCTCAGGAGAATTGGAAGTCCAGACGGAGGGCAATGCGGATGTTTCGGGGCGCGCATGAATGGAGAAATCCTGCAATCCCCCATAGCCATTCAGGCAAATCGAGCCGGCGCCAATTCCCCCCAGGGGCATTGAGACTTGAGTTGCTCTGTCTCCGCTGAACGTTCGCTGTGGCGCATTCTCCAGAAGGCTTTCCGAAGTGAAACGAGCCGCTTCAATCGCCGGGACAACAGGGGCTTCAGAGCCTGACGATTTTGCAGGCGCGCCCGCAGCCGCAGTTGCAGCGGCCAGTGCCGCGGTGGATCCTGCGACTAGAAATTCTCTGCGTGTTGCCTTTTTGATTTCAGACATCGACCGGAATCTCCTTCGTCAGCGCCCAATCCCTTTGATTCTCCAACCGCGATCATTATAGGCGTCGATGGCACGGACAAGTCCGGGGTTCTGATCGCAGGCTGCAGACCTTAATAAAGTCCTTGCATTTAGTGTACTATCTGTTATAGTACACACATGGTCCCGTTTCGCATTACCTTTCGCGCCGGCGTCTCGCTCTTCGAGCAGGTTGTCTACGCATCGAAAAAAGCCATAGTCTCCGGTCAATTGCGCCCAGGAGACCCATTCCCTTCCGTCCGCGCCTTAAGCAAAGAACTCAAGATCAATCCCAACACAGCACACAAGATTGTTGCCTACCTGGTCAATGAAGGGCTGCTCGAGACCCGTCCCGGCATCGGCACGGTAGTTGCCGTTCTCCCCGAATCCAGCCGGAAAGAGCGCACCCAACTGCTGGGCCACGAGATTGAGGAGCTTGTGGTGGAAGGCAAGCGGCTGGGAATCGAACTCGCGGACATGCTCTCGTCGATTGCTGCTCACTGGGAACGCCTCAGCATTGAACGGCCGGCAAGGGATGCCAGACCTGCCGAACCCGAAGACAGGCTTGTCGCAGAGCCCAAAGATGGAGGTACCAAGGAGCTATGAAATCCACCATTCGCACGGAACATCTTTCTCGCACATTTGGCCGTACCCTCGCCGTTGCCGGCGTCAATCTCGTTGTGCCCGAGGGCGCTATCTATGCGCTGGTCGGCGCAAATGGAGCGGGAAAAACGACGCTCATCAAGCTCCTGATGAATATTTTTCGACCCACCGCGGGCAGTGCCCAGATTCTGGGCGTCGACTCGCAGCGACTCGCCGGGCGCGCATTCGAGCGCATTGGCTATGTCTCCGAAAATCAAGAGTTGCCAGATGGAATGACGGCCGGCGGAATGATGGATTACTTCCGGGCGTTCTATCCCACCTGGGACCGGGCGCTTGAAAAGGAGTTAGTTCGCCAGTTCGATTTGCCCCTCGGGCGCAAGCTCAAGCATCTGTCGCGCGGCATGAAGATGAAGGCATCGTTTGCCAGTTCGCTGGCCTATCGCCCCGCGCTCATCGTCCTCGATGAACCGTTCTCCGGCCTCGATCCGCTCGTGCGCGACGAACTTATCGAGTGCCTGCTCGACCGCGCGCCTGAGACCACTATCCTTCTTTCCTCGCACGACCTGGCCGAGATTGAGAGCTTCGCAAGCCATGTCGGCTTTCTCGAGCAAGGCAACCTTCTGTTCTCTGAAGAAATGTCCGTGCTCAGCGAGCGCTTCCGCGAAGTTACAGTCACGCTCCCTAACCCGGCAACGCTGCCCGCTAACATGCCTGCAACATGGCTTCAACCCCAGGCAGCGGATTGTGTGGTGCGCTTCGTCCTGAACAGTTACAAGCAACACACAAGCGAAAGAGAAATTGCCGAGTTATTTCCCGCTGCCCGCGACATAACATTCGATCCTATGTCGCTTCGATCCATCTTTCTGGCCATTGCCAGGTCCAACCGCTCCGGCGCCACTTCTGCAGGCAATCCAGTTACCTCCCAGGAGAAAGAAGCATGAAGCAGATACTGCATATCTTCGTCAAAGACGTTCGTCAGTTCTGGGGAGAAATCTTTCTCTCGGTCGCGATTACTGCAGCCTTCGTGTGGTATTTCCCTTATCAATGGACTGGCGCGGACCGTATGCACGCAGTCATGGGAAACCATTTGCTGGTTCCCTATACTGCTCAGTTTCTCGGCAGCATTCTTATTTATCTTGTGCCGGGAAGCTGGTGGCTCTTCGTTACCCGCGTAGTTCACTCGGAAAGACTGGTGGGCGACCGCCAGTTCTGGCTCACGCGCCCCTATGAGTGGAAGAACCTGCTCTCCGCGAAGTTACTTTTCGTGTTGGTCTTCCTCTATCTCCCTATCTTTGCCGC
>Ga0302195_10000813_pt1 | contig 24608 bp, 14 predicted proteins | sample II_Bog_N1_2_FD_198778 | JGI IMG/M metagenome (GOLD analysis project Ga0302195, IMG submission 198778) | Peat permafrost microbial communities from Stordalen Mire near Abisko, Sweden - II_Bog_N1_2 | ecosystem: Environmental > Terrestrial > Soil > Wetlands > Peat | place: Sweden: Abisko...
TGGACGTCATGACGCTGCCAGACCCGGTGAACGATGGTTCGGGAGACCCTTAGCTGTCTCGCCAGCATCCGCACACTCCAGTGCGTGCTGCCGTCGCCGGGGCGAGTCTTTACAGTCGTGTCGATGATCTTCTGTTCCAGTTCCGGCGTCAATACGCTGCCGCGACGATGCCGTCTGCGAACGCCGGCAACGGCAGCTAACCCGTCCTTTGCGGAAGTATCGCGCAGCGCAAGAACCGTGGGACGTGACAACTCCAACTGCTCCGCAATGGCCTGATTAGCGACCCCCTCGTGAGCGAGAAGCGGCAAGCGGCAACGCCGGGCTACGTTCTGTGGAGTGTTACCGCTCCGAACCAATCCCTCAAGCTCCGCTTTCTGACTGGAACTCAGCGCGAGCGACGGTGCCGGACGGGGCATGCCCCAGCATAAGGCAGTCCTGATTATATGTAAATAATTATCTAAGACAGGACACTAGCTGTATTCCATAAGCTCTTTGAAGGAGAAACCTCATTGTTGCGTGCGAGGCACGAAATCGCCCCGTGTCGCGAGTTCCAGGTCCCCCGGTAATTGCGTAAGGTGGATGACTATCAGGACTACACACCTTTACCGATGCGGCATCGAACGCCAGGTCACCCGCCCTGCCCGCGCCTACAAGGATGACGCAAGCCAAGGTGATTTCTATTGCACGGCTCACACTTCACCTCACTTTATTTGCTCTTCCATCTCATTGTGATTCATTTTACGGCCCTCTCCTCCGTCAAATGTACCCATGCCGTTAGATAGGCGCTCAGGCTCCGAATTATGGCTCCGTCGGATTTGAATCGCCGGCGTAATTTATGATGCGAGCATCAGTCCCTGTCTCCAGGCCCGCGGACCCCTGCAGCCGTACCTTTTGGGCTCACTCCGATCTCGGCGGCCTGAAAGAATCCGACCCTAATGCCCGCTGGCAGCCGCTGGCACAACACCTGCGTGAGGTTGCACGAATCGCAGAACGCATTGCGCAAGCCGCGCGCCCATTGGATCCCACCTTTCATCAGAACGCACACACGACCGGCGTGCTGCACGATATCGGCAAATACGCCCCCAGCTTCCACCAAATGATCAGAGGCGAAACCCCAAAAGGACCCGGGTGGCCACGCCGCGCGCGGAGCGGCTCTCGCATTGGATCCGCGAAAAGCCAGAGAAGCGGCCTTCGCGATTGTCGGCCATCAAAAGCGAGGAGCTTCACGACGCATTCATCGCATTATCGCGGACCGCAGCTGACACGACCGTCGACCCGGACCTGGCCTCCGTCGTCAGATTCTATGACCGGCCCGATCAGGTGGACTCGGCGCGCAAAAATTTAGCCGCAAGGAAACCGGCACCGGGCAATATGATCTGCCTTTACGCTAACGGCGCGCTGGTCTCCAATCCGGCTAGTCGCGACTACTGGCGCAATCATTAAAACATGTTAGGCCCGGAATAAAATGACCGCAGTTCCCCCGGTTTTGACATGACGGGGCAGCCCCGGTTTGAGCGTCGGGACACACAACCACGTCGGCGCCGGGGACGTAAGCGCGTGGGGACACTGGTCCTGGTCGGGTGGAAACAGCTCTGGAATCAACCGATAGGCAACCCTCCTCTGCGCCGTCGTCGGGAACAGTAATAGTGGAGTACCGCGAGTGCCTGGTGGCTGGCCGAACCGATTCGAACGCGAGGTAGGATTTGCTGATGCTCATGACCGTGCCCGCTGCTCGATTGGCCACGTTGGGCCGGATGACGTGGGCGTTGATCGGGTCATGGAGTAGGCAAACGGGCTTCGGGCCGGGGTTCGGCAACGGCAACACCGTGTACCACGGGTAAACCGTCAAACAGAGCGTGAGCATTTGGCGCAGTCGTATAGTAGCGCCTCCACAATCGGCTAAGCAACGGCCATATATAATAGAATCTGCTGCAGAGTGGCTACCGCGTCCCCGCCAATGGTCATTTGGGATGACTACATCGCGGAGGAAACTGCGGTCGTTTTAAACCGGGGATGACAACAACAGCGGCTTCGGAGAGCGCGGCCAGAAAGGCGGTGAGGGAATTTGCCTGATTTCCGGCGTCTTCGGCCCCATCGCCGCCACTCACGACAAGATCAAAGGCGCGGGTAACCTCGGCGGACAACCTGCGGGCGTATCCCTGTTCATAAAACTATATGGGTTAATGGGAAGGGCGAAAGTATTTCAGCAGTACGCGAAGAGCAGGGCTAAAATACAAGAAGCTGCCATAGTTACAGGGGCAGCATTTCCTCCGGCAGATCTGCCTGAGGCGGATTGAAACCATCAGCCACCGCTTGCATTCGACCGTCATCCGCATTTCAACTGATATCGTGTTCGAAGGCGGGGACTACAGACATAAGGCCGGCCATGGCGCGACCCGTCGGCGTTGTCAGATCGAGCGCTTCGGTGAGTGACACGAATGCGACGCCCAGCCCTGCCAGTTCTTTCAACGTGAGGACAAGATCGACGAGTGACCGACCCCAGCGATCCAGGCGCCATCGCAGCACCACATCGATTTCACGGCGTCGTGCCGCAGCGAGCAGTTGTTCCCGCAGTTCACGTTCCACCGCTCCAGAACCAACCTCTTTGATCTGAACCGCGATCATCCAGCCGCGCTTCGTGGCCGGCGCTGCTCATGTCATTGATACACAATGACCTGTCTCTCGACAGTGGGCGCTTCCACGTGCGTGATCAGCATATCCTGCACAAATCCCAGTGCTCCGCCGAGGCTGGCCAGGTTGCCGGAAAAAAATGGCGGAGTGCGTCCCCCCTGAGGGTTGTAGAAGAACGATTGCTCCTGTCCACCGAAATCGAGAGCCTGCATCAGCCGTTCGTAATTCGGGCGCGCGGCGGCGTGCCGGAATTCGGCGAAATACGACGGACCGGCGGTGGCGGGCGCAGTTCCGGGCTGATTGAGAACGCTGCTCAACAAGTCCGCGTCGCTGGCGATGAATAGCAATCTGCCCTCGATTGCGAATTCGAGGGGCGCCACGCCGTCCAGCTGCCCGACAACGTGCGGGCCCGCCGATGCCGCGCGCCACCCGACACCCAGACGCGACGTGGTCCAGAGCGTTTCGACAGCCGAGGACAACGCTTCACGAACGCGCGCGGCATCCCAGGCGTTTGTGGCGGAGATGACCAGTACGAAGGGCGTTTGAACGAAGTGTTCGGTTTCGACGCTCGATTGAATCTGCAGCATCGCATCGGGCGCGGCGGCGTCGATAAGATCGCGCAGAGCGACCGATTTCAGACTGCCCGCGATATCGCCGGGCAGAGGCGGCTCGTCGATTCTGGTTTCGAGATCCTCTTCGGTACCCGCAGTTTCATCGGTAGAAACCGCGCCCGGCGCGTATCGATTACTCACTCTCGCGGCGGCGCCGGGCGCGAGAAACTTGCCTTCGATCATCGCCTGGACGTTATCGACGGATGGCGCGGCCCAGGCTCTGGCGAACTCGGCTTTTGGAGAAACCAGGCCGCGCAGAGTTGCCAGCGATTGCAGCGCGCCGGAGTCCGGCAAAATCTCCATTTGTTCCGCGCGAATGAACACCCGGCTTTCGGTGATGCGTCCCCCGCTGCGCTGCACGTCGGCGAGTCCCGCAACGAAGGGTCGCAGTTCGGAAGCGTTGCGCTGAATCCAGTAAGAGCGGAAGCTGTCGTTCGCGAGCAATCCTTGCATGTTGAGCGCAAGGCGCATTTCACCGGTGGCGCCGGAGGCCGAGGCTTCATTGCGGGCACTGGAAAACCATGGCTCCGAGGCGAGCGAACCTTCGGTCACGCTGCTGTTCCGAGTGAGGAACGACAGGGTTCGCGCGATCAGATCGTCACGGGTTGCCACGATCAGATAACCTGCCGTGAATGCAAACGCGACTGTGCGGTTTGACGCGTCATCACGACGCAGATAGAAGGTGACGCCGGAGGCCTGGCGCTGGTTGAAATTTTCGCGCAGACGCCACAACTGGCTTGCCGTGAGCACGGATTCGTCTATTTTCGTGATGTAAAGAAACTGCTGTTCGCGCAGGTCGTAGAGGCCCAGCGCCGATTCGCGGCCAGCGATTTCCAGCGTCCCGGGCAAGCCCGGTGTGAAACCGGCGACACCGCTGTATTCCTGGTAGATGCCATCGAGCTTCTGGAACAGGTTCGAATTTGCGAAGACCTGATGGTTCGCGCTCGCGAGCCAGTCGCGTTTGACGGCGGATTGGTTCCAGTCGCCGAGCAGCGAATGAAAATCCTTCGCTTCGAGATAAATCAACGGACCGCCAGGCATAAGCTCAGACATGGCGCGGGGCTGCGTTGCGGTAGTCTGCACCCATGCGATCGCAGCCAGCGCCAGCGAACCGATCGCTACGGTCAGAAGCTTCTTCATTGCGCCTCCTTTGCGATTCGGGGCTTTACGATTTGCGCCTGTTCGACTTTACCTGTGATCAGCGGGGCGCGCTTTGAATTCTCGATCAAACGTTGCTGATCGGCGCGAATTGCGTCACGTTTCGCGGCGAGGCGCTGGCGATCGGTCGCACCCATATCGGCAGACCGGGCATTGTTGAGGAAACCAAGGGCCTCGGGAAGGTTGCCGGTGCGCTCAGCCGCGACTACGAGTTCCTCATAGAGTTGCATTTGTGCCATCGCGCTGAGATCGAGGCCGTTTGTCAGTATGACCGGAGCAAACCCAGATTGCGGAAATCTTTCGTTCGTGGTCTGGTCAAGGACGTCTGCTTCCTGCAAAGGAGCGATCACGCCGTTTCCCGACAGGTACCGGAACATCGCAAGGGCGAGGCTGTCTTTTCCTGCGCCGAGCGCGGCGCGCACTGCGTCGAGGCGAACCGCGCGGTTGCCCGGCTCAAACGCCAGCGCTTCGCGCAGCAAGCTCATGCGCAGCGCCGGATCAGTCGCGCTGCGCGCGGCAGCTTGTCTCGCTTCCACGTAAAAAGGTTTTTGCGCGGCAGCCTCGGTGATATTTCGCGCAGCCAGCAAGGCAAGTTCGCCAGGAACGGTGACCTGCGCAGGCGTCAGCAAACGCGCAGCTTCGGCTCTGCTTTCGTAAGTTGCCGAAGCATCGGCGACGATCCCGAGCGCAAGACGTCGCCTCGCGGCCGCATCGCTGATTTGCGCCAGTTTCAGCCTGGCTTCGAACTCCCAGGGGGTCGCCTCAATAGCTTTCGAGAGGAATTCGGCAGCTTCCGAGTTCCGGTGGAAACGAAGAAGCACATCCGCGGCAGGAATGTAGCCCCCGAATGGCTCATTCGCAACGTTGAACTCTTCCGTAGCGACGAGAATCATTCTGCGGAGCGTCTCGACGGCCTGACTGGTGTCGCCCTGTTCCAGCAGAACCTCAGATAGACCGAGAAAACCGGCCATGTTGAGGTCCTGATTTTCGAGATCGCGGCGGTAAGTATATTCCAGCAGCGATAACGCGGCCGGTATTTGGTGATCCTGACGCAGCGTGGTCGCGGCGTACAGCAGGATCTGTTCAAACGGCGCGCGATCGGGGAGGGCGCGGTAACGCGCGATCAGCTGGCTGATGGTTCCGGTGGCGCCCGCGAGACGGATTTCGACGGCGGTCAGTTGTTCGCGAGGTGCCTCCCGGGCGTTATCCGTGAACTGGTTCCACTCTGTTTCCGCTTCGGTTGTGTTACCGGACGCGAGCAGAAGGTTGATCAGCTCCGCGCGTTCCTGAACCGCTTCTTCTTCCAGACCGGCCCTGGCTGCCCCGTTTGTCAGTGCGACCTGCCGCAGAGTCAGAGTGAGTTTGAAGCGCGCAAATTGCTCCTGTTGTTGCGGGGTTGCATCGGGGAGGACCTGATACACGTTGATCCAGGAATCCCTGATGATATCCGTCAGCCAGTTGAAATCACTATCCGTTTTGATGGATGCCCGCAGCGCAGGAGCCAGAAGTTCGTTCAGGCGATAACTGCCGTTGCGATGCACGTAATCGGCGAGCAAATGATGAATGTTGTCGCGCAGATCGGGAAAGGCATCCGCCTGACTAACTGCGCCAATCGCCGCTCCCACGTGCGACCAGAACGAATCGCGAACGCGCACGCCTTTACCCTGCTCCCGTTCGAAGGCGGCGATTGCATCGCGCCACTCGGTAACTGCGTCGGCACGTTTTCCATCCTTCATCAGGGCGACCGCGATGCCGTTGTAGGCTTCGCCGCGATCGGCGTCGAGGTCCAGAGCTTTGTAGAACTCGCGAATCGCATTCGCGGTTTGTTCGTGTTCCGCGTAAAAGTTGCCGAGGCTCATATAGGCTTCAGGATCGCCCGGGGTTGATTCCAGTTGCGCGGGCAGGTAATCCGAGGCGCCGGGGGTGTTGCCTCCCGCGAGATATTCGCCGTAGCGTGCGCCGTAGTAATACCAGACCGAACCAGCGAGTGTCTGATTCGGATCGGGCTTCGCGGCGAGACGCTGGCCGATTGTAGCTGGATGAAGTGCCGTGAGAAAAGCCTGATTGACGGCGGGGGACCGGTCGCCGAAATAGACGCCGGTCAGTGCCGTATAGGCGCTTAGCCAGACGGGCGGGAGCCCGGTGGAGCGGGCGCGAAGGGCGGCCACGGCAGTCAGTTCGGCTGCGCCGGAAATCGCGCTCTGGACGGCCTGGTTGCGGAGTTCTTCCGATCCGCTGGCAGCGAGTGAGAGCAGTCTGGCGGGATCGGCTGCGGCAAGCAGGGCAAGATAACGCTGCAGGGGCAGGCCATTCAGGCGGCCGACTCGACGCAGATAATCTAAGTTGCTAATTTCCGTTGCCGTATCGCCCTCTGACCGTGCCGCCGAAGCCGCGCCGATATTATCGCCATCTGCTTCCAGTTCACGGCTGAGCGGTCCGTAAAGCGCGCGCTCCGATTGCCTTGCAATGTACTGAGGGCGACTGGCAACGGCGCGCGTTGCCTGCGCAACAATGTCTTCGAGACCGGCGGACTGCGCCAGGCGCAGTAATCCGTCGTCGGTCTGGACTGGAAGCCTGCTCAGTCGCGCGGCAAGTTCGGCCTTCTCCTCGGGCGTATATAGCAAAGCGACAATAACGCCTGCCCTTTGTAGCGCATTGGCCCGGGCGGCGGCATCCGGACTCTGCGAGCGAAGAGCCAGCAATTCCGTGGTGCGTCGGTTCTCCGCCATAATCTTCGCGTAGCTTGCGCCATAGGCCGGATACTTCGTCCAAAGATCGTTGCCTGCCAGCGTGAAACCACGTTCGGCGTAGCGCGCGGCGTCGCTGTACAGTTTGAACGAATCGAGCGAATCCGCGATTCCGAACAGAGCGCTCACCGTCTCGCCGCCCGCACCGATGTTGGCGCGTTCCAGCGCGGCAATGGCCTCCGCTTTTCTGCCCAGACGCGCCTCCAGTTCCGCAACCTTCTCCAGCCATTGCGGATCGTTGTAAGTAAGCCCGTAAAGCCGTGTGTAGCTCGTGATCGCGGTGTCAAAACGCAGCAGGCGTACTTCGAGTGCGGCACGCGCCTCCACAATATCCGCGCGGTCCGGCCGTTCCTTCATAGCCTTGTCATAGGCATCGAGCGCGGCGGGATAGTCTTCGAATACGGTCTCAATCCGGGCGAGCACGATCGGCCAGCGCCAGTCCCGGGGCGCACTCGCGATCGTCTTACTGTAGAAGGCAACCAGCTGCGGCTTCAGTGCGTGAGCCGCGGCGAAGAGTGCGGCCTCGCGCAATACGGCCTGATCGTCGGGATAAGTGTCAATCACTTCCACATACTGATCGAGAGCGCCCTGGTAATCGTTTCTGCGCGCAAGGGTCGCGATCAGCCTGCGACGCAATGCTGCAACTCGGGTATTACGATCGTCCTGGTCGAGCGGAGACTTTCGGAGCGCGTCGATTTCCATCCGGGCGTACTGAATGAAACCGGCATCGTCATTCGCGGCCGCGTAGGTTTCCGCCATTTGTGCGAGATAATCGGCGCGCCAGGGATCGGTCTTCAGCAGATCGGAGAGCAACACGCGCGCCTGATCGATTTTCAAGGCATCGGTCGCGACACGCGCGGCCTCGAAGCGGAATTGCGCGGAGAGATCGGGACGAGCTTTCGATGCGGCAGCAGTCAGCGTTGTAATGGCATCGTCGCCGCGCTTATTGCGCTTGTCGAAATCGACGCGCGCGCGGACCACGCCGAGCACCAGGGGGTAATCGTTATAAAGCGCGTTGAGCGTGTTCGACGACGCGGCAACATCCTTGCGGCCTTCAAAATACTTTGCCAGATCGATACGCAGGCGCATACGCTCAATAGGATCTATAGTCAGCCCGATCTGCCGGTCGAGCACCTGCTGCTGAACGGCATCGAATCCCTGCGACTGAGCCTCTTGGAGCAGAGGGGCGAGGTCCGAGGCGTGCGTTGCGAGCGCGATCTGTTTCGAGAGATACGCTTCCAGTTCCGGGCGGCGCTGCTGGGCTTCAAGTACTGCGACGCGCACGTCGGGATAAGCGTTGGCCGTGAGCCGGTACACGAGATCGCGATACGCGGGGCGGCTGGCGAGGCGTACAATTCGCTTCGTGGTTACCTCCGTATCCGCCGCCAGATATTCGGAAATGGCGCGGGTGTAATTGCGCCGGCCTTCCCAGATTGCTCCGGCTTCGTATGCGAACAGTTTGTTGTCGTGATAGCGTAGTCGCGCCTGGCCGATGAGACGCAGCGCGTCGGTAAACAGATAATAATCCCAGTAAACTGTCGCGGCTTCGAGGTAGCCGTCACGCTTCCCGGGGAAAACCTGCGGTATTCTGTTCCACGCCGCGGCGGCCTTCGTGAACTGGTCGCGATCCGAGTAGATATCGCCAATGGTGTCGATCAGACCGGTGTTTCGCGGGCTGGCGATCCAGGCGCGTTCGGCAAGAGCGGCGGCGATGCCAGTATCGGCGCCAAAATAAACGGCGAGCGAACGGTGGAGCGCAGCGGTCCGAAGATTCACGTCTTCGCGGCCAGGAAACGCATCGGCCAGTGCGCGCATGGGCGGCGCGGCGGCCTCATAGTGACCGAGCCACGTCTCGGCTTCCGCGTCGAACTGCACAGCTGCCGGGTTCGTTGTTTCAAGCTGCTGCCAGTGGCCTTTTTCGATCTCAGGATGGTCACGCCGCAGTTCCGTTAGCTGGTTGTAGATCTGATTGCCCTGCGAAAGCTGCTCGAAGAATTGCCGCCTGAGGTCGTCATCGCAGAACCAATAATCGTGCAACAGGCTGGCGGCTGCAGCGGGGCTGCGATTGGCGGGCGACTGATATTCCCTCAACAGATTGCGCACAAAGACCAGATCTTCCGGGAAACGCTGGTGCGCGAAAAGATTGAGTTGCAGATACAGATTCGGGGCCACGGGGCCGGTCTGAACCACTTCGCTGAAATAAGATTCGAGTTCGGTTCCGGTGAAGATTCCCGTCACCTCCTGCGTGAGCGAAGCGTAGGCGCTCTGCTGGCGCGAGCGCAGATACCAGCGCGCAAGCCTGTGGTACCAGGATTTATCGGGAAATTTGGCAATGGCGCGGCGATAGACATCCTGCACGTCAGCGCTGATATTGTTTTGCTCAAGGAATCCGGCGAAACGCGCGTATAGACCCGGATCGTTCGGATCCTGTGCAAGTTCATCCCGGTAGACCCGTAGCGCATCCATCGGCCGATTGAGCGCCCCCAGCCGGGCGAGATAGCGATCAAGAACGGTGGCATAGTCGGGTGAGCGCGAGCCAGATCCGGGGGCGTGGCTGGTCTGCGGAATCGGCATGATCGCGCCGAAGCCCGAAGCATTCGGAACCATCCCGAAGCCATTGGGATTCGGCGCCGGAGCAGCGCTGCCATGCACGCCGAGCGGGACACCGCCTGCACGTGTGGCCAGTTCGCGCAGCAGTTTTTGATAAACGGCGAATTCTTCCTGTTCGCGATGTTGCCGCGCCAGCGCGTCGGCGACCGCGAGCGAAACGTGAGTCCTCTGCGGCACATCGCCAAATGTGGTGAGGAACGACTGGCCTGCGGTAATCAGATCGGCATCGTCGCCGTAGCCCACGTAGGCGTCAACCATACTGGCACGTAGCGCAGCGCGGTGTGGTGAATTCGGAAAGTCGCGCTCGAGTGCTTGTAGCAGTTGAGCTCCGGCGGCGCGGTGGAAATACGCGACGGATTTGTCGTTCTGCTGCTGGTACTGCCAGCGCGGCGTGGTTGAGTTCAGGACAAGTGAAAGGATGCCGTTCAGGAATCCCGGAGAAGAATCGGCTGAGGCAATGTCTTTGTAAAAGGAGAGATCGCCCGAACCGAAGCGCATGGGCTCGTCCGGCCGTTCGAGAAGCAGCGATGCCAAACCTGCCAACGCTGCTTCCTTATCTTCCGCCCTCACACCGGGGAAGCTGTAGAGCGCGTAATATGCGCGTGCCTGCTCGTTGATATCCTGCAGCGGCGCGAACAGAGTCGCGACCGTTTTCAGTTCCGCGGCCCTCCAGCTGCCGAGTTTCGATTCTTTCGCGATCCGGTATTCGAGAAGAACGCGTTTGGCCGCCAGCATGTTGCCTGCATGCTGATAATAGGCAACCAGGCGTGCCGCCGCGTTCAGATCGCCCGGATCTTTCCGGAGCGCCGTTCGCGCACGGCCCTCGAATTCACGCAGTTCCTGCTTGTCGTCGAGAAGCTTGAACCAGGCCTCGGTGAGCGCTTTGGGCCATGAGGGCTGGAACGCGCGGTCGTAAATGCCGATGGCAGCCTCGTCGGATTCGCGTTGCGACGCGAGACTCGCTTCCGCCTCCGTAGGGTAAACATCGTCCGCGGGAAACGCTTTCCTGTATGCCGCAATCTGAAGCTCGGCCGCGGTAAAGCTGCGCTGATCGATCAGGAACCCGAGGTATTCCTGGCGTGGCGACTGCTCCGCCGGATATCGCGCGATCCATTCGCGAAAGGCTGAAGTGGTGGACAGGGCCGGCAGCCCGGCGTCTTTGATAACCGGCAGCATTCGAGAGAACGCCAGCCACGCCCTCTGTTCCGTGACGGGCAGATAGGAATCGGAAGGCGCGCGCCCCACGGCCTCAAGAGCGCTTAGTTCGCCAGTGGCATTCGCGCGCCGGTGGTAATAATCGGCAAGATCGAGATAGCCTTGGCCTCGATCGGCAAGAAGGTCGGCGTAGCGTCGCCAGTCTGTTTCCGCGGCTACGAAGTCGAGTTGCAGCTCCGCTTCCTGCGCGCGCAGGCGGTAGAGCGCGGCGTTCTTCGCGTCGGCGCCGATCATGGCGGTAAGCGCAGGCCGCGTCTCGGAAGGGGGACGCCGGATCTGCACGGCGCCGCCCGGCATCGGAACGCTGCGCAAAAGAATCTGCAGCAGCGGCCCGGCAGGTTCATGCTGCACCCAGCTGGAAAGCTCCGCGTGAGCCGCCAGTACCGCGCCAAACATTGCCAATAAAGAAGGAAGCAGCCACTTACCAGACTTCAAGGCTCACCTCCTCGGTCGCGATGTTGTGAGCGACGTCTTCGGCGGTGACGTCCACTTTATATTTCCCTGCGGGCAACGCGCCCGGGACCGACATCTCGCCGACGTTCGCCTTTCGGTCTGAGTTCCAGTGAAGACTGACCGGCTCAGCCCCATAGAGGCGCGCCGTGATGGTACGCGTGCCGGGCGAGGCAAACGCGGCAATCGATATCCGCCCGCCCGCCTTCACGCGGGGCTGATCCAGCTTCACGCGAATCGCCGGAATCCGGCTGGCAATAACGAAACTCTTTGCCTCGCGGTAGACGTGGCCGTCTTTGTCGCGCAGTACGAGCCGCACCTGATACGTGCCGTCATTCATTTCGGCAGGAGCGAGAAATCGCGTCTGCCAGGTATCGTCGTCGTTGAGATGGCGCAGCGGCTTTACCAGGCCGAACGGAAACATAGCGATCACCGAAACGATGGAATCGTCGGTTTTCACGCGCAGCACCGGGTCGCCGGGGCGAATGACGCGGGGCCGCAGCAGCGCTCGCGGAACGGCCAGGAACGATGTGTACGGCGTAACAAATCTATACTTCTTCGACAGCCGGATAATCTCGTCGAGGGATGCGGTATCCTCGCCATCGCGGTCGATCTTTTCGAGAAGCGCGTCGACGCGGGCGCGGGCCCACGCGCGCGGCAGATACGGATGGTCCGCTGCGGTAATCGTCAGAGGTAACGTTGCGGTTCCCGATCCCTGCACGCTGAAAGTCGCGGCTGGCGTGGGGCTCTTATACTGCCCGACCCATGTGGCAGCCGAACCTGCGAAACGTACGGCCTCCAGCGGGTAGACATAACGGAAATTCGCGGCGGGCGTTGCGGTCAGGTTCAGACCGCGCACCGGTTCCTCGCCAATCTTCGACAGAAAAGCATTCAGCTTGAAGTCGATCGGCTCCGTGGACCGGACCGATTCCCAGACGCCGTTGTTCGCGGCGAGCAATCGCGCCAGAGGCAGGTTCGCATCGTCGCCGACCGCGAGGACGAAGGTGTGCGGGCGGCTTGCCTCAGTAAGTTTCGAACGCGCCGCCGCGTACCAGGACGAAAGCCTTCCGTTCTGGATGGTGCCTTCGGTGGCACCGCCATCGCCAATGAGAACCAGATAGCGTTCGCCCTCGCCGTGCGCGATTTGCGCCAGCCCGTCGGTCAGTGCGCGCTGGATATCCGTACCCGAGCGAATGCTGCTGGCGCGCGTGAAAGCGAGCGCCGCTTCGACATTCGGAATGGAAGCGGGCACCGGCGCGGGCCGGAAAGGCGATACTTCGGAATTGAACAGCAGCAGGCTGAAGCGGTCCTGCGGACGCATTTGCTTCAGCAAAGTCTCAAGCGCCTGAAAGCTTCGCTCCAGTTTCTCCCATTGCATGGAGAGCGACGTATCGAACAACGCAACCACGGTTCTCGCGGGCGCCGCCGATCCGATGTGAGCCGGATTGGGCGCAAGCAGTGCGGTGGCCTGAAAGAAGTTTTCGCCCGCTTGGCTTTGCGTGATCACCTTCAGTGCATTCGGTGCACTGGTGTCCGCCACGCCATATCGGTAGCGAACGGCCAGGTCTTCACTGAGGGGCACATTATTCGCGAAGTATTCCGCCCGGATGGTATTAGGGGTTCGCTCGGTGACTTTGAGCGGATAGGCCTTCGAGACCACCGCGAAATCGTCGATGGCGTGCTCGGAATGCAGGTCCAGCGTGACCGACAGATGTCCGGCTGTCTGCTCCTGATACGCATCGGGCCGCAGCGGGATGGCAAGCAACGACTGAAGATTCTCCACCATGAGACGCTCCTGATATTCGAGCTCGATTCTCTTATTTCCAAACGCCGTAAAGGGCACAATCCGCGCGTTAAACAGCGCATTCCGGCCTGCCTCATCGGCATCGCGCTCACCCATTTGGAGCAGTCCGGGATCGATCTGCTGCGCACGCACGCGCGAGTAGATTTCCTGCGCGCGTTTCCGTTCCAGAATCACGCCGGGAATGCGCACCACATCGTCCCATACCGCGAAATCCGAGACGCTGGCGCTTGCAGGCAGCGCGAACGTGTACGATCCTTCCTGAATCTCCGCCTGATGATTGCCGAAGATCTGGCGCACCTGAACGCGGGCGATTCCGTTGTCGATTTTGATCTCAATCGTCATCTCGTTGAGCGAGAAAATTGCAGGATCGGGCTGATCGTGTCCGGCGGGCACCAGGACACCGGCATCGGCAAGCAGTACGGGTGCCAGACTCAGCAAGACCGCGGCGAAGCGAAGCGCGCACCTCATCGCAGATCCCCCTCCCCGTAACGGACAAGGCCATTATCGGTACCGACAAAAACGGATCCGTTACCAGCGGCGATTGCGGTCACGTTGGCCGACGGAAGCCCGGCCGTAGTGTTAGTCCAGCGGCCGGTCGCGAGGTTATCGATCCAGAGACCCTGCCCGAGCGTGCCGACATAGACCATGCCATGTTCGACTGTCATCGCGTTCGGGTTGACTGCGATATTGTCCCTGAATTCGGGGAATGTGTGCCACTGGCCGGCGGCATCGAGACGCATCACGCCGGCGCCGTAAGTCCCCGCGTACCATTCATCGCCGACACGCGCCACTGCCGATATCCAGTTGTGCTTCAGGGCTGAGTTGGCGGTTGTGTAGCTGACCTGTATGGCATCGTCCTGCAAAAGGGATAAACCACCCAGGGTTCCAGCCGCGATCCGGCCACCGGCGGAGGCCAGCGCATAGACGTGATTGTTGACCAGACCCTGGAATGCGTAGAGACTTCTGATACCGTCCGCGCCCACAAACGAAAGACCCGCAGGCGTTGCGACCACCATGCCGCCCGGCCGGAAAACCACGTCTGTGACGTGATCCGCAAGCAGGCCGTCTTTGCGGCCCAGAACCTGCCGGACCTTTGCGCCGGCGTCGAACATCACCAGCCCGTTCGCGGTGGCCACGGCGGTACGCAGTCCGCCAGGTTCCTGAGCGATTCGATTCACGCAGAACAGGTGTTCGTCTTCCAGATGCGCGACGTTTTCGAACTGCGGGTCCGCGATGTCGAGTCCGCGGTCGAAAAAACCAACCCAGATTCGACCGTCCGGCGCAATCGAGATCGCCGCGATATCGCGATCGGTCAGTTGTCCGCGTTCGCGATCCAGTATTCGGGTCCAGCCACCGGAAGACCGGTAGAGCGCTCCGGCCAGCGCATAACGCACGCCATCCAGGCGGAAAATGCGCTCCACCGGAGCGCTGATCTGCCCGGCATCGCCGCCGCGGCCAGCCCGGGTATCATGGGTCAAAGCCACCGTGACCACGCCCTCGTCTTCAGTGCCAACTGCCAGCGTTTCGTCATCCGCATCTCCACCGGCTTCGATCGATTTCGCGAAGTAGCCCTCGGCCAGAGTGCGCACTTTCCGGCCGTCGTCGAATTCAACGACTCCCACCGCGGTCCCCACCCACGATTTGCCGCCGCGCACGGCGAGCGACAGCACATGCGGATCCGGTAGGCTGGCTGCTAACGCATCGAGCTGACCAGCGTGGAGACGGTAAACGCCGCTCGCCAGAGTTCCGATCCAGATATCCGCATCCGAACCGGCAAGAGCGGTGACCTGTACCTGCTTTAACTGTGGCGCCAGTTGCGACAGGTTCTCTCCGTCCCAGACCAGCACACCATCGTCGGTTGTGCCCAGAACCAGTCTCCCCGTGGGTAGCCCCAGCAGCGCGATCACATTCCGTAGACTGGGGTTGGCAGGCAGAATCTGGCGGAAGCGCGAGCCGTCAAATGCGAGGACGCCGGCGCCGCGTGTTGCGATGAACAACTCCAGACCGTTATGGCCAGGCGCGGTTGTCATCGAAACCAGTTCGGCCACAGGCAGTTCGCGACCCGAACGCCATGTCTGAAGCAGTACAGCTGCAGTGTCATACGAGTAGAGAGCACTCGGGGTGCATAGGTAGAGGTGTCCGCCGAAGGCGGCGGCATCGCGGAATTCCGCCGCTGAACTAACCGGTTCGCCGCGCGACGTGTTACCGAAGCTTCGGAGGTCAAGCGCGTCTGCACTGACCGCGATACGCTTTGCTGACGCGGAGTCCCGCACAGCGCCGGCCCGGGCACCCAGCGCCTGATAACAAATCCATGACAACGAAATAACGACGGAAACTAAAACTGCCGCGGCCGCCAACCGCCAGCGAAAAACAAAGAGGGACATACTGCAACATCAGCATAGAACGAAATCTGTGGAAGTCAACTAATGAACGTTAATGTGTGGAGTTTCGGCGGAGAACATCCGCGCCGTCGTTTTATCATCTGGCCGGCAGGTGCATCATCAGCGTTCCCGCAGCACGTGCAAAACGACTCGCAAGGTCGCCGCATCGGTACCGGGTGTGATTCAGAGGCGGTCGCCCGACACCAGAATAAGTTCCAGTCCCACACACGGGCGGCTCCCTTCGCGCTGGCGTCCACCAGCGCGAACCGAACGGGACCCTCTGCCGCCAGCCGTTTCCGCCAGTAATAGAAGGCCTGATCGCTGAAACCGTGTTGGCGACAGAACGCGCTCACTGATAACTCGCTCTGCTGTTGTTGCCGGATCAGTTCCTGCCATTTCTTCTCTGACGCGACGCGTGCGGTGGCTCTCATCCATCCCACTATCGGACTTTCCAGTACTCATCCGCCAGAGGAGTGCATCGGACACATACGTCTCCGATGCACAATAGGAGGTCGCCGAAAGGGGAGAACAACTTTAATTTGGATGGTGGTCAGCTCCGAATAGCACGGAGCCGTGCCGATCATGAGATGGCGCGTTACAGCGGAATCAGTAGCCTCCGGTGTGTTTTGGATGCGCAACGGTACAGTTACAAGGGTGAATACTGCGGGTTTGTTGTCAACCTTGATCCGGTCCCTTGCGCCCGAAAGTCAAGCAGGCGTGCCCGAACCCGCGAAAAGGACTCCGCCATCGTACCGCCTGCGGGCCTTATATATATAGACGGTAAAAACTCTCTGAGACTGAGAGTCAATGATGAATCGGGAGCCAAAATTCTTTGTCTCAGTCTCCACTTAACAGGTTTCTCCGTTCTTGGACACGTTATTGCTGAAAACGCAGGACTTTTTTCGGCCGAACAGATCCGGACTTTCGTTTCGGCGGCGCGCGAGGCAGGCCCCTTGGACGATTAGCTTGTCGAAGCTGGCTCTCCTTTCGGAGATTGAGTCATCTGGGCAGGCCAGCGGGCTGGCCGAATGGGCCCGCGCCGGGGTGATGCGTTTCGTCCCACGGACCGCCCTCTGCCCAGTCAGCCGCTGACTGCACATCGGCCACTGCCGCAGCCAAAACCGGACACGCGCAAGCCGGCGCACCTCCTTGCCGAGACCCCGGAGGAAGTGGAAAAGATCCGGGTCGATTTCGAGCGCCGCCGGTCGGCTCGTCTGCTTTGGAAGGGAGGCGCCACTGATACGCACGATTACGCGCCGGCTTGACGCCTGGCGCAGAATTATGGGACGAGCCCGCCGGCGCCACCTTTTCGCATCATAGTGAACTTCCCGTGGATGGGGCCGCTCAACTGGGCGGAGTCGGAATGCAGCCGCGGCCGCGATCCCAACGGCGGACTCACTCAAGTAAGCACAAGACTAATACGGCGTTAAGAACAAACATCGGTAGCCAAAAGGTCGCTTGCGTTATCCCAATCGAACGATCCCCGAGACTTTCCTGCACTTCGCAGCGCCCCTACTTCATGATCTTTCCAGCCAGGCGCCTGAGGACCGAGCTCAAGTAGCGTTGAAACTGTCCTTCACGACCTGGCATACAGTGATCTTTGCGGACGTACTTAACGACCATCGGCATCTCGATGAGATTCGACGCCTCATGGCCGACAAGCCCGAGGCCGCCCTGCTCATGGAACAACTGGTAACCCGTAAACGTGCGCTCTTTGCTGATGACGAGAGAATGGCAGGGACTTGGGAAGTCACCCGGACGGAGGATGGCGTCAACCTCCGCGCCGACGCCCGAGACCCGTATTCCTTGCCGCGGGATCCGATATAGAAGAACATGGCAGCGGCAAGGCCGCGCGACCAGCGTTGGCTAATGCACGGTCGGCTTGGATAACGTCTCGGCAAATAGTTGTCCGCGTGCGCGAGTGCACGAAAGGATCACGGTGTTCATCTCCTGTTCCAAAATTGGTTCGAGTGCCCGGAGGTCTTCGTGTCGATGAACGTTCCGGGTGAAGTCGGTGATGAGGATCAAGGCGACGTCCAAGGTTGCCAGAATGAGACCGGTCGGGCTTTCGCCGCTGACTTCGACGAGGTAGAACGTGCCGCCAGTAGCGGCAGAGCCACTCTCGGAAACGCCCGAGCACAGCCAGATGTCCCTGCACGGCATTGTAGGCATAGAGGTGGTTTTGCTGGATTACCTATCGCGGCCGGCTGCTACCCGATACTTGATACTTGCGCGGGTACCGGCCGCTGTTCAAGACCCGCTTATGGATGGGGCCACCGTCCGAGCCCGATGGTGTTCAGCCCTTCTATTTAGGGCTGTTGGTCGATGCTTATCGCCTGCTGAACGCCGCAGAGGACTTCTCCGGTTCATAAGCCAGTTGTCAAACGCCGCGAACTTTCTCAAGCTGAAACCTGAGAGCTAATAGCTGAAAGCTCCTAATTCACAGCCATAGTCAAAGACCCAATCGTATCCGAGTCGGAATCGAACACAATAAACCGCACCCGACTAACTCCATCCTCAAGCGTCACACTCTTTTGAAAGGGAATCCCCTCTTTCAACGCCTGGTCGCGCGCCGCCGCATCGTAACTCAAATCGAAAGGCGCAATAGCCGACCCTGTAGTGCGCCCGTCCGGCCGATACTGCACGCACGCCACGCGCAGTTTCCCCACGTACTGGCCGCCTTCCTGCACCAGTGTCACATCGTTCGCCGCAATGCGCGCCGCCAGTTTCACCTGACGCGCGTTTTTCGGGTCCCGCTCAAACGTGCCGCGCAGCCCGATCTCAGCCGCGTCGAACTGCTCCTTCACCGCCGCCCCGATAGCCCTGTCCGCCCTCGCACCCGCAGCTTCCTGCCACGCATAATATCCCGTGCGCGCCTGCACCCGGACGCCCTTGCGCGTGCACGTTACGCGCAGGTTATGAAACTTGTTGTTCCAGTTCTTCTCCGGCGGAAAGTACCCGATCTGGTAACTGCTGCGCAAATCCCGCATTGCCTGTTTCACCGCCATTCCGACATCCTTGCTGCCATTGGGCCTTCCGCCCGTCAGGCCCGATAGCGTGTTCAGAAAATCCAGAGCTCCGTCGCCAGTGCCGCCCATCCCGTCAGGACTGCCCAGCATCACCTGGCGCACGGGATAAATCGTCACGCCGGATCTGTCGAACCACTCGCTCAGTTGCCGTAGCTGCGGTGTGAAATCGATCGGTTCTCCGGTGTAGGAGCTTCTGGATCCCAGGCTGATGGGTACGCCATCGGTGACCCAGACAATATTCTTGCGCCCCGGAAAGGCGGCCAACGGCGCGGCGATCTGCTGCAGCGCGTCGAATGTGAGTCCAAGCCGGACATTCACATCCGCACTGTCGATGGGCCTGATAGTTTGCACCGTACGCAACGCCTGGTCCAGCAATGGCTTGATCTGGCGCGTCCAGGGCCCCCCGTCCTGCGGCCTTCCCGTCTCCGTACCGTTCAGCCCGTGAACCGCGAACAGGCGCCCGTCGAGCGTAAGCAAATACAGGTACAGATCGTCGGCATTTTCAATGTCTCCCAGCTGTTCCACAATCTGATTGGCCGTGAGAGCACGCGTATCGAAATGCTCGTTCAGCAGATCGAACAAAATCAGGGTGACGTGCCGAGCGTTCGCTCGGCCGCCGTTTGAAAACTCGCCGGGCTCGGGTGTGCGCACCTGCGGCGGTTTGCTATCCAGGTGCCGAAAAAAAACGGTTTGCTGGCGCTTACCGTCGTCGACAACCTGAAACTCCTCTTGGGTCAGATCCGTTACCGGCTGGCCTTGGCTATCCACCGCCACCACATTCAGGCTCACCAGTCTCGGCTGGTCTTGCGCTCCCAGGAATGCCAGAGCCAGTACCTGCGCGATCACGATTCGGCCGAGCATATCTCCTACCAGCATAACGAGTCTGCCCGCGACAGTACATCCCTTGAAAAGTGGAAAATTGGGCTCCCTTGGCTGTAGCCCCAACAGGCAGTCGTTTCGCCCACCTGGAAACAGAATTGCTCTGCCCGAGAGCGTTACATGCACACTCAGCAGCCAACCCGATCCTCTCGCCTGCTTCCTTCGAGGCCGTCCGCCACTGGCCGAGCTGATGGCGGAGCACATCGCTCCAAAAAAGAGTCTTGGGGAGATCTGATCGGGGTCTGGGTCCCGCACGACGTGAGGGACCAGATCGTGGATTTTGTCCGGCGCTGGGCGGAAAAGACCGAGATCGGCGCCGGACGTTTCGTGGAGTGGCTCGGCATCGCGAGCGGCAAATTCTACGGCTGGCGGGAGCGATATGGAAAAGTGAACGAACACAACGGTTGGATACCCCGTGATTTCTGGCTGGAACGGTGGGAGAAGAAGGCGATCGTCGATTATCATTTGAAGAATCCGCTGGAAGGTTACCGGCGATTGACGTTCATGATGCTGGATGCCGGCATCGTCGCGGTAAGCCCATCCAGCGTCTGGCGGGTGCTGGGGCAAGCAGGGCTGTTGGCGAGATGGAACGGCCAGGCGTCAAAGAAAGGTACGGGCTTCCAGCAGCCTTTGCAGGCGCATGAACATTGGCATGTCGACGTTTCCTATGTCAACATCAGCGGCACGTTCTACTATTTGTGCAGTGTATTGGAGGGCTTCAGCCGGGCGCTGGTGGACTGGGATCTGCGCGAGTCGATGACCGAGGCAGGGATTGAAGTCATTCTCCAGAGAGCGAAGGAAAAATATCCGGAAGCGAAGCCGCGGATCATCTCCGATAACGGTCCGCAGTTCATCGCGCGGGACTTCAAAGAGTTCATCGGATCTCCGGCATGACGCACGTGAGAACCTCACCGTACTATCCGCAATCCAACGGCAAGATCGAGCGCTGGCACAAATCGATCAAACGAGAATGCATCCGGCCCGGTACGCCGTTGACGAAGGAAGACGCGTATCGGCTCATCGGGGAGTATGTGGAGCACTACAACACGGTGCGCCTGCATAGCGCCATCGGCTACGTCACACCGGCAGACATGCTGGCCGGGCGCCAGATGGAAATCCTTGCCGAACGCGACCGCAGACTGGAGCAGGCGCGCCTGCAGCGACAGGAACGTCGACGACTGGTGGCATGAAAATGCGGGTTACAATGATTTTGAAGGGTGAAACGGAAGCTGGCGCTGCAGGGATGCAACCATGCCGAGGGATAGCCTGGCGGGCTCATCGAGACGATGTTCAAGGGTGCGGAAGTTCTTCTTTCGCGCTCTTCCCGGAACACATCGGATCGGTAGACCCGAATGCCTCGAAAATCCCCGCCCGAAGGGCGGAATACTCACTAACGGATAACGCTTCTCCTCCCGTTCACGCTGAACCGGCACACGCTATCAATAGGCCTCGACGAGAAACGGCTGTCCAGGTACTTAAGATGCAGTTCCGGCGACTTTTGAGAAGCGAGTTCCCAAGTTGTGTCGGTGGCAAGTATGGGAAGAGAGGAAACGAATCTCTTATTCGGTGCAGCCGCCATTCGTCAAAACCCGCTTAAAATAGAAGCAGAGTCCAATGGCGCTACTCTTCCGAACAAACGTCGTCCTCGTCTTGTTGTGTGCGGCCGGATCGGCGGTGTGGTTACAGTCCGCGCCCAGTCCCGCACAACTTCCGGCTACGCGCATCGACGGTGTGCAGGCCCTCAATTCGCGCTCCGCGCTCGTGTGGGGCGACAGCGATACGCTACAGATCTGGCGGGTTGAATTCCTGGGAGTCGGCGCGAACGCGGGAATTCGCTGGACGGCCATTCCGACACCTCCCGAACTGAAGACATTCAAAGACAGCAGCAAGGAGGAGGGTTCGCCGCAAGTAAAAGTAAACTTCGGACCCGATGGCACTATGCGCGTTTTCTGGGCCGATAACGAGCGGGAATTCGGTGAAGCGCATTTTGAATTCGATCTGCATCAGGCAGAGAGCGCGGATGAAGGGCACACCTGGCGCGTGTATCAATCCACCTTGTTGGAGCCCGGTGGCGGCGCGTCGGAAGTTGGCCAGTGCCGCTTTGTCGATCATCAGCACGGATGGATGCTGCTCTTCGGTGATCCAGGCGGTGGCCAGTTACCCGAAATGCTCGTGACAACAGCCGATGGCGGTCACACTTGGCAAACCGTCGCAGATTGGTACCAACATGGCCCGGGGACGGCACCGCTCGGCCGGTACGGGGCACAGGCGCTCGTCGTTCGCTCTGCCACCGTCGCCTCCCTCGTGGTCGCGCGAACTGCGGAAAACGAATTGCCCCTTGCTGCGGCATCGACCGAAGATGGCGGCCATACCTGGATAAGCACGTCAATTTCGCATCCGTCCGGGTTCGATGTCGGCGAACTTGCGCAACTGAAAGACGACCCCACGCATCCTCACCGCGTTTGCGTCGATGCGCATCTGAACCGATATGATCAGCCTGCAGACAGCTATAGCAGCGGGGACGCGCGATATTGCTCGATCGACGATGGCCGTACGTGGTTATCACCAGTGCGCGTGCCCATGCCGACCACAGTCATCGGAGACACAGGACCGGGACTCGGACACGGCAGCCGGCTTCCGGTCTATGCCGACGCCACTCTCGGATTTGCGAATGTGTGGGGAGACCGTAAGGCGCCGGGCTGGAAACCTGATGGTAATCCCCTTGGCCGGGAAACGTTCCGGGAGTACGCGCTATTCTTCACAACAGACGCAGGAAAGACGTGGAACCCGGTCCCCGCGTCAATCACGGGACCGTACGGGGCCTCCGATAACATTCAGGTTACGCAGGTTGCCGGGCAGGGCAACACGGTCTGGCTGCTCCTCACATTGGTTGGCGATTCGCCGCATTCCGACCTGTTTGTTTCCGCCGACCATGGCGTCACGTGGCGATTGGTGTCGGACTCTGCCAGTCGCTGACTCTGACGCATCGCATGCGCGCCTACCTACCGTCAGGGGCACTGCCTGTTGTCCATCCGTTCCTTTGAGAGGCGATGTCATCCAGGTTCAGTTCGGTGAATTCGTTGTCGGTGATGTAGAACAGCCGACCGTTCATCCACAGGAATCTGTCGCGGTCTCCGTCCATAAGCCTTCGTGGATCTTGCGACTGCCAGCGCGCGACCAACCTCCCGTCCTGGACGCTGACGGCATAGAACGTCCGCACCCAGGCTTTGCCGTCACTCCGGAAGACCCAGTCTGCGCCGCGCCAGGATCCCGGCTTATAAAGCTCGGCCTCTTCAAAAAGAAGCAGTTCCGGGGTGACGCCCACTGCCAGCATCTGTCCCGTTCCCGGAGCAGGAATCTCCCATTGCCTTTCGCTTTTGTCCCAATCGATCAACTGGTAATGCGGACTCCGATCTCCAACACTTGTCGCGAAGAGAGAACTATGAGTTCCCGGTATCCAGCCGACAAGATACGGGTTGGGTGTGATCTCAAAGGAATGCAGCTTTCCCTGACCCGTGTACCACATGAATGTGAATTCGTTGAGCCCTGAACTGGACGACAGCAGCACGCCCGATCCGTCTGGAGCGACGCCCTTGTTAATGACGAGGTCGTCGCAATCTACCCGAAAACGAACAACGCCGTTCGCATCCAGCCCGATGATCTGGGCAGTGGTCCTGGTTTCATCCTTCCATATGGTCAGGCTTGCGCTGCCGTCGTCGCTCAATTGCACCTGATCGGCCTTATATTGCGGGAACGGCCCTACGGTGGTCGTTAACTTGCCATGGAGATAAATGTTCAGCGCGATCAGCCCGTGTTCAGGATGAAACTCTTCGACGAAAACACGGCTATCCGGCGTCGAGGTCGTGTAACCCGGCTCGCCGGCCCTCTGCGGAAGCGTAATCTTCCAATCCTCATTGACGCCCCATACAGTCTCACCACCGTTTTCCCGATTAGTTGCATCAATGAATCCTGGTTGGACCCCGCGGGCCTCCGTTTGCCGCTGGATGTTCCCGTCTTTGGCGAACCACGTGACGGTCTTTCGGCCGAAAATCGTAGAGACGCGAACGTACGGTGCGATCCAATAGGTTTCAAGCGCTCCCAAGCTCATGCCAGGCAGTTTCGGACCGGGAGGACGTGGAGGAACTGAAAAAGGCGGCTGTGTTGGACCCTGAGCAAGGCAATTCAACGCGAGCAACATGCAGGGAAGTAAATTCAGCTTCATGACTTTTTCCTTTAGGCAGAACATGCGGATCATTTCGCGGTGACCGAAGAAACAGCGATGTTGTGGAGTTCGAACGGCACCATAAACCAGCGGGTCTCCTGCGGTGTCTGCCATAGCAGCGTCGCGAGTTGACGGTCAGACTGCCGCTCGGACTCTCCGCCCGCGCGGAAGAATTCCGAGACGTCGGCCGTGGCGCGGACGCTTCGCGCGCTTTTCCCGAGTGTTTCATTGTGCAGGCGGGATTCCGATGGGAAATGAGATCTCGACGTCGCTCCCGATGTCTCGAACTATAGGCAGACTTGAAGGTCGTTCATTCCGGTTATCGTAAATCCGCACCTCCAGGGAGGGGCGGGCGGAAGCACTTTCCTCAGGACTCAGCAAGCCTGCATCCAGCAGTGTCCGGCTGAGTCCTTCAAGGAGACCTTGTTGCTGGTGAATGAAAGCGCGGAGGTCTCTCAGATACTGTGGGTCGTCTTGCCAGATGATGGTTTGTGCCACATATGAGTGGACCGAGGCATTTCCCTGCGGCCCGCCCGCGAGGCTTCCCAGAAAATGTTCTCTCAAGATGTCGCGATTCGGCTTGGGGTCGCAGCGCCTGTCGTCGCGCGAACCCTCGACATCCGCCGCGCCCACTACGCGGACATAAAACGACGGATCCACGCCATTCGCAAGTAAACCTCCGCCAGCGTTTCCCGGGAAATAGTTAACGCGCCCTGTCGTGTAATAGTTCCCGACCGGGGGCCAGCCTGTCCTCGGCCCAGGTAATCCGCTGCTGCAGGATCCGCCCGATCCGCCGCCCGGAACAGCGCCGCTGCCTTTATCGACCACGCGGATGTACGCATCAACCGTGAAGGCTCCGAGGATTGCCGCA
>Ga0302195_10000814_pt1 | contig 24600 bp, 18 predicted proteins | sample II_Bog_N1_2_FD_198778 | JGI IMG/M metagenome (GOLD analysis project Ga0302195, IMG submission 198778) | Peat permafrost microbial communities from Stordalen Mire near Abisko, Sweden - II_Bog_N1_2 | ecosystem: Environmental > Terrestrial > Soil > Wetlands > Peat | place: Sweden: Abisko...
TACCAGGGGGAATTGCGGCTCGCCTCTACGGAGGGTGAGGGTCGACGGGAGAACACAGTTCAGATCGATTTGAGCGAGTGCCAGCGTCCGCGCAGTAGGCGGGCGAGCATGAGAACTCCAGGTCAAGCGAAGGACGCAGGCCTGGTGTCCAGAGGGCGAGCATCGAAATTTGCACATGCCTGTAGCGGCCGACCGCATGGGGCATGGCGACAAGTGGGGAAGGTCCTTAACCAAGACGTGCCGCTGTAGGAGAAAACCTCAGGCAGCGGATTCTTATAGATGCCGCCCGATTCACTAACGGCTGGCAGCCAGAATAAAAACTGGTTGCCGGCCGTCACGATGTAAGACAAAAAACGCGAAGGGAGAACTGTACCCGCAACCTGAAGCCGAAGCCGGAGGCGAAAAGCTGACGGCGAAGCCGGAAGCAGCTGAAAGCTGATAGCTGAAAGCTGATAGCTGAAAGCTGATAGCTGAAAGCTGATAGCTCCATCGGAGATAATCAAAACACCGTGTCCCGCACCATCCACTCCGTCTGCGCCCTCGATTGCCCCGACGCCTGCTCTCTCCTCATCGATATCGACGAGCAAAATCACGGCAGCCGTCTCCGCGGCAACCCCAACCACCCCGTCACCCGCGGCTTCCTCTGCGGCAAAGTAGCCCGCTACCTCGATCACGAATACTCCGCCGACCGTCTGCTCCACCCCCTCCGCCGCACCGGCGCCAAAGGCGAAGGCAATTTCACCCCCATCTCCTGGGACGAAGCCCTCGATGAAATCGCCCACCGCCTACAAGCCATCGCGCGCGAACACGGCCCCGAAGCCATCCTGCCCTACAGCTACGCCGGCACCGTCGGCCTCCTCCAGACCTCCGGCATGGACCGCCGCTTCTTCCATCGCCTCGGCGCCTCGCGTCTCGACCGCACCATCTGCTCCACCGCCGGCATGGCCGGCATGAACGACGCCCTCGGCCACCGTTATGCCCTCGAACCCGAGCAGTTCCGCAACGCGAAACTCATCCTCGCCTGGGGCGCGAACATTCTCGGCACCAACGTTCACCTCTGGCCCTTCATCGTCGAAGCCCGCCGCAACGGCGCGAAGTTTTACACGATCGACCCGAACCAGAACCGCACCGGCAAACTCTCCGATCGCCACTACGCCATCCACCCCGGCACCGACGCCGCGCTCGCCTTAGCCATGATGCACGTCATCGTTCGCGATGGCCTCGAAGACCGCGACTACATCGAACGCCACACTCTCGGCTTCGCTGATCTAAAAACCCGCGTCGCCGAATGGACCCCCGACCGCGCCGCGCAGCTCACCGGCATCCCCGCGCACGATATCGTCGATCTCGCCCGCGAATACGCCACCACCCGACCCGCCGCCATCCGCCTCAACTACGGCGTCCAGCGCTCCGAACGCGGCGCCATGTCCGTACGCACCATCGCTCTCCTCCCCGCTATCACCGGAGCCTGGCGCGATGCCGGCGGCGGCGTCCAGCTCTCCACCTCCTACGCTTTTCACCTCAACCGCACCGCGCTCGAAATGCCGGAGCTGCAGCAACAATCGACCTTAGGACGTGAAGCCCGCCTCGTCAACATGTCGCAACTCGGCGCCGCGCTCACCACTCTGAACAACCCGCCCGTCAAAGCGCTCATCGTCTACAATTCCAACCCCGCCGCCATCGCGCCCGATCAGAACGCCATCCGCCGCGGCCTCCGTCGCGACGATCTTTTCACCGTCGTTCTCGAACAAGTCCAGACCGATACCGCCGATTTCGCCGACATCGTTCTCCCCGCCACCACTTTCCTCGAACACACCGATCTCTACGCTTCCTACGGCCACTACTACCTGCAACTCGCGCGCCCCGCCCTGCCCGCACCAGGCGAAGCCCGCTCCAACCAGCAGATCTTCCGCGAACTAGCCGCCCGCATGGGTCTCACCGACCCCGCTCTTAGCGACACCGACGACGACATGATCCGAGCCACCCTCTCAAGCGGTCATCCCCACCTCGCAGGCATCACCCTCGAAGCTCTCGAAGAAAACCACTTCGTCCGCCTCAACATCGCGGACCCGTTCCTGCCCTTCGCCGAAGGCGGCTTCGGCACTCCTTCCGGCAAATGCGAATTCCACGCTGAAACTCTGAACTACACGCCGCCCATCGAATCGCGCCACGGCGATCAATCGCTCAAAGCGCGCTTCCCTCTCGAAATGATCTCGCCCAAAGGCGACGACAACATGAATTCCACTCTGGCCTCCCGTCCGGAGAATAACGCCCTCAACGGCCGCGTCACTCTCCACCCGTCGGACGCCGCAACCCGCGGCATCGCCCCCAATGATTCCGTACGCGTCTTCAATGATCGCGGCGAATGCACCCTCCAGGCCATCGTCGCCACCATCGTCGCCGAAGGCGTAGTCTGCATGCGTTCCACGCGCTGGCCGAAGCTCGCGGCCGATGGCAACAACGCCAATTCGCTCACCTCCCAGCGCCTCACCGATAAAGGAGGAGGCCCCTCGTTCTATAGTTGTTTAGTTCAGGTAGAAAAAATCTCATGACTCGTCGCAAATTCCTCCTTATTGGCACCGCCCTTCTCGCCATCTCGCTGAACCTCGCCTGCAGCGGCAAACACAGCGCCGCCGTTCAGAACGATGAAGGCGAGCCCGTCGCCAAAGCGCCCCTCGTTTCCGTGCTCAAAATGAGCGACCCTTCCGCGAAAGATCAGCTGGCCAAGGGCTTTTACCAGCTCGAAGCAAACGCCTGGCGCTGGGCCGCCGGCAGTTTCTCCGTCGTGCTGAAAACGCCCCCGGGCGCAGCGCAAAAAGGAGCCACTTTAACGCTCGCCCTGACCGTTTCCGATGCCGTACTGAAACAGGTGCACTCCCAGTCCCTCACCGCTGCCGTCGGCGCGACCATTCTGAAATCCGAAAAATACGTCGATGCCGGCAGCCATACCTTTACCGCCGATATTCCCGCCACCGCACTCGCCGGCGATACCGTCACTATCGATTTTTCTCTGGATAATTCGCTCCCGCCCGGCACCGACCGTCGCGAACTGGGCATCATCGTTTCCAGCGTCGGTATCGAAAGCAACTAAATGTCCGGTTCCCAGCCCCAACCCGTGGAAGCCCGGCTTCCGCCGGTGGCGGCTGCTCTCTGGTGGCTGCTGCCCGTCGCTTTCCTCGTCTTTTTCTATCGCGACGGCCTTTCCACGTGGTTCGTCGCCGACGATTTCGCCTGGCTTAGCCTCCTGCACCTCGCGCGCATTCGCCACGACCTGCTCCATGAACTTTTCGCCCCCATGGCGCAGGGCACCATCCGACCCTGGAGCGAACGCGGCTTCTTCATGCTGCTTGAGTCCGTCTTCGGCCTGGACGCGCTCCCGTTTCGCCTCGTCGTCTTCACCACCGCCGCCGCCGACGTCGTTCTGATCTCGTGGCTCACCCTGCGCGCCACCGGCTCGCGGGTCGCCGGCTTCGTGGCGCCCATCCTTTGGACCGTCAACACCGCCCTCGTCCGCCCCATGACCTGGAACTCCACCTTTAACGAGGTATTGTGTCCCCTGTTCCTCCTCGGCGCCCTGTCCCTCTACATCCGCTACCTCGACACCGGCCAGCGCAGGTTCTGGTGGTGGCAACTGGTGGTTTTCAGCCTGGGGTTTGGTGCTTTGGAGATCAATATCGTCTACCCCGCCATCGCTGCCGCCTGGGTCCTGTTCAGCCGCGACCCCAAGGGAGCTCTTTCCCCGCTAACCAAAATCCTCCCACTGGCCGTCATCTCCGCGCTCTATTTCCTGCTGCACCGGCTCGCGGCACCCATCCCGGCCTCCGGCCCGTACGCCCTGTTTTTCGATCGCTCCGTCCTCAAAACCCTGGCCCTCTACTGGGAGTGGTCGCTCGTCCCGGAGGCGGCGTCCCGCTTCGGACACAGCCATCTTCTGGTAATACTGGCCTTCCTGACAGGCACACTGGCCATTACCGCCTTTGTCGCCACACAACTTTCCCGGCGCCGCCCGATGGTCCTGTTTTTCCTGTCCTGGTTCGCCCTCACCCTGTTTCCCGTCCTGCCCCTCACCAACCACCGCACCGACTATTACCTGACCATCCCCGTCATCGGCCTCGCCATGCTTGCCGCCGCCGCGGCCGGCCAGTACTGGAACCGGCCTTTCTTGGAGCGCGCCCTCATGGTCATACCTCTGGGAGCTTATCTTTTTGTCATGATTCCGGTCACCCGCGCGGTCACCCACTGGTGGCTGGGCCAGTCGCTCCAGGTCCGTACTCTGGTACTCGGAGTCTCCGCCGCACGCCAGACCCACCCCGGCAAGGTCATCGTCATAAACGGAGTCACAACAGATTTATTTGATCTTTCGCTTGCCCATTCGGCCTTCTATGCCGTCGGTATCGACAACGTCTATCTCACTCCGGAATCGGCACTTATCATTCATCCCGAGCCCGACACCGGGCAGCTCAGGACCCTCATCCCGGCGCCCGAAGCCCTCTGGCATGCCATCACCCACGATGAGGTTGTGGTATATTCGTTGGAAAGTGGTCACCTCCGGAACATAACGGAGGGATATACGCGGAAACTGTCAAGCCGCACCGTTGGTCTATCGCAGAGTGCCCCGTTGCCGAGTCATGTCGACGTCGGCAATACCCTTTATTCGTGGCTTTTGGGCCCCTCGTGGCTGCCTCCCGAAGACGGCGTGCGATGGATGCCCGGCAGTGCTACCCTCCGTCTGGGCGTGCCCGAAGGAGGAACCAGCCTGGAGCTCGAAGGGAACTGTCCCCAGGCGCAACTTTTGGTCGGCCCCCGGCATCTGATGGTTCTGGTGGATGGGGTAATCGCCGGGGATACGCGAATTTACGATCCGGAGTCGAGTTTCCGGCGTCTATTCCCAATGCCAGCCATTTTGGCAGGCAAAAAAGTAGTGGATCTGGAAATCCGGGTCGACCCCGTGGATCGTAAGGACGGACAGGACTATGGCTTGGTTTTCGGAAATATTGCGATCCGTCCCTAAAGGCCTGAAACAATCCGTCCGATCTGTTAGCAAGACATCGAGACAATGGACAAGTAGTTCGGGTTGTTATAGGATGTAGTACCCTGGGAACCGGTTTAGTAACTTGGGACCGGGGTTAGAAGTTTGGCATTCATATTGCTTATCTTGGGCGGTGTTGGATCTGAGTGCTTCAGCGGGTTGTGTGGGGAAAGTCCAATTCCCTGTGCAAGATGAGTAATATTTAAGCTTTCGGTACTCATATTTTTTGAAACTTTGCAGGCAGATATTCGTCTCTAACACAGACGACGCGAAAGAGGCCTCAGCAAGCAGTAATTAGCAGGAAGACGAGGAATTGGAAATGACCAAGACTGATTTGGAAAAATTCAGAAATACCCTGGAAACGAAGCGCGCGGAACTCTCCGGCTCGCTCCGCAACCGTGACGAAATCGTAATCGAGAAGGCGCCTGACGCTCTCGACGAAGTGCAGCTGGCGGGTGAACGTGAGCTCGCGATCCGCAATCTGGATCGCGATTCCAACATGTTGCGCCAGATCCGCCGCGCACTTGGCCGCATCGCCGATGGCTCGTACGGCGTGTGCCTGCACTGCGACGAAGACATCTCGCCGAAGCGCGTTGCCGCGGTGCCGTGGGCTGCCTACTGCATCAAGTGCCAGGAACAGGTCGATCGCAACGAGATCGAAGTCGACGATCACGCCGACGTATTTCTCGCCGCGTAAGCCAGCCTTCCCGATGTAGCCAGTAGTGTGACGATTTTCCGGGCGGACTCCAAAGGGTCCGCCCGATGTGTTTTCAGATGTGTTTTCAGACGTGCTTTCAGGCGAGTCTGTTAACGAAAGAGATCATTCTGCCGGCCTGCTCCTTCTCCCTGCGGAATGAGTAGAATCTCCCGGCCTGGCAGAATGTGCACTCTCCGGACTTCCAGATTTTCCCAACGCCCACCGCTCGCGCCTGGATCTCGTTGATCGCAGGCAGGTCCAGCCTCGGAATGCCCTCTTCGATTATTCCCTCGGGCCACTGCGCAAAATGGCCTGCCACGTCTTCACCAACCTCGTAGCAACACGACCCGATCGAGGGGCCAATCGCCACATAAATGTCTTCCGGGCGACAGCCGCGTGACCGCATGTCGTCGATTGTCGCCGCCAGAATGTTCGCCGCCGTCCCGCGCCACCCGGCGTGAACGCACGCCACCACTCTGGTTTCGGAATCAGCCAGCAGTACCGGTACGCAATCGGCAGTGCGAATCCCGATCGCCACTCCGGCCTCGCCCGAAATAATAGCGTCGCCCTCGCCGAGCCGCTCCCCTTTTCGTCCGCAGGCATCCAAAATTCGCGCCGAGTGCACTTGCTGCACGGTGGTCAGGTCAGCCGGATACACCGAAGTGCGCAATCCAAAACCGTGGCTCAGCCAGGGGAAGTTAAGATTCGGTGCGGTGATCACGGTAGCGAGCTCCCATTCTAAGGCAAAGGGCTATAGTAAGTGGTGATGAATTCGACTGCGATAGAGCAGCCCGACACTTATCCTCGTCATTTCGACCTCGCGCTGATCGGAATCGCTCTCCTCGCCCTGATTCCGATGCTCCTGCTGGGATCGAGCCAGTTCGTCGAGTATGACGGCTACTGGCACGTATGGATCTCGCAGCAGGACCGGTGGTTCAATTTCATCCGCGAATATCAGGCCGATGCGCACCCGCCGCTCTACTATGTTTTACTCCGCGCGGTTCTCTGGCTGGGCAGGACGCCGCTGGTATACCGGGGCATTTCACTGCTGGCCGGAACCGCCTCGGTCTGGCTGCTGGGACGGACCGCTCTAAAGGCAATGCGCTCGCCCGTCTGGGCTGTGCTGGCGGCGCTGGCCTACGGACTTTCGCTGCCGCTGATCCTGACCTCCAACGAAGTCAGGGGCTACATGTTGTCGTCTTTATTCATCCAGATTTCGTTTTATTACTTTCTCGATCTTGTCGGCGAAGAGCAGCCGCCGACACTTCGGCCCCGCGTCGTATTCAGCGTCATGGCCGTGCTGGCGTGCCTCTCCGAGTACTACGCCCTGCTCTACGTCGGCGCGGTTCTGCTGTTCGCGCTCGCGCTGCCCATAGTGCGCCATCGCAGCAACTGGCTGCGCGCACTGTTGCGCGAAATAGCCACTTTCGCCGCGATTCTCGCCCTGCCGGTCGCGGAGTACATCAGTCACCTCGGCGCGCGAAGCGTCGCTTACGATCACCTTCCCACCTATTACTTCCAGCCCGATTCCGGCGAATCCGCCGCCGCATTCCTGCTGCGCAATCTGCGCAATGAGCTGAACTGGTTCTCGCCGTGGCCGGTTCCCGAGGGCCCTGCGTTCTACGCGGTTTTCGCAGCCCTGCTCGCGGCCGCGATTGCCATCGTCTTCTTCGTTCGGCGCGCCAACGCCCGCAAGAACTCTCAGGCCCTGGCCAGCCTCCTGATCCCGCTCATTGCGATGGGCGCAATCATGGCCGCCGCGCTGATTCGCGCCTATCCGTTCGGCGGTTTCCTGCGCCAGCAGTTCGTGCTGTTTCCCTTTCTGGTCGTGTGTCCGTTCCTGTTCATGGACCGCCTGCTGGCGAGCGCGCCGCGCAAAGCGAGCCTCGTCGTCGCGGCCGTACTTGCCCTTGGCGTAACGTATGTGAACGTGGACAACTATCGGGCGTGGCCCAAGGTTAGCGAGATGCTGCTCACCGATCAGATGGCGCGCTACAACCGCCTTTTCCCGGCGGCGCAATCCATCTATATCGACCAGTTCAACCTCATTACGTTCTTCATGCACCACCACAACTGGCAGTGGAACTTCGTCGCACCCCTGCCTGGCAGCGATACAGTCGAGGTCTATAAACTCAGCCGCGATAACCGCTCCCTGCTGCTGTTCCGCGACAGAGATCACTGGAATCTCGACCTGCGCGATCCGCAGCTGTTCAGCCAGATGGCCAGAGGGATGCGAACCTGGCATCTTTCTTCGAGCACGATCTTCTGCCTCGCCCAGCCTGTGGGCAAGACACGCACCGAGGCCCAGGTGACGGCCTATCGCAATCGCGTCGCGGAATTAACCGCCGCCGAGGGACTGTGTGTGCAGCGTCTCGAACTGGATAATTACGATGTCTACGCGGAGTTCCGCACCGCGGGCAACTGCACGACCGAACAATCCAAATGACCCGGACCACCGCCAAATACCTGGCCTTACTCGCCCTGTCGGTCATACTCTTTCACTGGAAGACGATGCTGACGAATCAGTACACCACCATCGTCGGGTCTGAAGGCGTCAACCAGACATACGCCTGGCTCCACTTCTGGCTGAACTCTCTTTGGCACGGTCACATTCCCCTGTGGGATCCGTACACGTTTGCCGGCCGTCCCTTTGCGGGCGAGACGCAGACTACCGCTTTCTATCCGCTCCGTCTGCTGTTTGCTCTGGTTCCGATGAATCGGCAAGGGCTCGTCTCGCCGCGCTTCTACGACGAATATCTGGTGTTCAACCGCTTTCTGGGGGCGTGTTTCATGTACGCGCTGATGCGCGAGCTGAGGCGCAGCCATTTTGCCGCCTTTGTCGCGGCGTGCGCTTTTTCCATGGGAGGCCTGTTGGCCAGACTACCGTGGCCGCAACTCATGGAAAGCTGCATCTGGCTTCCGGCCGTCTTCTTTTTTCTCCTGCGGGCGCTACGCGCCGAATCGACCTGGCGATTTCTCCCCGAAGCGGCACTCAGCGGACTCTGTATCGGCTTGTCGATACTGACGGGAGGCGTCCAGTTTTCGCTGATGCAGTCGATTCTTGTAGTGACCGCGGTTTGTTACTACGGCGCGGTTACGAGGCCCGCGCAGTGGCTCCGCCTGGCGCTGATCGTAGCCGTTGTCTTCGTTTTCGCGGCTGGTATCGGCGCCGTACAACTGCTGCCATCGTTCGAATACGCGCGTTACAGCCTGCGCTTCATCAGTGGCGGCGCATTCCCCATGTCGCAGAAAATACCGTACGACCGGATGGACCACGGCATGTGGCCCCAGAGCATCATCACCGGTCTTTTCCCGGCCGGTGGTGCGATGGGAGGGGGCGAAACCTGGCCCTACTATATCGGTGTGTTCCCGTTTTTCCTGGCCGTTACGGCCATCTGGAAATGTTGGGCAAACCTTTGGGTCCGCTATCTCTCCGGCCTCGCGGTGCTGGCGTTTGTCTACGCGCTGGGCGAGTGGTCTCTGCTCAATGGAGTACTCTACGCCGTGATTCCCGAACTTTGGCAGAACCGCGAGCCCTCACGCTTTTTCTATCTCGTCTCCTTCGCACTCGCAGCGCTGACCGCCTTCGGACTCGACAGCCTGCTGGAAGGCGCGGGTAACCGCGCGCTGTGGGCTCCGGCGCGGCCGTTTCTGAAATGGATCGCGATCGTTGGCGTTACAGCCCTGGTGTTGCCTGGCCTCATCGGTCAGATCAACTTCAACAGCTGGACCAGCTTGTCCCTGCTCCTGATTATCTCGTCGTGTGGCTGGTTCCATCGCCTGACTCTGGGCCACGCACTACCGTCATTTCGCTTCCTGCTGGTGGCGTTCATTTTGTTCGATCTGGGAGCTTTTTACTGGAATGAAACCAGCTGGAACCAGACGGCGGCATCCGGCGATAAATATCAGCAGATGCTCACGCTCCGGCAGCCGGTTGCGTTTATCAAAGCGCAACCGGGCCTCTTCCGTATACGCGTTACGGCCGATCCCGAACCGAACGTAGGCGACATCTACGCCGTACAAACCCTGTGGGGCGGCGGCGCGACCATCATGACCGACTTCTCACGACTCATGGTCCGCGAGGATCTTCTCAACGTCCGTTACCACATCAAGCCGGCCTCAACGGCCGCGCCCGACGCGATTTATCAGGATAAATACTGGAAGGTCTACGAAGATAAAGGCGGCTACCCGCGCGCCTGGCTGACCCACCAGGCCATTATCGAGCCATCTCACGACGCGGTCTTCACGCGTCTGGAAAAGCGCGCCATCGATTCGAGTAAAGTTTCGTTGATCGAATCGCCGCTGCCTCGTGCGCTCGACGCAAATACAACCGGAGACTCCGTAAGCTTCCGCAGCTATGAAGCGGACAGCATGTCAATGGACGTGAATACCACAGGCACCGCGCTACTGGTGGTGAGCGAAGTCTTTTATCCCGGCTGGAAGGCGACGGTGAACGGACAGGCCGCCGAGATTCACAAAACGGACGGCGCTCTGCGCGGAATCGTGGTGCCTGGCGGCACGAGCCGTGTCGTCTTCGAATATGTTCCGGTCAGTTTCTATACGGGCGCGGTACTCAGCATCCTGACAATGGGCGGCGTAGTGGTAGCGTGCGTTCTGCTTTGGCGCAGACGTCGCCTGGGATGAAGCCAATGGGAATCAGACGGCTACTCCATCTCCTCTGGCAACCCGCTCTCGTGATGCTGGGCGTTATTACGGTTTTCTGGAAACTTGCGCTCACCAAGCAGTACACGTTTCTCGATAACAACGACCTCGCGAATATGGTGGTGCCGCGCCTGCAGCCCGCTATCTACACGATTCGCCACTGGTCGATTCAGCTATGGAATCCGTACGAGTATTTCGGCCAGCCCTCTATCGGCCAGGTGCAGCCTGGCGTGACCAGCCCTTTCACTTTTCTGCTGGCGCTCGCGCCGCTCCATAACGGACACGTTCAGTTTTTCTATATCCAGCTCTGGTTCGTCTTCATCCACTGCCTGGCCGGCGTGTTCGCATGGCTGTTGTTTCGCGATCTCCAATGCTCCGCCGGGCCGTCGATAATCGGCGGCATCCTCTACGCCACGATGGGTTACTACGGCAACACCGAGTGGCCGAATAACGTTCAGCCCGCCATCCTGGCGCCACTGGTTTTTCTTTTCCTGCTGCGCTCACTGCGCGGACGTGCGCCGCTGAAAAATGCCGCGTGGTCTGGCGTTATGCTCGGCATCTCCTGGCTCTGCGGCCATCACGATCCTCCCGTGATGATGAGCTACGCGGTTGCCGCCATTGGTATGGCGACTGCCGTGCCCCGCGCTACGCGCCGTCAAGCTGCGCTTCGAATTGCCGTTCTCTTCGCCGCCATGGGCCTTGTGGCTGCGGTGCAGATTCTTCCCGCCCTTGAATACGGCAAACTTTCCACGCGCTGGACCGAAACCGGCGGCAAGACGTGGAACGAAAGAGTGCAGTTCCCGGAACACGAGCACGCGAGCCTGAAGCCGCCCGATCTCATCCATATCGTGATCCCCGGCGGCGCGGGCGTTTACTCCGATCCGTTCGCGGGGGTCGTCGCCATCAGCCTCGCTGCCATCGCGATCTGGAGCGGCTTTCGCAGAAGAAAAGAGATACGGCTGTTCACCGCACTTGCCATCGGCTCGCTGCTCTGGGCGATGGCGGGCAGCGATGTGCTTTACGGTCCGCTCTACGCGCTGGCGCCGCTGATCGAAAAAACGCGTGAGCCCATCGTGGCGCTGTTCCTGTTCGCGTTCGCTATCGCGGCGCTGGCGGCTATTGGCGCGGAGGTCCTGATCTCCGATCCCGAGCCCCCCCGCGAAAGCAAAATCGTGCGCACGCTCGTGCGCGCCGGTATCGTTGTTCTTATTCTGGCGTTCCTGCTGAATTCAGTCAAGCCCGCGCTCATCGTTGCCGGGTTAAGCATGGCTCCGTTGAGCATGGCGGCGTTCATCGCCCTGCTGCTGGCAGGCGTTTATCATGCCTGGAGCCGTCAACTGATCGGGCGCAAAACGGCGCTCGTGTTCGTCGGGCTGCTGGTCGTGATGGAACAGGGCAACGAAATTGGCGGGGACTGGGCGCAGGTTCACGACCCCAATCGCAATAAGCTCATCAACAGCCTGGTGGAGACGCAGGACCTGGCCGACTGGCTCTCCAGGCAGCCCAATCCCAAGCGCGTGGAAAAAAGCACCGACGTCGCTTTCAATTTCGGCGACTGGAATCGCATCGATAGCGCCAACGCCTATGGCGCCAGTATGCTGACTCAGACCATTCGGCTCAGCGGCTGGTGGACCGAGCGCATTGGCCGCATGTATGGCGAGAATTACTGGCTGGGCCGCACGCCGGATCGCGCAGGCCTCCAGGATGTTTTCACCGGCAAGAGCGGCATTAAAATCTGGTACGACCCCGGCGCTTTCCCACGCGCCTGGACCGTGCACCGGATCGTTGTGGCGCCCAACGAATGGAACGCTTACGACATGATGAACACCGGCGACTTCGATCTCAGGACCACGGCGCTTACTGTGCATGCGAAGCCGAGCCTTCCCACCTGCGACGGCGCCGACAAAGTCACAGCGATCGACGATCAGCCCACATCGCTTTTCGTTCAGGTCGACATGGCGTGCCGGGGAATGCTTGTTGTCAGCGACAATTTCTTCCCCGGCTGGAACGCCGAACTCGACGGCAATGCAGTCGATATCTGGAAGGTGAATACTGCGATCCGCGGTGTGATCGTTCCCGCTGGCCGCCATACGGTGACGATGAAGTATCGGCCGGTTTCGGTCTACTTCGGATTCCTGCTGACACTTGTCGGACTCTCTGGCGCCATCGTACTGCAGCGCCGCCACGAGACGGATGGCCCGGCCCTGTTGTGAAATTTCATTCCATAAGATTCCGGCTCCCTCCGTTATTCGCCTGTGTAGCCTTCGCGTTCCTGAGCCTCACCATCCTGCCCTACCCAGGTCTCCAGGACGACGAGTTGTTTTTCACCGTTCCTCTATACCTTCCCCACGGCACCTTCGGCGTGAGAGTCTTCGGCGCGCGGATTCCGCTGATGCTGTTCAGCTATTCCGGCGCGTTCAAGACCTGGCTTTATGCCGGCATCTTCGAATTGTTCGAGCCATCGCGATGGTCGGTGCGCGCGCCTATGGTGCTGGTGGGCGCGATCACGATCTGGCTGACCTGGCTTTGGACACGGCGCGCCGCTGGCCCACGCGCCGCGGCTTTCTCGGTCGCGCTGCTGGCCACCGATTCCGTTTTCATCGCGACCAACACTTTCGACTGGGGACCGGTGGCGCTGCAACACGCGCTTCTCATGGGCGGACTCGTAGCGCTTCAATACTGGCTCAAAAAGGAATCGGGCCGCTATCTCGCCCTCAGCTTTTTTCTGTTCGGCCTCGGTTTGTGGGACAAGGCGCTGATGATTTGGCCGCTCATCGGCCTGTCCGTGGCCACGCTCTGCGTTTATCCAGGGGAACTGCGCCGTCATCTCGGACGCGTGCCCATCGCAATCGCAGCGGCATCACTGCTTCTCGGCGCGCTGCCGCTGGTCTGCTTCAACATCGCGCATCACGGCGAAACCGTATCTGCCAATACGAAGCTCTCGGTCCTGGCGATACCAGGTAAGCTGACGGAACTTCGGCGTACGCTCGATGGTTCCGTGTTGCTGGGCCCGCTGATCGCCACTTCCGCCGGCCCACTCGAACAGACTCCGAAGACTGTGGTGGAACGCGCGTCCGTGGCCCTGGGGACGGTGCTGGGCGCGCATCCGAACAACTGGATGCTGCCCGCGCTGGCGCTGTCGCTCATCTGTCTGGTATTTCTGCGAACACGCCTTCTTGTTTTCATCCTGATTGCGACGATGGTCACGTGGCTCCAGATGGCGGCGAACACCGGCACCGGCGGCGGCGCGCATCATGTCATTCTGCTTTGGCCTTTTCCGTGTGTTTTCGTGGGCGTGGCGATGGCCGGTCTGGCGGATCGCGTGCCTGTCCGCGCTTCATACGCCGTGACCGCGCTCGTCGCCATACTGGTATGCGGCAATCTTCTGAACACGAATGAGTATCTGGCGGACCTGACCCTCAACGGCGCGGCGAAAGCATGGACCGACGCTTCCTACCGCCTCGCCGGCGCAATCTGGCCTTACCGTTCTAACCGGATCGGCATTGTCGATTGGGGATACTTCAATGGCCTGCGCATGATGTACGCGGGCGAGTTGCAGCTAACCGGCGTGAGCGAATTCATCCACAAACCAGCCATGACAGACGACGACCTTAAGCACGTCTCCGCCATGATCGCCGCGCCCGATTTCATTTTCATTCAGCACACGGACGACCAGCAGATCTTCGAGGGCGTCAACGATGAGTTGCGTAACGCCGCCCTTGTGCTGGGCTATTCGGAACAAATCGAGCGCGTCGTGCACGATAACCAGGCACGGCCCGTGTTCGAGATTTTCCGTTTCGTAAAAACGCCTTAAACGCCGGCGCGCTGAATCGTCAGCTTGCGCCCATACATCTGCCGGAATAACGTATCCAGCCGGCCGCCCGCCCACAACTCCAGTTCGATTCCGGCCGACGCGGGCGCGTGCAGATTCACCACGATCTCGCGCTCATGCACGACGCACTCCACCGAACGGATCCGCTGCCCGTTGCCGCGATCCAGACTATCGGCCAGACGCAGCAGCGGCGTCAGCACACTCACCGCATGGCGATCTTCCGCGCTGAGCGTCTGAAAACTATCGTGCTCCGGCGCGGGCATGTTTTTGCGATGATAGCGGCACAGATTGGCAATAATGCCGCGCTCGGTCAGATTGAAACCCGGCAAATCGGAATTCGCCACCAGATAATACGAGTGCTTGTGATGCCGCGTATCGCTCACGAAGTGCCCCACGTCGTGCAGATACGCGCTCGCTTCGAGCAAGCGCCCCAGCGGCGGCGTCAACTGGTGCACGCTCTGCAAATCGTGGAAGAGATCGTTCGCCAGCCGCGCCACTTTCTGCGCATGGCGGAGCGTTACGCCGTAGCGATCGGCCATGCCTTCCACCATGGTCCGCTGCTCCGCCGTCAGCCGGCTCAGTTCGCGTCCCGCGCCACGCGCCGCGAGATCCGCAATGATTCCATCGCGCACGCCGGCGCCGGAATAGAAAAGCGACGGCATGCGGAACGCTTCCAGCACATGCAGCAGAACGGCCGTCCCGGGAATAATGATTTCGGCGCGGCGCGGACCGATGCCCACGATCTTCTGCCGCCGCCGCAGTTCGATCGAACACAGCTCCTTATAGAGCCGTCGCATTTGCGCGGCGGAAGCGCGTCGCCTGTCCGCCTCATCGCGGCGTGCGCGCGGAATTCGGCTCACCGCGCTCACCACGGCGGCCGCGGTCGATGACGTTCCCACCACGCGGTCAATGCGCTTGCGTCCGATTTCGCGCACGGCGGGCGCAATGCGTTCTTCGATGTATTCTTTCATCTGCAGCAACTCCGCCGGACCTGGAGGATCGTTGCGCAGGAATAATTCCTGAAGGCGAATCGCGCCGAGTGGTTTCGAAAACGCGGCGCAGACCCGATCGTCTTCGCTGAGAATAATCTCCGCGCTGCCGCCGCCGATATCGATAATGAGGAACCGCTCCTTCGGGTGCGGCCAGCGGCTCTGCACGCCCAAATGGATCAGCCGCGCTTCTTCCTGACCGGAAATAATTTCGATATCGGCGCCGAGCGCAAGAGACGTTCGCGCCAGAAATTCCGCCTGATTCCGCGCGTCGCGCACCGCGGCGGTGGCGACAGCACGAATGCTCAGGACATCGAAACGTTTCCACGTGACCGCCATGGTGGCGAGCACGCCGCACAACAGATCCAGAGCGTCCGCACTCACACGCCCTTCGCGAAAGACGCTCGCGCCGAGCCGCGTCACCTGGCGATCGGAAGCCAGAATGCGCGCGGTGCCTCCAATGACTTCGGCTACTTCCAGCCGAACTGAGTTGCTTCCAATATCGACGGCTGCGTAGCGGGCCATAACATGGTTATGATACCCGCATGGAACTCTATCTCTTTCGCCACGGTATTGCCGAAGACGCGCCGCCGGGCCGTGCCGATTCCTCGCGCGCCCTGACCGATGCGGGCCGCGAACGTTCCGCGGCCGTCGTGAAGATGGCGCGCGAGGCGGCCGTCACACCGTCACTGATCGCTTCGAGCCCCTATCTTCGCGCTGTGCAGACGGCGGAAGTGGCTGCGAAAGAGTTTGGCTATGCGGGCGATCTGGTGCGCTTGCCGTCGCTTGTGCCGCACGGAACTCCCGATGCGGTGTGGAGCGATATCCGCGATTTGCGCGATGAAGCCGCCGTTCTTCTGGCTGGCCACGAGCCGCTGATGGGGCACCTGGCCGCTTATCTGCTGAATGCCCCGAGCCTGATGGTGGATATGAAAAAATCGGCTATGCTGCGCATCGATGTGGCGACATTGGGCACGGCGCCGCGAGGGGTTCTGCAGTGGATGATCGTACCTAAACTTGCGCGGTATTAATTTCGTTAGATAATTGGGGGTGGAAACATGCTCAGGACAATGGCCGCAATCTCGACCGCATTGCTCGCATTCCCGTTTCTGGCGACTGCGCAAGGCACCGCTTCGGACCCGTCCGCTTTGCCAAATCCGAAATTCGAAGTAGCTTCAGTAAAGGAGTGCCTGCCTAACGAGCCAAAAGGTCGGGCCCCGCCTTTCAGGACCTTTCCTGGCGGGCTCAGCTTAGGCTGTTCGAGTCTGAAGACGCTGATCCAGTGGGCTTACGATGTGTTCGCGTCCGGCAAAGCTGACTTCCTGAATGCAGGTACTCCGTCGATGGCGGTTGAGGGGCTCCCAGACTGGGTGAATTCGGCCCGGTATTCGATAGATGCCCGGACGGCCAACCCGCAGAGCGCTGCCATGATGCGGGGCCCCATGATGCAGGCGCTGCTGGAAGAGCGGTTCGATTTGAAAGTGCATCGGGAGAAGAGGGAGGGTCCGGTTTATCTGATGACTATTGCCAAAGGTCCTCTCAAACTGCGCGCGACGCAGGAGGGTACGTGCGTCCCCTTTGATTTCAGCGAGGGCCTGAATATGACGACTGACCATCCGACCTTGTGCGTTGTGCCGAACGTCACCCGAAAAGAATCCCTGACGATCATGGATGCGCGTGGCACCACGCTGGGGGCTTTTTCGAAATTACTGCATTTTGAGGGACGCGCCGTGATCGATGAGACGGGACTTGATGGGAAGTTCGACATCCATTTCGAGTGGGGACCTGACGTTGCGGGCCGGCCCGAGAGCGCGACCGCCGCGACCGGCGTCGCCAGCGATCCTTCTCCCGGTGCTTCTTCGTTTCTCGTGGCGCTTCGCGAACAACTTGGGCTTGAGTTGAAAAACGGACGAGGAATCAGCGAGTTCCTCGTTATCGATCACATCGGCAGGGCGACGGAAAATTGACTCAGCGCGGAATCCAGTGCGGATTCCCCGTAAACAAGCCGCCGCCGATTCCGATCTGAAATGAAATAAACATCCCGAACGCTACACTCAACACGCCCGATCCCACCGCCAACGCCTGATTCCAGCGGAACATCTTTCGTCCGGTGTAGACAATCGGATAAGCCATGGCGGTGGTCATCGCCGCCATGCCCGCAACGGTGCCCAGCCCGAACAGCAGTAGATACGCAATCGCCCACCACGGATCCGTAATCGTCGTCATCACGAGAATCGCGACGGCGGCCGAACCTGCCAGGCCGTGCACGGTTCCGATCACGAGCGGGCGCAGCGCGTTGTAGAGGCCCATCTCCCGCAGATGCCGATCGAGCCAGTTGCCTCTCGTGGACGATACGGTCACCGGTGCAGTTTGCTCCTGCGGCATCACCATCGAGGGCGTGAATTTGTGCTGCAGCCAGCGCAGCACGCCAGTCAGATTGAGCACGCCCAGTAGTATCAGCATCAGCCCCACGGCGAACTCCATCGAAAGCCCGAGCCGCGGCGGTATCGACACCTTGAAGAGAATAATCGCAACGCCAACCAGGAAAATCGTGAACGTATGCCCCACGCCCCAAAGCGCGCCGATTACGCCCGCCTTCGCCACGCCGCGCTGCTTTGTGACGATCGTCATCACCGCGACCACATGGTCGGGATCGGTCGCGTGACGCATGCCGAGAAAGAAGCCGAGGATTAGAATGCCGAAAAATGAGATCATGCCGCCTCCGAAATTCGCTCCGCCTTCCATTATTACGTGCCGAATCCATCGCACCGCACGCTCCGACGTTATAATGCCCTTTCGTTCGTTCGAATCGGAAAAAACACTCAATGCAGAAACTGAAGTATCTGAATAAGATCGTCGAATCCGGCCTTGTCGTCGTGATTCGCGCCGATAGCGCCGATCAGGCCTGTCGCATGGCGGAAGCCTGCGCCGAAGGCGGCGTTGCCGTCATGGAAGTTACCTTCACGGTGGCCGATGCCACCGGAGCCATCGCCGAACTGGCGAAACGCTATCAGTCCGAAGATATCCTGATCGGAGCGGGCACGGTGCTCGATACAGAGACGGCGCGTCACGCGATGCTAGCGGGTGCGCAGTTCATCGTCAGCCCATCGTGCGATACGAACGTCGCGCGCATGTGCCGCCGCTACCAGGTTCCCTATCTTCCCGGCGCGGGCACTTCGCAGGAAGTGGTCAACGCGCTGGAAGACGGCGCCGATATCGTCAAGCTTTTTCCCGGGGAGGCTCTCGGCCCGTCATTCGTGAAAGCGCTGCGCGGTCCCCTGCCGCACGCGCCGCTGATGCCCACGGGCGGGGTCAGCGCCGAGAACGCGGGCGAGTGGATTAAGGCAGGCTGCGTCGCGCTGGGCGTCGGCGGCAACCTGACCAAAGGCGCGAAGACCGGCGATTATCAGTCGATCACAAAGCTGGCGCGCCAGCTGATCGAGAACATCAAGACCGCGCGTCTGGAGATGAGCAGATCATGAAACCGCAAACGGTCACGTTCGGAGAAATCATGCTGCGGCTCACGCCGCCCGGCTTCGAGCGCTATCTGCAGACGCCGAATTTCAACGCTACATTCGGCGGCGGCGAAGCCAACGTCGCAGTCGCACTTGCCACGCTCGGCCTCAACGCCGCGTACGTCACGGTGCTGCCGGAGAATAATCCGATTGCCGATGCGGCCGTCGCGGAGCTGCGCCGCTTCGGTGTGGATACCTCGAAACTGGTGCGAGGCAAAGGCCGCATGGGCGTGTACTATCTCGAAACGGGAGCCAATCAGCGCGCTTCGCGCGTGGTCTACGATCGCGCCGGCAGTTCCGCCGCTATTGCGGCACCCGGATCCATCGATTGGGATAAGGCCCTCGACGGCGCCGGCTGGTTCCATGTCACCGGAATCACTCCGGCGATCAGCGAATCGTCCGCCGCGCTTGCGCTTGAAGGCGTGAAGCGCGCGCGCGAACATGGCCTCACGGTTTCCTGCGATCTCAATTTTCGCAAGCTGCTCTGGAAGTGGGGCAAGTCCGCGCCGGAAGTGATGAGCGAGATCGTGAAGTTCGTGGATGTGGTGATCGCTAACGAAGAAGATATTCAGATGTGTCTGGGGCTTCGCTCGGAGATGGATGTGAGTTCGGGCGAAATCGATCGCAACCAGTATGTGGATCTCACCGAGCTGGTGCTGAAGGAATATCCCAACCTGAAATCGGTTGCGGTGACGTTGCGCGAATCGAAGAGCGCGTCGTGGAATCGCTGGTCGGCGTGCATCAACAATCGCGAAAGCTTTGTGATGAGCCGCGTGTATGACATCACGAATATAGTGGATCGGGTGGGGTCGGGCGATAGCTTCGCCGGCGGGCTGATTTATGGCCTGCAGATGTTGCCGGACGCTGCCGCGGCCCTTGAGTTTGCGGTTGCTGTCAGTTGCCTGAAGCATTCCACCTATGGAGATTTCAGCCGCGCTACGCTGGCTGAAGTTAACTCGTTGCTCAAGGATGGGGGCAGCGGCCGCGTGCAGCGGTGAAGTGGTTTCTGCAGCGGCAAGAGCGGGCCTCAAAGAGATCCTGACGCGCATTCCAGTGGTCTGTTCGTATCTGATCGTCGATGGCGTAGCGGGCTCTACGTGATCCCGCCGTTCCGGAAAAATACCGCGTCGGGCGCAACGCCGATGGGAGCCTGGCATGAGTGTGCTCATTAGAAAGCCGGTTGTGCTATGTGTTATTGCTATTATTGCTATTTCAGATTAGCATATTCATATGCGGTCAATTACCAACACAGAGCGAGTCCGCCAATATTCATCGAAACAGTATGTCGAACCGGCGCGGAGGCGGGGCGACGCCACCGTGCAGATTGTGGCGGGCGATGTCCACAAAGCCATGAATTTCAGTAACCGCGTGCCTGTGGTTTGTCAGGCTTTAAAATCCCCCAAATTCATGGCTGAAAATGGCCTTGAGCTTGAAAAGGTGGAGGGTCCGCCGTCGGGTCTTGGCACGAGGGCAACCTTTATCTATCGCATCAAAGCTTCTAGTAATGGTGAAAGTACGTCGACGCCGGAGTGGCCTTTTCTGCGGTTGCGGGGTATTGCGAAGGATGTTTTCCGGAGTCTGGGCGGTGGCGAAGAGTTCATCCGGAACGAGCGGGAGCAGTTCTATCGTTCAAGCGGGCCGGGTGAGAAACGGTGAGTCGCATCTATTGGGACTCGATGTTGTTTATCTACTGGCTTGAGGATCATCCGAAATATTCGACGCGACTGGCGGAGATTCATGGGCGGATGGCGGAGCGGGGCGACAGTTTGTGCACCAGTGTTTTCACGGTCGGTGAGGTTCTTACGGGACCTTATCGCAAAGGAGCCGCCCATGAGGCGGCTCAGATTCGCGCGGCATTCGAATCGCCACAGATTGAACTGATTCCGTTCACGCTTGACGCGGCAGAAAGCTATGCAAGGATTCGCGGGGCTCATCGAGTTACACCTGCCGATGCTATTCATCTGGCGAGCGCGGCCGACGCCGGCGTCGATCTTTTCCTGACGAACGATCACGTGCTGCAACCACTGGTGATTCCCGGGATTCAATTTATCGCGGGGCTCGACGTCAATCTGTTTTAACTTGCCAGGCTACCATCGGGATCATGCGGATCATTCTGTTTTTCATCGCCGCCACGGCTTGTTTAACCGCCTTCGCCACAGCCCAGACCACTCCCGTTACTACCGCCGCCATCGCCGAAAAAACGAAGGAAATGACCGCCATGCCCGGCTATTTCCCCCTTTATTACGACGCTAAAACGGGCCGCGTCTTCCTCCAGGTGTCGCGCTGGAACGACGATTTCCTCTACGTACACTCGCTGCCCGCCGGCGTCGGGTCCAACGATATCGGCCTGGATCGCGGCCAGATCGGCGGATCGATGATCGTACGTTTTGAGCGCTTTGGCCCGAAGATTTTTCTCGTTCAGCCCAATCGGAACTATCGCGCGGTCACTGATGACGCGCAGGAACGGCGCGCCGTGGCGGAATCGTTTGCGCAGTCCGTCATCTGGGGCTTCACCGTGGAAGCCGAAGAAGGCAATCGCGTACTCATCGATGCCACCGGCTTCTTTCTGCGCGACGCGCACGGCATTCCCGAAACGCTGGCGAACGAGAAGCAGGGCAGCTACTCACTCGATCCCGGGCGCTCCGCCATTTATCCCGACCGCACCAGGAACTTCCCCCGCAATACCGAAGTGGAGGCGATGCTGACCTTCGCGGGCCACGATTCCGGGCCCTGGGTGCAATCCGTCACGCCCAGTCCCGATTCGCTCACCGTGCGCGAACACCATTCCTTCGTCGCGCTGCCCGATACGCCGATGACGACGCGCGCCTACGATCCGCGTTCCGGTTTTATCGCGGAAAGCTACATGGATTACGCTTCGCCCATCTCCGAACCAGTGACGAAACGTTTCGTCATTCGGCACCGTCTGGAAAAGCGCGATCCCGCCGCGGCGCTGAGCGATCCGGTGCAGCCCATCGTCTATTACCTCGATCCCGGCACTCCCGAACCGATCCGTTCGGCGCTGCTTGAAGGCGCGCGCTGGTGGTCGCAGGCGTTCGAAGCCGCCGGCTTTCGCAACGCCTTCCGCGTCGAGATGCTGCCCGCCGATGCCGACCCCATGGATATTCGCTACAACCTAATCGAGTGGGTGCATCGTTCGACGCGCGGCTGGTCCTATGGCGACGCGATCACCGATCCGCGTACCGGCGAGATTATCAAAGGCCAGGTTTCTTTAGGTTCGTTGCGGGTGCGCCAGGATTTCCTCATTGCCGAAGGCCTCATCGCAAAATACGAACGGGGCGAGCCTGTCGACCCGCGCATGGAACAGATGGCGCTGGCGCGTCTTCGCCAGTTAGCCGCGCACGAAGTCGGCCATACGCTGGGGCTCGAACACAACTTCGCCGCTAGTACGCACGATCGCGCGTCGGTGATGGATTACCCGCCGCCCACGGTGAAAATCGGAACTGCCGGCGATATCGATCTCAGCGATGCCTACGCCACTGGCATTGGCGAGTGGGACAAGATTGCCATCCGCTACGGTTACACGCAGTTCGCGCCCGCCGCCAATTCCGCCAATTCCGCCAACGAACACGCGTCGCTCGATGCCATTCTCAACGAAGCGCGCGACAAAGGGATCGTCTTCATCTCCGATCGCGATGCCCGCGCCGCCAGTGGTGCGCACCCTCTGGCTCATCTCTGGGACTCCGGCGCGAATGCCGTCGATGAACTGAATCGCATCATGCAGGTGCGCGCCAGGGCGCTGGAAAGTTTCTCCGAACAGAAGATCCGCTTCGGCGTTCCCATGAGTTCGCTCGAAGAAGTTCTGGCCCCGGTGTACCTTTTCCACCGCTATCAACTGGAAGCCGCATCGAAGCTGGTGGGCGGTCTCAACTACACATACGCGGTGCGCGGCGATGGGGCGACGGTCGCCGATATTTTGCCTGCCGCCGAGCAACGCCGCGCACTCGACGCGATCCTGAAAACGCTCGACCCATCCGCGCTCACGGTGCCCGAACGCATCCTCAAACTGCTGCCGCCGCACCCGCCGCAATACGAAGCAACCCGTGAGGATTTCCACTCGCGAACACAGATCACGTTCGATTCCATGGCGCCGGTGGAAGCGGCTTCCGACATGGCGATTGCGCTGCTGTTAAATCCGGAAAGGGCTACGCGTCTGGTCGACTACCATTCGCGTGACGCGAAAAACCCGGGGCTCGATGAAGTGATCGACCGCCTCATCGCGGCGACGTGGAAAACGCCGCGCGTCGCCGTACGCGAAGCCGAAACCCAGCGAACAATCGGCAACGTGGTTCTCTATCGCCTTATGATGCTGGCGCAAAACGTGCAAGCGTCGGAACAGGCCCGTGCCATTGCTTACACGAAACTCGACGACCTGCGCAAGTGGTTATTATCGCGTCAGACGGCCGATGCCGCTGAACGCGCCCATTCCATTTATGCGGCCGCGCAGATCAAGCGCTTTGAGGACGATCCGAAGGTGATTACGGTCTCGAAGCCAGCCGATCCGCCCGATGGCTCGCCCATCTGATCATGAACATACTCGATCTTCTTGTCGGCAAACCGATCCGAACCAGCGACGAACGCGCCGAACAAATCGGCCCCGTGCAGGGCATCCCCATCTTCGGACTGGATGCGCTCAGTTCCGCCGCGTACGGTCCGGAGGCCGCGCTCAGCCTCCTGATTCCTCTCGGCCTCGTTGGTATTCACTACATCGTTCCGATTAGTGCGGCAATTATCACGCTGCTCGTGATCGTTTATTTTTCGTATCGCCAGACCATTGCCGCGTACCCGAATGGGGGTGGATCGTACACCGTTGCGCGCGCGAACCTGGGCGCAGGGGCCAGCCTGCTTGCCGCCGCCGCGCTGCTTGCGGACTACATTCTGACGGCTGCGGTCGGAATCTCCGCTGGAGTTGGCGCGCTGGTTTCGGCCGTTCCTTCGCTGCTGCCTCACACCGTTGCGATGTGCGTCGGAATTCTGATTGTGGTCACCATTCTGAATCTGCGCGGCGTGCGCGAGGCCGGCGTGGTCTTCGCTGTCCCGACTTATCTTTTTGTCGGCACGCTGCTGATCACCATTGCAGCCGGAGTGATACATGCATTGACCAGCGGCGGCCATCCTTCGCCGATCGAGCCGCTGCCGCATACGCCGGCCGCCACTGAAATGGTCACGTACTGGCTGCTGCTGAAAGTTTTCGCCAGCGGCTGCACGGCGCTTACCGGCGTCGAGGCCGTCAGCAATGGCGTTAAAGCCTTTCGCGAACCCGCCGTGGACAACGCCCGCCGCACGCTGACAGTGATTATCTTCGTGCTGGCGATATTGCTGGCGGGCATCTCCTATCTGGTGAATGCCTATGGCATTGCCGCCACCGATCCGGGCCAGCCTGGCTACCAGAGCGTGCTCTCCATGCTGAGCGCGGCTGTCTTCGGCAAGGGCGTTTTCTACTACGTGACGATGGGCTCCGTGCTGTTCGTGCTGTCGCTTTCCGCCAACACTGCCTTCGCCGATTTTCCCCGTCTCTGCCGCGCCATCTCTTTGAACAACTATCTGCCACACGCTTTCGGCTATCGCGGCCGGCGTCTGGTTTACACGTACGGCATCGTCGTTCTGGCGGTGCTGTGCGGCGCGCTGCTGATTCTCTTCGGCGGCGTCACCGATCGCCTGATCCCTCTCTACGCCGTGGGCGCATTTCTCGCGTTCACGCTTTCACAGGCCGGAATGGTGGTGCACTGGCGGAAAAATCGCGGCCCCGGCTGGCTGAATAAAGCGCTGGTCAACGGCGTGGGCGCATTCGTTACCGGTATTACCGTCATCGTTGTGCTGGTAGCGAAATTCGCGGAAGGCGCGTGGATCACAATCCT
>Ga0302195_10000830_pt1 | contig 24421 bp, 26 predicted proteins | sample II_Bog_N1_2_FD_198778 | JGI IMG/M metagenome (GOLD analysis project Ga0302195, IMG submission 198778) | Peat permafrost microbial communities from Stordalen Mire near Abisko, Sweden - II_Bog_N1_2 | ecosystem: Environmental > Terrestrial > Soil > Wetlands > Peat | place: Sweden: Abisko...
AATGGAGGAGTTGTACATAAATCCGCCGCTTTGGGCACGAATGACCACGAAAAGTCCGATGAGTCCGGACACGGATGCAAGAAGAAACCCAAGAAATGAGAATGTCGGTGCAACTGTCCACCTTCTTGGTTTACGCCGTGCCCACCGAATCCATCCCCAAATGATCATTGACGGTGCAACGAGATACGCGAGCAAGATTAGCAAGACATAAAAGGCCGCTACCGACGGGTTCATAGGAATCTTCCAGAGTACTCAGAGTAGAACCGCGAACGCTGGGCGCTTTGCCTTTTCAACGTGGCGTGACTGCTAGAATTGACCATTAGTCCCGACAAGAGAGATTTGCCTGTGCCTGCAACTGAAGTTGGATTGTCTACAAAGCCTAACGCGCTCACGTTCCAGGAATTGCTCTTCCGGCTGCAGAGCTTTTGGGCGGCGCGGGGGTGCATTCTGCAGCAGCCGTATGACGTGGAAGTTGGCGCGGGGACGATGGCGCCGGAGACGTTTCTGCGGGTACAGGGGCCGAAGCCCTATCGCGTGGGGTATGCGCAGCCATCGCGGCGGCCGGCTGACGGGCGCTACGGCGAGAACCCGAATCGGTTGTTCCGGCATACGCAGTTCCAACTGATTCTGAAGCCGCCGCCGGTGAACGTTCAAGAGCTGTATCTGCAATCGCTTGAAGCGATTGGGATCGATCTGAGCAAGCACGACTTGAAGTTTGAAGAGGACAACTGGGAAGGCCCGACGGTGGGCGCGTGGGGCGTGGGCTGGCAGGTGATGATGGACGGGATGGAGATCACCCAGTTCACTTACTTCCAGCAGTGCGGGGGGCTAGACCTGGACCCGATCTGCGCGGAGCTGACGTATGGGCTGGAGCGGCTGTGCGCGTTTTTGCAGGATGTGGACTCGGTATACGACGTGGTGTGGGCCCGCGACCCGGATACGGGCGCAGAGGTGACCTACGGCGATGTGCGGCTGGAAGAGGAGCTGCAGTACTCGGTTTACAACTTTGAAGACGCCGATGTGGAGAAGCTGTGGGAGCATTTCAGGCTGTATGAGGCGGAGGCGCAGGCGCTGCTGGTGCGGGGGAATGCGGTGCTGGCCGACGAGAAGGCGGATGTGGCGGAGAAGCGCCGGTTTCCGCTGATTTCGACGTATGAGCTGGCGCTGAAGTGTTCGAACCTGTTTAACGTGCTGGATGCGCGAGGCGCGATCAGTGTGACGGAGCGCGTGGGGATGATCGGGCGGATACGGAACCTGGCGGTGGGCGTGGCGAAGATTTATGCGGGACAGCAGGTCAGCGAGTTAGCAAGTTAGCCAGCCAGCAGGCGGCAAGGCAGCGAGAAAGTTACGGGGATTATGGCGGATTTTCTACTTGAGATAGGGCTGGACGAGATTCCGGCGCGGATGATTGCAGGGGCCGAGGCCGAGTTGGGCAAGCGTGTGAAGGAGCTGCTGGAGCGGGAGCGGCTGCTGGGCGGTGCGGGGACGGTGAAGACGTATTCGACGCCGCGAAGGCTGGCTGTGTTGGTTGAAGATGTGCTGGCGGCGCAGGCGGATACCGAGGAGAAGCTGACGGGGCCGCCATGGAAGGTGGCGTTCAAAGATGGCGTACCGACGGCTGTGGCGGAGGCCTTTGCGAAGAAGTCGGGCCTGGACGTGGCGGCACTGGAGAAAGTGACGAACGCCAAGGGCGAGTATGTGGGCGCGACGGTGAAGAAGCTGGGACGCGCGGCGGCGGAGCTGCTGGCGGCACAGTTGCCGAAGGAAGTGCTGGCGCTTTACTGGGCGAAAAACATGTACTGGCGCGCGGGCAAGCCGGAGCGATTTGTGCGGCCGGTGCGTTGGGTTGTGGCGCTGCTGGATGAGGCCCTGGTGCCGGTGGAGATTGCGGGGATCAAGGCTGGGAATGCGAGCCGGGGGCATCGGGTATTGCATGGCGAGAAGCCGGTGGTGATTGGTGCGCCGAAGAGCTATGCGGGGGCGCTGCGGGCGGCGAAGGTCGTGGTGGATGTGGCGGAGCGGCGGCAGACAATTCGGAAAGCATTAGACAAGGCGACGCGGAATGTGGCCGGTGCTAGATGGCGTGAAGACGAGCCACTTGTGGAGACGGTGACGCACCTTACGGAGTGGCCGACGGTGATCCTGGGGAACTTTGAGGCGGAGTATTTGGCGCTGCCGGAAGAGGTTCTGGTGACGGTGATGCGCGACCACCAGAAGTACTTTGCGGTGGAGAGCGCGGATGGAAAGCTTGCGCCGCATTTTCTGGCGGTGCTGAACATTGAGGTGGGTCAGGAGGGGTACGCGACGATCCAGCACGGGAACCAGAAGGTTCTGCGGGCACGTTTCAAGGATGCGCGATTCTTCTGGGACGTGGACCAGAAGACGCCGCTGGTGGATCGGGTAGAGAGCCTGAAGAATGTGACCTTTCAGAAGGAGCTGGGGAGCTACTACTGGAAGACGGAGCAGAATCTGAGTGTGGCTCGGTCGCTCGCGTCGGCGGTGAAGGCAAGGGGCGTGGCACTTGATGAAGCTGCGCTGCTGAAGGCCGTGGAGTTGGCGAAGACGGACCTGACCTGCGAATTGGTGAAGGAGTTTACCGAGCTGCAGGGAGTGATTGGCGGGTTATATGCTCGGGCGCAGGGGCTGGGGGAGCGAGTGGCGCTAGCTATCTATGAGCAGTACACCCCGGCGGCAACGGATGACGAGATTCCGCCCTCAGTCGAAGGCCAGCTGCTTGGGCTCGCGGATAGGATTCAGACGATTACGGCGATGTTTGGGATTGGGATGGCGCCGACGGGGTCGAAGGATCCGTTTGCGCTGCGGCGGGCGGCGAATGCGATTGTGAGCATACTGGCGGAGTCGGGATTGCCGCTGAATCTGAGTGATGTCATCGGGGCAAGTGCAGGGGGCGAGGCTGGCATCGTGGTCTCCCACCCTAGCGGCACAAACAAAGACGCCGCTAGGATGGGGCACCCGGATGGTGGCGAGGCAGGCGGCTTGGACTCCCACCCTAGCGGCAAAGACAACGACGCTGCCAGGATGGGGCACCCGAGCGATGGGGCGGTCAGAGAGCAAGTAGCGGCGTTTCTTCGCGAGCGGCTGCACTTCTTTTTGAAGGATGTGCGCGGGTTTGCGTATGACGTGGTGAATGCGGTGTTGGCGGCGGGGGCCGATGACGTGCGGGATGCGATTGCGCGGGCGGAGGCGCTGACCGAGGCGCGCGCTTCGGCGGATTTTGCGGCGATTTCGGCGGCGTTCAAGCGGATCAAGAACATTCTGCGGCAGGCCGAGGAGAAGGGATTTGCCATCCAGGCAGCGACTGGAGTTGGGTTGGCAGCAGAGGCACAGCAACTGGCGGATGCGGCGGCGAAGCTGGCGCCGGAAGTGGCGTTGCTGCGGGACGAGCGGAACTACGGCGAGGCGCTGGGGGCGATTGCGACGCTACGGCCGGTGGTGGATGCGTTCTTCGACAAGGTGATGGTGCTGGATCCGGACGAGAAGGTGCGTGGGGCGCATCTGGGGCTGATTTCGTCGGTGCTGGCTGGATTTTCGGGGATTGCGGATTTCAGCGAGATTGTGACAGGGTAGGGTTCGCCCGATTCGCAGGTTGAGTTCCTTGGTCTCCCACCCTTCGCTAGAAAAAAGCGAATGATGGGGCACCCAGCATCTGGGCAAGGACGAGAAAAAAACAGCCGCAGATCCTTCGACTCACCACCCCAAGGCTGAAGAGTACGCCTGGGGTCCCGTTCGCTCAGGATGACACCGCTGGTGGTGGATGATTTCTGGGCGATTGGGAGCCTATCCAAGCATCTTTGGCTCTTTGGCCACGTCTACAATCTAGAGAGATGGCTGACACACTTTATCTGAGTTTGTGGTACCCGAATCTGCGCCTTGAGGCGCTTCCTGACAAGCTGACGGCGGTGCTGGGGGCGTTTGCGGCGCACGGTGGGGAGAGTCGCGTGTACGCGGCGACGGTGTGGCCGGTGAGCTGGAGCGAGGCACCGGTGTTTCAGCAGGTGTGGGGACGGCGAATTACGGTGGGCGGCGAGGGAGAGACGCAAATCGGAGCCGAGCCTGCGGCGGCGGTGGAATCGGCGACGGAGCTGCTGCATGAGGACTACGCCTATGAGTTTCAGATTGGGTGGAACTTGTGGGAGTTTGAAACGGAAGATGCGGGTCCTTCGACTCCGCTGCGCTCCGCTCAGGATGACAAGCAAATTGGCCGGTGGGTGCGGGGGCCGCGGCTGGTGCGGGTAACGGGCTATGGGCCGCTGTTTGACGAGGGGGCTTACGAGCAGGACGGGCACATTCGGATCGATCTGGGGACGGATGGGCCGTTTCTTGAGGAGGATGCGCCACTGGACCAGGTGGGGGCGCGGCACGTGGAAGAGAATGTGCGGCAGCTTGTGGAGCTGGCGGGGGCGGTGGAGAAGGCTTCTGGGGCGACGGCGCGGCTGCTTTGGAGCGAGCTGGGCGAGAGCCTGGCGCAGAGGCTGGCGGCTCGGCTGGGAGTAAGCAACTGAAGAGGCGATTCACGATCGAGCGGTTGCGGACTCTGGTGCTGGTGACGGGATTGTTGCTGGTGGCGGCGCTGGGCGTGTTTCTGGTGCGGGGAAAGTGGAGGAATCCGCTGAACCTGAAGGAGCTGCCGAAGCGGCTGGGCGTGGATATTCAGTCGGACGAGTCCGGGGTCACGTACGAGCATGCTCTGGGGGCGCATGGGCGGTACAAGATTCACGCGTCGAAGGCGGTTCAGTTCAAGCAGGGGAAGGCGGAGCTGCACGACGTGAAGATTGAGATCTACAGCGAGGATGGGCAGAGCGTAGATCGGATTGAAGGGGCGGAGTTTGACTACGATCATAAGAATGGCACCGCGACGGCGAAGGGGCCGGTGGAGATCACGCTGGTGAAGCCGATGGTGGCTGCGGCGATTGCGCCGAAGGCGGCTGCGGGCATAGACGCGGACGAGAAGGCAAAGGGAACGCCGCTGGGGACGGTGGAGGAGATGGCTGCGCGCGGGCAGGTGCACGTGAAAACCAGCGGGCTGACGTTTGACGAGAAGAGCGCGGTGGCGACGACGGCCGAGCACGTGGACTTCTCGATGGCGCAGGGAAGCGGCAGTTCGATGGGGGCGACGTACAACTCGAAGGCGGGGTTGCTGGTGCTGGATCGGGCGGTGGAACTGGTTGCGAACCGGGGCGGCGCGCAGGTGGTGGTGCACGCGGAGCATGCGGAGTTTGAGCGGGGCGACAAGATTTGCCGGCTGAAGGCGGCGGTGGCCGGCTACCAGGGCGGGCAGGCGACGGCGGGGGATGCGACGATCCTGTTTCGCGCGGATGGATCGGCGGTGCGGCTGGATGCGGTGAATGGATTGACGTTGACGTCGGCGAACGGCGGGAGGATTGAAGCTCCGAAGGGGACGCTTGATTTCAACGAGAAGAACCAGCCTCAGCATGGGCGCATGGACGGCGGGGTGAAGATGTCTTCGGAGCGGCAGGTTGCGAACGGAGGCGGGGAGCAGAAGACGCAGGGAAGCGCGCCGACTTTGGAGGTTGAATTCAACAAGGCGGGAGAGCTTGAGCGAGCACATCTTGAACGCGGCGTGGAGATGGCGAGCGAGGAGACAAGCGGGCAGGGAGCGGACAGAATTGAGGCGCACAGGACCTGGAAGTCGCCGGTGGTGGATTTGGTGTTTCGTAAGGCAGGGCAGAGCCAGAAGGACAAGGGTGGGCAGGCCCTCAAAGTCCGACAGGTCGCCCAGGGCGGCCAGGAACAAAGCGCACGGCTGGAGCCGGAGACAATTACCGGGACCGGCGGCGTGGTGGTGACGAGCGAGAACCGCAAGGGAGCGGCTGCGGCTGTGCCCTCCAGCCTGGCGGCGGACACGGTGAAGGGGTTCTTCGGGCCGGATTCGCAGCTCGCGGCGATGACAGGGACGGGTCATGCGCGGGTGGAGGAGACGACGGCCGCCGGTGCGAGACAGATCTCGACCGGGGACCGGTTGGAGGCACGATTCAAGAGCGCGGGGTCTCCCACCCTAGCGGCAAAAACAGAGACGCCGCGAGGGTGGGGCACCCAAGGGGTGGGAACGAACGGGCAGGCCGGTGCTGGGCAGGTGGAGTCGGCGGTGCTTGACGGGCATGTGGTGATGGTGCAGGAGCCGGCGAAGGGTAAGGCGCAGGGAGGCGGTGCGATGCGGGCGACGGCGGCGCGAGCGGAGTATGAGGGCGCGGGCGACTGGCTGCATCTGACGGGGAGCCCGCACGTGGTGGATGCAACGCTGGACGTGACCGCGGATCGGATGGATGTGTCACGGCAGACAGGCGATGCGTTTGGGCATGGGCACGTGAAGGCGACGTGGCTGGGTGGTGGGCAAACGGGAAATTTGCAGGCGGGGGGCGCGGGAAAGAGTGCGGGGTCTCCCACCCTAGCGGCGGGGCCGGGAAGCGTGGGATTGGGCGGACAGGGTCCGGCGCACGTAATCGCTTCCGAGGCACATTTGCAGCGGACGGCGGGCGCAGCGGGGGGTACAGGGACGAGCGTGGTGATCTTCACAGGCCATGCGCGGCTGTGGCAGGATGCGAACTCTGTGTCGGGGCCGACGATTGTGCTGGACCGGGAGAGGGAGACGCTGGTGGCTCGGAGCGGGGACGCGAGCGAGCCGGTGGAGGTGGTGCTGTTGAGCGCGACAGGCGTATCCGGAGGGAAGATTTCGCGACCGGGTGCGGGCAAGGCCACTAAGCCGACGGGTTCATCGGTGATCCAGGTTTTTGGTGGGGATTTGAAATATTCGGACGCGGAACGCAAGGCAGTGATGAAGGGCGGCGCGCTGGGGGTGGTGACGGCGGAGACTGGGACAGCGAGTTCGACGTCCAACGAGGTAGAGTTGGTGCTGCTGGCGCCGGGGAATCATGCGGGCAAGGACGGAGGCGCAGGACAGGTGGACCGGATGACGGCACGCGGTCAGGTAGTGGTGAAATCGGAAGGCAGGCGCGGAACAGGTGAGGAACTGGTGTACACAAGCGAGAGCGGGGAGTATGTGTTGACAGGGACCGGGGCGATGCCGCCCCGGATGACCGACCCGGCGCGCGGGAATGTCACGGGCGAGGCTTTGATCTTCAATAGCCGCGATGATAGTGTGAGCATCGAAGGCGGCGGGCGCAGAACGACGACCGAGACGACGGCACCGAAGTGACGCGAGCGGGCAATCGCATTTGAAGGAGCTTAGGTTGGGATTCTGAACAAGCGCTGCTTGCGAGTGACTGAAAGGGTCGATAGAGAGGCCACAGGCGGCTCGAAATGTGGCAGGGGCTAAAGCCCGATCTCTTCCTGGGATGGTCTTGCGGCACGACTGAAGTCGTGCCCTGATACAAATCTCGCTTCGATGGAGAATTTACGGCAGCCTGAGACGTTTGCCAGCGGTGAAAGTTGAAATGAGATTGCACTGAGTGAAAAGGGAAGCGAGTACAGAGAGTCGGATGGAAACACTGAAGGCCGAAGGACTCGGCAAGAGCTACAAGGGACGGCAGGTGGTGCGGGGCGTGGACCTGCGCATCTCGCGCGGTGAAGTCGTGGGCCTGCTTGGACCGAACGGCGCAGGCAAGACGACGAGCTTTTACATGATTGTGGGGCTGGTGCCGCCGGAGACCGGGCGTGTGATGGTGGACGAGACAGACATCACGCACGTGCCGATGTACTTGCGGGCGAGAAACTACGGGATCAGTTATCTGCCGCAGGAGCCGTCGGTATTTCGCAAGCTGACGGTGGAGGAGAATATTTTGGCGGTGCTGGAGGCGCAGCCGCTGGGGAATCGGGAGCGGCGGACGCGGACGGAGCAACTGATCCACCAGTTGAATCTCGGTCACATTCGGACGACGCGGGGCTATGCGCTTTCAGGCGGGGAACGGCGACGGGTGGAGATTGCCCGGTCGCTGTGCATTCAGCCGAAGTTCATATTGCTGGATGAGCCATTCAGCGGGATCGATCCGATTGCGGTTTTGGAGCTGCAGAAGATTATTTTCGAACTGAAGGCGAGCGGGATTGGGGTGTTGATAACCGACCACAACGTGCGCGAAACACTGAGTGTGACGGATAGAGCGTACATTATTGCAGAGGGGCGAATCTTCTTCGCGGGCACGCCGCAGGAGCTGGGCAACAACGTGGATGTGCGGCGGCTCTATCTGGGCGAAGGCTTTTCGCTTTCTTAGCGTGAGGGGCATGTTTGACGCAGGCGCAGGAGAGCCAGAAGCCTGCTTGATCTTGTTTGGGAACCTGCGGAATTACATCCCACCCTTTCCGCAAAGACGCGAAAAGGATGGGGCACGCAGGGCAGCGGCGAGGACGGGACGGGCGAGATAATAGAGAGACGACGACTGTTCGCGATTGTCAATGTGACGAAGGTCGCGGTCCGGTTATGTGATTCCTGGGACAGAATCCGGAGTTGCACAGTACCTAATCTGGGACGGTGCACTTGAAGCGGGGAGATTTGCCGCTTATGCTTTTTCTCACACGATTACACTTGCATTGAGTCCAAACGGGAAGATTCCCAACCATGGCGCTGCTTCAACCACGAATGAGTTTGAAAGTCTCGCAACGCCAGGTCCTGACTCCAGGCCTGATGCAGATGGTGAGCGTTCTTGCGCTCAACAAGCTGGAGCTGAAGGAGATGATCGATGCGGAGATGGTGGAGAACCCGGTTCTTGAGGAGATTGACGAGACCGTTCCGATGCTGGATGAAGTGGCGGCGCGGCAGGAACGCGCAGAACGGGAGGAGCGTCTGGGGCTTTTGGAGCACTCGGAGCCCGGCACCCAGGAAGTTGCGACAGCGAGCAAGGACTCATTCGAGGAAGTGGACTTTGGATCGTACTTCCAGGATTATCTCGATCCGGGGTACCGGACTCAGCCCGAATATGAAGACAGCGAGAAGCCGTCGTTCGAGCATTTTCTCAGTCAGCCAACGACTTTGTCCGATCACCTGGCGTGGCAACTGGGATCTCTGAAGCTGGAACCGCGTCTTCACGAGGCCGTGGAGTACGTGATCGGGAACCTGGATGAGGATGGGTATCTTTCGGCGAGCGAAGATGAACTGGCGGCTGCGTTAAGCCATCCGGGGGGAGCCGTGAATGGAAACGGCAGTGCGACACCGGCGACGGCGGAAGCGCTTGAGGCGATGCGAGCGGCGATCGACCTGGTGCAACATCTTGATCCGGCGGGGGTGGGAGCGCGTAATCTGCGCGAGTGCCTGCTGATTCAGATTGGGGCACAGCAGGAGGAGTTCCGGCATCTTTATTTGAAGCGTCCCATCGAGGCGAACAAAGTTACGGGCGGGCATGCGGTTGGGGATGCGGTTTGGGATGCGGCAGGGGACGAGGAGCCGGAGACGGAAGATGAACCACATGGCCGCTTCAAGGTGGAGGCGGAAGCACGGGTAGAGGAACGGCGGCGGAGCATGGAAGTGGCCGCGCTGATTGTGGAGCAGCATCTGCAGCTTCTGCAGAAACGGGATGTGAAGGACCTGGCGCGAGCGGCGCAGATTACGGTGACGGAGGCTCATTCGGGGGTGGAGTTTATCCGGACGCTTGATCCACGGCCGGGACGGCAGTACAACCGGGAGCAGACGCGGCTGATCGAGCCGGACGTGGTGTTTGTGAAGCGTGGCGGGGAGTGGGCGGTGTCAATGAACGAAGAGGATCTGCCCAGCCTTCGCTTAAGCTCGCGCTACCGGCGCATGCTGACGGCAGAGAACACCGATAAGGAAGTAAAAGACTACGTGAAGGAGCGGTTCCGGTCGGCGATGCAACTGATGCGGAACATTGCGCAGCGGAAGAGCACGATTCTGCGGACGTGCGAAGTGATTGTGCGTCGGCAGGGGGAGTTTCTGGAACTTGGCGTAGAAGCGCTTCGGCCGATGATGATCAAGGAAGTGGCGGAGGAGATTGGGGTTCATCCTTCGACTGTGAGCCGGGCAGTAGCGAACAAGTACGCGCACACACCGCAGGGCGTGATCGAGCTGCGATTCTTCTTCTCAGAGGGATCGAGCGGCCCGGAGGGCGCGGATACGCCGCTGCTGGTGCTGAAGCGGAAGGTAAGGAAGCTGATCGAGGAAGAAGATGTGAAGCACCCGCTCACGGATGACCAACTGGCGGCGATGCTGCAGGCGCAGGGGATTCAGTTGACGCGGCGGACGGTGGCGAAATACCGAGAAGACCTGGGAATTCCGTCGACGCATCAGAGGCGGCGAAGGGACGGGTAGGGAAAGTTCACAGTTCAAAGTTCGCAGTTCATAGTTGTTGTGACCATGATGCTCCGAGGTTCGCTGATGTGATTTCGAAGGTTCCCGAAGTGACTCGAGATTTGACGGTTACAACTGAGCGAGAACTGACAACCGACGATCGTTGCTTTAGAATCCGAAGTTCCTCAGCCGGTGTCTGGTCTGGGGGGAGAAGAGCGGAGGCTGACCATGGAAGTGGAGTTGACCGCGAGACAAGGCAAGATCTCCAAGGCGTTGCAGGCTCAGGCCGCGGAGGGGATGGAACGACTGGCGCGCATTCTGGGCAAGACGGCGCGGGTGAGCATAAAAATGAGCGCGCAGCGGCATCTGCAGATTGCAGAGCTGGCAGTGCATGTGCGGCAGCAGACATTTGCAGCCACGGGGAAAGCAGATACAGCGGATGCAGCGCTGAAAGAGGCATTTGAACATGCAGAGAACCAGGCACGGCGTTACCGCGACCGGCGGATGGAGATCAAGCGCCTTCCGGCGGAAGAGAAAGTTATGACGGCGCCGCCCGTGGCACGACCGAAGGCGCGCCCCCCGCAGCCGAGCGAAGATGGAGATGGCCAGACGACAAAGGCGAAGGCGCGGACGTCGATTGCGGTGCACTCGTTTCCAAACAAGCCAACGGTGATGGAGCCTCACATCCTGAAGAGCCGAGAAGCGATTGCGGTGAAGCCGATGACGATTGAAGAGGCGGTGAAGGAAGCGGAGTTCCGGGATCGGGACCTGTTGATTTTTCGTAACGCCGCCGGGGAGATGTTTGTGCTGCATCGGCGGAGGGATGGGCAGATGGAACTGGTGGAGATTTCCTGAGAAGATGCTTTGCGAGCGGGAAAGTTGCCTACATGCGGGGAAAGTCGCAGAAGCGAAAGGACCTTTGTAGCAGGCGATACCCGGTTTAGGGGATGGAGGGAAGGGCGTGCGCCGCATAGGCTTTTGGTATGCACACGCCCTTCTGGAAGCCGGCAATGCCCCCTGAAATCAATCAGGTGGAAGAGGGGGCACAGGAGCCCTCTGGAGACGAGACAAGGCACTCGTCAGGCGCAAGACCGGCGGAAGCGGCCAGGCTGAACCTTACAGAGAACTCAGATTCGCAGCAGCAGCAGGAGATCCTGGATGCGCTTCCGGTGCTTGTGTTTCTGGAGCGCGCGGGCAAGGTGGTGTATGCGAATGCGGAGGCGCGCAACCTGCTGGGTCACACGGAGGGGGATTGGGTGACGCGGCCGGTGGAAGAAGTGCTTTGGGGATTGTTTCCTGGCACTGCCGAGCCACTGACGCAACTGATTGGGACCAGAAAAGGCAGCCCCTTCCACGCGACGGTTCCGGCGCGGAGCGGCCGGCTTCTGCCGGTGGAAGGCACGTATAGCCTGCTGAATGCGGAATTACGTGAGAGCGTGATTGTGGCGCATCCGAGCGGGCGAGAACGAGCCCCGAAGTCGCGGCTGATGGAAGACGTGCTGGCGAGCATTCCGGAGGCGGTGGTGATTGTGCATGGGAGCCATGTGCTCTACACCAACCCGGCGTTTACCGAGATGTTTGGGTTTACCGGAGAAGAAGCGAGCGGGGAAAGCCTGACGGAGCTGATTGTGCCGGAGACGCGGCGGCATGAAGTGGCGATGTTTGAAAAACAAGTGGACATCGAAGGGCGTTTGGCGACTGAGACGGTGCGGATGAACAAGGCCGGGGAGTTGCTGGATGTTTCCCTGGTTTCGGGACCGCTGCGCGTGGATGGCGGGAAGGTTGGCTACGTGCTGAGCTTCCGCGACATCAGCGAGCGGAAGGAGCGAGAGAAGAAGGTCAGCCATGACGCGCTTTACGACGTGCTGACCGGGCTGCCGAATCGGTCGCTGTTCATGGACCGACTGGGATTTGCGCTGGTGCGCACGTCGCGACGAAAGGACCAGAGCTGCGGCGTTCTGCTGGTGGATGTGGACCGGTTCAAGGAGATTCGAGAGGCTCTGGGCGAAGCCGCGGCAGAGGGACTCTTGCTGGCGGTAGCGGAGCGGCTCAGGGCGGCGCTGCGGCCTCAGGACTCGGTCTCGCGCGTTGGCGCAGATGACTTCGCGATCCTGGTGGAGAACATTCTGGAGCCGGGGGACCTGGAGATTGTGGCGAGCCGAGTGCTTCAGGAGATTGAACGGCCGTACGAGATATTTGGAAACCTGGTGAAGGCGAGCGCAAGTGTGGGCGTGGCGATGGCGGGCGCAGAGCACGCGACAGCCGAATTTCTGATGCGGGATGCGGACTTTGCGCTGGCTCGTGCTCGGCAGGAGGGCGGCGGGGGATTTGAGATTTTTGACAAGAACCTGGAGCCGCCGGCGAAGACGAAGCGTGAACCGGAGCGCGAGTTGCGGCGGGTGATGGAGAAGCGGCAGTTTGAGATCTGGTACCAGCCGATCTACCGGCTGGCGAGCGGCAAGCTGGAAGGGTTTGAGTCACTGTTGCGGCTGCGGCGGTCGGATGGTTCGGTAGAGAGCTTTCGCGAGATGCTCTCGGTGGCTGAGGCAACGGGATTGTCGATCTCGCTGGGACGTGAGACGCTTCACACGGTGTGCAGGCAACTGCGGATGTGGAACGAGGGGCACCAGCATGATGGACTGACGCTGACTGTAAATGCGACGCATCGGCAGTTCTACCATCCAGAGCTAATCGAGCAGATTATCAAAGCGCTGGCGGCGTATCCGGTGGATCCGTCGAAGCTGATTTTTGAAGTTGCAGAGACGACACTGAACGAGAACATGGATGCGGCCCTGGGGATATTGGAGCGGATAGCGGCGCTGAATGTGCGGCTGGCGGTGGACAACTTTGGCGAAAGCCTTGCGCCGATGAACTACCTGGTGCGGCTGCCGATAGAGATGGTGAAGATGGCGCCGCGACTGACGGCAGCGGCGACCTCCGACGATCCCTCGCGGGCTGTCGCTCAATCGATTATTGGGTTGGGTCATTCGCTTGGCGTGCAGGTGGTGGCGCAGGGGATTGAAACGAATGAGCAACTGGAGGCGTTGTGCCGAATGGGGTGCGAATTCGGGCAGGGACATCTGCTGTCGTATGCGCTGGAACCGGCGCGGGCTACCCAGTTGGCTGGGCGCGGATATTGGGCGATTGCAGCGGGTGCCTGAAGAGGGCAGTTCGGTGTAGGATGTGCTCATGAAGCCAGCAAAACCGAAGGCCAAGACGCGGAAAGTTGCGCGCCCGGTGGCCCATTCCAAAGCGGAAAAAGAACTGGTGATCGTGACCGGAATCTCCGGCGCGGGCAAAGCCTCGGCGCTGAAGGCGTTTGAGGATCTGGGCTTTCATGCGGTGGATAACCTGCCGCTGGGGATGCTGGCGGACTTTGCGCGGCTTATCTGCAAATCGGCTGAAGTGGAGCGGGCGGCGATCGTGGTGGACGTGCGCGAGGGAGCGACGCTCGACCGGCTGCCGGATATTTTGAAGGACGTAAGGAAGCTGCTGCCGACGCGGGTGGTGTTTCTGGATGCGCAAGATGCGGTGCTGGTGCGGCGGTACTCTGAGACGCGCAGGCCGCATCCGTTGCGGAGGTCGGAGACGGTGTCGCGGTCGATTGTGGAGGAGCGGCAACTGCTGGATCCGATTCGCAATGTGGCGGACACGCTGATCGATACTTCGAATTTCAATGTGCATGAGCTGCGGGCGCACATCCAGAGCCGGTTTGGCGAAGAGGAGCGCAAGCCGCAATTGCTGGTGTCGTGTCTGAGCTTTGGCTTCAAGAACGGCGTGCCGCTGGACGCGGACATTGTGTTCGATGTGAGGTTTTTGCCGAATCCGCATTTTGTGCCGGAGTTTCGCAAGCGGACGGGCAAGGATCCGAAGGTTGCTGCTTATATCCGGAGCTTTCCGCAGACGGAGGAGTTTCTGGAGCGGGTCTCAGAGCTGATGCTCTACCTGCTTCCGCATTACGTGGAAGAGGGTAAGAGCTACCTGACGGTGGCATTTGGGTGCACGGGCGGGCAGCACCGAAGCGTGATGATGGCGGAGGAAGTGCGCAGGCGGCTGAAAAAGGCTGGTTACCAGGTGAAGACGGCGCACAGAGATATTCCGAGGGAGCCGAAGTAACAGGGTCCAGGGGTCAGGGGTCAGGGTCGGGCGGGATTCACAGAGAGATCATCAAGCCAACGGGTGAGGGCTGCTGAGCGCTGCGCTGCGAAGGCGGGGTCTTGTGCGTTGAGTGAGAGAAGGGTCTTGGGCGCGGTGATTTGGGTGAGGGGCTTCGGGGCGGCGGAAGGCAGATTTTCAATCCAGAGCGAGGGGATGTGCAGGGTTGAGGAGGCGGCTTCGGAGTCGTAGCGGTCGCGGACGAGCAGGTGGGCGGGGACGAGCGCGGCGCGGGGATCGTTGAAGACGGCATTCATGGGGGTGGCGAGAGGTCGGTCGAGGATCACTCCGGCGAGATCAGGATGGGCGGCGGCAAATTCGAGGGCCAGGTTTGCACCGAGGGCGTTGCCTTCGAGGAGAATCGTGTTTGGGGGTAGATGGCGGGTTTGGGTGAAGTAGGTGAGGGCGGATTCAGTGTCTGCAAGCCAGCGCGCTTCGCTGGGGTGTTGAAACTGGCTTTGGCCGTAGCCGCGATAGTCGAAAGCGAAGACGTTGAGGCCGACTGAGTGTAGGAAGGCGAGATTGTCAACGGTGTTGGAGAGGTTGCCGTCCTGGCTATGGAGATAGAGGACGGTGAAGCGGGCGTAGGGCGCGGCGGGAGCGGCGGGGAGATACCAGCCGGCAAGCTGGGGCACGCCTGAGTCATTGGGGTCGAAGACGATGGTCTCAAAATCGAGGTTTGCAGAGGCTGGAGTGCGGGTAATCGCGGAGGATGGGTGATAAAGGAGCTGCCAACTGCCCTGGGCGAAGAGGAAACAGAGTGCCGCCCAGGCGCAGAGGGCGGCAGCGAGGACGGAGAGGGCCGCGGCGGAGAGAAGCCATCGCGCGGAGACGGTCTGGCGTGGCGCGGAGGGGTGGCGGAGGTCGCTGAAGGCCTGTTCAAGGGCTGTGGTGGGCGGTGTGGGCCGTGGCTGGGGCTTGCGTCGGCTCATAGGCGAGTGGAAAGAACGTTCGACTTTACCAAGAGGCTGCGAGGTCCAAAAGCAAACGGGGCGGAGGTTGAGTCCGCCCCGCGGGAACGAGAGTTGAGCTAGTACTTGACGATGGCGGTGAAGGAGTCGGGCTTGAGACTGGCGCCGCCGACGAGAGCTCCGTCGATCTCTTCCTGACCGATGAGAGCGGTGGCATTGTCGGGCTTGACGCTGCCGCCGTAGAGGATGCGGATGGCGGCTGCGACGTCGGAGCCGAGGAGGTTGGCGACTTCGGCGCGGATGATCTTGTGCGCGTCGGCGGCCATCTCGGGCGTGGCGGTTTTGCCGGTGCCGATGGCCCAGACTGGCTCATAAGCGATGACAATGGGCGCGGCGGCTTCCGCGGTGATGCCGGCGAAGGCACCGGTGACCTGGGTCTTGAGAACGGACTCGGTCTGGCCGGATTCGCGCTCGGCGAGGACTTCGCCAATGCAGACGATCGGAATAATGTTGTGCTTGAGCGCGGTGTGGAGCTTCTTGTTGACGATTTCGTCGGTCTCGGCAAAGTACTGGCGGCGCTCGGAGTGGCCGATGAGGGTGTGGGTTGCGCCGATGGCGAGGAGTTGGCCGACCGAAGTTTCTCCGGTGTAGGCGCCTTCCTCGGCGAAGTGCATGTTCTGGCAGCCGACTGCGACGTTGGAACCGGCCGCGGAAGCGATGACGGTGGGCAGCAGAACGGGCGACGGGAAGAGCGCAATCTCGTCGCGGGTGTGACCGGCGACGAGGGGCAGAAAGGCTTCGACAAAGGCCTTGGCTTCAGCGGGGGTCTTGTACATCTTCCAGTTTGCGGCAATGAGTGCGGTACGGGCCATGTTTTTGGGTTTCCTCGAGTTCAATTTTAGTGGATGGATTTGGGCGGGCGGGTGATGGCGGGCACGGAAGTGCAGGGAGAAGGGAACAGGGAAGAGGGAGAAGGGAGAAGAGAGCAGGGAACAGAGACAGTAACTTCGATGCTTAAGCGAATTGAGAGGATCTGCTAGTCGCGGGAGCCGGAGAGTTGGATGCCGAAGATGTCAGCGGGGACTTCTCCGCGGAGGAATGCGGCGCGATGGTCGGGGTCGCCGAGGTCCATTTTGAACTGGTGCCAGATGCCGTCCCGGAAGACGCCCATGTTCCAGGGGCCGGAGACAGAGTCAGAGAATTGCCAGACGATGTGGAAGCCTTCTTCGTTGGTGAAGCCCTCGTTATCGGCCTGGATGATCGACTCGCCGCGTTCCCAGAGGGCAGAGCGAAGGCCGTGAAGGGCAGATGAGCCTTCTTCAGTGTCTGCGCCGTGGAGGGGCTGGAAGGTGTAGATGGTCTTGACTGTGGCGAGGTAGTCGCGGAGCCATTCAACGCCGGATTGGGGCTTGCAGCCCTGTAGATCTTCAAGGAAGTCGGCGATTTCATCCTGGCCTAGAGAGCCGGAGTAGACGGAGTTGCGCTCGACGAGGGCGATCTCGAGGTTGTCTTCGCCGCTGAGGAGGAGGATCTCCCATTCGTCTTCGTCGCCTTCCTCGATGGAGAGGCGGCAGGAGGGGTGTTCGTCGCGGATGAGGTCGGCCATCTCCTCGAAGGAGGGGTACTCTTCAAGCCGGGAAAGGACTCGTGTGAAGTTGGACAACGGGAAACTCCTGAGGCGAACACAGGATTGGGGACAGAAGTATCTTACCCGGAGATGCGTGCATTGGAAGAGGGAAATTGGGGAGGGCCTAAGTTTGCAGTACGATTTCGCAGAAGCGTGCTGCGGTGAGAATTGTTGTCCGGTCGAACGATTGGAGTTGAAGGAGTCCTGCGCGCTTGTCGCCGGTAACGGCGTAGTCGGGTTGCGCGGCGTCGATTAGGTCGAGGAGGTAGCTGTCGGTTGGATCGGCGGCGCGGTGTTTGCGTGGAATGGGAGTTGGCCAGACGGTGGCGGCGTAGAGGCTGTTCAACATCTTTCCGACAAGGTGTGGCTGAAGCAGGTTTCGAAACCGCTGATGCCGGCAGGTAGTCCGGATTTCGTCGAGCTGCTCTTGACAAGTGAGCAAATGGAATCTGCGCTCACGCCAATGATCCACGATGCGCGCTGGATTGCCGTGAATGGAAATCATTGCGCTGATCAGAATGTTGCTATCGAGCAGGACGAGCATCAGCGCTTGTTCTTCTTCGACCTGGCCCAAGCGAGAGACTCTTCCACCGCAGCCTCAATTTCCTCGTAGGGAACATCCTTGTTGTGTTCCCGTGCTTCGTTGAGCGCCGCGTCGAATATACGCTTGTTGACGGCCTCGGTGACGAACTGCGATAGCGCCCCCTTCTTGCTGCGGCCCTCATTGGCCAAAAGCTTGCGCAAATCCTTGTCGAGTTGTTTTGGGACTACAAGGTTCCAGCGGGTGGTGTTTGTGGACATAAGAGGCTCCCGTTTCCAGTGTACACCTAAACACATAAGCAGATAAACACACAAACACCTGTGCGCGAAGATGCGAGAAAACACCTCGGGCAGAGCTCTGGATCAAACGGCGGGCTGGCGTTTGCGCTTGGGTTCGGCGTCTGGCTTGAGGATTTTCTCTCCGGACAGCAATTTTTGAAGCTCAGGTGGCAGGCCGGAGAAGGGGACTGCGCGGGCAAACATCTCGTCGGTCCATTCGGGGTTTTCGTCGTCGATCAACTCGGGATCGGGAACGACCACTGCGGGACTACTAACTTTGCGCTTTTGCATATTTGGCTCGCTCCTTCCGATTGGCCCTTCGCAAACTGATGACACGGATTTTGCCGTCTCGAACTGTGAAAACCAGCGCGTGAAGCGTCTCCCCTATGTAGCCGAGGGCGAGCGTCCGAATCTCGCCGTAGTCATTGCGCGTGTCCTGATCGAAGGTCGCCGAACTCAAGTCGAACCCGGAGGCCGCCTCAAAGCTGATACCGCGCAAGCGGATGTTGCGCTCGCTCTTGCGTGGGTCGTACGTGATCTCCACACTTAAAGTGTAGCGGGAAACCGGGCTTGCGGTGCGGAAACTCGCAGCCCCGATGGACAACTCCCGGGTCTCAGAGTCGAGACCTGGGGCACCCGGCCAAGAATTCCAGCTTTGAGGCGACTCGGGCCAATCTCTATGCTTGGAGGTTGCCTCCGCCGGGGGACTTGCTCGGCTTTGCAGCTGCGAATGCCAGCAGGAGAGTCGGGATGACGAGCAGGGCAGCGACGGTAACGAGCAGCCCTCCAACAACCCATCTTGGGTGGTCAGGAATCTCGAAATCTGTTCCAGATGCCCCGAGTGTGGCGTAGACAATCACCGCGAAGAGAATGGCAAGGACAAAGGGGCACGCGATGCAGATGATCCGGCTGGTTCGGTTGGAAAGGGAAGGGAAGACGCTCGAAAACCAGTAGCAGAACCAACTGGCGAGGAGGGATGGAATGAGCAGGATTGCGAAGATCACGCGACGCGCCCTCCCGACTGTATTTGCAGTATGCGCCCGGCCTTGTTGAGAACCGGACGCATGATTGTTCTACTTATCCGTCAGGGCTTCGACGCCGGGGAGCTTTTTGCCTTCGAGGAACTCGAGGCTGGCTCCGCCGCCGGTGGAGATGTGGGTGATCTTGTCGGCGACGCCTGCGTGGTTGATGGCTCTGACGGAGTCGCCGCCGCCCAATTCGGACACCAAGCGGCCCTGTCGATCCAGGTATTCATGCGATACGTTTAGCTTTGGCTGGAACCGGGTTTGGAGGAGTGGATTTCAAACCGCGCGTGCGGTCACGGCGGCGTTGAAGGATCTCGGAGATCGGGCCTCGTTCGAAGCCTGTGAAGTCGGTGATCTCCGGCATCTCAGAGAGGTCTATGTCTTCGTCCCTGATAGTTGCCAGTTGCTCCAACTCACGCTTCTGTTCTTCTGTTAGCTCGCGCATATTCACTCCTCTCTTCTTTGGTGGCCGGCCGCGCGGAACTAATCCGAATGATCTCTTGCTGCTCGTCGCCCCGTATTGTGTTCACTACAAAAAGAACCCCAACATTGCCCGCCACTCCGATAGCGATGTCCCTCTGTTCCAAATCTGAGTGCTCTTCGTCGCCGCGGTAAAGGATGTCCGGGTCATAAAACACCAAGGAGGCAGTCTCGAAACTGACCTTGTGCTTGTGGATATTCTCACGATTCTTGAGAGGGTCCCATTCGAAGCTGACCCCTGGAAACTCCGAATCGATTCGAACCAGCCGTGGCCACTCACTCGCCATTTAGCAGCATATTAGCACTCTATTGGAATTCCATGATTGCCGATCCAGTTTCAGGGGCGCGGCCCATGACTTGTAAGAACCAGCTAGCCTGCCACCTTCGCCGAAAGCCTTGAAAATGCAAACGGCGCATTCGGCAAGGTTTCTGGCCGGTGCGCCGTTCGCATGCTGATGACGACAGACCAGGAGGTGGTTGCCGTTCGGAGGTGCTACTTGTCGGTCAGGGCTTCGACACCGGGGAGTTTTTTGCCTTCGAGGAACTCTAGGCTGGCGCCGCCTCCGGTGGAGATGTGTGTGATCTGGTCGGCTACGCCGGCCTGGTTGATGGCGCTTACCGAGTCGCCTCCGCCGATGATGGAGATGGCAGCCTTGTTGGCGGCAACGGCGTGGGCGATGGCATTGGTGCCGATGGCGAAGCGCGGAAACTCGAAGACGCCGGCTGGGCCGTTCCACACGATGGTGCGTGCGGTGGAGATTACTTCTTCGATGGCAGCGATGGTCTTGGGGCCGATGTCGAGACCCTGCCAGTCGGCGGGGAAGTTCTTGTCGGTGTCCCAAGGCTGGGTGTTGGCGTCGGGCGAGAAGCTGTCGGCGAGGACGTTGTCGACCGGGAGCATGAGGTTGACGCCGAGGGCTGCGGCCTTGTCAATGGCGGCTTTGGCCATGTCGATGCGGTCCTCTTCGACGAGGGACTTGCCAGTGGCGGTGCCCTTGGCGCGGGCGAAAGTGTAAGCCATGCCGCCGACGATGACGAGCGTATCGACCTTGTCGAGGAGGTTGGAGATGACGTCGATCTTGCCGGAGATCTTGGAGCCGCCGATGATGGCGACGAAGGGCTTCTCAGGGGCCTCGAGAGCTTTGCCGAGGTAGGTGATTTCCTTCTCCATCAGAAGGCCGGCGACGGCGGGCTTGAGGAAGTGGGTGATGCCTTCAGTGGAAGCGTGGGCGCGGTGAGCAGAGCCGAAGGCGTCGTTGACGTAGAGATCGGCAAGCGAGGCGAGGGCTTTGGAGAAGGCTGGATCGTTGGCTTCTTCTTCTGCATGGTAGCGGAGGTTTTCGAGCAGGAGGACCTGGCCGGACTCAAGCTGGCGCGCCATCTCTTCGGCGACCTCGCCGATGCAGTCGGGCGCGAAACCGACGTTGACGCCTTCACCGAGTGCTTTGTCGAGGAGTTCGCGGAGGCGATCGACGACGGGGCGGAGGGAGTACTTGGGGTTCGGCTTGCCCTTGGGACGACCGAGGTGGGAGGCAAGGATGACCTTGGCTTTGTGGCGGAGGGCGTATTCGATAGTGGGCAGAGTGGCGACGATGCGCGTGTCGTCGGTGATCTCTTTGCCGTCTTCGGTAAGGGGAACGTTGAAGTCGACGCGGATGAAGACGCGCTTGTTGGCTAGATCGATGTCGCGGATGGAGAGCTTTGCCATTTGGCCTTCCTTTGGAAGTCAGTTCCTGGTTAATAGTTCACAATTAATAGTTCACAGTTCGTAGTGACCGGCGCTGCTATTCGCTCTCGGGGATCACTGCGTCGAATTCCATTTCGATGCGCCATGCGGGGTTGAGGAGAGCGGCGACGACGACCATTGTTGCAGCGGGACGGATGGAGCCGAAGTACTCGCCGTGGACGCGGCCCACGGCTTCCCAGTCCTCGGCGTGGGCGAGGTACATGCGGGTGCGTACGACGTGGTCGAAGGTTGCGCCGGCCTGGGCGAGAGCTTTAGCAGCGATCTCAAAGATGCGGCGGGTTTGGGCGGCGGCGTCTTCATTGTCTGCGCCAACGGGGCCGGTGCCGGAGAGGTGAACGACATTTCCCACGCGGACGGCGCGGGAGAAGCCGATGACGGGCTCGTAGGGGGAACTGCCGGGGATGTTTTTGCGCATGGAGAGACAGTGGTTAGTGATTAGTGGTTAGTGATTAGTGAATCGGAGCCTCTTTGGCTCTGTCCACTAATCACTAGCCACTGACTACTAGTTTGCTTACAGGCCTTTGGCTTCGAGGAAGCCGATGAGGTCGACGACGCGGTTGGAGTAGCCCCACTCGTTGTCGTACCAACTGAGGACCTTGACGGAGTTTCCGACGACCTTGGTGAGGGGAGCGTCGACGATGGAGGAGAGCTTGTTGCCCTTGAAGTCAGAGCTGACGAGCTCGTTCGAGTCGACGCCAAGGATGCCCTTCAGCTCGCCTTTGGAGGCGGCCACGAAAGCAGCATTCAGCTCTGCGACGGTGGTGGGCTTCTCGGCGATGTAGGTCAGATCGACGATGGAGACGTTGGGGGTGGGGACGCGGATGGCGAAGCCGTCGAGCTTGCCGGCCGTCTCAGGGATGACCAGTTTGAGAGCCTTGGCAGCGCCGGTGGAGCTGGGAATCATGCTGAGGGCCGCGGCGCGGGCGCGACGGAGGTCCTTGTGAGGCGTGTCCAGAATGACCTGATCATTGGTGTAGCTATGGATGGTGGTCATGATGCCGGAGACGAGGCCGGTGGTTTCGAGGATGACCTTGACGACCGGGGCGAGGCAGTTGGTGGTGCAACTGGCGTTGGAGATGATGTTGTGTTTGGAGGCATCGTACTTGTCCTGATTGACGCCGAGGACCAAGGTGATGTCTTCATTGCTGGCCGGTGCGGAGATGATGACTTTCTTGACGGTTGCGCCGAGGTGGGCCTTTGCCTTGTTTGCGTCGGTGAAGAAGCCCGTGGATTCAACGACAATCTGCGCGCCGACTGAGGCCCAGTCCAGCTTGGCGGGATCGCGCTCGCTGAAGACCTTGATCTTCTTGCCGTCGACGGTGATGAAATCGTCGCCGGAGGTGATGTCGTTCTTGAGATTTCCGAGGATCGAGTCGTACTTGAGCAGATGGGCCAAGGTGGCCGGGCTGGTCAAGTCGTTGACTGCGACGAAATCGATTTCAGGATTGCCGAGGGCGGCGCGCAAAACGTTGCGGCCAATGCGGCCGAAGCCATTGATACCAACCTTAACTGCCATGTGTGTCTTCTCCTTGGTAATAGGTGAGGCTGACGATTGAGCTTGTTCGGATTTTGCCGCGTTTTCTGGCTAAATCAGCCTCAAAACGCAATTCCACCAAACCCATCATCGTAACACTTCAGCGTGAATGGACGACGTGAAAACGCGTCGCATGGCCGAAATGAGCGGAAAACTTGCCACTGATATTTTCCAATGTGGAACGCACGGCGAGATGTGATGGAGTGCACAGGATTTGCGAGTAGGTTGGGGAGTGTGTTATTCCCGATACAGAAAAAGGTGTGCATTCCTCGATGAGACGACGCTCGAAACGCCCCCTGAACACTTCGGAGTCCACCGGCAAGATTGGCCAGGAACTCCCTTCGAATCAACCAGCTCCACTGGTTCCAAGCTATGCAGACGTAGGTCCGGCGGCGGCGGCGCCCCGGGAGCCGCGGCAGGCAGCGCACGAACGGTCGGCAGCACAGGAACGGCCGTCTGGGCAGGAGCGGCGAACGAGGCCGCAGGAGCGCGCACGGGCGGACTGGAGCGAGCCGGCAAACGCGGGCCGGCTGGAGGTAGAAACGCAGCCGGAGATGCCGAGCGTGCCGCCGGCCGAGGCAGTAGCGGCTGACCGATCGCCTCAGGCGCCAAAAGGCTACGTGGTGCTGGCCATCGGGATGCCGGGGTCAGGCAAGACGACGTGGTTCCGGCGGCGGGGAGTGACGCCGCTGTCGAGCGATCTGCTGCGCAACATTCTGTTTGACGACGTGGAGGAGCAGCGCTACCAGGGGCTGGTTTTCTCGACGCTGCGTTCGCTGCTGCGGGCGAGGCTGATTGCGCGGATGCCGTGGAACTATGTGGACGCGACGAATTTGTCGGTTCATGAGCGGCGGCAGTGGATCAAGATGGCGAAGAGCTTTGGGTACGAGGTGCAGGCGGTGTTTTTCGATGTGCCGCTTGAGGTTTGCCTGGAGCGGAACAGCCAGCGGGATCGCAGTGTGAGCGAAGACGTGATGCGCAAGATGGCCGAGAAGCTGAAGCCGCCGGTGTTTGAAGAGGGGTTTGAGAAGATCACGGTGGTGCGGGTGAAGAGCGCGGGGTAGAAGGCTGCTGCGAGGAATCGCATGCGACCACGCAATGAAGGATCAGAACCAGGATTGTGGTGGTGAACGCGATGGAAAACGCAGGTAGATTCAGGCTCAGCTCAATTCAGGTCACGATCCTCAGCGGAATTGCGCTGATTCTTATTGCGAATGTCCTGGAGTTTGCTACCCACTGGGAGTTGCGAATCTGCTTCGCACTCGCGGCATTCGCAACTTTGACTGCGCGGAGCTTTGTTCTCGATCTTCCTACCAGAAGAAATAGAATTCGTGGAATTGTTATTGGCCTGTTAGCGGCCGGTGTTATTTACGTGGCATTGGGGGCAGTGGCCCTGTGGTGGAAATAGAACCTCCCTGGTCGCTCACCTGGGCGGCGGAATCCCTGAATTAGCTATTTTAGCTATAATGGCTAAGTTAGCTATATTGGGAGGGCGAGCCATGATTACCAAGACGTCCGCTGAAGCGCAAAACAATTTCGGACAGTTGCTGGACACCGTGCAGCGCGAGCCGGTTGTGATTACGCGGCATGGGCGGCCTGCGGCGTACGTCATTTCGCCCCGCGAGATGGAGCCGATCCTCCGCGATCAAGCACGGCGAGAAAAAGCCGTGGCGGAATTTGACGCTCTAACCGAGAGGATTCGTGTCTATCAGGTCGAGCAGGGCATCCCGGAGATAAGCGACGAAGAGATTAATAGCATCGTCCATGAGGTTCGAGCGGAACGCGCGGCGCGATGATCGACCGAGTGGTGTTCGATACCAGCACCCTGATCGGTGCCGCACTGAAGATGGGATCAGAGCCGCATCAAGCATTCTTGCTCGCCCTCGAAGTCT
>Ga0302195_10000835_pt1 | contig 24339 bp, 20 predicted proteins | sample II_Bog_N1_2_FD_198778 | JGI IMG/M metagenome (GOLD analysis project Ga0302195, IMG submission 198778) | Peat permafrost microbial communities from Stordalen Mire near Abisko, Sweden - II_Bog_N1_2 | ecosystem: Environmental > Terrestrial > Soil > Wetlands > Peat | place: Sweden: Abisko...
GATCTGGTTCTGCTCGCGGTGGTTGGTCCAGAACCGCGCCCCGTCGAATGCGAGGGCCCTGGCTGCGAAAGGGATGCGGGCGAGGTCCTCGATCGCCGGCGTAGCCGGGCGCGGATCCACGCGGGTGAGCCAGTAATCGCCCTTCTCCTCCTCGTCGGTCGTGACGAGGAAGATGAATCCGTCGACGAAGACCTGCCCGCAGATCCCGTGCGGGACTTGGATCACGCGTTCAACCTGGCCCTCGTCTCCCAGGGTCAACACCCTCCGTTTATACCACTGGCTCACGTGCAGCCGACCGCCGTCATAGCCGAGCTGGGATCCCGTGTCGTCCGGGCACGGGATGCCGAATTTGCCGTCAAAGCCATGAAGCGGGATGCAACGCCGGATGAACCTGTTGTCCTCCGCGGTCTCACCGCAGAGGACGCGGAGCTCGTTCTCCACCACGGTCATGCCATAGGGTGTGCCGGGCGCCGCCGACTCCCAGATGACCGTCCACTTTGCCGGGTTGATCCCGTAGATGCGCTTGGTCTCCCTCGAGCCCATCCAAAGGGTCGAACCATCCCACGCAAGGGACGTGGGCTTGGGTGCCGGCGAGGCCAGTCGCTGGAGTTCCTTGATGTTGTTCACGGTTGCCGAAGCGAGGGTACGGGGTGCATTGGCCGACTATAGGGCGGCGTGGTCCTCCGTTGCAATGGTTGGCCCTCGCCTACGCGGTAAGGAAGGTGACGCGCTCCTCCAGGGGCACGCGGGCCGATTCCGGTGCGACCCCCTCCTTGGGGTAACCGAGATAGACAAGACCCATGGCCGTGTGCCTGGAGTCTAGGCCGAGCCACCTTGTGAAATCACTGTGGCAGGCCACCGGTGGCGTGGACCAAAAGGACCCGACACCGCGCTGGTGGGCCGAGAGCAGGAGGTTCTGCACGGCGCACGCAGTGGCGCAAAGCTCGTCGAGCCTGGAAATATTGCCCCCGCTCTCCGTCAGGGCCGCCACGGCGATGCAAACAGGGGCCTGCAGGGGGCCGTCGCGCAGTTTTCCCCTCTTCTCCGGCCTAAACTCTGCCGCCGGCGTCGTCTTGTCGTAAAGGGACTGAAGGGAGTCGGCCAACCTTGCGCGGCCCGGCCCGGTGAAGACGTGGAATCGCCACGGCTGGGTCAACCCGTGGGTGGGCGCCCAATGGGCGTCCTCCAGGATCTCGACAAGCAATTCGTGGGCAACCTCACGGGCGTCGTCCATAAGGGCAGGCTTGATCGTGCGGCGGGTGCGGTAGGGGAAGGGGGGAAGCATAAGAACGTTCACAGCACCCTGACGTGATAACGCGGACGATTCAAGGGGGGCGGGCCACAATCCGACGGCCCCACTGCGATCACTGATTGCGCGTCACTTTAGCCCGCGGATCCAATAGCGCTGAAGGAGGACGCCCCGTTCCTCCAGGAATATCTCCGAATCGAGAACCCCCCCATTCCCGAGGATCACCCTGGCGGATGCGACGTTTGCCTTGTCACAGGTGACGAGGGCCTCGTTCAGCCCGATTGCCACGGCCCTTTCCAGGGTCCGCCGCAGGATCTCGGTTCCGAATCCCTGTCCCCGGGCGCTGGGGCGGATCCCATAGCCGATATTTCCTCCCTCCCGGAGCAGCATGGGTGTGAGGGAGTGGCGGAGGCTCGACACCCCCACAACCTCCGTCCCGTTGCGCACCAGCCAAAAGGTTGAATGCGCCACGAACCCCTCGGGGATGCCGACCCCCCTCGAGCAGTCATCCAGTCTCATCAGGAGCGCGCCGAAGTCGCTCAGGTCAAAGCCAATGGGAAAGGGAATGAGCGGCTCACCCCGGGCCAAAAACTCCGCGACATGGCCGCGGTAGGACGCCTCCAGGGCCGCCGTGGGGCGCACGAGTTCAATGGGCGGGTTTGCCGTCACGGAGTGGATTCGGCAGTCGGTTAAGTTCTGGTGTCGGAGGGCGTCCGGTGCCAAGACCTTGGCGGTCCCGTGTTGAAACGTCGAATCCTGCCGTGGGTCCTGCCGGTCGTTTGGATAGCCTCCCTGGCCTATGGAGGAGAGGCTTCCTCGCCTGGATTCCCGGCCCTGCCCGAGGGAAACCTGGGCATCGCCTCCAAGTACCCGGGCGACAAGGGGATCGAGTCGGACCCGGCCGTCCTCTTTCATGACGACTTCGAATCGGGCGATATCCGGGGGAAGTGGGACAATTACTACCAGGCGGCCGACACGCGGATCACCGAGGAACCCGCCAATGTGAACGGCGGGAAGAGGGCGCTCGAGTTCACCATCCCCAAGCAGACGGCGGAGCTCAGCGACGGGGTCGTGAAACAGCTTGGATCCGGGCAGGACGTCGTCTTCCTGCGGTACTATTCGAAGTTTGAGAAGGGCTTCGACCAGACCGGCTCAAGCCACAACGGGGGCCTCCTTAACGCCCTGGCCCCCGGGGTGGCCTACTCAACGCCCGGCATCCGAGCCGACGGCCGCAACAAGTTCATCGTCAGCTTTGAGAACTGGCGAGGGGACGACGCGACCCCCTCCCCGGGCGCGCTGAACATCTACTGCTACCACCCGGAGCAGCGCTCCGAGTACGGGGACCACTTCTACCCCACGGGCGAGGTCATGCCCTATACGGCGAAGCCGGGGAACTTCGGGGAGCACTTTGTCGCCCGGCCCAACATCACCCCGGAGCTGGGCCGCTGGTACTGCTATGAACTGATGGTGAAGGCGAACACGGCGGGCAAAAGGGACGGCCGCATCGCCTGCTGGCTCGACGGGAAGCTGATTGCGGATTTCCCCGGACTTCGGCTGCGGGATGTCGACTCCCTCAAGATCAACTCGGCGTCGTTGAGCCTGCACATCCGCAGCAACGTGGTCCGCGAGAACAAGAAGTGGTACGACGACGCGGTGATCGCCACCTCCTACATCGGGCCGGTCGTGAAACCCTTATGAGGGCTGCGGTCACCCCCTCCCGGGGGTCCTCTCGGACTGGATCCTAAAGACCTGGTAGGAGCAGGGATCCTTGCCGGCGTTCACCATCGTACGCTCGTCGTTGGGGGCGACGTAGAACAGGGACCCGGCTCCGAGCGTCCGGGTGGCGCCCTTTAGCGTGACCTCCACCGTGCCGGACTTGACCACGAAGAGCTCATCGTCGGGCACGCGGTTTCGGGGGGTGGTGCCCTCCCCTGGGTTGAGGGTGGTGATGTGGCTCTCAAACCTGGGGAAGGTGAGGGTAGGTGAGTCTGTCACGCCCGTGTGAATCCCTATCTTCATCGGGGTCCCAGGAAGGTGGTCACAGTCCAAGACGCATGAGGCCAGCGTCCCGGAAGGCGCCCACTCAGCGGCGGGCTGGTCGCGAACCGTGTGAACGCCGCTCGTGAAGAAATTCAAGACGTAGTACGTGGCGAGCGTCCCGCCGACATTGGTCAGGTTGTGCGCGTCGTTTGACGCGAGGAATATGAGGGCGCCGGGACCGGCCCCCTCCTTCTTCCCGTTTATGGACACCTCCACCTGGCCCTCCTTGATGAGGAGAATCTCCTCCCAGGGGTGGTGGTGCGGGGTGTGGGACGCCATGCCAGGCCTCAGCCTCGTGACGTGGACCTCCATCTTCTCGAGGGTCGGGGTGGGGTCGTCGAAAATCGCGCAGTAGAGGCCTACCGGGCTGGGCCTGAAGGCCAGGGCGTCCCAGTCGACAAACGTGGAGCCCAGCGGGATCGACCGAACCGGGGGCGAATACGTGGGCGATGCCGGCTGGGCTGCCGCCCTTGCCGCCGGAGCGGCGAGCAAGCAGACGAGCAGCGGGATCAGGATTTGGGGCGGGGATTTCATGGGCAGGCGTGGCTCTCGGCCCGGCCGGCTACCCCGGAACGTTACACGTCCGCGTTCACCCTCGCGATCAGAAAACCGTCGTAACCCTTGCTGCCCACGGTCTGGACCACCGTGGCGCTGACCCGCGGCTCGGAGGCCACGAGCTCAATGAACCGGCGCACGCCCGGAACGCCGGCATTGGAGCTGTTGGCGTTGATCACCTCCCCATTCCTCACGACGTTGTCGGCGATAATCAGGGTTCCCCGGCGGGCGAGCCTTAGGGCCCAGGCAAAGTAATCCGGATAGCCCTGCTTGTCGGCGTCGATGAAGATAAGGTCGAAGGGGTCCTGCCCTTCAGCCCTGAGCCTCGGGAGCTGCTCAAGCGCCGGGCCGACGCGGACTTCTGCGATGCGGGCCAAGCCAGCTCGGGCGATGTTAGCCCGGGCCACCGCGGCGTGCCTTTGCTCGTACTCGAGGCTGATCAGCCGGCCTTCGGGTGGGAGCGCCCGTGCAAGGCAGATCGTGCTGTAGCCGGCCAGGGTGCCAATCTCCAGGATGCGCCGTGCATTCATGCCCTGCGCCAGCAACTGGAGCAATTTCCCCTGGCTGGGGGACACATGGATCGACGGCAGGCCCGCCGCGTCGCTGTCCCTAAGCGCGGCCTCCAGCACGGGGTCGGGCCCGAGAAGCTGGCCCTCCATGTAGCGGTCAACCTGTGTCCACGTCTCTTTTTCCATGGGTTATGCGTCTTTTGGTGGTTGCGGCACCCGACGGAATCCAAGATTCAATGGCGCAGGAGTCGAAGTAAAGCCCCCTATGAATAGACGCACCTTTGTATCCTCCCTGGCCGCAGCCGGGGCCGTGGTCGCGACGGGCTCGCGCCTTTTCGCCTCCGACTCGCCGCCGCGCATCCGCGTGGGGATCATCGGCTGCGGCTGGTATGGCGGAGTGAATCTCGACGCCTTCGTGCGCAACGTCGGCTTGAGCGTGGTTTCGCTCTGCGACGTCAACGAGCAGTCCCTTCAAAAGACGCTCCAGGCCGTCGCCAGGTTCCAGGCGGAGGTCCCGAGGACGTTCGTTGACTACCGCCTGATGCTCGACTCAGGCGAACACGATGTCGTCATCGTGGCCACCCCCGACCACTGGCATGCCCTGCCCGCGATCGCGGCCATGAGGGCCGGCGCGGATGTCTACCTGGAGAAGCCCGTGAGCGTCGATGTTCTCGAGGGCGAGGCGCTCCTTGCCGCTGCGCGCAAGTACGGCCGCGTCGTCCAGGTGAACACCCAGCGCCGGAGCAATCCCCTCTACCTGGAGGCCCGCGACAAGTACATCCGCAGCGGCAGGCTGGGAAGGATCGGCCTGGTCGAGACCTACAGCTACCTGGGATCCGAGGGCTGGTCGGCCGGGCCGGTGCCCGATGCTGCGGTCCCGAGCCACCTGAACTACGAGTTTTGGACGGGACCCGCGCCGCTTCTGCCCTTCAAGGCCATCAAGGAGAACCGCGGATGGCGCGCCTTCATGGAATATGGAAACGGGCCCATAGGAAACCTGGGCGTGCACATGCTAGACCAGGCGCGCTGGCTGCTCGGCCTTGGCTGGCCGGAGTCCATTTCCTCGACCGGTGGGATTTACGTGGAGAAAGCCTCCTTCTCCAACATATCCGATACCCAGAGGAGCGTGTTTCGCTACCCCGACCTCGACATCAGCTGGCAGCATCGCCTGTGGGGCGGCTCGCCCATCCCCCAGCGCCACTGGAGCGACCAGTGGGGCAACCGCTTCATAGGCGAGAAGGGCACGCTCAACCTGACGATGCTCGAGTATTCCTTCACGCCCGCCGACGGAGGGCCGCGCGAGGGGGTCCACATGCTCTCCAGGACCGGCAATCTCGAGAACGTCGACTTTAGCCGCGACGGCCAGGCCTACACGGAGACCGAGAACAGGCATGTGCTCGACTTCATGAGGGCGCGACGGGACCGCTCGCGCCCCATCTCCGACATCGAGGAAGGGCATATCTCGAGCGCGTGCTGCGAGCTTGCCAACGTCTCCCTACAGCTTGGGAGGCCTGTCGCCTACGACCCCAGGAGCCGGACCGTTCCGGGCGACACCGAGGCGACCCGCTTGCTGGCGCGCCCCTATCGCGCCCCCTGGATTCATCCCGATCCGGCGCTCGTGTGAGGGGCCGCGACGCTGGGGGCGCTTGGAAGACCTAAAACCCAGGGCATGCCAAATCCGATCAGATTCATGTGTGGGGGTACGGGCACTCCCTCCGTTGTGGCCCGCTCCACGCCGTAGGCGACCTCACCATGCGGATTTCCGGATTCGGCCACGCTCTATTCGGGATCTCGGTGGCTGGGCTGGCCATGCTCAGCCTGGTCTACGGTGACTTCGCGCCAATTTTTGAGCCTTTCCCTGGTTTTAGGTTTTGGGCTTACGGATTGGGGGCGATCCTGCTGGCTGCAGGCGCCGGCTTGTTCTCGGGGCGCACCGCACCGGCGAGCGCGGTGATAGTTGGGGTGTATGGAATGGTTTGGGCAGTCGCGCGCACTCGTTCCCTGTTGCTCAGGCCTTGGGTTGTCGGCTCCTGGTACGGTGTTTGCGAGGCCCTGGGACCCCTGGTTGGCGCGTGGATTCTCTATGCGATGCTTCGCCGTCAGGATAATGCGCCCGCTGCGAACGTTGTGACCGGCGACCGTGCGTTGCGCCTGGCTCGGGGCCTTTTCGGCGCGTCCTGCATCGGGTACGGCGCCGCGCATTTTGCCTACGCGTCGTATACGGCTAACATGGTGCCGACGTGGTTTCCCGGACGGATGGGGCTCGCGTACCTTACAGGAGCCTTTCACGCCGCGGCCGGCTTCGGCCTCCTCTTTGGGGTCCTTCCCCGCATGGCGGCGACCCTGGAGGCCATCATGCTGAGCCTTTTTGGCGTCTTGGTCTGGTTGCCAAATTTTTTCGCGCATCCCATGCCTGAATGGGCTCCTTCGGCCCAGGTTCAATGGTCGGAGACGTTCTTGACCTTCCTGCTGGCGGGGTCGGCGTGGATCGTGGCGGCATCGCTGCGAAGCGCCCCGTGGGGTTTTGCGGCCGGAGCTCCCGGAGATTCGCCGTCGGCCCCCAGGTAGATTTGGCATGAGCATGCCGGAAATCCGACGACTCTCTTTACACGCCATCATTAACGAAATTCAGCAGATTCACCCATGAAAGGAACCAATCCGAAGGTTGATGCCTATATTCGCGAGGAACAGAAGTGGCGGAAAGAGTCCGAGCGCTTGAGGATGATCTGCCTCGGCTGCGGGCTCACCGAGGAATTGAAGTGGGGTAAACCCTGCTACATGTTCCGGGAAGCCAACGTGGTTATCATACAGGGATTTAAAGAGTACTGCGCGCTCATGTTCTGCAATGGGGCCCTGTTAAAGGATCCCAAGGGCATTCTGAAGAGGATCGGTGAGTATACGCAGGCCGCCCGCCAGGCCCGATTCACCCATGTCAGTGAGATTGTTGAGGTGGAACCCACATTGAGGGCCTACATTCGCGAGGCCGTTGAGGCGCAAAAAGCCGGATTGAAGGTGATCCTAAAGGAAAACCCAGTGCCTATGCCCAAGGAATTGCAAAGCACGTTTGACCGCATGCCGGCCTTGAAGACTGCCTTCTTTGCGCTGACGCCAGGGCGGCAACGGGCGTATATCTATTTTTTTGCCACCGCCAAACAGTCCAAGACCCGGGAGGCAAGGATCGAGAAATGCATGCGGCGGATACTCGAGGGTAAGGGATTAAACGACTAGGCCTCGCGCGTGGTGGGCCATTACTGGGCCAAACCAGTCCCTTCGGATAGGCTGTCCGCTAGGGCCGCTCCATCCATCCGAAGGTATTCCGATTTTGGGAAACCACTTTCCCGGAACCGGTGAAATTTAAACTCCCAGGCTAGTCATTTGATCGCGTAAAGATTTGTTGGTAAGGCTCTTACAAAATAAACGCCCTTTGGCACCATCAGTGCTTAAGGAACGGGTCGCCCCGCCTTTTCCGCCGCGAGGATAATCCACGAGAATGAGATTCCTGTTCACCGATTTTGTCTTTGCACTGCGCCTCGTGCGGAAGGCGCCCGCGTTCACCGCCACCATCGTGGCGGTGCTGGCGCTGGGCGTGGGAGCAAACACGGCGGTTTTCAGCGTGATTCACGGCGTCTTGCTGCATCCCTTTCCCTATACGGACTCGGAGAGGATCGTATTCATCGCCTCCATTCCGATCGACGGGAATGGCCAGATGTCGGTCAATTATCCCGACTACCTCGAATTCCGGAAACAGGCGCGGAGCCTGGAGCATGTTACGTTCGCCGCAAACCGGGACCTGACGCTTACCGGGGTCAACCAGCCGGCGAGCCTTAAGGGCGCGGTCGTTTCCGCCCCGGCCTGGCCGCTCCTCGGTGTGCCCGCCATGCTGGGCCGCACCTTCACGGATGCGGAGGACCATCCCGGTGCGGCACCCGTCTGCGTCATCGGGGCCTCGCTGTGGCAGGAGAAGCTTGGCTCGGATCCGAACATCGTTGGCAAGGAGCTGACGCTTGACGGCAAATCCTACACCGTGGTCGGCGTCATGCCGCCCCGGTTCAAATTCTGGGCCGGCGAGGTCTGGATTCCTGCCGGCCTGGAGGCCGACACCGAGATCATGCGAAGCCGGGTGATCCGGTTGAACACGTGGGCCGTCGGCAAGCTCGCCCCCACGGCCTCGCTTGAGCAGGCCAACGCCGAACTCAGCGTGATCGCCAAGCGGATCGCCGAGCAGTTTCCCGACACCAACCGGAACGTGGGCGCCCATGCGTCCCTCCTCATGGAGAATGTGACGGGTTCCATCCGCGGGGCCTTGCTCATGCTTCTCGGAGCCGTCGGATTCGTGCTCCTGATTGCCTGCGCCAACGTCGCCAACCTGCTGCTCGCCCGGGCCAATGCGCGCCACAGGGAATTCGCCATTCGCTCCTCCCTTGGCGCCAGCCGGGCGCGCCTCGTTCTCCAGGTCCTGCTTGAGTGCGTGCCGCTAGCGGCGCTCGGGGGCGCGGCAGGGATTCTGGTGGGCGCCTGGGGCGTGCGCGGGCTCCTCGCGATACTGCCCGAGGACGCGATACCCGCCGAGTCGGTCATCAGCGTCAACATTCCGGTCATGCTCGCCTCGTTGGCCGCCTGCATGGTGACGATGCTGCTGTTCGCGCTCCTGCCCGCGCTTGGCGTCGCGCGGGGCCAGCTTTCGGGGGCCCTTCAGGAGGGCGGTCGGGGGACCGGCGGCCCCAGGGCCTCCCGGGTGCGCTCGGGCCTTATCGTGGGCGAGGTCGCCCTCTCGCTCGTCCTCCTGGTCGGGGCCGGCCTGCTGATCCGCAGCTTTGGCAAGCTCCAGTCTGTTAAGCCGGGCTTTGATTCGTCGCGACTGCTTGTCCTGACGATCAAGCTCCCGACATCCCGGTATCCCTCGGGGATCCAGGCCACGCAGTTCTTCGAGGGGGTGGTCGAGAAGGCCAAGCTCCTTCAGGGTGTCCAGAGCGTTGCAGCTTCCAGCAATATCCCGCTGCTCGGGGGCGGGGGGATGCCGCTCATCACGCACGACAAGACCTATTCAAGCTTCAAGGACCTGAAGGGCGTGCAATTTAGCGCGGTGACGGCGGATTACTTTGCGGCGCAGGGCCTTCGGCTGGTAAAGGGACGGGCCTTCACGGAGGCCGACCGCGCCGGGACCGAACCCGTGGTCATCCTGAACGAGGCCGCCGTGAAGCAGTTCCTCGGGGGCAAGGAGGCGCTCGGCCAGAGCGTCATGCTCGGCCTTCCCGACAACCTGAACAAGCCGGGCCTGCTTCCCAAGGGCCTCGAGAAGTTCAATTGGTCCCGGGTGGTGGGTGTTGTGCAGGACGCTCGCTATTTCGGGCTCGATTCGGCGCCGCCCCCGGCGGCCTATATGCCCGTCGACCAGACATGGGACTCCAATATCTTCCGGAACACCATGTTCGTCCTGGTGCGGACGGTGGGTGACCCGACGAAGGCCGCGTCCGGAATGCGGTCGATCGTGACGGCGGCAGACCCCTCCCAGCCTGTCCAGGCGATGGCCACCATGGATTCTACGATTGTGGACAGCCTCCGCCAGAGCCGCTTTAGCACCGTGCTCCTGGGCCTATTTGCGGGCATGGCGAGCGCGCTCGCAGCCGTGGGCATCTACGGCGTCGTCTCGTGGAATGTCGCCCGGCGCACCAGGGAACTGGGCATCCGCACGGCCCTTGGCGCAACGCCCTCCGACATTGTGCGGCTGGTCGTGGGGGGTGGAATGCGCGTGGTGCTGGTCGGGCTGGCGATCGGGCTTGCCGGCTCGCTGGCGCTCACGCACCTCCTCCAAAGCCTGCTCTTTGAAACGAGCACCTTCGACGGGGTGACGTTCCTCGCCGCCAGCGCGGGGCTCACTTTGGTCGCCCTCCTCGCCAGCCTCGTGCCGGCCTGGCGGGCGGCCAGGATCGACCCGATCGTCTCCTTGCGCACGGACTGACGGCAAGCGCTGCGAGAATCCTCGGCCGACCTGCCATGATGCCCTCCATCGGAACCCGTCGTCCGACCACGCAGTCCGCCGCGGGACACCCGAACGGGCCGGCCGTAGCGCCGGATCTGGGAGGGCTCTTCCGTGTCCGCCTATCCAGCAAGCGCCGGAAGGTTGAGGCCGCGCTGGACCGGGAGATCCAACGCCTCTGCCACCTGCGATCCTCGCTTGAGCGGGCCGATGCAGAGGTTGTGCTTGCCGCCATCGACTACCTGGGTTCGCCCGAAAAGGCCGCCCATTGGCTGTCGAGCCCCGAGGCTTCGCTGGGCAACACCATTCCCCTGTATCTGGCGGCCTCGGAGGAGGGTAAGGCCGAGGTGATCGAGCGTCTCATGGGTCTTGATCCCTAGACGAGCACGGCGGGGCGCTGCTCGCGGCCAATGGAGACTGAGGAGCATTCCCAAATGGGCCTTTATTCGAACAGGAACTGAGCGCCCTTACGGCAGTCCCTTTGCTGAATTGACGATAGCCTCGACACTTCGGTCAACGTCGGCGTCGGTGGTCGCCCATGAGGAGACGCTTATGCGCATCGCCGTTTTCCCCTGCCAAACTGTAATCCCGCACCAGCACGTGCCTTCGTCTTGAATGGCCTGGATGGTTCGAGCTGTCTTTGCCGCGTCGCCGAATGAAACGAGCACTTGGTTCAGGACAACCTCATTGAGGATCTCGAATCCTGCCGCACCGAGCTTCGCGGCGAAACGCCGGGCCTGGGCGCAGTTGCGCTCTATCATTTCCGCTATCCCCTGCTTCCCGAGGGAACGCAAGGCAGCCCACACCTCTACCCCTCGTGCGCGCCGTGAGAGTTCCGGCGTGAAGTCGCTGGGGTTTCGAAACTCGCTTTGGGTCGGGAGATATTCGGCCGAGATGGCCATTGCGGCCTTTAGCGCGGAGTGATCTCGGACAAAGGCCAGGCCGCAGTCGTAGGGAACGTTCAGCCATTTGTGCGCGTCGGTCGCCCAGGAATCAGCCTCGGCCAGGCCCGCTGCCAAGCCCCGCAGTGATGGAGCCGCGGCTGCCCAAAGACCGAAGGCCCCGTCAACGTGGACCCACGCGCCCGACGGATGAGCCTGCTTGCAAATTACTTCGATCGGGTCGAACGCCCCTGTGTTAACGTTGCCAGCCTGGGTGCAAACGATCGTCGGACCCGACATCGGCGGAAGGTGGTCGGCGCGCATCCGGCCCTGCCCGTCCACCGGCACTCTCACCACCCGGTTCCTGCCCATGCCAAGAACGCCCAACGCCTTTGAAACCGACGGATGTATCTCGTCTCCAACGACCACCGTGATGGAGGGAGCCCCGAACAGACCCTTGCCCTCCACATCCCATCCTGCCCGCTTTAGGACACCGTTGCGTGCCGCGGCCAGACAACAAAGGTTGGCCACAGTGGCTCCTGTGACAAACGAGCCCGCGCAGTCGGAGGGCAATTGAAGGAGTTCCAGAAGCCAGCGGAGCGCAACCTGTTCGATAAAGGATGTGGCCGGAGTCGGGCGAAAAAGCCCGGTATTCTGGTCCCAGGCGCCGGCGAGCCAATTAGCTGCCAGGGTAACCGGCAGACTGCCGCCAATGACGAAACCGAAGAAGCGCGGCCCCGCCATTGCAGTGGTGGCCGGCGAGCCCGCGTCGTCCAAGAGTCGAAGCGTCTCGGCGGGATCGCTCGGTTTGTCCGGAAGGCTCTCGTCAAAGGCACTCAGGCCATTTACGGCCGCTGGCGTTGGTGCAACAGGGCGCGTTCCCAGGCCATCAATGTACCGGATCGCCCGCGCGGAGGCATCGGCCAATAACGGGTTGAGGGGCATCTCCGGGTTCATCACCGAAATAGTGATGCCGGGCTACGCGCGGATTTCGAGTATGAATGCCGTGCCTCTCATTGTCCGGAAAAGGGTGGACATAGTTACAGCTATGCCTTGGTCAGTTATTGAGTTGCTGGCGAAGGCATTAATTCAGTTTCTCGCACGGCTGCTGACGATAATCCCGGGGCGCTTGCGTGAATTTCACGCCACGCGATTTGGTTTATTGGTACCGGTAAAGTTTGACGTGCTGGATGCTGTACCGTTCGGCGGGAAACCTCAGTGCCTTCCATTCCGGGGTCTCGTCGCCGTTCAACCTGCGGCCTGGAACCCAGAGGCCGTCCGTGTAGACGCCCTCTTCCACCATACCGAGACCCACTTTGTCAGCCGGGTTTGTAGCCGATGAGAAATAGACATTCATGGCACGTCCGACGACCACAAAGTCATCGGGCCCCATGGAGATGAAAAGTCCCGACAACCGCTCGGGAGACGTCGGCCCGCCCGCACGCGCCAGGGAACGGGCCTCGATCTGGTAGCTGCCCAGCCGGACGCTCTGCGGCGGCCCTTCGCGGTCCACAAGGACAGCCGTCATGGTTCCGCTGCCCTGATGCTCGAGGATCAGTGGCGACACCTGCGCGACCACATCGTAAGCTTGGGCGAGCTCAGAGTCGGGTCCCGCGAAACGGTCGATCCCAAAAGGCGAGTAGCCTATGGCATCGTACCTGCCGAAGGCCCAGATGGCCTGAGCCGCGCCTCGTGCGTCCCCCCTAGACTCGGGTATGAACAACGGATTGCCGCACCTGACATAACGCGCGCACTCCTCCTCGAATTCGGGGACGTAGATGTCGCCCGAAAGGATCCCGATCGCGGGCGCAGCCGCCTGCCAGATGTTCATCACTTGCGGAACCGGTCCGCCGCTCGGATAGGTGCCCGGCCACGCATGGTCTCTCTGTTGCAGCCACGTATTCACGTACATCGGCAACGGGTACTCCGCCCGGCCGGCCTCGGCCACCTTGTTGACGAACCGGGCGTAACGCCACGCCATGAAGATCTCGTCTACGGGCCAGAAGAGCCCTCGCCACGCCGTTTCGTGCTCCTGCTCCGTCATTGGCGGGCAGAGCGTGCGCACGGGGATCGCCTTCCCCTTGGGCTTGCCCGGTCCAAACACCTCAGTCCACGTGCCTGAGGCCCTAGAACCGTTTGCCGCCCACAGGTCCCCAAGCTCGGGCACCAGGGCGCCTTTGTGCGCCTGAAGATAGTCCATCAGCTCCGCGGGCACCCTCCCGGAAAACTCACGGCTCGCAACGGGTCCGTAGTCGCGGGAGTCCTCGAGGACACCCATTTCGTTCTCGACCTGGATCATGAGGACGGTGTGACGGCGCCCGTCTACTTCGCGGAGGTGCCGCATGAGCGCGGCAAAAGCTCGGGCATCAGACTCGCAGGTGGCGTCGCCAAACGGCGTCAGCGTGTTCAGGCTCCTGCCTTCCTCGTTCTTGACGAGCGGGAAACGCGCCTGATTGGCCTTCACCCACAGTGGCTGGTAGGTCGACTTCCCGTTTTTCCAACTGCCAAACCAAAGAACAATGAGGTGCAGGTTGTTCGCCCGGGCCCCATCGATCAGGCCATCCACCAACTTGAAGTCGAACCTGCCCTCCTCCGGCTCGATCAGCTCCCAGCTTACCGTTGCCAGCACTGTGTTGAGATGGCTTGCCGCGAGCTTCGGCCACAAGGGCCTCATGTAGTCTAGACTGGATGCGCTTGAGTTGTTGAGCTCCGCGCCGCGCACCAGAAAGGGCTGGCCATCCACAACGAGCTGTGTGGCTGTGCCGCTCTTCTGGAGATGGGGCGCAGCAAGATCGTTGGCGGCACCGCTGCCCAGTGCCGGGCCGAGCGCAGCGACCGACGTTACGGATAGAAGGGCCAGCGTGTGCAGCCGCCGGCAGGACCGCGTCGAAGAATTCATAGCTTTCGCGATTACCTGGTGGGGGCAGGGGCCCCCTCCAGAGGGGTTGTACTAGTTAAGGTGCCGCCCGGCTTCCTAGCAACTGACGTCCGTCAGGGAAAACAAATTCCGCGTCTGCCGCCCTATTTTTCCGTGTCGCTTTTTTGGTTACCGCGAATCGAGTTGGACCCAGTTCCAACGGGCGTCTCTAAAGGGACGGCTTTTGAGCCATTAAGATAGGGCTATGACCCGAGCGGGCTATTCATTTGGTGGCTTGGCCAGCCGACGGAAACACATCTCGCGGGAACTTCCCACCTAGAGGACCAACAGGACAATCATTGAGGCGGTCTGATGTCTCGGCGGGAGAGAGATCCAGGAGGTAGTATTTCGCCATAAAGACGAATTCGTTCATTACACCGAGGATCCTACGATCATTCACCGAACGAAATAGCACCTGGAAAATCTCTGGGCCGATGTACCGGTCGAACGTGAACTCGTGCCCCGCCAACGTAAGGTATCGCCTCAAACCAGAGATCGTCCCACGATTGAAAGCAGCCTCGTTGGTAAGGCCCTGTGCAGGCAGGACGGTTGAGAAGTAGGTCGTTGTGTTTGTAAGCAGGAGATAGCTGTGTCGGCTCGCAATAAAGCGGGTACAGCACCAATCTGCGCAGGGATTCGCCGGGGGATGCGGAGCCAATACCAACGGGATGCGGAGCGAAGCTGCCAATTTCTTGGTAAGACGTAGCGTTAGCATTGGTTAAGAGGCTCCAAGGACTATCAACACCGGTCGAGACTTCGCTTTCGATACCCTCGGTCAGCCAATGAATGGCGGCAGGACCGTACTGGGCGAAATTTTTCTTTGGAATCCTCTTTTTTGACGCAAGGGTCAACCACGGTTGTTTCGTCGCTTCAAACGAGCAAGCACACGAGATACCGTGCTAGGAGCCACTGCTGCTTTCCTAGCAATTGATCGGATGCTGCCATCCAATCGCCGCGCGATCTTGAGAATGCGGCGAACCTTTCTTGATGGAAGCGGCGGACGCCCAATTCGCTTCCCGTGTTTACGAGCAACAGCGATACCTGCAATCGTCCGCTCTTTGATGAGCGCCCTTTCAAACTCTGCGACCGCCATCAGCACGCCGAGTTGAAGCTGAGCGACTGGGTTTGGAGTCGAAGTATCGATCCCCTGGCTCGTGCAGATGAGTCCAACATTTCGCATTTGGAATTCACCGGCCATGACTGCCAAGTGGGTTAAACTTCGCCCAAGGCGATCTAGCTTATAGGTCACCACGTGGCGCACACTTCCCGCCCGAATTAGCGACAGCATCGAATCAAGGCCTGGTCGATGATATGCGGCTCCGCACGCCGAGTCTCTGAAAACCCGCGGTGATCGCCAGCCCCGCCTTCGGCAAAAGTCCATGACTTGGTGTTCCTGGGCCTCCGTATTCTGGTCTGCTGTCGATACCCGTAAGTAAACCGCAACAATATTGTTCGCATTCATAGCCGGAGCAGCGTGCTCCAGCTATTTAACGGTGTCGTGGCCGTTTATCCGTGGGTTTTGGAACACGGAGTCCCACATTGGGAAAAGTTGTTAGAACCTATCGCACCTTCGCACAAATGATACAGTCCCGTGGGTCAGGGCCAATATTCGGGAATACTTGCCAGCGACGGAGAATTCCCTCCCGAACCATACCGGCCTTCTCCATGACTCGCGCCGAGCCAGGGTTGTCCACGTCGCAGAATGCATACGCACGAAATATTTCCGGCTGGGCGAGCGCCCAGTCGACGGCAAACTGCAAAGCTTCGGACATCAGACCGCGGCCCCAGAACGTCTTGGCCAGGACGTAACCGAACAACACGTGAGCATTCTCCTGCCGCAGGTGAATCGAGCCAATTGGCGCGTCCGTGCCCCGCAAGCAGAGCTCATAGCGGAAGCTCGCTCCCGTTTCCCAGTCCGCGATCGGAATCACCAAGTATCTCGCGACCGATTCGACGCTTGTATGTAGTTTCCACGTGAGATACCGGGTCGCTTCCGGGTCAGCCGCATAAGCCGCAAAAATCGCCGGCGCATCCTCAGTTCGTGGCCGCCGGGCGAATAGACGTTCGGTGGTGAAGGTGTCGGGGGGGGACGATCATTCGCAAAATCTCACTCCAGAATACTGCCTGAGTAGTCCGCAAGGCAATTTCGGTAGGCTAAGTCGACCTCCTCGGTTGCCTCGAAACCCACCTCTTTTTGATACAATCCGCCCTCAGGACCCGGGCCGGAACGTTTGGGCCTCCGGCTATTCGGACCGGAGGGCCTCGGTCGGCGCCACGTGGGCCGCGCGCCGCGCGGGCAGCCAGCACGCGAACCCTCCCACGGCAATGAGGATCACGCCCACGACCACGAAGACAAGCGAGTCGCCGTGCTGCGAAAGCCCCGGGACGCTATGCATCAGCCTCATGGCCAGGATCGCGCAGCCGAGGCCCGCGGCTAGCCCGATCCCGAGCTGAAGGAGTCCCCGTGCCAGGACGAGGCGCACAACGCGGCCCGCCGAGGCGCCCAGGGCCATCCGGATCCCGATCTCGCGGGTGCGCCGCGATGTGGACTGGGCGACAACGGCATAGACGCCCACCGAGGCCATGAGGAGGGCGATGAGCGCAAACGAAAGGAAGAGCGCCCCGAACACCTTGAGGAACCAGTACTCATGGTCGATCGCCGCAGGGAGCGTCCGGACCTCGAAGAGTGGCAGGTTCGGGTCTAGGTCCTGCAGCGCGACGCGGAGGGAGGAGGTTACAGTCGCGGGATCCCCGCCCGTGCGGAGCAGGATGCCCATCCAAGCCCACGGCTCCTGGCGGTCGCTGAAGTACGCGAGTGGTGGCGGATTCTCAGTCATCGTCTCCTGGACCAGGTCCCCGCAGACCCCGATCACCGTGTTCCATGCGGCCGGCTTTCCGTCCGTTATGAACCGGAAGCGCTTGCCGATCGGCGAGGTGTCCGGCCAAAAGCGCGCCGCGAACGCACGGGTCACGACCGAGGCCTCCCGGCCCTCGAGGCCGTCCGTGCTGCTGAAGGTCCGCCCCATGAGGAGGGAAAGGCCTATTGTCGGCAGGTAGCTCGGGGTCGCAAAAACGGCTGCCGCCTGCGGCAGCCGCTTGGGGTCCTTTGGAACCTGGCCCTCGATCTCGATGTCGCGGTTCTGCGAGCCCAGACCCGGCATATCCGAGGTAAGCGCGATCCCGGTGACCCCGGGGAGCGCCGACAACCGCTCGTACACCCGGTCATGCATCTTCCGGCGCGCATCAACGCTCTCATAGCGCTCCCCCTTTCCATCGGGGAGGCTGACTCGCGCGGTGAGAAGGTGCTCTGACGGCACGAAGGGGTTGATGAGCCGTGCCTCAATGAAGCTGCGGATCATTAGGCCGGCGCCCGAAAGCAGGACCAGCGTGAGCGCGAACTGGAAGACAACCAGGGCGCCCGAGAGCCGCCCGCCCCGGCGCGTGCCCGTCGCTGAGCCGTCCTTGAGCGCCGTGTTCAGGTCCACCCGCGAGGCCCGGAGGGCGGGGACGATGCCAAAGACGAGTCCCGTGGCGATAGAGATGACGGCGAAGTACCCGAACGCGTGCCAATCCATCGTGAACTGCACCCAGTAGGGCTTCCCCACGTCCTGCGTGGCCAGGTCAAAGGCATGGACCCCGAACTGGGAGAGAAAGAGCCCCAGCGTCCCTCCAATGACACTCAGCACGACGCTCTCCGTGAGGAGCTGCCGAACGATCTGTAATCGCGAGGCTCCGACGGCGGCCCGCACTGCAATCTCGCGGCTGCGCGACTCCGCCCGGCTCAGCATCATGTTGGCCACGTTGGCGCACGCGATCAGAAGCACGAAGGCGACGGCCCCTTGGGTCAGCAGGAAGACGAACTTCACGGGTCCCCCGTTGAACCTCTCCTGGAAGGTCTGGACGAGCGCGGAAACCTCCTTGTTGGTCGTCGGAAATTCCTTGGACATGGCCCCGGAGATCCGCGCGAGGTCCACCTGGGCTTTGGAAATGTCGGTCCCCTTGGACAGGAGCCCGAAGGCCATGAGGTGGCGAGACGCCCTGTCGTCGTCCCCGGGGGTGGGGACGAGCGGCATCCACAGGTCCTGGGTGTTCGGGAAACGGAACCCCTCCGGCATGACGCCTACGACTGTTGCGGGAGCCCCGTTGACGCGGACGACGCGCCCGACAATATCCGTGGCCCCGTTGTAGCGCTTCTGCCAGACGGAGTGCCCGATCAGCACGACGGGGGCGGCGCCCTTCACGCCGTCGGCCTGCCCGAAGGGTCGGCCCAACACGGGATAGGTCTGGAGCATTCCGAACAGTCCCGGGGAGACCAGGGCCATGTCGTAGCGCTCGGGAGGATTGCCGGCTTCGCTGATCACGCCTGGTGTCGAGTCGGTGACCTCCAGCCCCTCGAGGGTTCTGTTCTGTGCGCGGTAGTCGCGGAACTCCGCCACCGAGATGCGTAGGCGTCCCTGGGGATCGCTCGACTGGCGCTCGGAGACGACGACCAGGCGTTCCCCGTTTGGAATGGGAACGGGCTTGAAGAGCACGGCGTTCACAAGCGTGAAGATGGTCGTGTTGACGCCGATGCTGAGCGCGAGCGTAACGATGACGGTCGCGGAGAACCACGGCCGGGAGGCGAGCATCCTGAAGGCAAATCGCAGGTCTCTGAGCATCGTTGAAAGGGGGCTGGCTTCTGCGCTGGGGGCGTTACCCGGGTGGCTTCCGTCGCGGGAACGCGGTCATGACCGTCACTCCTTCGGAGCTGCGCTCTCCTCGACGACCCGCCCGTCAAACAGGTGCACCGTCCTGTCCGCGTGCCGGGCGAACCGCGTGTCGTGGGTCACCATGAGTATCGTGGACCCGGTCTTGTGCAGGCTCTGCAGGAGTTCCATAACCGCGTCGCCGTTCTTGGAGTCGAGGTTTCCCGTGGGCTCGTCTGCTAGGAGGACCGCGGGCTGGCCCGCCAGGGCACGGGCCACCGCCACACGCTGCTGCTGGCCGCCGGAAAGCTGCGAGGGCAGGTGTCGCGCGCGGTGCCCCATCCCCACCTTCTCCAGGGCCTCCTCGACGCGGGCCTTGCGCTCCGCCGAGGGCATGCCGCGGTAGGTGAGGGGAAGCTCCACGTTCTCGTAGACGCTCAGGTCGCCGATCAGGTTGAACGACTGGAAGATGAAACCGATCTCGCGGTTGCGGATCCGCGCGCGCTCGGCCGGGGTGAGGCCCTGCACGGGGCGCTCGTTCAGGACGTAGGTGCCGTCGGTCGGGGTGTCGAGGAGGCCGAGGATCGAGAGGAGGGTGGACTTGCCACAGCCCGAGGGGCCGGCGATCGCGACATATTCCCCCTTGCGGATCTCAAGGTGGATGCCGGCCAGGGCATGGGTCTCGACCTCGTCCGTGAGGAAGACCTTGGTGACGTTGTCGAGTTTGAGGAGCGATTGGGTCATGGCGGGAAGTGCGTTGTTGGATGGCCTACAGGGTTCGGAGAGGGTGGGGTCGGCTCGAATGACGGTCAATTGAGCCTGATGCGGTCGTTGGAATCCCACTGGGACATGTCGGAGAGGATCACCTGGTCGCCCGGGAAGAGGCCCTTCACGATCTCGATCGTATTGACCGAGCTGCGGCCCAGCTGCACGGGCGTGCGCGACGCATGGCTCCCGTCGGGCTCTATCCTGAAGATGTTGGCGACGGAATGCTCCTGACCGAAGGCGGGCCTTCCCACGAAGACGACATCGTCCAGGCGCTCAAGCTCCACGATGCCGTCGACCGACAGGTCCGGGCGGGAGCCCTTGGGCAGGTCCGCGGGGAGCGCGACATCGACGGTCACGGTCCCATTCTGGACGGAGGGGGCGACGCGCGAGACCTTCCCGCTCGCGATGCCGTTCCTGGTGTCGATCTCGGCGCCCTGGCCTATCAGGATGTCCTTCGCCTGGGTCTCGGCGACCTGGATCTCGGCCTTTAGCCGCGTGGGATCCGCCACCCGCGCGAGGTTCGCCCCGGGCTGGACCTGCGCCCCGACCTCGACCGGGACAACCTGGAGGATGCCCCGCATTCCCGCCCTGACATTCAAGGCGTCCGCCTCGGCGAGGCGCAGCCGCGCCTGGTCCCGCAGGCGGGCGACCTCGGCTTCCTTCACGGCGAGCTGGGGCGCGACCGAGTCCTTGGAGAAGGCGTAGCGCTTCTGGGAGATCGTGTTCACGGTGTCGGCCTGTTCCGCGGTCACCTTGGAAAGCCTGAGGTCGAGCTCCGAGACGAGCCCGTCCTTGAAGAGCTGGTCGTTGACCTCGGCCTTCAGGCGCGCCTGCACGAAGGCGGCCTTGGAACTCGCGGCGTCGGACTCGGACTGGAGCACGTCGCGCTCGACCTGGACCTTAAGGTTCGCGTATTCCGCCTCGCCGGCGTTCAGCTGGGACTTGGTGTCGATCGCGGCCTGCGTCACGTCGGGATTGCTGAGCACTAGGATCACGCTGTCCGGCTCCACCGTTGCGCCCGGCAGGAGGACGATCCGCTCCACGCGGCCCTGCGTGCGCGCCGCTATCCACCGGATGTCCACCGGCACCAGGGTGCCCGGGCCGTGGACCTGGCGGACCATCGGGCCGCGCTTGACGGTGTCAACCCACACCAGGCTCCGGTCGACCGTGGGCACCGCGGGCTTGAGCCTCGCCAGGGTCACCGTGATCGCCGCCAGCGCCGCAACGCCCAATCCGCCCGCGATGATGCGGCGCTTGAGCTTTGCTTTGGCCTGGGAAGGACGCGGGATATCCATGGTTCTTCAGGGGTGATTGCACAGGGTGTGCCATCTAAAATGAGTTATCATAAGATATTAATGGTAAACATATTAAATATTAACTGTCGCGCCCCGAATAACCCTGGTAATTCGGTAGCGGGAAATGGCCGTCCCATTTTTGGGAAAGGCTTTCGCCAGCCGATCTCACCCCTTGGAGCGGGGGAGGCGCAGGAGGGCCATGCACCCGGGTTGGCCCTTGCGGCCCTGGAGCGTCAGCGTCCCTCCGTGGTTCTCGGCGATCTGCTGGCAGAGCACGAGGCCGATGCCCGAGCCGTCGGGTTTGGTCGTGAAAAACGGGACGAAGAGGTTGGCCGTGTCGGAAATCCCCGCCCCGTTGTCCTCAATGAGGATTTCAACGGAGCTCCCGGCATTCCTCCAGGAGACGCGGACTTCCCCGTGTTTCTGCTCCATCGCGGCCTCGACCGCGTTCTTGACGAGATTGATGACGGCCTGCTCCACCTGCGCCGGGTCCGCCATGATCGCGACGTTGGGTCCGGGGTCGACGACCACGGGCAAGCGCCGCTCGAGCGCCGCCGCGCGCCGCAAAAGGCCGCCGAGATCGCAGGCCGTCGCCTGGGGGGGAGGGAGCTTCGCGAGGCGCGTATAGCCCTGAAGGAATCGCTCAAGGCTTTCGGCGCGCGTCGCGATGATTCCAAGTCCCGAGCGGAGATCGCCCTCCAGGTCGGGCTGGCGGGGGGCCCGGTCCATCGATGTCCCGAGCGTGGTGGCGATCGACTTGATGGGCGCGAGCGAATTGTTCAGCTCGTGGCCCAGCACCCTCACCAGGCGCTGCCACGACTTCAGCTGCTCCTCCCGGAGTGGCCGGCTCAGGTCGCCGAACACGACCAGCTGGTGCGGGCGCCCGTCCTCGCGGAAGGGCGTGCGCCGCATGCCCCAGCGCCCGTAGGCCTTCGGCAGCTCCCCCGGGCCGAGGATCCTCTCGGGCTCGCCCTCGAGGCACCCGGAGAGACCGATCGCGGCGGCGTCGAGTCCGAGCAGGTGTTCGGCGGTCCGGCCGAGGAGCACCTGACCCGCGGGGTTTACCAGGCGCAGGACGTGGTCGGGGTCGAAGGCAAAAATGGCGACATCGATCTCCTTGATTACGGCCGAGAGGAGGGCGGTCGCCTCCATGGTGCCGCGGCGCTGCGCCTGCAGGATGTCCCCGAGGCCGTTAATCTCCAGGAGCACGTCGCCAAGGGGGTCGCGCTGGCGGGCGCCGCGCGCCCGGAAGGAGAAGTCGCCCTCCTTGAGCGCCAGGAGAAGGTTGGACATGGTCTGGAGCGGGCGGGTCACGCGCTGCAGCGTGGCCAGGGAAAACCCCAGCCACGAGGCCACCACGAGAAACGCGGCCGTCCAGCGCACCTCGGGAAGGCGGTCCCCTGAAAACGCCCAAACGAGGGCGAAAACAACCGCCGGCAGGCCCCCCACCAGGCAGAAGGCAAAGACCTCCTGCTCGTGCGTCAGTCGTCGGTACCTCCTGGCCATGGGAGGAGCTTGGCCGCTCCAGGCCATGAGCTACAGCCCGTATTTCTCGAGCCTGCGGTAAAAGGCGCTCCGGCTCAGGCCCAGAAGCTCGGCCGCACGCCTCGCGTTGCCGTCGCATCGGGCGAGGGTCTTCTTGATGAGGTGGGCCTCCACCTCCTCAAGGCTCATGTCGTCCAGGCGCGGGGCGGCCGCCGCCGCGTTCAGGGCGAGGTCGACGCTCCGGATGACCCGGCCCTGCGCCATGAGGACGGCCCGCTCCACGGCGTGGTTGAGCTCGCGCACGTTCCCGGGCCACGCGTGGCCGCGCATCGCGGCCAGGGCGTCCTCGTCAAAGCCCGTGATCGGCTTGCGGTAGCGCTCGGCGTGCTGCTTGAGAAAGTGCTGGGCCAGGAGATCGATGTCCTCACGGCGCTCCCTGAGCGGCGGAAGGTGGATCTGGATCGTGTTCAGGCGGAAGAGCAGGTCCTGGCGGAAGCGCCCGGCTGCGACCTCGGCGGAGAGGTCGCAGTTGGTGGCCGAGATGAGCCGCACGTTCGCCCGGATCGTCCGCGACGAGCCCAGGCGCTCGAACTCGCCCCGCTCGAGGGCCCGGAGGATCTTGGCCTGCTGGGCGGAGGGGATGTTCCCGATCTCGTCCATGAACAGGGTCCCGCCCTCCGCCAGCTCGAAACGGCCCGCCCGGTCGCCCTTGGCGTCGGTGAACGCGCCCCGCACGTGGCCGAACAGCTCGCTCTCGAAGACGCCCTCGGGCAATCCTCCCATGTTGACGGAGATGAAGGGGCCGGAGCCGCGCTGGGAGACGGAATGGATCGCCTGCGCCACGAGGCCCTTCCCGGTGCCGTTTTCCCCGGTGATGAGGACGTTGGCGTCGGAGGGGCCGACGCGCGCGATCAGCTCAAGGACGGGCCGCATCGACCCGGACTGCGCGATCAGCTGCGGCCCGGGCTTGCCGCGCAGGAGCTGGTTCTCCTGCTCGAGCCTCCTGAAGGCCCGGACGGCCCCGGCCAGCTCGACCTGGGTGCGAACGATGGCCAGAAGCCGGAGGTTCTCCCAGGGTTTTGCGACAAAGTCCTTGGCGCCCCTCCTCATGGACTCGACGGCCAGCTCGACGTTCGCCCAGGCCGTCATGATCACGACCGGAAGCGTGGGGTCGAGCGACTGCAGGCGGCTCAGGAGGTCCAGCCCCTCCTTGCCGCTCGTGGTGTCCCGGGCGTAGTTCAGGTCGACCAGGGCCAGGGAGAAGTTCCTCGACTCGACCGCCTTCAGGGCGGCCGCCGGCGACTTGACCGCCTCGGTCTGGTACCCCTCGTTCTTCAGGAGCATCCGGAGCGCCTCGATCACGTCGGAATCGTCGTCGACGATCAGGATGCGGTGGGGGGGCGCGTCTGACATGCGCTAATTCAGGGGCGGGACCATGGTGCTGACGAGTTCCAAAATGTCAGTCGAACGTGAGCTTGATGTGGTAGCGGTCGAGCGTCGTCCCTATCGTGTGGTCGAAGGTGGCCACCGCCTGCCGCTCCGCCGCCAGAGCGTTCGAGATGCTGCTCTCACCCCCCGCGACGTAGCTCTCCTGCTGGGCCACGTTCAGGCTCGAGCTCATCCCCGCCTTGTACTTCTTCTCCTCGGCCTCGAGCGCCTTCCTTGCAAGGTCGAGGGCGACCTGGTCGACGGCCACGCGCTTCCGGGTGGTCTCTATCTGCCCCTCCGCTGTCGCCACGTCGAGGGCGATGTTGGCCTCAAGCTGCCGGAGGACGGCCTCCGCCTGCTCCCTCTGGAGGCGGGCGGACCGGAGGTTTCCCCGGCCGACGGAGAAGGTGAGGGGCACCGTGAGCGTCAGCCCCGCGGCAACCGACGGATTCATGTGGTCCTCGACCATCTGGCGGCTGGCGGAGAACGTGCCCGCCGATCCGTTGAAGCCGTAGCCGCCGACGAAATTGACCTGGGGAAGGAGCGCATT